>Ga0209577_10001876_pt1 | contig 20574 bp, 20 predicted proteins | sample GraSoiAngelo_109_FD_185874 | JGI IMG/M metagenome (GOLD analysis project Ga0209577, IMG submission 185874) | Grasslands soil microbial communities from the Angelo Coastal Reserve, California, USA - 14_0903_12_20cm (SPAdes) (version 2) | ecosystem: Environmental > Terrestrial > Soil > Grasslands...
CTCAAGCCGGGTATCATGGACGTGCAGGGCGCGGCGGTGAAGCGCGCGCTCGCCGGCCTGGGATTCTCGGAGCTCAACGATCTGCGCGTCGGCAAGGTCATCGACATCGACCTGAACGAGCCGACGCCGGAAGACGCGCGCGCGCGCGTCGGCGAGATGTGCCGGCAGCTGCTCGCCAACCCGATCCTGGAGGACTACACGATCGAAACCGTGGACGACCTTGCCCCGCGCGGAGCTGCACGCTAAGATGAGAGCGTCATGAGATTCGGTGTCGTCGTCTTCCCCGGCACGTGGAGCGACTGCGACTTTCACTACGTCATCTCCGAGGTGCTCCACCAGCCCGTGCGCTACGTGTGGCACCGCGAGCGCGAGCTCAACGAGCTCGACTGCGTGATCCTGCCCGGCGGCTTCTCCTATGGCGATTATCTGCGGGCTGGTGCGGTGGCCGGGCGCTCGCCGGTGGTCGAGGCGCTTCGTGAGTTCATCGCGGGCGGCGGGCTCGTGCTCGGCTCGTGCAACGGATTCCAGATCCTGTGCGAGGCGGGGCTGCTGCCGGGCGTGCTCACGCGGAACGAGTGCCTCCAGTATCGCTGCCAGTCGAGCCATCTCGTCGTCGAGAACGTCGACACACCGTTCACGCGAGGGCTGCGGGTGGGCCAGGTGCTGACGATGCCGATCTCTCACGGCGAAGGTAAATACTACGCCGATGCCGAGACCCTGGCGCGGCTCAAGCAACAGAACCTGGTCGTCTTCCGCTACGCGGAGGCCAACGGCCGGATTACGAAGGCGAGCAATCCGAACGGCTCGCTCGACAACATCGCGGGGGTCGTCAATCCCGAGGGCACGGTGCTGGGCCTGATGCCGCATCCGGAGCGCGCCTCCGAGACGGCGATGGGCGGCACCGACGGGCTCCTGATGTTCCAGTCCCTCCTCGGAAGCCTCGTCGAGGATGGCAGCTTCCTCAAGCGGTAACCTGGGTTGAGGGGGGCCGAGCCGAAGGTCACGCTCGACCTGGCCCTGGAAGCAGGCCTCACGGCCGAAGAATACGATCGGATCCTCTCGCGGCTCGGGCGCGAGCCCACCTACGCCGAGCTGGGCCTTTTCTCGGCGCTCTGGTCCGAGCATTGTGCCTACAAGCACTCGCGGGTCTTCCTCTCGCGGTTGCCGCAGAGCGGCTCGCACGTGCTGCAGGGGCCCGGCGAGAACGCCGGCGCCATCGATATCGGCGACGGCTGGGCCGTGGTCTTCAAGATCGAGAGCCACAATCATCCGTCGTTCATCGAGCCATTCCAGGGTGCCGCGACCGGCGTCGGCGGAATTCTCCGCGATATCTTCACGATGGGCGCCCGTCCGATCGCGATCCTCGATTCGCTCCGCTTCGGCGAGCTCGACGATCCCAAGACGCGCGAGCTCGTGAACGGCGTGGTGTCGGGCATCAGCTGGTACGGCAACTGCTTCGGGTGCCCGACGGTCGGCGGCGAGATCGCGTTCGCGCCGGACTACGCGGGCAATCCCCTCGTCAACGTGATGTGCGTCGGGCTCGTCCGCGCCGATCAGATCTTCCGCGCGCGGGCGGAGGGGCCGGGTAACCCGGTCTTCTACGTGGGCAACAAGACCGGGCGTGACGGCATCCACGGCGCGACGATGGCGTCGGCGACGTTCGACGAGCACGCCGAGGAACGCCGCCCGACCGTGCAGGTGGGCGACCCGTTCACGGAAAAGCTCCTGCTCGAGGCGTGCCTCGAGGTGATGCGCACCGGCGCGGTCGTCGGCATCCAGGACATGGGCGCCGCAGGGCTCGCGTGCTGCACCTCGGAGATGCCCGCGCGCAGCGGCACCGGCATGGACGTCGAGCTCTCGCGCGTGCCGCAGCGCGAGACCGGGATGACGCCGTACGAGATCCTCCTCTCGGAGTCCCAGGAGCGGATGCTGCTCGTCGCCGCCCGCGGCCGCGAAGAGGAGGTTCGCCGTGTGTTCTCGAAGTGGGAGCTGGACGCGGTCGAGATCGGGCGCGTGACCGAGGGCGGCGAGCTCACGGCGCGGCTCAACGGCGAGGTCGTGGCCCGCGTGCCGGTCGAGTTCCTGGCCGAGGCGCCGAAATACCGCAAGCCGACCGCCGAGCCCGCCTGGCTCGCCGAGCGGCGCGGCTTCGATCCGCTGACCCTTCCCGAGCCCGCCGACTACGGCGCGGCGCTGGTCCATCTGCTCGCGGCGCCGACGATCGCCTCGAAGGAGTGGGCGTTCCGCCAGTACGATCAGCAGGTCGGGATCAACACGCTGGTCCTGCCGGGCTCCGATGCCGCCGTGCTCCGCGTCAAGGGCACGCGCCGCGCGCTCGCGGTGTCCACGGACGGAAACGGCCGCCAGGTCTTCCTCGACCCGCGGCAGGGCGCGGCCATGGCGGTGTGCGAGGCGGCGCGCAACGTCTCCTGCTCGGGCGGCGCGCCCCGCGGTGTGACCGATTGCTTGAACTTCGGCTCGCCGGAGCGTCCGGAGATCCTCTGGCAATTCGCCGAGGCGATCGAGGGCATCGCAATGGCATGCCGAGCGCTCGAGCTGCCCGTGGTCGGCGGTAACGTTTCCTTCTACAATGAGACCAGCGGCCGGGCGGTCCTCCCGACGCCGGTCATCGGCGTGGTGGGCGTGCTGGACGAGAGCGGCCGGCGCGCGACGCAGTGGTTCAAGGGCGCGGGACATCGCGTGGCGCTCCTGGGGCCCGACAGCGTGAGCCTCGGCGGCAGCGAGTATCTCTGGACGCGGGAACGGAAGCTCGCCGGGGCGCTGGCGCCACTCGACCTCGAGACGGAGCGCCGGGTGCAGCGGGCGGTGCGGGCGGCCGTGAGCGCGGGACTGGTCACGGCGGCGCACGACTGCTCGGAGGGCGGCGTGGCGGTCGCGCTCGCCGAGGGATGCGTGACCGGCCGCGAGCTGATCGGGTGCGAGGCGGTGCTGTCGACGGGCGCGCGCGCCGACCTGGCGCTCTTCGGCGAGGGCCCGTCGCGCGTGATCGTCACCGTCGAGGCCGCGCGGGCGCGCGAGTTCGAGGGGCTGATGGCCGAATCGGCGATTCCCTGGCGGTGGATCGGAACGACCGGCGGCGAGCGCCTGGCGATTCGCGTCGGCACGCGGACGCTCGTCGACGTCGACACGGCGCGACTCGAAGAGGCATGGAGGACTGGATTTGAACGTCACGTGGCGTGACGACAGATTCCACGACGAGTGCGGACTGTTTGGCATCTGGAACCATCCGGAAGCCGCCAACGTCGCGTACCTCGGTCTCTATGCCCTCCAGCACCGAGGACAGGAGTCGGCGGGCATCGCGGCGACCGACGGCAGCTCGTTCCACACCGAGAAGCACATGGGCTGGGTGGCCGATGTGTTCAGCCCGGAGCGGCTCCGTCGGCTGCCGGGCCATCGCGCCATCGGCCACGTGCGCTACTCGACGGCCGGCAGCTCGAATCTCCGGAACGCTCAGCCCATCACGGCGACCACCGCGCGCGGGCCGATCGCGATCGCCCACAACGGCAACCTCACGAACGCCGACACGCTCCGCCGCGAGATGGAGCGCGACGGCGCCATCTTCCAGTCGAATTCCGACACCGAGGTGATCCTGCATCTGCTGGCGCGCGCGCCGGCGGGGCCGCTGGAGGAGCAGATCGCCCACGCGCTCGGGCAGGTCCAGGGCGCCTACTCGCTCCTCATCATGACCCTCGACGCGCTGTACGCGATCCGCGACCCCTATGGCTTCCGTCCACTGACGCTCGGACGACTCGGCGATGCCCACGTGGTCGCCTCGGAGACGTGCGCGCTCGACCTGATGGAAGCCAAGTGCGAGCGCGACATCGAGCCGGGGGAGATCCTGATCATCTCGGACTCGGGCACCAGGTCGGTGCGACCCTTCCCGGCGGGCGAGCGGCTGCACTGCGTTTTCGAGTACGTCTACTTCGCCCGGCCGGACTCGATCCTCTGGGGCCGCAACGTCCACACCGTACGCAAGGCGCTGGGACGACAGCTCGCGCGTGAGTATCCCGTCCATTCCGACATCGTCATCCCCGTGCCGGACTCTGGCACGAGCGCGGCGCTCGGCTACTCCGAGGAGTCGGGAACACCGTACGAGATGGGGCTGATCCGCAATCACTACGTCGGGCGCACGTTCATCGAGCCCAAGCAGGGCATCCGCCACTTCGGCGTCAAGGTGAAGCTCAACCCGATGCGCGAGATGCTGTGCGACCGGCGCGTGGTGGTCGTCGACGATTCCATCGTGAGGGGAACGACGAGCCGGAAGATCGTGAGAATGATCCGCGCCGCCGGCGCCAAGGAGGTCCACGTGCGGATCTCGTCGCCGCCGATCCAGTGGCCCTGCTACTACGGCATCGACACGCCGACGCGGAAGGAGCTGATCGGCTCGAGCCACAGCCCCGAGGAGATCCGTCGCTACCTCGGCGCCGACTCGCTCGGCTACCTCTCGCTCGACGGCATGCTCAAAGCGACCGGCTCCGACCCCGGACAGTTCTGCCACGCGTGCTTCACCGGGAACTATCGCGTGGGTATCGAGCCCGAGCCGACGCCGCAGCTCAGCCTCTTCGAGAGCTGACGTGAAGCCGCTCACCTATCGCCAGGCCGGCGTCGACATCGACGCGGGCGACGACGCGGTCCGCCGCATCGCGCCGCTGGCGCGCGCGACCAATCGCGCCGAGGTCATCGGCGGGGTCGGGGGCTTCGCCAGCCTCGTCCGTGTGCCCTCGAAGTTCCGCGAGCCCGTCCTGGTCTCGTCGACCGACGGCGTCGGGACCAAGCTCAAGGTCGCGTGCCTGGCGGGCCGCCACGCCACCGTGGGCATCGACCTGGTCGCGATGGGGGTGAACGACATCCTCGTACCGGGCGCCGAGCCCCTCTATTTCCTCGACTACATCGCCGTGGGACGGATCGATCCGGGTCAGGTCGAGGCGATCGTGGGGGGCGTCGCCGAGGGTTGCCGGCAGGCCGGCTGCGCCCTGGTCGGCGGTGAGATGGCCGAGCATCCGGACTCGCATCCCGCCGGAGCGTATGACCTGGCTGGGTTCGCCGTCGGCGTCGCCGAGCGCGAGCGGTTGGTCGACGGCTCGAAGATCCGTCCCGGAGACGTCGTGCTTGGCCTGGCTTCGTCCGGCCTCCATTCCAACGGCTTCAGCCTGATCCGGCGAATCGTCTTCGACGTCATGAAGCTCCGAGTGTCGGATCCGTTCCCCGGAACCGGACGCCTCGTCGCCGACGAGCTGCTCGAGCCGACGCGGATTTACGTGCGATCGATTCAGACGTTACTGGAGACGGTCGAGGTCAGGGGCATGGCGCACGTCACCGGCGGAGGCCTCACCGGAAACATCCCTCGCGTGCTCCCTCAGGGTTGCCGCGCGAGGCTTTTCAGGAGCTCCTGGTCGCCTCCCGTGGTGTTCGAGACCCTTCGCACGGCCGGACAGGTGGAGGACGCCGAGATGTTCAGGACCTTCAACATGGGGATCGGCTACGTCGTCATCGTTCCTTCGGCCACGGCGGAGACGGCGGCCCGGATCCTCCGCGGAGCGGGCGAGCAAGTCGTCCGGATCGGTGAGATCGTCGCGGGCGAGCGAGGTGTGGAGCTGGTCGCCTGATGCCCGCCGGTGATCGCCTTCGCGTGGGGGTCCTGGTCTCGGGCCGGGGCTCCAATCTCCAGGCGCTCCTGGATGCGTCGTCGCGACCCGACTATCCGGCTGAGGTCGTCGTCGTGATCTCCGATCGGGAGAGGGCGGCAGCGCTGGACCGCGCCCGGGCTGCAGGCGTCGAGGCGCTCTTCGTCAACCCGAAGGACTTCGGCGACCGGGAGGCGTTCGACCTGGCGCTCGTCAGCGAGCTCACCACACGCCGGGTCGGGCTCGTCTGCAACGCGGGGTTCATGCGGATCCTCTCCCCGGCATACACACGCGCGTTTGCCGGACGCGCCATGAACATCCATCCCTCGCTCCTGCCTGCGTTCCCGGGGCTTCACGCCCAGCGACAGGCGCTGGATCACGGCGCCAAGATCACCGGCGCCACCGTGCACTTCGTCGACGATGGCCCGGTCGATACCGGGCCGATCATCTTGCAGGCCAGCGTGCCGGTAGAGCCCGACGACACGGAGGAAACGCTGTCCGCCCGCATCCTGGCCCAGGAGCACCGGCTCTACCCCGAGGCGGTCCGCCTGTTCGCCGAAGGCCGGCTCGCCGTCGTGGGTCGGAGGGTCACCATCCGATGAGAGTTCGCCGAGCCCTCGTCAGCGTTCACGACAAGACCGGCATCGTCGAGCTCGCTCAGGCCCTTTCCGCGCTCGGCGTCGAGATCCTTTCGACCGGAGGCACCGCGAAGCTCCTCCGCGAGGCGGGGGTACGGGTGGTCGATGTGTCGGACGCCACCGGATTCCCCGAGATGCTCGACGGGCGGGTCAAGACCTTGCACCCGAAGATCCACGGCGGGATTCTCGCCCGCCGAGACATCCCCGAGCATCTCGCCGCGCTCGCGAAGCACGGGATCGCGCCGATCGATCTGGTCGTCGTCGCCCTCTATCCGTTCGAGCAGACCGTGGCGCGGCCGGGCGTGACGCAGGCCGAGGCGATCGAGCAGATCGACGTCGGGGGACCGACGATGATCCGTGCCGCCGCGAAGAACCACGCGAGCGTGGCCGTCGTCACCGCGAAATCCCAGTACGGCGCGGTCCTCGACGAGCTCAGGTCGAGCGGCGGCTCGCTGAGCGACGCGACTCGCTTCCGGCTGGCTCAAGAGGCCTTCCGCCGGACCGCCCAGTACGACGCCGCCATCGCGAGCTATCTGTCGGGGTCGGGGGCGAGCGGGTCTGACGCGACCGCTCGCAACGAGCTGTTTCCGGCCGCGCTGAGGTTCGAGGCCGAGCGGGCCCTCTCGTTGCGCTACGGAGAAAACCCCCATCAGGAGGCCGCGTTCTACCGTCAGATCGGCGCGCCCCCGGTGGGCCTCGCCACGATGAAACAGCTCCACGGGCCCGAGCTCGGCTACAACAACCTGCTCGACTTCTCGGCCGCGCTCGCGCTGCTGCTCGAGTTCGACGAGCCCGCGGCAGTCGTCGTGAAGCACACGAACCCGTGCGGGGCCGCGCGTGCCGCCACGGTCGGCGCCGCCATGGCGCTCGCCAAAGCCTCGGATCCGGTCTCGATCTACGGCGGTATCGTCGGCGTCAACCGCACCCTGGACGCAGCCGTCGTCCAGGCGCTCGCGGGAGTCTTCGTCGAGATCCTCTTCGCCCCGTCATTCGCTCCCGACGCGCTCGAGGAGATCAAGCGGACCAAGAAGAAATGCCGGGTCTTCGAGATCTCCGGCGACCGGCCGTTGCCCGCGCGGCTGCCCGAGTATCGCGGCGTCCTCGGCGGGCTCCTGGTTCAGACCACGGATCTCGTCGACCTCGAGCCCGCCGACCTCAAGACCGTGTCGAAGCGGGCGCCGACCGCCGCGGAGCTCGACGCGCTCCGCTTCGCCTGGCGTGTCGGGAAGCACGCCAAGTCCAACGCGATCGTGCTCGCCACGCGTGAGCAGGTGATCGGCGTGGGCGCGGGTCAGATGAACCGGGTCGACTCGGCGCGGCTCGCGGTGATGCGCGCCCGTGAGATCGGGCTCGAGACGACCGGCACCGTGTGCGCGTCCGACGCGTTCTTCCCGTTCCGGGACGGGCTCGACGTCGTGGCCCGGGCGGGCGCGACCGCGGTGATCCAACCCGGAGGCTCGCTGCGCGACGAGGAGGTCATCGCCGCGGCCGACGAGCACGGGCTGGCGATGGTGTTCACGGGCGTTCGCCATTTCCGTCACTAGTCGAGGGTCGCCGATGAGTCCGCCCCAGCCCGAACGCATCTACGGCGTGCGCGAGCTCACCCGAATCCTGACGCTCACGCCCAAGCGCGCCGGCCAGCTCCGTCGGCTCGATCTCCTGCGAGGCGATTCCGGCTACACGTTCCGTGATCTGCTGGCGCTGCGCGCGGCCAGCGCGCTCCTCGACGCCGGCGCATCGGTGCGCCAGATCCGGACGGCGCTCACCGCGCTGCGCCGCCAGGACCCGGAGCTCAAGCAGCCGCTGGCCGAGGTCCGCCTGGTCCTCGAAGGCGATCGGCTCGTCGCGCAGTCCGACCGCGTCCGGTTCGACCCGCGCACGGGTCAGATGGTGCTGGCCCTCGACTGGGGCGGTCTCGAGGCGGCGGCCACGGCCACCCTGGCCACGGGTCTGGTGCGTCCGCTCGCGCCGCCGGTCGACCAGGCCGAGACCTGGTTCGAGCGCGCCAGCGAGTGGGACGGGGACCCGGCGCAATGGGAGGACGCGATCGACGCGTATCGCCGGGTCGTCTCGATCGATCCCACCTACGCGGCGGCCTGGAACAACCTGGGGCTCCTCCTGCACCGCATGGGCCGCTACGACGAGGCCGGCAACGCGTATCTCTCGGCGCTCGACCATGACCCGCAGTGCTGCGAGGCCGCTTACAACCTCGGCTCGCTGCACGAGGACCGCGGCGAGATCGAGGACGCGATCGGCGACTATCGCAAGGCGCTCGACCTCTCGCCCGACTACGCCGACGCCCACTTCAATCTCGCCGGCGCGCTCGCTCGCAATGGGCGTGACGGCGAGGCCATCAAGCACTGGCAGCGCTATCTCGAGCTCGACTCGGGCAGCCCGTGGGCGCGCATCGCCCGCGCCCACCTCGAAGTCGTCGAGCCTCCGGACTCTCAACAATAAAGCCATGCGTCTACTCGTCGTCGGCGGGGGAGGTCGAGAGCACGCGCTGGCTTGGAAGATCGCGCAGAGCCCGCTGGTGGACACGCTGTTCGCGGCACCCGGCAATCCCGGCATCGCGCGCCACGCGCGCTGCGTCGACATCGGCGTCGACGCCCATGGCGAGCTCGTCGACTTCGCCCGGCGCGAGCGCGTCGACCTGACCGTGATCGGGCCGGAGGCGCCGCTCGTCGCCGGGCTCGCGGATCGGCTCACGGAGGCCGGCCTGACCGCCTTCGGACCGAGCGCGGGCGCGGCGGCCATCGAGGGCTCCAAGGCGTTCTCGAAGGATCTGATGCGCCGCTACGGGATCCCGACCGCGCGATTCGCGACCTTCGACGAACCCGCCGGTGCGCGCCGGTTCTGCCGCGAGCTGGGCGCGCCGCTCGTGGTGAAGGCCGACGGGCTCGCCGCGGGCAAGGGCGCGATCGTGTGCGCGACGCTCGAGGACGCGGACGCCGCGATCGCCGAATGCATGGAGCGCAAGGCGTTCGGCGCCGCCGGCGCGCGCGTGGTCGTCGAGGAGTTCATGGTCGGGCAGGAGGTCTCCTTCTTCGTGCTGTCGAACGGCGGCGACGTGATAGCGCTGGCGGCCGCGGAGGATCACAAGGCCATTTTCGACGGCGACCGCGGACCGAATACCGGCGGCATGGGATGCTATTCGCCCGTCGCCGGGTTCGACGAGGCGCTCGAAAAGCGCGTCATGGAGACGATCGTGCGCCCGACGCTCGCCGCGCTCGCCCGCGAGGGCGCGCCCTACCGGGGCGTGCTCTACACGGGCCTGATGCTGACGGCGCAGGGTCCCAGAGTCGTCGAGTTCAACTGCCGCTTCGGCGACCCCGAATGCCAGGCGCTCATGGTGCGGGCGCCGGGTGATCTGGTCCCGCTGCTCCTCGCGGCGGCCCGCGGAGATGCGTGGCCGCCGGCGCGCTCGTGGTCGAGCGCGGCTTCGGTCTGCGTGAACGTCGCCTCCGGCGGCTATCCCGGGAAGTACCAGGCCGGGCTGCCCATCCGCGGCGTCGAGGCGGCGGAGGCGAGACCGGGCGTACGGGTGTTTCACGCGGGGACCGCGACGCGGAACAGTCAGCTCGTGACGGCGGGCGGGCGAGTGCTCGGCGTGACGGCGGTCGCCGAGAGGATGGAGGCCGCCATCGCGGCGGCGTATGGGGCCGTAGGCGAGATCTCGTTCGACGGCATGCACTATCGGACCGACATCGGGAGGCGAAGAGCGTGACAGGACCGGTACGCGTAGGCATCGTGCTCGGTAGCGACAACGATCTCGAGGTGATGCTCGAAGCGGTGAAAGTCCTCGACGCGCTCGAGGTCGGGAGCGAGGTCGTCGTCACGTCCGCCCACCGAACGCCGGAGCGGACCCACGAGTACGCCACGACGGCGCACGCGCGCGGGATCGGTGTGCTGATCGCCGGCGCGGGCGGCGCCGCCGCGCTGCCCGGCGTGCTCGCCGCCTCCTCGCCCTTGCCGGTCATCGGCGTGCCGGTCGCCTCGACACCGCTCGGCGGGCTCGACGCGCTGCTCTCGATCGTGCAGATGCCAAAGGGCGTGCCGGTGGCGACGGTCGCGATCGGCAAATGGGGCGCCGCCAACGCGGGCCTGCTTGCCGCCCAGATCCTGGCGGTCGGCGATCCGGCGCTGGCCGCACGGATCGCGGCCTATCGCAAGCGGCTGGCCGACGAGGTCGACGAGCGCGCGCGCAAGGTCGCGGCGCAGATGAAGTCGCCGCCGAAGTCGGGGACGTGACGGACGCCCCGCGCGCGCGCGTCATCGCGATCGATGCTGTTGCGCCGACTCGAGTCACCCTGCGCGCCGCGGTGGACACACTGCGGGCCGGCGGCGTGGTCGCGCTTCCGACGGAGACCTTCTACGGCCTGGCCGTGCCCGCGCTCGATGCCGGGTCGGTCAGGCGGCTCTTCGAGCTGAAGGGACGGCCCGATTCGAAGCCGCTACTGATCCTCGTCGACTCGGTGGCGATGGCGGAAACCGTGGCGTGCGTGACTGCCGCGGCCCGTGACCTCATGATGCGCTACTGGCCCGGAGCGCTGACCCTCGTGTTGCCGGCGCGCGCGCGGGTGCCCTCCGTCGTGACGGCCGGGACGGGGACCCTCGGCCTTCGCCTCTCGCCGCATCCGATCGCGCGGGGCCTGGTCGAGCTGCTTGGTGAGCCGGTGACGGCCCCGAGCGCCAACCCCAGCGGTCTTGCGCCGCCCACGACGGCGGCCGGCGTGCTCGCCTACTTCCCCGACGGCGTCGACCTCGTGCTCGACGGCGGCGCCACACCCGGCGGGGAACCGTCGACGGTCCTCGATCTCACCGTCGACCCTCCGCGAGTGTTGCGTCAGGGCGCGGTGGCCGTGCGCGATCTCGACCCGCGCGGCGGCTCGATCAAGACGTCCAGGGCGAGCTCTCGATGAAAGTGACCGGAGTGATCCAGGCCGGCGGCCGAAGCGTACGGATGGGTGGGCGCCCCAAGGCGTTGATCGAGCTGGGCGGAAAGTCGATCATCGAGCGCGTCGTCGCCGCGCTCACTCCGGCGGTCGACGACGTGCTGATCGTGACCAATACTCCCGATTTCTACGCGTTTCTCGGGCTCCCGATGGTCGCAGATGTTTATCCGGATCACGGCTCGCTCGGTGGCATCTACACCGGTCTCAAGGCCGCCGGGGGCGGGGCCGCGCTGACGGTCGCCTGCGACATGCCATTCCTCCATCCCGAGGTCGTCAAGCTGGTCGCCGACCGTGCCGGCGAGGGCGACGTCGTGATTCCACGCGTCGGCAGCCAGCTCGAGACCATGCACGCCGCCTACGGCAAGGCGTGCTTGCCGCACATCGAGGAACGGCTGATCGCCGGGCACCTGAAGATCGTCGGGTTCTTCGAGCGCGTACGGGTCGTCGAGATCACCGAGGCGGACGTCGCTCGTTTTCGCGACCCGCACGTTGCGTTCATGAACCTGAACACCCCGGACGAGCTCGAGCGGGCCCGGGCGCTGGCGGCGGAGCTCGGCTGAGCATGGCCAGGCTGCGTCCCGTGGTGCTCGTGCACTATCACGAGCTCGGCCTCAAGCGCGGGAACCGACCGCTGTTCCTCCGCCATCTGGCGCGAAATCTCAGAAGGGCAACCGCCGATATCGGGCCGGTGAACCTCCGCCAGGTTTCCGGCCGCATCTTGCTCGAGCTCGACGAGCATCCCGATCCGGCGGCGGTCCGGGAACGGGTGCGTCGCGTCTGCGGCGTGGCGAGCGCCGCGCTCGCGTATCGGGTCGTCTCCACCGTCGAGGCGATGAAGGCGGTGATCGCGGGGCTCGTCGACGGGCGCACCTTCGCGTCCTTCCGGATCTCGGCGCGCCGCGCGTTCAAGACGTACCCGATGACGAGCGTGGAGCTCAACCGCGAGCTCGGTGCGTTCGTGCTCGAGCGCGTCGCCTCGAAAGTCGACCTGCGTCAGCCGGAGCTCGAGATCCACGTCGAGGTCATGCCGGCCGAGACCTTCGTCTACGTCGACCCCGAACCGGGTCCGGGCGGACTCCCGGTGGGCGCGAGCGGCACGGTCGCGGCGCTGCTGTCGGGGGGCATCGACTCACCCGTCGCGGCCTGGCGAATGATGAAGCGCGGTTGTCGGGTCGTGTTCGTGCACTTCCACAGCGTGCCCTACCTGCCGCCCACCTCGCAGGCCAAGGCGCGCGCGCTCGTCGCCCGGCTGACCGAGTGGCAATACGACTCGACGCTCGTGCTGGTGCCCTTCGGCGAGATCCAGCGCGAGATCGTACTGACCGTGCCGCCACCGGCGCGAGTCGTGATCTACCGGCGGCTGATGGTGCGCATCGCCGAGGCACTGGCGCGAAAGCACGGCGCGCTGGCCCTGACCACGGGCGAGAGCCTCGGCCAGGTGGCCTCGCAGACGCTCTCGAACATCGCCCGGATCGACGAGGCCGCGACGATGCCCATCCTGAGGCCGCTGATCGGCATGGACAAGCTCGAGATCACCGAGGAAGCGCGCCGTCTCGGCACCTTCGACATCTCGATCGAGCCGGACGCCGACTGCTGCACTTTGTTCGTGCCCAAGCACCCCGCGACGCGCATGTCCGAGCACGAGGTCGCCGCGGTCGAGATGCGCCTCGAGATCCCGCGGCTCGTCAGCACAGGCTGCGACGGCGCCTCGGTCGACGCGTTCGAGTTCCCCAGCGCCCCCTAAAGGCGGTACCGGGCTCGCCGGCGCCTCCCGAGCTGCGTTCCGCCGACTCGATCACCCACTATGTTGTTGGCTTGACACGCCGGAGCCACTACCGATATGGTGCCAGGTATGATTGTCGTCGCGCTGGGCGCTGACCACGCAGGCTTTCCGCTGAAGGAAGACCTCAAAGCCTGGCTGATCTCCCGTGGCCACGACGTCGTCGACCTCGGGACGCACTCGGCCGAGTCGGTGGATTACCCGGACTTCGCGGTCGGGGTCGGCAGCGCCGTCACCGCCGGCAAGGCCGACCGCGGCGTCCTGGTGTGCGGCACCGGCATCGGGATGGCCATGGCGGCGAACAAGGTGCCGGGTGTCCGCGCCGCCGCGTGCAGCGACGCGTTCACCGCACGGATGAGCCGCGAGCACAACGACGCGAACATCCTGGCGCTCGGCGCGCGGATCACCGCGCGCGACGCCGCGATCGAGATTCTCGAAATCTGGCTCGGCGCCGAGTTCGCCGGCGGCCGCCACGCGCGGCGCGTGGAAAAGATCGACGCGCTCGACCACGTGAGGGAACAGGAGTCCCCCGATGCACAGGCTCGCTGATATCGATCCCGAGGTCGCCAAGGCGCTGCGCGGGGAGGCGCAACGGCAGCAGCGAAACCTCGAGCTGATCGCCTCCGAGAACTTCGTGTCCGAGGCGGTCCTCGAGGCGGTGGGATCGGTGCTGACCAACAAGTACGCCGAGGGATATCCGGGGCGACGCTACTACGGCGGCTGCGAGGTCGTGGACGTCGTCGAGGATCTCGCGATCGCCCGCGCCAAGGAGCTGTTCGGCGCCGAGCACGCCAACGTCCAGCCGCACTCGGGCGCGCAGGCGAACATGGCCGTCTACTTCACCTTGCTGAAGCCCGGCGACACCGTGCTCGGCCCCAATCTCTCTCACGGCGGGCACCTGACCGCCGGAAGCCCCGTCAATTACTCCGGGAAGTTCTATTCGATCGTCGCCTACGGCGTGCGGAAGGACACCGAGCGCATCGATCTCGACCAGGTTCGCGACCTGGCGCGCCAGCACCGGCCCAAGCTGATCATCGCCGGTGGCTCCGCCTTCCCGCGCGCGATCGACTTCGGCCCGTTCGGCGACATCGCGCGCGAGGTCGGCGCCGTCCTCATGGCCGACATCGCACATCCCGCTGGGCTCGTCGCGGCCGGGCTTCACCCGTCGCCTGTGGGCATCGCGGACTTCGTCACGACGACGACCCACAAGACCCTCCGCGGTCCGCGCGGCGGCATGGTCCTGTGCCGGGCTCAGCACGCGCAGGCGCTCGACAAGACCGTCATGCCCGGAGTCCAGGGCGGCCCGCTGATGCACGTGATCGCCGGCAAGGCCGTGGCGTTCCGCGAAGCCCTGACGCCCGGCTGGCGCGATTATCAGAAGCAGATCGTGAAGAATGCGGCGGCACTCGCCGCGGCGCTCATCGAGCGTGGCTATCGACTGGTCTCGGGCGGGACCGATACGCACCTCATGCTCGTCGATCTCACGAGTCGGAGCATCACCGGCAAGGACGCGCAAGAGGCGCTCGACCGCGCCTGGATCACCGTGAACAAGAACACGGTGCCGTTCGAGACGAAGAGCCCGATGGTGACGAGCGGCATCCGCATCGGCACGCCGGCAGTCACGACACGGGGCATGCGCGAGGCCGAGATGGTCGAGATCGCGCGCCTCATCGACCGGGTGTTGTCCGATCTCGGATCCTCGGCGGTCGAGGCAAAGGTTCGCGGTGAGGTGCAGGAGCTGACGAATCGGTTCCCGCTCTATCCGGAGCGAACCCGATGACCATATCGGCGTCGGGAAAGGGGGGAGCCCGATGAAGTGCCCGTTTTGCGGTCACACGGAGGATCGGGTCGTCGACTCACGGGTGGGCCGGGACGGGGAGTTCATCCGGCGCCGCCGTGAGTGCCTCAAGTGCCACCGCCGGTACACGACCTACGAGTACATCGAGGACGTGCTGCCGCACGTGGTCAAGCGGGACGGTCGCCGCGAGCCCTTCGACCGCCAGAAGCTCCGTGGCTCCATCTTGAAGTCGTGCGAGAAGCGGTCGGTCGGAGTTCAGGCCGTCGACGACGTCGTCGTCGAGATCGAGGCTCAGCTCCACGAGCGGGCCGAGAAGGAGATCAGCAGCGAGGAGCTCGGACGGGTCGTCATGGACCATCTCCAGCGCCTCGACCCGGTCGCCTATGTCCGGTTCGCCTCGGTCTATCGCCAGTTCAAGGACATCGGCCAGTTCGTCGAAGAGGTGAAAGGGCTCCAGCGAGACGACAAGACCAAACCCGTCCCTACCAAGCCTCGTCCCCTGGCCAAGACCAAGTAAGCCCACCCTCGGGGTATAGCCGAGGGAGTTTGAGGGGGGTCGCCCCCCTCATCTACAAACGTCGGGAGTACTAGGAAGCGCCGGTCGTCCACTCGTCTACGAAGTCGGGGGTCGCCCCCCTCATCTCAATAGAAAGCGCGGCCCTGCCGATGAAATTTGACCGACAGGGCCGAGCGCCGCGTGGACCCTACTTCTTCTTCTTTTTGGTCGCCTTCTTCTTGGCCACCGTGTCACCTCCCTCCGTCGGGTTTCCCCCGATTGCGCACCGCCTATCTGCTCGGCATGCTAGAGAGGTGGCGAAATTCTGTCAAGATCAAAAAACAACATCTAGGGGCCTGATAGGGTTTCTCGCCCAACATGTTGGGTCACGCGTTGTTTGACTTCGACGCGGCCACGATGTAGCGTGAGCGAACGGTCGGCACACAGCCCATCACCAATAACTACCCGCTCTTGAGGAGATCTCCGTCGATGAGACGTGCGCTCAAGAAGCTTGTGTTCGTAGAGCCGAAGTCGACTCATCTGCACATCTATAGCCGGGTCTGCATCCCGCGCATCGGTTCGGTTCTGCTCGGCACCCTCATGCGGGCCAAAGGCTACGACGTCCGGGTCTACATCGAGGACATCCAGGCCCCGGACATGAACGAGGTGCTCTCGGCCGATCTCGTCGCGATCTCGGCCATCACCTCCACGGCGCCGCAGTCCTACCGGCTGGCCGACAAGGTGCGCGCGGCGGGCGGCATCGCCGTCATGGGCGGCACGCACGTGAGCTTCCTGCCCGAGGAAGGGCTCGAGCACGCCGACTTCGTGATCCGCGGCGAGGGTGAGTTCGCGTTCCAGGAGCTCGTCGACGCCATCCAGGCCGGGCACGGGTTCGAAGAGATCAAGAACCTCTCGTTCATGGCGGACGGCAAGGCGGTCCATCTCCCGGAGCGTCCGAAGATCCCGAACCTCGACGTGAACCCGATTCCCGACTACAAGCTCATCACGGGCTGGAAGCCCGGCGGGGTCATCTCGGTGGCGACGTCGCGCGGCTGCCCGTTCTCGTGTACCTTCTGCTCGGTGCCCGGCATGTACGGACACGCCTTCCGCACGCACTCGGTCGAGCGCGTGCTGCAGGAGCTCGAGGTCCACAAGGGCAACATGTACACGTTCTTCGCCGACGACATCTTCACGGCGAACAAGAAGCGCTGCAAGGATCTCTTGCGCGGGATGATCGATCGCGATCTGACCCCCCAGTGGGGCGCCCAGGTTCGGACGGAGACGGTCGACGACCCCGAGCTTCTCCAGCTCATGCGCGATTCGAACTGCTTCAACGTCTACGTCGGCTTCGAGTCGATCAATCCGCGAACGCTGAAGCTCTTCCAGAAGAAGCAGGACCTCGGCAAGATCGAGCGCTCGATCGAGCGATTCCACGCGCACAAGATCCGGATCCACGGCATGTTCGTGGTCGGATCCGACGAGGACGACGTCGAGACGCTCGATGCGACCGCCGAGTTCGCCCTGAAGAACGACATCGACTCGATCCAGTTCATGATCCTGACGCCGATTCCCGGCTCGCCCGACTGGGAGCAGCTCTACGACCGCGGCAACAAGTACGTGATCAGCAAGAACTGGCAGTTCTACGACGGGCACCACGTGGTGCACCAGCCCCGCCGCATGAGCCCCTACGAGCTGCAGATGGGGGCGATCAACGCCATGGCGAAGTTCTACTCCTGGCGCGGCATCGCCGCGAAGATCCTCAAGGGGGACAAGTACTACGCGGCGATCCGCTACTTCGGCAAGCGGATGATTCGTGACTGGTGGAAGGACGACGAGAACCGCCAGCACGTCGAGTGGCTCAAGGCCCAGCTCTACTCGGACGCCAAGGAGCTCGGGCATCACGCGCTCAAGCGCGTGGGGCTACCGGCGATCCTCCTCCAGGACTCGGTCGGGCGCCTGCTCCAGCGCTTCCTCGGCGAGCTCGGCGTGACGGTCGTTCCGCTGGCCGAGGCGGCGGCCGAGGGCGCCGCCCGTGCCCGGGAGACCGTCGACTGTCTGATCACGCCGATCGTGAAGCGCGCCGTCAAGGAGCGCGAGGAATTCTATGCGAGCCTCGCGAACGTCAACACGATGCTCCAGAGCCAGCTCGAGAAGCTGCCGCGCGTGAGCTTCCCGCTGCTCGACGGTCAGGGCCCGGTCTTCGAGCCCTTCGCCAAGATCGGGCTTCTCTTCACGCAGAATCTCGACCGCATCCGCGACGCCTACAAGAGCGCCGGCGTCGCCGAAGGCCTCTGGGAAGCTGCTTGAGCCGGCCGGGTCGGGGGCGGGGCTGGGGTGTACCCACCTCGACCCGGTAGCAACCTGCCCTCTGCGACATTGCTTGGGACGTGTGCGTCGGGACAATCCTGACTACACGGGTCGAGGCGGGCACACCCAAGCCCCGCCCCCGACCCGGCCGGCGCGAGGGAGGCTTCGGCGCCGTGGGGTCAGACTTCTTTGGGTTCTTGGACTGAGGAGGGGCGGCGGGCGTGGCGGCGGCGGACGAACTCTTCGTTGAGAGGGACGCCGCGCTTGCACAGTGGGCACTTGTCCGCATCGTAGGTCGGGAAATCGCGCCTCACCAGGCTGAAGACCGGGCGATTGTCGAACTCCACGGACGTGCGACGCCAGAGACAACCGATTCCGACGACCAGCGCGCCCAGATCCTCGACCAGATTGATGAGCAAGCTCAGGGTCGAGCCTGTGCTGACCAGATCCTCGACCAGCAGGATCTTCACACTGGGCCGGATGAGCCGCTGGAACTCGACGGGTAGGGAGACGCGGCGCTTGCCACCGGACAGCCCCTTGGTCCCGTAGACGACGATCGGGCGCGAGGGATGGGCGCGCGCCACGCAATGCGAGAGGATGAGCGCGCCTGGGCCGGTCGACAGCACCATGTCGACGGGCCACTGAGCGAAGTGCTTCGCGATGACAGCCCCCAGACCCTCGGTGAACGAGGGCTCCGTGGTCACCAGGGTCTTCTCGATGTACTCCGTCGTGTGCTGACCGGATGGAAGCAGGATGTGATCGTTGGCGTGATACGCGCCGGTACGCTTGAGGATTTCGAGGTGGATCTTCTCCCTGACCTCGGTCTCGACGGCGGCGGGATCTTTCCTGGCGGCAGCGCTCATCGCGACCCTCCTCGAAGCATTATCGCACGTGCCGCATCGGCGACGAGTCGCGCTTTGGTCGCATGCTAGACTCCCTCCATGCGCGTGCTCGCCGTCGAGACCTCGACCATGTCGGGCGGCGCCGCGCTCCTCGATGGCGAGCGGGTCGTCGGCGAGTACATCCTCGACGTCCGGGTCACTCACTCCGAACGCCTGATGGCGGCGATCGATCAGCTCTTGAACGACGCCGGCTGGAGCGCGGGCGACCTCGAGGGACTCGCCGTGGCGGTCGGCCCGGGCTCGTTCACGGGGCTCCGGGTCGGTCTCAGCACGGTCAAGGGCCTGGCGCTCGCGCTCTCGATTCCGGTCGCGGCGGTTCCGACGCTCGACGCGATGGCGGCCATGCTCCCATTCGCCGCGCTGCCGGTGTGTCCCGTGCTCGACGCGCGCAAGCGCGAGGTCTACGCCTCACTCTATCGTTGGGACGGGCTCGGCATGCGACGCGAGTGGGAGTACCTAGCCATCGCGCCCGATGATCTCGCTCGGCGCCTCGACGAGCCGGTGATCGTCGTCGGCGACGGCGCCCACGCGATCGGCTCGCCGTACGCACGCCGCGTCCAGCCCCCGCGCCGCGGACCGGCACCCGCGGTCGTCGGCTCACTCGGCCACGCGCGGCTCGCCGTCGGTGACGCCGTGGCGGCCGCCGATCTGACTCCGATCTATCTCCGGCCGTCCGAGGCCGAGCTGAAGCGACGCGGTGCCGCCCTCAGTTGACCGCATGCGCCCCGAAGACCTCGACGAGGTCCTCGGCATCGAGCGCGCGTCGTTCTCGATGCCGTGGTCGCGCGGCGCCTTCCTCTACGAGATGCAGCAGAATCGGGTGGCCCGCTGCTGGGTCATGCGTGAGGACGAGCGCGTGGTCGGCTACCTGTGCCTGTGGGAGGTCGCCGACGAAGTCCACATCACCAACATCGCGGTGCGCCCGGAGTGCCGCCGGCGGGGCCTCGCCCGGTCCCTGCTCGGGGGCCTCCTCGAGGAGGCCCGACAGCGCCGGATCAAGCTCGTCGTCCTCGAGGTCCGCCCGAGTAACACCGAAGCGCGGACACTCTACGAATCCTTCGGCTTCCGGGTCGTCGGCCGGCGGCGCGGCTACTACTACGACACGGGTGAGGACGCCCTCGTCATGGAAGCCGACCTCCAGACCGCCCACCCGGGAACCCGTGCCTAGGCTCATTCGTTCGTGGTATTAAGGCGGCGCTCGACCGCCACTCGACTCTCGAACAGGAGACTCATCGTGCCCCGACTGGCTGCGTGTGCGTGCGCTATGCTCGTGCTGGCCGTGGCGGCGGGCCAGGCCGCCGCCGATGTGATGTCCTTCAAGCTCTTGCCGAACTACTCGCGTGCTACGTTCAAGAGCGACGCGCCGCTCGAGACCTTCGTGGGCAACACCGCCGCGGAGGGCGTCAACGGCACCCTGAGCCTCGATCCGGCGAAGCCCCAGACCGCCACCGGGTCGGTGAAGGTCGACATGAACCTGGTCAGGACCGGGATCGACAAGCGTGATGCCGACATGCGCAGCAAGAACTATCTCGACACCGAGGTCGAGGCCAACCGCTGGGTCACCTTCGAGGTGAAGAGCGTCGAGATCGCCGGGCCGCTCGAGCCGGGCAAGAACGTGCCGGCCAAGGTGAAGGGGATCCTGACGGTGAAGCAGAAGCCCGTGGAGCGCGTCGCCGACGCCACCGTGACCTGGGTCAAGCTGACTCCGGAGGAAGTCGAGGCCCAGAAACGCTTCGGCTTCGCCGCGGACAACATCAAGGTGCGGGCCCGCTTCGCGACGACGTTCACCGATCACGGCCTGAAGATTCCGGCAATCCTCTTCTACAAGGTCTCGAACGACATCCAGCTCGAGACCGACTTGACCTTCGCCCGCCAATAGTGAGTCGCTTGGCCCGACGGTTCTGGCGTCTCGCCGCTCTCCTTCTGCTGTTCCTGGTCTCGCTCCCCGCGCTCGCATCCGCGCAGGCGCCGTCGGCCGCCGAGCTCGCGCGGGGGAAGTACGTGTTCGGCGCGACCGGCGGATGCGGCTGCCACACGGTGCCCAAGCAGCCGG
>Ga0209577_10001877_pt1 | contig 20572 bp, 16 predicted proteins | sample GraSoiAngelo_109_FD_185874 | JGI IMG/M metagenome (GOLD analysis project Ga0209577, IMG submission 185874) | Grasslands soil microbial communities from the Angelo Coastal Reserve, California, USA - 14_0903_12_20cm (SPAdes) (version 2) | ecosystem: Environmental > Terrestrial > Soil > Grasslands...
GCCATCGCAACTCCTCGTCTAGAGATGTTGCAACGACCCCTCGAATTCGCCCAGACCGCCCGTGCACGCCCCACAGAACAGACCACCGAGAAGGACCGATCCTCAGTGCTTCCCGTTCCCGTTCCCGTTCCCGTTCACCATCCGCGCCACCGCCTCGCGGAGCACCGGATCCACGGCCGGCCCTGCAGGCGCGGTCGTCGCGCAGGTCTCACACCCGCACCCGTGCCCGTTCGTCCCATGAGCCAGGGCGGCGGCGGCGCTCACGCGCTGGTCCCTCCGCGACGCCGCGGCGCGGCGGGCCAGGTCGAGAGGCGCCGGGGCGGCGACGACGGTCCGCACCGTCCGCGCCACCGAGCAGGTCACCGCGCCGGTGGGATCGTCGAGCAGATGGGTGATCAGCTCCTGCGGCCAGATGGCGACGAACTCCGCCCCCGCGGCGAGCAGCTCCTCGGCGGTGTGCATCCCCCAGACCACGCCGACGGCGCGGATCCCGCAGCGGATGGCCTCCTCGACGTCGCCGATGGTGTCGGTGACCAGCACCACCTCCTCGCCACGCTGGGGAGGCCCGGCGCGATACTCCTCGGTGTACTCCGGCTCACAGAGCCGGCGCATCGAGTAGCCGGGATCGGCGAGGAATGTCCGGATGCTCGCCGCCTTGTCGGGCTCGAGGTCGCCGGTGAAGGCGTGGGCGAAGCAGCAGGCGAGGTCGTGCCGCTCCAGGGTGCGGCGCACCGACTCCATGGTGTTCGAGGAGCAGAGCACCAGGGTGCAGCTGCCGGCGAGCTTGTGGATCACGTCGGCCATCCCGGGCACGAGGTCGGGGCAGTACTCGTCGCGGAGCAATTGGAGGAAGTGCGCGCGCACCCCCTCCATCCGCGCCGGGTCACCCGAGCAGATCTCGTCGAGCGCGGCGAAGAAGTTGCGCCGGAAGAGCGCGTAGAAGTCCTCCGGGCGGTCGACGCCGAGGTCGAACTCCGCGTTGGTGCGCTGGAAGAGCCGCCAGGATGCCTCCCGCGTCTTCACCAGCGTGCCGTCGAAGTCGAAGATGACGGTGCTGGGAGTCACCCGGCGGCCCCTCGGGCTCCGTCGTGCTGTGCCGTGTTCACGTCCTCCTGCGGCGCGGACTCCCTTCGTGCGCCGGCTCGCACATCTTGACTCGACGCGGGTGCCGCGGCCACGGATATGGGAGATAAGCCCAGACCACTCTTTCCTATCCGCCGTAGCCAATGCCAGACCCGCCGGAGAGGGGATACAAGTTTCACAGCGGTTTTCGCCGCTGTCAGCAGGTCCGTGGAGGCATGCGGGTGCGTCTGGCCAGGGTCGTCGGGCAGGTCGTGTCGACGGTGAAGGAGCCCGAGCTCAACGGGTTCAAGCTCCTCCTCGTGTACGACCTCGACTATCTCGAGCCGCCCAACGGCACCGTTCACCGCTCGCCCTACGTCGCCGTCGACCTCGCCGGGGCGGGAGAGGGCGAGGTCGTGATCGTGACCACCGGCAGCGCGGCGCGGGTGAGCGCCCGCACCGCCGGCGCGCCGGTCGACCTCGCGGTGGTGGGGATCGTGGACACCGTCGTCGTCGAGGGGCGACCGAGATTCGACAAGACACGCGACATGAGGTGAGCAGTCAATGAGTCCCAGCACCGCATACAACGGCAGCGGCATCCCCGTCGGCGCCCTCGGCCTGGTGGAGACCCGGGGCCTGGTGGGCGCCATCGAGGCGGCCGACGCCATGGTCAAGGCCGCCAACGTCCGCCTCATCGGGCGCGAGCAGATCGGCGGCGGGCTGGTCACCGTCATGGTCCGCGGCGACGTCGGCGCGGTCAAGGCCGCCACCGACGCCGGTGCGGTCGCCGCCGGCAAGGTCGGCGAGGTCATCTCCGTCCACGTCATCCCGCGGCCTCACGAGGAGGTCGAGGTGATCCTCGGCAAGGACGCCGCCGCCGCCACCGCCGCCGCCGCCGCGAAGTCCTGATCCGAACCTCCCGGTTCCGGCCTGAGCGCCGGATGGAGAGACCATGACCAGCACCGCAGCCGCGCTCGATGCCGATCTCGCGGCCATCCTCGACGCGCGCCTCAAGGCGCGTGCCGCCCGCACCGCCTTCGAGCTCTTCGAGGGCGCCGACCAGGCGCGGATCGACGCCATCGTCCGCGCCATGGCCCGGGCCGGTACCGACGCCGCCGAGGAGCTCGCACGCCTCGCCGTCGACGAGACCGGCTACGGCGTCTTCGAGGACAAGATCGTCAAGAACCTCTACAACACCCGGGTCGTCGCCGACGCTCTGCTCTCGATGCGCACCGTCGGCGTCCTCTGGGTCGACGAGGGCGCTCGCACCACCGCCGTCGGATGCCCCGTCGGCGTCGTCGCCGGCATCATCCCGGTCACCAACCCCACCTCCACCGTCCTCTTCAAGATCCTCGCCTCGGTCAAGGCCGGCAACGCCATCGTCTGCGCCCCCCATCCCCGCGCCGCTCGCTGCTGCACCCGCGCCGCCCAGGTCCTCGCCCAGGCCGCCGAGCGCGCCGGCGCACCTCCCGGCCTCATCTCCTGCCTCGACCAGCCCACCCTCAGCGCCACCCGCGAGCTCATGACCCACGACGCCGTCACCATGATCCTCGCCACCGGCGGCGCCGACATGGTCCGCGCCTGCTACTCCGCCGGCAAGCCCACCATCGCCGTCGGCGCCGGCAACGTCCCCTGCTTCGTCCACCGCTCCGTCCCGGACATCACTGAAGCCGCGGTCATGGTGGTCACCTCCAAGGCCTTCGACAACGGCACCGCCTGTGTCGCCGAGCAGGCGGTGGTCATCGACGAGCCCGTCGCCGACGCCTACGAGGCCGCCCTCGAGGCCGCCGGCTGCGCCTGGGTCGACCCCTCCCACCACCCCGCGCTCTCCGCCCTCCTCTTCACCGAGCGCGGCGGGCTGCGTCCCGAGGCGGTGGGCCAGAGCGCCGTCGAGCTCGCCCGCCGCGCCGGCCTCTCGGTTCCCCCCTCCACCCGGGTCCTCGGCATCCGCCTCGACAGCGTCGGCCGCCACGCCCCGCTCAGCGCCGAGATCCTCGGCCCCGTCCTCAAGGTCCACCGCGTCGCCGATGCCGATGAGGGCTGGCGGGTGTGCCGCGAGATCCTCGCCTTCGGCGGCGAGGGCCACACCCTCGCCCTCCACGCCTCCGATCCCGACGTCATCGCCCGCTTCAGCGCCCTCCCCGCATCCCGGATCCTGGTCAACACCCCCGCTCTCTTCGGCGGCATGGGCTACTCCACCGGCATCGACCCCTCCTTCGTCCTCGGCACCGGCACCTGGTCCGGCTCCATCGCCTCCGACAACATCACCGCTCTCCACCTCATCAACATCAAGCGCGTCGCCCACGAGGTCCGACCCTGGCGCGGCGCGCTCGAGCTTGCCGAACGGCGGGAGCTCGCCGCACGGTGACACCTGCACTGCGTCCCAGCATGCCCGTGCGCGAGGCGCTGCGACGCGCGGCCGCGTGCCTGTCACAGCCGGCCGCTGAATACACCGAGCCACTCTCCTGCGGCGTCGATCTCGGCACCGCCACCTGCGTGCTCGCGGTCATCGACGGCCGCGGAGTCCCCATCTACGTCGACCAGCTTCCGTCGCGGGCGCTGCGCGACGGCGTGGTCGTCGACTTCCACGGCGCCGCCGCCACGGTGGCGAGGCTCAAGGCCTCCGCCGAGGAGGCGCTGGGCCGGCGCATCGACGAGGCCGCCACCGCCTATCCCCCGGGAGTGGGAGCGGCGGAGAGCCGGGCGAGCCGCTTCGTCCTCGAGCAGGCGGGCCTGTCCTGCACCGAGCTCGTCGACGAGGTGAGCGCGGCCAATCGCTTCCTCGGCATCGACGACGGGGTCATCGTCGACGTCGGCGGCGGTTCCACCGGCGTCGGTGTGTACTCGGGCGGCCGGCTGGTGAAGCTCGGCGACCGGCCCGGCGGCGGCCACCACCTCGACCTCATCCTCGCGGGCACGCTGAAGGTGACCATCGAGGACGCGGAGCGGCTCAAGCGCGAGAACGGCGAGGAGTATCTGCGGGTCCTCCGCCCCGGCATCGAGCGCATCGCCACCTCGATCTCCATCCTCACCGACGGCCACTCGGCGTCACCGCTCCATCTCGCCGGCGGCGCGCTGATGCTCCCCGGGGCCGCGGAGATCATCGCCAGCTACCTGGAGCGCCCGGTGCTCGCCTACGAGCACGCGCTTCTCATCACCCCCCTGGGGATCGCCGGACGGAGAGCATGAGCAGCTTCCAGCTACGGACCTTCGCGTTGATCGACCGCATGCAGCCGCAGTGCGCCGCCCACATCGCCGCCACCTGCCAGGGTGACGTGCCCATCGCCGGGATGTCCGAGCTCTTCGTCGAGGTGGCGCCGGGCAACGAGGTCTTCCGGGTCGCCGACGTCGCCCTCAAGGCGGCGGACGTGCGTCCCGCGCTGCAGATCATCGAGCGCGAGTTCGGGCTGCTCGAGATCCACGCCGCGAACCAGGCCGAGGTGCTCGCCGCGGGCTCGGCGATCCTCGACTACCTCGGGCTGCACGAGACCGACCGGGTGCGCCCGGTGATCGCCTCGACGCAGCTGATCACCAACGTCCACCACTACCAGGCGCAGCTGCTCAACAAGTTCCGCAAGGGAGCGCTGCTGCTTCCCGGGCAGAGCCTCTTCGTCCTCGAGTCCTCGCCGGCGGCGTACGTCAGCCTGGCGGCCAACGAGGCGGAGAAGGCGGCGACCATCAACGTCGTCGAGATCCGCGCCGTGGGCCGCTTCGGCCGCCTCTTCATCGCCGGCAGCGAGAGCGAGGTGCAGACCGCGCGGGACGCGGCGATCTCGACGCTCGAGTCGCTGGAGGGCCGCACATCATGAGGGTCATCGGTCTCGACGACGTCGACGCGGTCGCCGAGGGCGGCGTCCTCCACGTCGCCAGGGGTGACCTGGTCACACCGCTCGCCCGCGACCGCGCCAAGGAACGAAACGTCTCCATCTCCATCGCGGGGGGGGCCACGCCCCCGGAGCCTCGGCCGCAGAGCCGCCCGCCCCTGGCGGCGCACCGGACGGGCAATGGTGCGACGCGCTCCCCCACCCCTCCCCCGTCCGGCGGCATCCCGGTGTCCGGAGCGCTGTACCGGCGGGGCGCACCCGCCGCGGCGCTGGGCTGGCCGGTGCCCAGGCCGGCGGCCGGCGCCAACGGCAACGGCCGGCGCTCGCGGGTGACCGTCGTCGGCGCCGGCCACGTCGGCGCCCAGGTGGCGGCGCGGCTCGTCGACGCCGACCGCTTCTCCGAGGTGGTGATCGTCGACGTCGCCGACGGCCTCGCCCAGGGCATCGCCCTCGACCTGTGGCACAGCTCGGCGCTGCGCGGCTTCGACACCCGGGTGACCGGGTCGACCGACCTCGCCGCAGGAGCGGGCTCGGACTTCGTGGTGATCACCGCGGGTCGCGCGCGCCAGCCGGGGATGACCCGCACCGACCTGACCCAGATGAATGCGGCCATCGTCGGCGAGATCTCCCGCGGCGTGGCCCGGTATTCACCGAACGCGATCGTGGTCGTCGTCACCAACCCGCTCGACGAGATGACCGAGCTCGCCTGGCGCACCACCGGCTTCGCACCACAGCGGGTGATGGGAATGGCCGGAGTGCTCGACGCCGCCCGCTTCTGCGCGCTCACCGCGCTGGTCGGGGTGGCGCGGCCCGACCGGGTCGCGGCGATGGCGCTGGGCAGCCACGGCGAGGAGATGGTCATCCCGCTCAGCCAGGCGACCGTCGACGGGCGCCCGATCACCGGGGTCGTCGACGCCACGACGCTCGAGGCGCTGGTCGTCCGCGCCCGCGACTCCGGCGCCGAGGTCGTGCGCCACCTCAAGACCGGCAGCGCGTTCTTCGCCCCGGCGGCGTCGGTCGCGCGGATGGTGCTGGCGATGGCCGCGGACAGCCGCGAGGTGGTGCCCGTCTGCGTGCGCGCCGACGGCACCTACGGCATCCGCGACGTCTACCTCGGCCTCCCCGCCCGCATCGGGCGCGCCGGGGTGCTCGAGATCGTCGAGCTGGCGCTGACCGCCACCGAGCTGGAGATGCTGGCCGCGGCGCGGATCGACGAGCGCGCCCGACAGCTCGTCTAGGAGCCTGTGTCATGCGAGCCGTGGTGTACGCCGGCCCCGAGCAGGTCGAGGTCCGCAGCGTGCCCGACGCCCACATCGAGGCCCCCGAGGACGCCCTGGTCCGGGTCACCCTCAGCGCCATCTGCGGCACCGACCTCCACGCCTGGCACGGCCTCGACGGCATCCCCCCCGGCACCCCGCTCGGCCACGAGTTCGTCGGCGAGGTGGTCGCGGTCGGGTCGGCGGTGCAGCACATCGCCCCCGGCGACCGCGTCGTCGGGTCCGACTTCACCGCCTGCGGCCACTGCTGGTGGTGCCGCAAGGGCGACCACTGGGAGTGCCCCCACCGCGGCATGTTCGGCATGGGCTCGGTGTTCGGCCGGCCGCTGGGCGGCGCCCAGGCCGAGCTGGTGCGGGTGCCCTTCGCCCAGACCACGCTGATGCGCCTCCCCGCCGAGTGCCCGGCCGAGGCGGCGATCTTCGCCGGTGACACCCTCGCCAGCGGAGTGGCGGCGGCGGAGCGCGGCGGGGTCAAGCCCGGCGACGTGGTCGCGGTCATCGGCGGCGGCGCGGTCGGCCAGATGGTCAGCCTCGCCTGCCAGAACCACGGCGCCGCGGCGGTCGTGGTCACCGACCTCATCCCCGCGCGGCTCGAGCTCATCGCCGCACTCGGAGGCGTGCCGAGCTCGCCCGACAACGCGAGGGCGATCGTCGACGAGCTCACCGACGGCCGCGGCGCCGACGTGGTCGTCGAGGCGGTGGGCGGCAGCGGCCCGCTGGAGACCGCGTTCTCGCTGGTGCGCCGGCGCGGCTGCGTCGTCTCCGTCGGCGCCCACTTCGCCGCGCAGTGGCCGATGCCGGTGGCGCGCGCATTCGCCGACGAGCTGTGCGTCTGCTTCGCGATCGGCGACTCCATCCGGCTCGGCCCGCGCATCCTTCCGCTGCTCACCGTGGGCGCCATCGATCCCACCGGCGTGGTCTCCGAGCGAGTGCCCCTCGATGGTGTCCCCGACGCCTACCGGCGGCTCGCGGAGCACACCTCGGTGAAGATCCTCATCGACCCCTGAACGCACGACGTTGACCCCTCCAGACACCATCGTCGACCGGCTCCGCAGGGACGTGGAGGAGGAGGAGTCGCGGGCGCGCCGCGCGCGCGAGGAGGTGTCGGCCCTCCAGGAGGCGGCGACCGAGATCCTCTCGGTGCGCGACAGCACCGAGGTGCTCCTCACCATCACCCACACCGCGCTGCGACTGCTCGGCGCCGACATCGCGGGCGTCTTCCTGCGCGAGGGCGACGAGATGGTGATGCGCAGCTGCGTCGGCCACCGCGAGCCCGAGACCGCGAGGCTGCGCATGACCCGCGGGCAGGGGCTCGCCGGCCGGGTGCTGCAGACGACGCAGCCCGTGCAGGTCGACGACTATTCGCACACCCGGGTGATCAGCGACGACTTCATCCCGCTCGCGCAGATGGAGTCGGTGCGCTCCGCGCTCGGCGCTCCGCTCACCGTCCGCGGCGACATCATCGGCGTGCTCGAGGTGTGGCGGCGGCGCCGCTCGGTGTTCGCCGCCCACGAGGTGCGCCGGCTGGTCGCGATGGCCGACCTGGTCACCATCGCCATCGAGAACGCCCGGCTCAACGACGCCCAGGCGACGAGCATGCGCCGCCTGGAGACCGCCTACGACACCCTGGAGCGGAGGGTCGAGGCCACCCGCCAGTCGGCGGTGATGCAGCGCGCGCTCATCCAGCTCCTCCTCGAGGGCGCCGGCCTGGCCGCCATCGCCCGCAGCGTCGCCACCCTCACCGGCGCCCGGGTGGCGATCCTCTCCACCACCCTCGACGCGCTGGCGACGCACCCGCGCGACCTCGACATCTCCGCGGTGCGCACCGAGCTCCGCCGGGTCCGTCGCGACCGCAACGGCGGCGCGGTCGCGCCCATCCGGATGCGCGACGGCGGTGGCTGGCTCTCGGTCCACCCCATCCAGGCAGCCGGCGACAGCTTCGGCCACGTCTGCCTGCTCGGCGACGACACCCCCGGCGACGCCGAGGAGATCGTCATCGGCCAGGCGGCGCTCGTCGCCGCCCTCCACCACCTCGAGCAGCGCGCCGCCGACGAGGCGCGCGCGGACGCCCGCGACGAGATCATCTGGGACCTGCTCCACGGCTCCGACGAGTACCAGCGCGCCGCCGCGCGGCGTGCCGAGCGTCTCCATATCGACCTGCGCCGGCCCCACCGGGTGTTCTGCTGCCAGCTCCAGGACATCGACCTCATCGCCCGGCAGGAGGGTCTCGAGCCCGCCCGCACGGAGCGGGCCCGCCACCAGATGCGGCGCATCCTGCAGCGGGTGTCGGCGCAGCACGGCGGCCCCGACCTCGTGAGCCTGCGCGGCAACGCCATGGTCGCGGTCGCCCCCTGTACCGACCCGGTGAGCGCCCGCGCGCTCACCGCCGCGGCCACCGAGCAGATGACCGCGGTGCTCCCCGGCCTCACCACCACCTGGGGGGTGAGCCGCCCGCACAGCAACCCGCTCGACTACGGCGTCGCCTATCGCGAGGCGACGATCGCGATGCGCGTCGCCGCGCGCCCGGGTGGCGGCGACTCCGCGGTGTTCGACGAGCTCGGGGTGACCCGGCTGCTGCTCGCGCCCGGCGACCAGCCCGACCTCGCCGAGTACGTCAAGGAGGTGCTCGGGCCGGTGCTCGACTACGACCGCGAGCGCAGCACCCCGTTGATCGCCACCCTGCGCGCCTACCTCGAGTCGGACTGCTCGCTCAACGCCGCCGCCCAGCGGCTGTCGGTGCACCACAAGACGCTGCGCTACCGGCTCAACCGCATCGGCGAGCTGACCCGACTCGACCTGCGCCGCCACGAGGACCGCTTCCGGGCCGACCTGGCGCTGCGCATCCTCCAGGTCTCGTTCCCGGTATGACCACCGACGTCCACTCCGGAAGGGCGGTGTTCGTCGGCAGGCGCGAGGAGCTGCGCCTGCTCCGCGCCCGGCTCGAGGAGGTGCGCGCCGGCGAGCCGCGAGTGGTGCTCGTCGAGGGCGCCGCCGGGATCGGCAAGACGGCGCTGCTGCAGCGATTCCTCGCCGAGGCGGGCGACATCCGCGTCGTCGGCGCGAGCGGCGAGGAGGAGGAGCACCAGCTTCCCTATGGGGTGGTGGAGCAGCTGGTCCGCTCCTCGCGGGTGCCGCGCACCGACCAGCGCGCCGCGCTGGGGGCGACCACCATCCCCAGCCGCCGCGCCGTCGCCATCGGCGCCGGGCTCATCGAGCTCCTCGACGCCCTCCAGGAACAGGGACCGGTGTGCGTCGTCGTCGACGATGCGCAGTGGGCCGACCGCCCCTCGCTGGTGGCGCTGCTCTTCGCGATGCGCCGGCTCCAGGCCGACCGCGTCCTCACCCTGATCGCGGTGCGCGAGGACCGGGCCTTCGACCTGCCCGCGGGCCTGCTCAAGCTCGCCGACGGCGAGCGCGGCTCGACGCTGCGGCTGCGCGGGCTGCCCCTGACCGAGCTGCGCGAGCTCGCCGCCGCGATCACCGAGAACGTCGTCCCGGTGTCGCTCGCCGAGCAGCTGCGCGAGCACACCGGCGCCAGCCCGCTGCACCTGCGCGCCCTGCTCGAGGAGTACCCGCTGGAGCGGCTGCGGCGCGCCAACGGGGACACCCCGCTCCCCGCGCCACGGTCGGTCGGCGCCCAGGTGCTCACCCGGGTGGCGGCGTGCCCGCCCCAGGCGCAGCGGCTGGTGGTCGCCGCCGCCATCCTCGGGCAGCAGTGCGCGCTCATCCTCGCCCAGCGCCTCGCCGGCATCGACGACCCCCTGGGCGCGCTCGAGGCAGCGATGTCGGCGGGGCTCCTCCGCACCCAGGACGCCGGGCGCGACCACGGGATCGCCTTCCCCGATCCGATGACCCGCTCGGCGGTCTACAACGACATCGGGCCGGCACGGCGCGCCGCCCTCCATCTCCGCGCCGCCGAGCTGGTGAACCGGCCCGACGTCGCCCTCCACCACCGCAGCGCCGCCGCGCTCGGCGAGGACGAGCCGCTCGCCTCCGACCTCGCCGCCCACGCGAGGCGCCAGGCGGCCCGCGGGGAGCTCGCCGGCGCCGCCTCGGCGATGCTGCGGGCGAGCGACCTCAGCCCCGCCCGCGCCCAGCGCGAGCGGCGCCTGCTCGAGGGCGTCGACCACCTCCTGGTCGGAGGGGACGTGAACCGGGCGGCGACGCTCACCGACGACGTGCGCCGCTGCGCCGACGGGCCCTACCGCCGCTACGTGCTCGGCCGGCTCGCCTTCCGCGGCGGGCGTCCGGCCGAGGCGCGCGAGCTGCTGCTCGGCGCCTGGGACGCCTGCGACCGCATCCGCGAGCGCGAGCTCGCGGGGCGGATCGCCGCCGAGCTCGCCCTCGGACTGATCCGCCAGGCGCGGGGCGACGAGGCGCTCCCCTGGGCGCGGCGCGCCGTCTCCGCCGCCGAGGGCACGGTGACGCCGGCGCCGTGGGCGCACCTCGCCTACGCCCTCGTCCATTCCGGGGAGGTGCCCCGCGGCCTCGCCGAGCTCGCCTTCCTGCCGGCGGAGGTGATCGAGCCCACCGCCGAGCAGGTCCAGGGGCTGTACGCCCGCGGCCTGCTCCGGCTCGCCGGCGACGACCTTCCCGGCGCGCGCGCCGACCTCGCCGTCGTCGAGCCGGCGGCACGGCGCTGGGGACCGTTCGCCTTCGTCTTCGCCGGGCTGTGCCTGCTCGCCGAGGTCGAGTACCGGCTCGGATGCTGGGACGACGCCGTCGCCCACGCCGAGACCGCCGCGACCATCGGCGAGGACGCGGGCCAGGTGTGGATGCTCAGCTGGCTCCACAGCGCCGCCGCCGCGCCGCTCGCCGGACGCGGCGAGTGGGAGCGCGCCCGCGAGCACGTCGAGGCGGCGGCGCGGCACGCACGCGCCGTGCAGGACGACGCGAGCGTCGCCGACGCGGCCCTCGCCGCCGCCCGGCTCGCCGCCGCCCGCGACGACCACGAGGCGGTGGTCGAGGCGCTGCAGCCGCTGGCGCGCAGGCCCCGCGGCGAGGCTCTCGACGAGCCCGGTGGGCTCTGGCCGTGGCGTGAGCTCCACGCCGACGCCCTCATCCGCCTCGACCGGCTCGAGGAGGCCGAGCTGGTCCTCGTCCCCCTCGAGGAGCTCGCCACCCTCCGCGGCCACGGCGGGACGCTGGTGAGCGCGGCGCGGGTGCGCGGCAACCTGGAGGCGGCGCGCAAGCGCGCCGACCTCGCCGACGCCGCCTTCCGGGCGGGGATGGAGCGCTCCGAGACGCGGTGCGCTCCCTTCGACCGGGCCCGGCTCGAGGCCGCATACGGCCGCTACCTGCGCCGTGCCGGCAAGCGCGGCACCGGGCTCGCGGTGCTCAAGTCGGCGCGCGACCGCTTCGAGCGGCTCGGCGCCCGCCCCTATGTCGAGTGCTGCGACCGCGAGCTGATCGGCGCCGGCAGCAGCGGCGGCCACGGCCAGCGCCCGGCGCTCACCCGGCACGAGGTGGCGGTCGTCCGGCTGGTGACCCAGGGGCTCACCAACCACGCCGTGGCCGAGCAGCTGGTCGTCAGCCTCAACACCGTCGAATACCACCTGAAGAACATCTACCGGAAGCTCGGCGTCGCCTCGCGTACCCAGCTCGTGGCGCACCTCGCCAAGGAGGAGATCGACCTCGAGGGCGGCTGACACGAACACGGGCCCCCCGGCTGCCGGGAGGCCCGTGTGGCGGGTAGTCGCGAGATATTGTGGACCCTGGGGGCGTCAGTCAGGCGGAGGCGCGCAGCGTCCCTGCGAAGAAGGAGGCGAGCTCGGCGCTGGACGCGAGGACCCGCACCGGGTAACCCTGGACGCTGGTCTGCACCTCGACGTACCCCGGGTGGTAGAGGATCTGCCCGGCGAGGTTGCCGGTGAGGGTGACGGGCTGGCCGCCGGAGCCCTGCCACGGCTTGTCCGCGCCATTGGCGACCATGAGCTGCTGGGTGTCGGCGAACTCGCCGCCGCGCACGTAGCTCTCGATGTAGAAGGGCAGCAGCGGGGTGTCGATCTCCTGGTGGGAGTCGGTCAGCTGCCCGGCGAGGCGGAACCCCTGCGGCGCCTCGCCGCCGACCAGGGTGCCGGCGTTGGTGGGACGGCCCTCCACCACCTTCTCGGTCGCCTCCGCGCCCCGCGAGTTGGCGCCCGCGGCGGAGGTGAACTCGTCGACGGGGAAGACGGGGTTGCGGTCGACCTGCACCGCCTCGGCGAGCCGCACCTGCCTGCCGGAGAGGGTGACCACCTGGCGGAGCAGGATGCTGTCGCCGGTCACGCACGCCTCGACCTTCTCCTGGTCGTCGCCGCGGGAGAGCGCCTCGGTCCCGGTGGTGCGGTAGAGGTAGCGGGTGCACTGCTCGCCGAGCACCGAGGCCAGCCCGAGCCGGGCGACGGCCCCCGCCCCGGCGGCGGCGGAGAGCGCGGGATCGGAGAAGACGTCGGGGTCGAGCGCCGCGGTGAGCGGGGTGGCGAACCCCTTGCTGCGATCCGGGAGGAAGGTCTGCGCGGTGCTGTTGATGATGCTTCCCGAGAAGGTCCTTCCTCCGGGCGGCGCGCCCTCGTGGTGCTCGACACGGACCTCGTCGGGGCGGCGCACGCTCACCACGTCGGTCTGCGCGATGGCCTGCGGCCCGGCGCTGTCGGTGACCCGGTAGACCGCGTGGTACGCGCCGGCGGCGTGCACCGCGGGGGGCGCCGGGGCGGCGCCGGCGTTGTCGCCCTGCCGGGAGATCCAGACGAGGAATCCGGCGGCGGCCGCGCCGATCACCACCACGGTGGCGAGCAGCATCGCCACCACCCGGTGGGAGTGGGCCGACCCCACCGCCGGCCGCTTCTGCACCGGCACGGCCGTGGCCTGTGCCGCCCGTCGCTCCCGCTTGCGCGCCGCCTGCTCTCCCATCAGCCCGCTCCTACTGGCACCCGGAGCCGAAGAGGGGCGGGGAGCACGCCCATCAGGCGAGCGTGCGCCTCCGCCCTCAGCGGTGCGGCGAGCAGCAGCACGACGGCCACTGCGGCGCCGGCTGCGAGGCGCCCGATCCGGGCGCGCCGCCCCGCCGTTCCTCGTCCTGTCACCGTGAGATCAGCCTGCTGGCGTACCCGTGGCGGGCGCCGGGGCGGGAGGCGTCACGCCTCCCGCCGAGCCAAGGATGTCGATCGCGGCGCCGAGCACCGAGGGGAGGATCCCCGGGGAGCCGGACACCGGGACCGGCCGTGTCGTCACCGGAGCCGCCGGGACGGGGAGCGCGGGCAGCGCGGGGAGTGCGCTGTTGACGTTCGTCACCGGATGCTGCCCGGAGGGGGGCGGCGGGTACGGGGGAAGGTTCGGCCCCGAGGGCGGGGTCTTGTCGTTCCAGCTCGGCATCTGCTTCACCGCGTCGCAGGTGCCACGAGCCACGTTGGTGTGGTTGACCAGCCGCGCGAACTGGATGTTGGCGCCGCGGACGGAGCCGCCCTTGGTGAGCGGATCGGGGATGGACTCGATCTTGAGGCCGACCTCGTCGATGTCGATGGTGCCGTCGGCGGCGGAGAAGGTGCCGTCCTGGAGGACCACCTGGTAGTGACCGGCGCCGCCCTTCTGGAGGGCGTCGGAGAACTGCTTGAACTGGTCGTTCGACTGCTTGTGGGCCGCCGGCCCGGGCTGGGGGGTCTGGCCGTTGAAGGAGAAGCCGTCGCCGCTCGACGTGAAGACCGGCTTGCCGTCGACGTCGACGCCGTGGAGCTCGGTCTTCCAGGTGGCGACGGTGCCGCTCGAGGATCCGTCGTCCTTCCACACCAGGTCGGTGGTGGCGAGGGCGATGTGCAGCGAGCCGAGGCGGATGTCGTACGCCGCGGCGCGGTTGATCCCGGCGAGGCCATTCGCCTCCGCCGTCACCTCGGAGTGGGCGAACGACGGCCCGATGGAGGCCTGGTCACTGCCGGTGACGAACCCCGTCTTCGCGTCGGCGTAGGACTTGTCCGGCCGGTCGTAGGCCTCGGTGTGCCCGAGGGGACCGAAGTCGTGGGCGTCGTGGACGCCGCCGTAGCCGCCCTCGGCCGGCGGCGGGTAGTAGGCGTTGGCGCTGGTGGGGTTGTCGGGGCCGAGCTTGCGGTTCGAGGTGCCCAGGACCACCGCGCCGACGAAGCCCTCGTAGCCCATGCTCGCCTTGCTCTTCGAGTGCGGCGTGTCATCGATCAGGGCATCCGCATATGGCTCGCCGACCAGGTTCTCGTAGGGGAACAGGACACCCTCGCCGATGGCGGCGACGGTGCCGTTCGAGTTCCAGCCGGTGACGCAGTCCGCGCCGCCGGTGCTGCCGCTCACGTCGTCGGCGTGGGCGCGCCAGGCGGAGCTGCCTCCGAGGATGACGCCCGCGGCCGCGGTGAGGACGAGTGCGCAGCGGGCGGCGCGCACCGTCGATGTCCGCCTGGAGCCCATTCGCTCCCCTCCTTCTGTCGATCCGTCCATCGTGTTTGTCCTCATGTCCTCGCTTCTGCCGCCTCCTGAGCCGCCGCCGCCGTCCCGGCGTGCGCGAGATATCCGTGGTGCTCGAGCCATTGCGCCGACTCCTGCGCCGGCCCGGCGAAGCGGATCCGCCCCCGCTCCAGCACGTGCACGGAGTCGGCCAGTCGCAGCAGCACCCCGATGTACTGCTCGACGAGCACGATCATCCGGCCCTCGTCCGCGAGCGCCCGGAGCACCCCGGTGAGCTCGGCGACGATGCGCGGCGCCAGTCCCAGGGAGAGCTCGTCGAAGAGGATGCACTGCGCACCGGTGACGAGCGCACGCCCGATCGACACCATCCGCTGCTCGCCCCCGGAGAGCCGGAAGGAGGGGACGCGCTCGCGCTCCCTGAGCCGTGGGAAGAGCTCGAGCATGCTCTGCACGCGGCGATCGACCTCGCCGCGGTCCAGCCCGAACCCTCCCACGGCCAGGTTCTCGCGAACCGAGAGCGAGGGGAACACGCGGCGCCGCTCGGCGACCATCACCACCCCCGCCTGGCCGCGCCGGTGGGCGGGCCACCGGGTGATGTCGCGGCCGTCGAGGGAGATGCTGCCGCCGGTGGTCTTCACCAGCCCGGCGATGCCGGAGAGCAGGCTCGTCTTGCCCGCCCCGTTGGCGCCGATGACGCCGACGATCTCGCCCGGCCTGCAGTCCAGGCTGACCCCGCGCACCGCGGGGACCGGCCCGTAGAAGACCTTCAGATCGCGCACCGCGAGCCCGCTGCCCGCGGCCTCGACCGGCGCGACCGGCGACGTCCCTGCGTTCACGAGGGTGCCGGTCACTGCGCGGTCACCAGCTCACCGAGGTAGACGCGCCGGACCTGCTCCTGGCGCATCACGTCGTTGATCGGGCCCTCGACGAGCAGCCGACCGTCCTCCATCACCATCAGCCGCTCGGCGACCTGGGTGATGAAGCGGAGGTCGTGCTCGATCACGAGCAGCCCCCATCCCTCCTTCCCCTGGAGGTCGAGGAGCACCTCGAGGAGCTTCTCCGCCTCCTCGTCCTCGAGCCCGCTGACCGGCTCGTCGAGCATCAGCACCTTCGGAGTTCTGGTCAACGCCCGCACCAGCTCGACCTCGCGGCGCACACCGAAGGGGAGCGCCGCGACCGGCACGCCGCGCAGCGCCGACAGGCCGAAGCGGTCGAGGAGCGTGGACACGCGCTCGCGCCGCTCCACGGCGTCGCCGTGGCCGTGGCCATGGCCGACGAGGAGGTTCTGCTCGACGCTGAGCATGTCGGCGAGCCGGGGGATCTGGAAGGTGCGCCGGATGCCCGCACGCGCGCGCAGGAACGACGACCAGCCGCTGATGTCCCGGTCGCCGAGGTGCACGCGGCCGTGGTGGAGCGGCACGAAGCCGGTGAGCGCGTTGAAGAGGGTGGTCTTGCCCGCGCCGTTGGCGCCGACGATGCCGAGACGCTGCCCCGGGGCGACGCGCACGCTCACCGCGTCGACGGCGCGGACACCGCCGAAGTCGACGGTGATCTCCCGGCCCTCGAGAGCGCTGGTCCCGGCGATCGCGGGCGCCGACGCCGCCACGGCGACCGTGCCGGCGCTCGTGTCGCGCCGGCCCACGACCTCGATCGACGGCCCCGACGCCACCGTGGGGGTGGCGCCGCCGTTGACCGCAGCCGCGACCGGGACCGGCGCCGCGTGGAACTCGGCGATGACCTCGATGGGATCGTCCGACGCACCGCGGTTGCGCAGCCGGCGGACCTGCTCCACCACCCACTCCCTGCGGTCGCCCACGATCAGGGCGACGAGCAGGATCATCCCGGCGAGGAAGCTCGGCGACAGCCGCAGCGGCTCGAGCACGATCGGGATGGTGGTGAAGGCCGCCGCCACGATCCAGACCGAGGAGAGGTCGCGCAGCCCGCTCGCGATCGGGATGGCGACGTAGAGCACCGAGATGATGAGGATGAACGACTGCGTGCCCGGCGGGGTGCCGTTGATGAAGGAGAACAGGCAGCCGGCGACACCGATGAGCACGCCCGACAGGGCGAAGACCATCAGCTTCACCAGCCAGTTCCGCACCCCGACCGCGGAGGCGCCCTCGGGCACGTGGCCGACGAGCACGGAGTGGTAGCCGAAGCGCGAGCGGCGCGCCGCCCACACCACCACCGCCACCACCAGGGCGAAGCCGGCGACCACCAGGAAGATGGCGCGCTGGGTGTCGAACCAGCCTGAGAGCACCGGCTGGGGAACCGCCTCACCGGCGGCGCCACCGGTGACCCCGGGGATCGAGAAGATGACCTTCTCGATGCCGATCTGGAGCACCAGCGACGCGACCACGAAGTAGAGCCCGGTCACCACCAGGGAGGCGAGGCCGCCGACCACGGAGAGACCGGTCACCGCCGCCATCGCGACCAGGCCGCCGAGGAGCACGTTGCCGACGCCGCCCGACGAGGCGACGTTGGCGTACAGATAGGCGCCAAGCCCCGCCAGGCCGGCGGCGTTCAGCGGCATCTCGCGGAGCGCGGCGATGGGGAGGAAGAGGGCGAGGCCGATGATCCCCGCCACCAGCGCGGTCGAGCCCGCGTAGAGGAGGTGGCCGGGGAGCAGGAAGAAGCTCAGCGTGCCGCCGGCGATGACGAGCGCGGGGAGCACCAGCCGGGTCTGGACGCGCATGCGCCGCAGCACGGCACTCAGCGCGCCGGTCGGGGAGGCCAGCGCTGCCGCGGTGGCCGCGCCGTCGGTGACGGGGGGCGACGCGGCCACACCCTCGGTGCGACCGGTGGCTGCAGCGTCGTCGGTGCGGATCATCTGCGCCTCCTCAGGTCTGCAGGTGGGCGAGGTGGCGCCGCTTCGTGCCCGCGTAGAGCACGCCCACCGCCATGATGAGGATGGCGCTCAGGTTCTCCAGACCGGGCCCGAGGTCGCCGCCGAGCATCCCCCCGAGAATGCCCTCGGCGACGCCCAGGCTCACCCCGCCCACGAACGCGAGGGCGAAGGACTCGAGGCCGCCGAGAATCGCGCCCGCCAGGCCCCAGACCATGACGAAGAGCAGCAGGATGCTGTCGAGCTGGACGCGGCTGGTGGCGAGGATCCCGGCGAGACCCGCCATCCCCCCGGCGACCGCCCAGACCCCGACCACGTAGACGCCGAGCGGGATCCCCACCGTCGAGGCGCCGTCGGGGTCGTCGTAGATGGCGCGCACGAACATCCCGAAGCGGGTCATGCGCATCACCCAGGTGGTCACCAGCACCACCGCGATGCAGGTGGCGAAGGTGCCGATCTGCGCGTAGGTGATGAAGGTGAGCTGGAAGTTGAAGCCGCCCTGCCCGAAGGGCGACGGCGGGGTGATGTTGTAGGCGGGGATGATCAGGTCGACCCAGGCGAACAGCAGCAGGGTCACGGTGAGGGTGAAGATCATCACCAGCCCCTTGGCCCGGTTGGCGAGCTTCAGGTTGGCGTAGCCGAGGATGGCGCCCAGCACGCCGCCGACGAGGACCCCTCCGAACAGGGAGACCACCAGTGGCGCTCCCCACTGCGAGGACATCCACCAGTACACGGAGGCCCCGAAGGCGGCGATGCCCGCCTGGCCCAGGTTGACCACCTTGCTGATGCGGTACGAGGCCACCATTCCGAAGGCCATCAGCCCGTAGATGGTCCCCAGGGAGACTCCGATGATCAGGGCGGATACGAACAGTGCCACGAACGAAAGGTCCTCTCAGTGACCCCTGTCGTCTGCACCTCCCGAAGCCCGGGGGACTGGGCGCGGAAGCGAGATTGGTCCCCCGGGCTGTTTGGGAGATGCTGTTGACAGAGGCTGTTCTAGACTGTGATCAGCTGATGAGATCGCCGGCTACTGGTACAGCGGATCGGGATAGAGATGCTTCTCCTCCCAACCGCCGTCCGGCGAGGTGATCCACTGGTAGATGTACTCCTTGTTGAAGGAGTACGGATACTGACCGTGGTCGCCGTGCGGCCACTTGAGGACGACGCCCATCCCGGTGTCGTACTGATGGGCTTCCAGCTGCTGCATGAAGGCCGTCCGGGTCACGTTGGCCCCGAGCGGTCCGATCATCTGCGGCAGCGCGATGGCGCACACGAAGGCCGCCTGTGAGATGTGGTGGCCCATCGCGTACTTGAAGTGCAGGCCGGCGACGTCGTAGCCGCTGTACTGCTTGGTGACCTGCTCCCAGAGGAGGTTGCCGGGCGAGACCGGCTCCTGCCAGGGCTCGGGGATCAGGAACGAGGTGATGCCGGCGTCGTGGTCGCGGATGTAGTCACCCCACACCGGGCCGAAGCCGGGGTCGGTGGTGACGTGGTTCGACCAGTAGCCGAGCGGGGGCGACCAGTTCTGGCCACCCGCATCGCGGAAGAACTTGGCCAGCGGAGCCGCCCAGGTGAAGGTGAAGATCGCGTCGGGGTTGGCGACGCGCATCGACAGCACGTGCTGGGACTCATCGGGGGAGTCCCACTCCATGGAGATGTTCTGGACGACCTTGATCCCGTACTGCGACAGGGTCTTGGTCGCGGTGTCCTTGGCGGCGATGTCCTCGGACACGTTCAGATACATGATGCCGACGGTCTTCGGGTGCTTGTTCTCCGCCACCCACTTGGCCAGCGCGCTGGCCTCGCGGATCCCGTTGGCGTGGCAGGGGAACATGTATGGATCGGTGTATTCGCTCTGGAACCAGCCCCAGCTCATGAAGGGGACGTGGTCCTGGGCGAGCGCAGGATGGATGACGTCGGTCAGGAAGGTCTCGGCCGGCAGGAAGGCGAAGACCTGGGTCTTCAGCTTCTCGTAGCACGCGCGAGCGCGGGTCACGTCGCCGCCGTCATCGCAGGTCAGCAGCTGCAGCTTGCGGCCGTTGATCCCGCCACGGTTGTTGATGTAGGTCAGCGCCGCCCCGGTGATCTTCTGGGTGGGCTCCGAGACCACCGGACCGAGGCTGCGGGTCGCCGACGCCAGGTTGATGGCGCCGAAGGTGATGCTGTTCGCGGTCACGCCCACATCGGAGGCGAAGTTGGCGCCACTTGCGGGCGGGGCCGGATGGGGCTGGCCCGGGAGCGGCGGCGCGGGAACGGTGCCGGGAGGCGGAACCGGGAGGCCGGCGGCCGGCTTGGCTCCGTTCGGCGCGGCGTTGCCCGGGGCGGCCGGCGCGGGAGCGGCGTTGTTCGCCGCGGGCGCGGACTGGCTCTGCGACCCGCCGGAGACCGACGAGCCGGGGTTCTGCTGCGACGACGGGGCCTGCGGCGCGAGGGCGGAGCCGCCGCTCGAGCCGTATCCGCCGCCGCTGGTTCCGGTGCTCGAGAGTGAGGCGGAACCCCCGCCGCAGGCGGCGACCGCCAGCGCGAAGCCGGCGGTCAGCACCGAGAATCGTGCGTACCGCGACCACATACTGTTATCTACCCGCCTCATATCTCAGCTACCCCACATGTGTTTATCAATCCGCGTCATGACGTGATGCGACCTCCTGAGTGAGCTGACCTCCGCTTCTGCCCAATGAGCTCCGTTCACCCGCACGGGGACAGCCGCACGGCGTGATCCGCCATCAGGAGCAGGCCCCTGGCGAGGCGCTCGGGCAAATGCCGACGACAAGCGCCCCTTCCTCCTGCTCAATCCCTTTGTATGCTAGGCGGCAAAGCTCGCTGGTCGCGACACGGCAGTCCGTAGTCTTGTGCGGGTGTCTCGCGCACGAACCCTACGGAAACCCGCGATCGCGGTCGTCGGTGGCCGGCCGCGTTCTCCCTCCAGCAAGTCCTCCTCGATTGCGGGAACACCCTTCCCGCGCAGGTCCCGACCGCGGGCTCCACAGGTTGGCGCGGGCGTCACCGGGGGAAACGCGGGGTGGGGGACGCCCGCTCGACGTGGAGCATGTTCGCCAAGCGGGAGAACCCCGTCCATCTGCGCCCCGGATAGAGATGCCCGGTGCGCGCTATCCGACATGGATAACCGGTCAGCGCGGGTGCAGATGGGCCGCCGGGGGGCA
>Ga0209577_10001878_pt1 | contig 20551 bp, 23 predicted proteins | sample GraSoiAngelo_109_FD_185874 | JGI IMG/M metagenome (GOLD analysis project Ga0209577, IMG submission 185874) | Grasslands soil microbial communities from the Angelo Coastal Reserve, California, USA - 14_0903_12_20cm (SPAdes) (version 2) | ecosystem: Environmental > Terrestrial > Soil > Grasslands...
AGTAGAATGGCATGCCAGAAGATCGACTGAGCATCGTCCTAGCGGCACTGGCCGACCCCACCCGGCGGGCCATCCTGTCCCGCCTGGAGAAGGGTGAGGCCACGGTCCTGGAGCTCGCCGCTCCCTTCGAGCTGAAACTGCCCACGGTGTCCAAGCACTTGAAGGTCCTGCAGCGGGCCGGGCTCATCAGCCAGGGAAGGAAAGCTCAATGGCGGCCCTGCCGCCTGGAGCCGGCCGCCCTCAAGGACGTGTCCGACTGGGTCGAGAGGTATCGCCATACCTGGGAGGAGCGCCATGACCAGCTCCAAGAACTGCTGCGCCAGCTGCAGGCGGGGCGCGATGAAGGCTCAAGAGCCGAAGGAGAGAAGCCGTGAACACGACGGACTATGCGCTGGAGATCGTGCCGGGGAAGCAGGAGATCGTCGGTTCGCGCCTCTTCGACGCACCGCGCGAGCTGGTGTTCAAGACCATGACCGATCCCACGCTGATCCCGCGCTGGTGGGGCCCCAGGCGCCATGCGACCAGGGTCGACGAGATGGAAGTACGGGCCGGCGGCAGGTGGCGCTACGTGCTCCGCGACCCGGACGGCGACGAGACCGCGTTCCACGGGGTCTATCACGACCTCACCGCGCCGGAGCGGCTCATCTACACCTTCGAGTGGGAGGGCCAGCCGGGCCACGTCCTGCTCGAGACCGTCACCCTGGAAGACGTCGGCGGACAGACCAAGATGACCGACCTGCTGGTCTTCCAGTCGGTGGCCGATCGCGACGGGATGGTCGAGAACGGCATGGAATCCGGCGCCAGGGAGACCATGGACCGGCTCGAGGAGCTGTTGACGGGAGGTGCGTCATGACAGTCGACGAGTACGTCGCCAGCAAGGTCTCTCCCGAGCATCGGGAGACGGTCGCCAGGCTGCGCGCGCTGGTTCGCGAATGCGCTCCGCAGGTCGAGGAATCGATCAGCTACGGCATGCCCGTCTTCAACGCGAACGGAAAGACCTTCGCCTGGATCCTCCCGAACCCGAAGCACGTCACCCTCGGCTTCCGCGAGGGTCGCGCGCTCGAGGACAAGTTCGACCTCCTCCGGGGGACGGGCAAGCACGCCAAGAACCTCAAGCTGAAGAGCGCCGACAGCGTCGAGCCGGACGTCCTGCGCTACTACATCGGGCAGGCGGTCGAGCTGGACTCCAGACCTTAGCCGGCGATCGTGGTCGGGCGCTTCAGAAGGTCCCGTAGACCGGCACCACCGCGCCGGTCACGGCGGACGCCTGGTCGCTGCAGAGGAAGGCGATCGCAGCCGCGATCCGTTCTGGCGCGACCGCCTTGGCGAGGTCCTCCGGCTTCATCCAGGAACGGTTCGCCGGCGTGTCGATCACGGACGGCACGACGGCGTTGACGCGGACGCCCGACTTCCTCAGCTCCTGGGCCAGGACCTCGGTCAGCTTCAGGACGCCGGCCTTGGCGATGGCGTAGGCGGCCGCGCCGCCCTCGGCGACCAGGGCGGAGCGGGAACCGACGTTGACGATCGAGCCGCCGCCGGCGGCGGACATCCTCGAGGCGGCGGCGCGGCTGGCCCACCAGGCCGTCTCCAGGTTCAGGCGGAGCATGAACCGGAAGTCCTCCGCTGAGGTCTTGAGCACGGACCCGCCCCGGAACCCGCCGGTGACGTTGACCAGGACGCGCACCTCGCCGAGCCTGTCGAGCCGCGTGAACAGAGAGTCGACCTCGGCCGGGTCGGTGAGGTCACAGCGCTCCCAGTCAACCGGCCGGACCGCCTTCAGCGCAGCTACCTCTTCGCGCAAAGATGCGATCCCGACGACCCGCCGGCCGGAACCGGCGAGTGCGTCGAGGACCGCTGGTCCGAGTCCGCCAGAGGCGCCGCAGACGACGGCCAGCTCGCTCATTCGACTGCTAAATGGTGCTCCTTGCGGCCCGGCCTCCGAGAACCTAATCCGGCGGCCGGTAAGGGATGACGTAGACCGCCATCACCACGAAGAAGCTGGCGCTGGCGCCCAGCACCAGCAGGTGGAACAGCTCGTGGTACCCGAAGGTCCGAGGCCAGAGCCGGGGCCGCTTGAGCGCGTAGGCCACCGCTCCCGTCGAGTAGAGGAGGCCGCCCAGCAGGATCAGCAGGAGCGCCGGCAGTCCAAGCGTGGCCACGATCTGCGGGATCACCACCACGCCCACCCAGCCCAGGCCGACGTAGAGCGCGGCCAGGAACCAGCGGGGAACCTTCACGGCACCGGTCAGGGTCGCCATCCCCACCACCGCCAGCAGCCAGATCGAGACCAGGATCCCTACCCGCCAGTAGCCGGTCAGGGCGTTGTAGGCGATCGCGGTATAGGTGGCGGCTATGAACAGGAAGATGTTGGCGTGGTCGAAGCCGCGCAGGATGGCGCGAACCCGCGGGCGCCAGCTAAAGATGTGGTAGGCGGCGCTGAACCCGAGGAGGAGGACCATGCTGGCGCCGTAGATCAGCATCGTCGCGGCTTTCGCCGGCTGGTCGCGGCTGAGAAGGATCAGCAGGCCCGTCCCGACCAGGGCCAGGAACGCCCCGACCAGGTGCGACCAACCTCGGAGCAGCGGTTTCACCGGCAGCTGCACGCGCCGAGCTTACCCGGTTGGCCGCCAGCGCCAGGCTGAGCACCCAGCCCGCGGCGGTCACGAAGAAGGCGATGTAGGCCAGGATCGCCACACCCGGCGGGCCGCCGTGCGACTCGCTGGTGATCAGCTTCGGCGAGGGCACGAACGGACGGGTCACGTCGGGCTCGGCCTGGTAGCCGCTAATGCCATAGGTGGGGTCGGGCGGCAGGTAGATCGGCGCTGAGAGCATCTTGTCGCCCTGGGCCAGAAAGACGATCGACTTCCAGCCGCCGCCGGTCGGGATCGGCTGGTCGGCCTGCCAGGTGTTGGGGCCGACCTGGGTCAGGTGGACCAGGCGCCGGCCGCCACCCTGCCAGGCGACGATCGTGAACCAGTCGGCGCCCTGGGTCGCGGGTCGGTCGAGGGCGACCGTCACGCGCATGTCCTGCTCATAGGAGGGCTGTCCGTAGCGGTCCTTGGCAGGCCGCTGCGGTCCGCTTGCCAAGGCCGTCAGGTGCGCGTTCAGGTTGTCGCCATTGCGAGGCAGCGGAATCGCCAGCAGCACGGGCAGGACCACCACGGCGAGCGCGGTCACGGCCACCGGGAGGCCGGAGGGCCGGCCGGAGAGAACGCGGCCGAGCGCCATCCCGACCATGGCCGAGGCGATGGCGGCCAGGCCCGGCAGCCAGAGCCGTGGCAGCATCGCGGGCTGCCACTGGATCGGGTAGAGGACCCGGACCCAGAGCCACTCCGTCGCCATCCCCACGGTAGCGATCAGGAGGCCGGCGACCGCCGCAACGCCGATCGCGGGCAGGCGGTTCTCGAGCAGGAAGGCGAGCTCGACGCAGGCGGCCATTCCGAGCAGGAGCGGGAAGGCCGGGAAGGTGTAGCCGAGGCTGGTCACGAAGATGGCCAGGAGGATTCGGAGGACGAGGTTGAAGAGCGTTGCCGCGACGGCCCCCCCGGGGCCGAATGCAGCCCGGGCCATGACCAGACCGAGGCCCGCGGTGATCGCCACCAGCAGCGGCTGGAAGACCGCCTGCCACTGCGGCACGCCGAAGTCGAACTCGACCCCGAAGACGCTCAAACCGACCACGACGGACCCGAGTGTGAGCACGCCCTGCCAGGGCCGGACCGGCGCCCAGCCTCGCGCGGCCCGCCCCTCGGCGATCACCAGGCAGAGGGCGAAGGTCGCGAAGACCGCCCCGCCGATCATCAGCAGGTGGGTCGGGCTCCAGAGCGTGACGTCGATGCCGTACACCTGGTGCCAGAGAGCGTCGAGCGGGAAACCGAGCACGGACCCGGTCGCCATCACCAGCAGGGGCAGGCCCGCGTACGGCATCCGGAAGGGCCCGAGCGCCAGGCCCGGACGGTCGTCCGAGTAGGTCGCGAAGACGATCGAGGCCAGGGCCCCGGCGCCGATGCCGAGCAGCCCGAAAAGGATGAAGAGGTGCGGCGCCGTGAAGAGGTTCTTCAGGTCGCGGCCGTGGTCGATGTGGTAGCCGACATCCCAGAGCATGCCGGTCACCGCGATCACCAGCGAAACGCCGACGACCAGGAGGGGCGCCGCGGCCCAGGCCGGCAGCGGCTGCCTGCTTTCGATGGACGCGGCCAGACGGCGGATGGTGCCCTTCAAGCTATTGACCTCTCGTCAATAAGTTACCAAAGCTATTGACCCTGAGTCAACACCGGCGCTAATCTGGTCAGCGAATGATGAAGCTTCGCGAACGCCTGCGGCCCGACGCCAGGCGGGCGCAGCTCCTCGAGCTCGGCGTCCGGCTCTTCACGGAGCGCCCTTACAACGACTTCACGATGGACGAGATCGCGACCCTGGCCAACGTCTCCAAGGGGCTCCTCTACCACTACTTCCCGACCAAGCGTGAGTTCTACATGGCCGCCCTCCGGGAGGCGACCGGCGAGATGCTGCACCTGATCGAGCCCAGCCTGTCGCTTCCCCCTGTGGAGGCGATGCGGGCCGCGCTCGACGCCTATCTCGGCTTCGTCGAGGACCACGCGCCTGCCTACCGGGCGGTTCTGCGGGGCGGCGTCGGCGCCGACCCCGAGGTGCAGAAGATCGCCGACGACTTCCGGGACGCGATGGCGGAGCGCCTGCTGAACGGCGCCCGGATCCTCCAGCCGACCCCCGAGCAGCGCCTGGCCGTGCGCGGCTGGATCGGCTTCGTGGAGGCGGCCAGCCTGGACTGGATCGATCGCCGGGACCTAGCCCGGCCCCGGCTCATCCAGCTCCTGAGCCAGACCTTTGCGGCCGCCATGCAGGCCGCTCGCACCCCTCGCTATCTAGACTGACGCGCGTGGCGAGGATCAGCGACCTCCTCCAGCGGGGGCCAACCTTCTCCTTCGAGTTCTTCCCGCCCCGCACCGATGAGGAGAAGGACCGGCTCAGCCAGACGATCCAGGACCTGGAGCCGCTTCACCCGTCCTTCGTCTCGGTGACCTACCGAGGCGGGCGCAGCTCCCGCGAGCGGACGACCGCGGTCGTCACCGACATCATCCGGAGCCGGGCGATCACGGCCATGCCCCACCTCGTCTGCGTCGCCCACAGCCGCGGCGAGCTGGAGGAGATCGTGGGCGGCTTCATCGAGGCGGGCGTCGAGAACCTGCTCGCCCTCGGTGGCGACCCGGTGGCCGAGGAGGGACCCGGCGAGCTGAAGCACGCGGCGGAGCTGGTCGAGCTGGCGCGCGCGCTCGGCGGCAGCTCGATCGGAGTGGCGGCCCACCCCGCCGGCCATCCTCGCTCACCCGACCGGGAGAGCGACCGGCGCCACCTCGCCGCCAAGCTGGCGCTGGCCGACTTCGGCATCACCCAGTTCTTCTTCCACGTCGAGGACTACCTGCGGCTGCGCGAGGAGCTGGCGGACCTGGGCCTGAGCAAGCCGGTGATCCCGGGCATCATGCCCATCCTCAGCCTGGCCTCGGTGAAGCGGATGTCGGAGCTGGCCGGGTACCAGGTGCCCGCCGACGTGGTCGATCGCCTGGGCCCGCTGGAAGACGACCCCCAGGAGTTCCGCCGGGTGGGCATCGAGCTGGCCGGCGAGCTCTGCCGCCAGCTGCTCGAGGCGGGCGCCCCCGGCCTGCACTTCTACACGCTCAACTTCTCCAAGGCGACGCTCGAGATCTACCGCTCGTTGGAACTCCGCGCACAGTGGGGTGGGCCGCGCGCAGGCCGAGCCGAGCACGGCCGCCAGGGGGGACATCCCCCCTCCGAGCGAGAAACGATCACCTAGAGCCGATCGTAGAATCGAGGGAGGAGGATTGAGATGATCCGCTGGCGCTTCCCCGACCAAAATCCGGTCCGCGACATGCTGGAGCAGATGCTCCAGGCGGCTGCACAGCCGGCCGCCCACCACCGCGGCGAGCCGATGCCCATCAACGTGCACCAATCCGACACCGACCTCTGGATCGAGGCGGCGCTGCCGGGCGTGAAGCCAGACGACATCGACCTCTCCTGCAACGAGGGCCTGCTGACCATCCGCGCCCACTCGGAGGTCGAGGAGCGGGAGTACTTCCACCAGGAGATGCGCTCGATCGAGTACCTCCGGCAGGTGATGCTGCCGGTCGAGTGCCGCTTCCCCGAGGCCGAGGCCAGCTTCGACCAGGGGATGCTCCGGATCCGGATCCCGAAGGAGCGGCCGCGGGCGCCGGAGAAGATCCACATCCAGGTCAACCGCAAGGCCGGCCCCACCATGATCGAGGCCACCGAGGGGGTGGGCTACCGGGAGGTCAAGCCCCAGGCGACGGCGGGGGTCAAGCCGGCTAGTAGAAAGGCGTCTGGCGGCGGGGCAAAAGCTCGAAAAGCCTCGCCTGGACCTCGCTCCTCACCCTCTCGCTGAGCTCCAACACCAGCGCCGGGTCCGAGGCCATGGCAGGGCTGTAGCCGCTCAGGTCGATCGGCTCCCCGAAGGCGATCAGCCACTTGCTGGGTAGGGGGACTGTGCCCAGCAGTCCGAGCAGCGGCCAGGTCGGCGTGATCGGAAAGACCGGCAGGCCCAGCGCCTCGGCCAGCTGCGGGAACTCGAAGATGACCGGGTGGACCTCCTCGGAGCCGACCACGGCGACCGGGATGATCGGTGAGCGGGTCCGCATCGCGACCTGGATGAAGCCGCCGCGGCCGAAGCGCCGCACCCGGTAGCGGTCGCGATAGAGCTTGGTGGCGCCCTTCACGCCCTCCGGAAAGACTCCGACCAGCTCGTCCCGCTCGAGCAGGGTCGTCGCGTTGTCGGGGTGGGCGACGACGTTGCCGGTCTTGAGCAGAAACTCGGAGAGGAAGGGCATCGCGAAGGCCCAGTCCGCAACCAGCATCCGGGCGTGCCGGGGATGTGGGTGCTCGGAGGTGATCGCCGTCCGGATCATGGCGCCGTCCCAGGGGATGACGCCGGCGTGGTTGGCGACCAGCAGTGCGCGGCCGCCGGCCGGCACGTTCTCGACTCCGGTCGCCTCGACCCGCCAGTAAGTCCGGTAGAACCACTCGGCCAGGGGCTGGAGCCACTCGGTGAACTCTCGGTCGAACCCGAAATCGTCCAGCCGCGGAGGAGAGGGCGGCGGCTCGAGGCTCGGGTCCTGGAGGACGCGGAGGGGACTCTTCACTCGCTCCCGATTATGCTTGCCGCGGCGGCAGCCATGGCACTCGACTTCTCAGCCGCAGCAGACGAATACCTCGGTTGGTTGGCCCTGGAGGCCAACCGAAGCCCGAACACGGTCCGTGCCTACTCCCACGAGCTCCGCCGCCTGGCCGGCTTTCTTGCCGCAAACGGCCATTCCCTGCAGATGGACGAGCTGCGCCGCGAGGATCTGCGTGCCTTTCAGCGCCACCTGGCGGGGCAGCTGCGGAGCCCCGCCTCGCGAGCCCGGGCCCTGGTGGCGGTCCGCTCCTGGCTCCGCTGGCTGGCGCGCGAGGAGCTGGTCGCCAAGGACCTCTCCAACGGGATCACGCTGCCCAAGCTGATGGAGCGGCTGCCGAAGCCCATCGAGCCCCAGGAGTTGGCCCAGCTGCTGGCCAGCCTGCCGCGGGAGACGCCGCTCGAGAAGCGGGACCGAGCGCTAGTCCAATTCCTGATCTCGACCGGCTGCCGGATCAGCGAGGCTCTCCGGCTCGACCGGACGGACGTGCCCCGTCAGGGCAGCCGGCTGGTCGTGACAGGCAAGGGGAACAAGCAGCGTCCCGTCTTCCTGACCGCCGACGCCAAGGCTGCCGTGGACGAATACCTGCAGGGCAGGACGGACACCTCGATGGCGCTCTTCATCAACTACGATCGCTCGGTCAGCGACGATCGCCTCCGCCGGCTGACCGGGGCCGGCGCGCGCCACATCGTCAGCCGGATCCGCAAGAAGCTGGGCGCCTGGTCCTTCAAGTCGCCGCACGTCGCGCGGCACACCACGGCCACCACCCTGCTGGAGGTGACCGGTGGCGACGTGCGGCTGGTCCAGGAGGTGTTGGGGCACGCCAACCTGAACACGCTGCAGGGCTACACCAAGATCGTCGATGCCCGTAAGCAGGATGCGTACAAGCGCTACCAGGAGTTCCTGGATGACCAGAAGCCGGCAGGCTGCTGAGAAGAGGCGGCCAGCGACCGGAGGCAACCCCGTCGCGAAGCGACGCAGCCGTTTGGCGCCTGCGCGCCAAAGCGCGGCGGCTCTTCTCAGCAGCCTGCTTGTTTAGAGGATCGAGAAGAGGCTGATCCCGACGATCTGGGAGAGCAGGACCAGGTTCAGGCAGAGGATCACAAACCCGGCGCCGAATGCGATGGCGGTGGTCAGCGGGCGGTTGACGAGGTCGCCCATCAGGTCCTTGTTCCTCGTGAAGACCAAAAGGGTGATCACCGGGATCGGCAGGACCAGGCTCAACACGACCTGGCTGATGATCAGGGCCTGGATGGGGTTCACCCCCCAGGCGATGATCACCAGGGTGGGCACCATGGTCACGACCCGGCGGATCCAGACCGGGATCGAGACCCCGATGAAGCCCTGCATGATCACCTGGCCGGCCATGGTTCCAACCGCCGAGCTGGAGATCCCGGACGCGAGGAGGCTGATCAGGAACACCGCCGCCGCCCCGCCACCGAGCAGGGGCGTCAGCGTCCGGTAGGCCGTCGAGATGTCGGCTACACCCGCGTTGTGGGGATGGAAGGTGGCCGCCGCCATGTACATCATCGCCATGTTCACGACCCCGGCCAGGCCGAGCGCCACCAGCACGTCGATGTTCGAGAAGTGCAGGATCTTGCGGCGGTCGCCCGGCTGCTCGGGCTCGATCCGGTCCTGGGTGAGGCCTGAGTGGACGTAGATCGCGTGCGGCATGACCGTCGCGCCCACGATGCCGACGGCCAGGAAGACCGCGCCTGAGTCGCCCAGCCAGGGGACTGTCGCGCCCTGCAGGACCCCGGTCCAATCCGGGCGGGCCAGGAAGGTCTCGATCAGATAGCTGATCGCCATCACGCCGACCAGGCTCCCGATCACCGCTTCGATGGGCCGGAAGCCACGGCGCTGAAGGGTCAGGATCGCGTAGGTGGCGACGCCGGTGATGGCGGCGCCCACCAAGAGCGGGAAGCCGAAGAGGAGGTTCAGGGCGATCGTCGCTCCCAGGAACTCGGCCAGGTCGGTCGCCATCGCGGCGATCTCGCTGACGCCCCACATCGAGAGCGAGACGGGCCGCGAGAAGTGCTCCCGCGAGAGCTCCGCCAGGTTCTTCCCGGTGGCGATCCCCAACTTGGCCGAAAGCGACTGGAACAGCATCGCGGTGAGGTTCGCGAAGACCACGACCCAGAGCAGGCGGTAGCCATAAAGGGCGCCGCCCTGGATGTTGGTCGCGAAGTTCCCGGGGTCCATGTAGGCCACCGAGGCGATGAAGGCGGGCCCGGCGAAGGGCAGCACGGCCCGCAGCCCTTTGCGACGACCGTCGAGGGCCTCGCGGGCTGCAGTGCGGGTGGCGTCGCTGAGGCCTCCGAGCCGGCGGCGGCTGACTTCGACCTGGGCCGCCATCTAGCGTTCGACCTTCTCGACGAAGACCGAGCGGGCCAGACCAAGCGGCACGCTGATCCGGCGCCGGCCGAGCTCGGCTTCGATGGGACTCTCGTAAGCGCTGCCGTTGATCACCCGGAGGCGAGCCCCCGGCACCAGGTGCCGGCGCTCCAGCTCTCGCAGGCGATCGCCGTCATCGTCCGAAACAACCGCGACCGTCACCTCCTCGCCGGCCGTGACGTCACTGAGGGGACGCTGGCTGACCGCCCGGACCTTGCCCTCGCGGGTCGGGATGGCGTGCCCGTGGGGATCGAGCTCGGGACGGCCCAGAAGCTCGAAAATCCGCTCCTCCAAGCGCTCGGAGATCACGTGCTCGAGGCGCTCGGCCTCCTCGTGGACCTCGTCCCAGCTGTAGCCCAGCGTCCGGACCAGGAACATCTCCAGGAGCCGGTGGTGGCGGACCAGCTCCAGCGCGACCTTGTGGCCGCGAGTGGTGAGGCGCTGGCCACGATAGCTCTCGTGCTCCACCAGGCCTTCGGCGGCGAGGCGGCCCACCATCTCGGTGACCGACGGCGAGGAGATGCCCAGCCGCTGGGCGAGGTCGCTGGTGGGGACTGTGCGCTCGTCGCCGTGCAGGTAATAGAGGGCCTTCAGGTAGTCCTCCTGGGCCTGGCTGAAGGCACTCCGGCGCGCTTCCGCCATCATCGACTAGGTACCCCTAAGGATCTATGAGGCATTGCCTAGAATTGATGTTAGGGTATCCTAATCCTGGCTGTCAATGAGTTCCGGCGCAAAGATTGAAGCCAGGCGATGGCTGAGCTGACCGTGAAGCGGACGGCGGCGATCCGGACCGGGGTCCGGCTCGAGGTGCTGACGGTCGGCTGGATGGCGGTGGAGGCGGTGCTGGCGATCGGGGCCGGCGTCGCGGCGGGCAGCGTGCTGCTGGTCGCCTTCGGGGCGGACAGCGTCATCGAGCTGCTCAGCGGCGCGACCCTGCTCTGGCGGCTCCAGCGAGAGTCCCGGGGCGGCAGCCTCGAGACGGTCGAGACGGCCGAGCGGGGGGCGGTACGCGTCTCCGCCGTCCTCCTCTCCCTGCTCTGCGTTTACGTGCTGGTGTCCTCGCTGGCCGGCCTGCTCGTTGGCATCCACCCCGCTCGCTCCTGGCCCGGGTTGGCGGTGGCCGCCGCGGCCCTGGTCCTGATGCCGCTGCTGGCCTGGCGCAAGCGCGTCGTCAACCAGACGCTCGGCAGCCCGGCGTTGCGCGCCGACATCGCCGAGTCGGCCTGCTGCGCCTACCTGGCGGCGGTCACGCTGGCCGGAGTCGCGGTCGACGCGCTCACCGGCTGGTGGTGGGTCGAATACGTCGCTGCCTTCGGGCTGCTCCGCTGGCTGCTGCCCGAGGCACGTGAGGCGATCGAGGCGGCCCGGGAGGGCCGCACCTACATCAGCTGCGACTAGCGCTGAATAGGCGTCGTGTGCCCGTTGGTGCTTGATACCGGCCTTTGCCGGCATTGACGCCTCTTCCGGTCACCGGTTACCGGCCTTTGCCGGCACTGACGCCTTTTCCGACGCCAAGAGCCGGCGATTCGGAGCCCCTCAGCCCAGTCGCTCAGGGACTGGGTTTCGGCGACGACCTGGAGGTCGGGCTCGGGGACGGCGCCACGGAGGGTTGCTGAGTCGGCGACGACGACGACGACGGCGACGGCTGCTCGGTCGGCTTCCCGCCGACAGCGGGCAGGATCGGCGCGGAGGGCGCCTGGTTCGAGCTCGGCGACCCGAGCACGGCGAGCACGGCCAGGACCACGCCCGCCGCGGCGAGGACGACCGGGACGGGCGTGCGGCTGGGCGACGGCCAGTCGCCCACGTTCTGGCCGGAGGTGAGGAACTTCCGCCGCAGCGGCGTCAGCTCGATGCCCTCCGCGGCGAGTCCGGCCCAGGGTCCGTTCGCGTAGGCCAGTGCCTGGAAGAGGAGCAAGGCGGCCAGCGCCATGGTGCTCGGATAGGGCGAGGCGACCACCATCCCGATCGCTCCCAGCAGCCCGGCGACACTGATCAGCGTCTCGGCCTTGGCGGAGCGGATGGCGTGCAGCCAGCCGGCCTCCTCGTCGCGGCGTTTCGGCGTTCGCAGGAAGGCCGCCCGGGCGCCCGTGAGCCCCTTGAGGCAGGCCAGGCTCACCACCCAGCTGAGCGCGAACCAGACGCGCATGGCGCGCAGCGCGTCGCCCCAGCTGGACCGCGAGGTCTGACGCATCGCCCAGAGCGCGCGCAGCACGCCGGTGACCAGGAACACCAACGGGATGACCAGCACGGACCCCGCCAGCCGGCGCACCGGCAGCTCGTGGTGGAGGACGGTCGCCAGCGCCGTCACCAGCAGCAGGACGGTGAAGAAGACCATCAGCAGGTCGCCGAACCACTGCAGGCTGCCGGCGAGGTAATGGAAGCGCTGGGCGGCGTTGAGGCGCAGCGAGGTGCCCGCGCCGATCATGTCCCGCCAGTGCCGGCGGAGGATCTGGATCCCTCCCAGCGCCCAGCGGAAGCGCTGCTTTTTGAGGCCGTCGAAGTTCAGCGGCATCAAGCCGTGACCGAACGCCTTCGGCTCGTAGACACCTTGGTAGCCATGTCCCAGCATCCGCAGGCTGGCTTCGGAGTCCTCGGTGACGCAGTCGGGGTTCCAACCTCCGATCTCGTCCAGGACCGAGCGCCGGATCAGGCCCATGGTGCCCGCGAAGATGATCGAGTTGCGGTTCGCACGCGCCGGCATGGTGACCACGAAGAAGTAGTGGTAGCTGTAGTAGAGGCCGCGCAGGTATTTGTCGTCGGACCAGTCGCGGTAGTCCTGCGGCGTTTGCACGAAGGCGACCTTCGGATCGGCGAAGTGCCCGATCACCGCCTTTGGAAAGTCCGGATCGACCAGGTAGTCGGCGTCGACGATGCCGATGATCTCGACGTCCTTCGAGAGCCGCTTGGTGGCCTCGTTGAGGGCTCCTGCCTTGTAGCCCGGCCAGTCCTCCAGGTGCATGAACTGGAAGCGCTCACCGAGCTCCTTGCAGAGGTCCTCCAGCGGCCGCCAGACCTTCGGGTCCTTCGTGTTGTTGTCGACCACCTGGATCACCAGGTTCGGATAGTCGACGCGCGCGAGGGACCGCAGCGTCTCGCCGACGACGTCGACAGGCTCGTTGTAGGTCGGCACCTGCAGTACGACCTTGGGCAGGTAGTCCGGGTCGACGCGGTGGCGCAGGCGCTGTCGCCTGCCGAGCACGTCGCAGATCTCGAAGATGTAGGAGGCGCTGAGCGTCAGGGCCAGCAGCTCGAGCACCCAAAGCAGCAGCGAGAAGAGCGTGCCCAGGGGGCCGAGCTGCTCGACGAAGGTGAGTACCCCGGCGTAGGCCAGGTAGGAGAGGCCACCCAGGACGACCATCGTGAACAGTTGGGCCGCGATCCAGCTCCAGGGGCGGAAGATCAGCCGCATCAGCAGCGTGGCGCCGAGGGCGACCGCCGCCAGCACGATCCCGGTGTTGAGGTCCTGCATCAGGTAGCCGACCACGCCCGCGGCCACGGCCAGGACCACGATCCCCAACGGCAGTCCCGCCCAGATACGCAGCCGGACCCCGCCGAGGATGGCGGCCGCGGTCGTGGCGGCCGAAGCAGCGGCAAAGAAGAGGACTAGCTCGAGAAGCATCCCTAGCTTGAAGATGGCCCTTAGGCCACAATCAGACTATCAGGTTTGCTGAGCGGGTTGCGTCAGAGTATCGGTCGGTTCGGGGCCGTATAAGAGGACCCGGGTGCCGCGGGCCGGGACGCTGTCCAGCGACAGGCGGCCGCCGATGCCGGCCGCCCGTTCGCGCATCCCGATGAGGCCGAAGCCGTCGGGGTTCTCACCGATGAACCCCACGCCCCAGTCGGTGACCTCGATCAAGAAGGGCTTCTCGTCGAAGCTGCACTTGATCATGCAGGTGGAGCACTCGGAGTGGCGGCGGACGTTGCTGAGGGCCTCGCGCACGACCTGGAAGACGGTCTCGCGCTGGCGGTGCGTCAGCTCCTCCTCGCTGCCGTTGACCTCGAGCAGGACGTCGAGGTCGTGGAAGCGCCGGTAGGCCTTGGCCATGTCGGACAGGTCGCTGACGAGGCCGATGCGACCGACGTCACTGGAGCGCAGCGACTGCAGCAGCGCGCGCAGGTTCTTGAGCGTGATTCCCAACATCTCCAGGATGTTGCGCAGCACCTCCTCCCGCGAACCGCGCGCCTGTGGGTTCTCGAAGTAGTACTTGAAGAGCGCAACCGAGGCTGCGAGGTCGGCGCCGACGGTGTCATGCAGCTCACGCGCGATGCGCGTTCGTTCAGCTTCGAGGTCGACCTCGAACCTGCGGATGGAGTCCTTGGTGGCGGCGGACTCTTCGCGCGGGTACTCGTCGTCAGGGGTTTCGATCATGCTTGGAGTGACGTGGCGTGGACGTCGTGTGCGGCGCCATCGTCAGCCGCGCTTCGACCATTTGTCAAGCGCGCTTCCCGCGCGTTTTGCTAGCGGGCGTGGACGGTGAGGTGCAGGTTTTTGGCGCGGAGCGTCATCGAGGGCGTGGGGACCACTTCGGTTCCGGGCTCGATGCTGAAGCGCCAGCGGCGCACGAAGGTGGCCAGCGTGAGCGCCACCTCGTAAGTGGCGAAGGTGTTCCCGAGGCAGCGCCGCGAGCCGCTGCCGAAGGGCACGAAGACGCCCTTCGGGAGCCGCCGGTGGAGGTCTCCCTGCCAGCGCTCGGGCAAGAACTCAGCGGGCCGGTCGAACCATTTGGGATCCCGCTGCATCACCCAGGGGCTGATCCAGACGATGGTGCCGGCCGGCAGCTCGTGCCCGCCCAGGACGTCGTCCTGCATGAGCTTGCGCCCGAAGCCCCAGGCCGGTGGGTAGAGCCGGAGTGACTCGCTGAAGACGTTTCCGAGGTAGCCGAGCCGCCCGATGTCCGCGGGCTCGAGCGTCTTCCGCCCGACCACCTCCTCGATCTCCGCGGCCACCTTCTCCTGCTGGTCCGGGTGCCGCGCGAGGAGCAGGAGAGTCCAGGCCAGGCACATCGCGGTCGTCTCGTGCCCGGCGAAGAAGAGCGGGACCACCACGCGCCGGATCAGGCCCTGGTCAGGTGCAGGACTTCCTTCTTTGAGCCTCGCCAGGCCGGTCAGGAGGTCGCCGCCCGGGTTGTCCGAGCGGTGCCGCTCCCTGGCGCTGCTGGCGAGCAGCCTCTGCAGGCCGATGAGGCCCCAGGCCAGGCGCAGGTCCTTGGGCGCCGGAAGCCGCCTCGCCTCGGCGACGCGTTCGTCGATGGCATCGAGGATCAGGTCGATCACCTCCGAGGCCCGGCCGACCCTGGGGCCGAGGTCGAGGTCGAAGAGCGTCTTGCTGAGGATCTGGATGGTGAGGCCGCGGGTGGCGACGGGCACGTTGAGCAGCTGGCCGTCGTGCCACTGCTCGGCCGTCTGCTCGGCGTGGGCCAGCATCACCGGCGCGTACTCGAGCAGGCGGTCACGGTTGAAGGCGGGCTGGGCGAGGCGGCGTTCCTCGAGCCAGGCGTCCGGCTCGTCGAAGAGCAGCTCGCTCTTGAGAACGCGTGGGATGAAAGAGGAGAGGTAGTCCTTGCTCACGCGCTGGCTGAGCGGCGGGTGAAAGAGCTCCTCGACGTGGTCGGGCCGGCCGGTGAAGACGGCCTGATCGCGGCCGATTCGGAAGGGGACGAAGTCGCCGTATTCGCGATTCAGCCCTTCCAGGAAGCCGAGACGATCCTTGGCGAAGGCAGGCCCGGAGTCGCCCGGTGGCCCCGGCAGCCGCTCGGTCAGCTCCAGCGGTCGGGTCAGCGACACAGCTTGTCGAGCGCCGGCAGGGCCGCGCTCAGCCTCTCCCGCTCTTCCTCGGTCAAGGCTTCGAGACGGTCGCGGAGCACATCAGTCCGGCGCGCGAGGAGCTCGTCGAGGAGCGCATGGCCGGTCATTGTGATCGAGATCCGGGTCGCGCGTGGCGAGCTGGGATCAGGGCGCTTCGCAACCAGTCCGTGGGCCGCCATCCGGGCGACCAGGATCGACATGCTGGGCTGGGTGACCTGCTGGAGCTGGGCGAGATCGGTGAGCCGCAGCGGCCCCTCACTCCTCAGGGTGGCGAGCGTGCGCGCCTGCGTGAGAGTGCACTCAGCGCTCAGGAGCTCGCGGCGGAGCAGCTCCTTCAGCCGCTCCGAATACCCGCCCAGTCCCTCGGCCAGGGCCTCGACTTCGCTCAAAAGAGCTCTCGTCGCGGTCACATAGGTACTCTATATTGGCCGCCGATGGACCGCTTGGGAGGGCTTGGGTCGCATGGCTAGCCGGCTGCCTTTGGCGGCGCCCGCTCCGGCTCTGGACTTGACCGCCGCCGACCGTCTCCTCCCCCTCCTGGCCATCGCCCTGGTGATGGTGGTCGTCTTGCTGCTCTCGCGGCGCCTCTCCCCGCCGGCGATCACTCGGAGCGCCCAGGTTCTCGCGGTCTCGGTGCTGCTGGCCGAGTTCAGCTGGTGGGGCTACAACTTCTACATCGGCAACTGGCAGGCTCAGTACAACCTGCCCCTGCACCTCTGCGAGGCGGGCGCGTTCCTGCTGGCCGGCGCCCTCTGGTTCCGGCGCCGGCTGTTGGTGGAGATCGCCTACTTCTGGGGGCTCGGCGGAACCCTGCCCGGCCTGTTCACGCCTGTGCTGCCGGTCAGGTTCCCGAACTTCGAGTACTTCCAGTACTACGTCGAGCACGGCCTGATCGTGCTGGGATCGCTCTTCCTGGTCTTCGTGATGGGCCTGCGCCCCGCGCGCGGCGCCGTGGGCAGGGCGGCGGTCTTCACCGCCTGCTACGCGGCGGCGGTCGGGGTCGTCGACTACTTCACCGGTGGCAACTATCTGTTCCTCCGCCAGATCCCAGAGGTGGGGAGCATCTTCAGCTTCCTGGGCCCGTGGCCGTGGTACATCGGCAGCATCTCGGTGGTTGCGGTCCTGGTCTTCGCGGCCCTCTACCTGCCCTTCGCCGGCGCCCGCTGGCGTCCGGAAGAGGTTCCAGTCGGAGCGTCAAACTAGCCCGCCCTTGCGTCAATAGCCCTTGGGGGCTTCTACTTGTATTGGTGGCGGTATCGCCACACAGCACACCGCCAAGGGGGTAGATTCATGGGTGACTTGAGCGCTGCCCACGGACAGCCTGTGGTGCAGCCAGACGTCCAGGCCGCCGGACCGGCCGACGAGTGGGAGGGCATCGAGAAATCCGAAGAGTTCACGACGCTCGTCCGCGCTCGCTGGCGTTTCGTGGCTCCGGCCACCGTCTTCTTTCTCGTCTATTACTTCTTGCTGCCGATCCTGAATGGGACGGCGACCACGTTCATGCGCACGGAGGTGATCGGCCACGTCAACGTGGCCTACCTGTTCGCCCTCTCGCAGTTCGTCGTGGCCTGGCTGCTCGCCTGGTTCTACATCCGCCGGGCTAACACCGTCTTCGACCCACTTGCCGCGCGCGTCATCGAGCTTGCGCGGCGGATGAAGGGGGGATCACGGTGAACGTCACTCTCGTCCTCTTCCTGATCGTCATCGCGATCACGCTTGGAATCACCGGCTGGGCGGCACGACGCAGCGGCACCACGGTGCAGTTCTGGGCAGCCGGGCGGGGCATCAAGGGCTGGCAGAACGGTCTCGCCATCGCAGGCGACTACATGTCCGCCGCCTCCTTCCTCGGCATCGCCGGGCTCATCGCCTTCAATGGCTACGACGGATTCATGTACTCGGTGGGCTGGCTGGTCGCCTACCTGCTGGTGCTGTTCCTGATTGCGGAGCCGATGCGCAACACCGGTAAGTACACGATGGCGGACACCCTCGCCTACCGGATGCGGGCAATCCCGGTCCGCTCGGCCGCGGCCGTCGCAACTGTCGCTATCAGCGCGGCCTACATGATGGCGCAGATGGTCGGGGCGGGAAGCTTGGTCAAGATCCTCATCCCAACCCTCGACTCGACCCTCAAGCCGTACTTCCAGTGGACCGTCTTCGGGATCCATCTCGACCCCTCGATCACCCTGGTCGGCATCCTGATGATGGTCTACGTGATCGTCGGCGGCATGGTCGCCACGACCTGGGTACAGATCGTCAAGGCCGTCCTGCTGATGACCGGCGCCATTGGGCTGACGCTGCTGGTGCTGATCCATTTCGGCTTCAACCTGGGCTCCTTCTTCGACCATGTCTACGCGGTTAAGGATGCGAAGACCCACCTCCCATTCACCAGTCCGGGAATCCTCTACCCGTATGGCAAGACGACCGTTTGGGGCATCGACAAGGCCCTGCTCGAGAACATCTCGCTGGGCATGGCCCTGATTCTCGGCACGGCCGGCCTGCCCCACATCCTGATGCGCTTCTTCACCGTCCCCAACGCCCGCGCCGCGCGCGGCTCGGTGGGCTGGGCGATGGCGTTGATCGGCTCCTTCTACGTGATGACGACCTTCCTCGGCTTCGGCGCGGCGACGCTGGTCGGCAAAGCCCACATCTGCGCCAAGGTGGACGCTTCCAACAAGTGCCTGAGCGCGCTCAACAACAACCTCTCGATGCCGCGACTAGCCTCCGCGCTCGGAAATGAGTTCTTCGGTTCGTTCGGCGGCGAGCTGCTGCTCGCCTTCATCGCGGCAGTCGCCTTCGCCACCATCCTCGCCGTGGTGGCCGGGCTGACTCTGGCGGCGTCGAGCGCCTTCTCCCACGACTTCTACGTGAACGTGATCCGCAGCGGACACGAGGTGTCTGAGCGGGAGCAGGTGCGGGTGGCGCGCATCACCGCCGCGTTGGTGGGCGTCCTCGCCATCGTGCTGGCCTCGGGAACCGGCGCCACCACCAACGCCGCAGCCCTGGTCGCCGGGCTCGCCTTCGTGATCGCCTCGGCGGCCAGCCTGCCGGCGATCCTCTTCACCCTCTTTTGGAAGAGGTTCAACACCTACGGGGCGGTGGCCGCTCTGCTGGGTGGGACTATCGCGACCATCTGGCTGTATGCGATCGGACCTGGCTTCAGCACGACGCCGCCCACTAACCCGGCCTTCCCGCTCGCCAATGTCGGCATCGTCGCGATTCCGTTCGGCTTCCTCTGCGCCATCGTCTTCACCTGGGTCGGCGAGCTGTTCGGCGCCGACCGGCTGGCCGAAAAGCGGTTCCATGAGATCGACGTGCGAGCCTACACGGGTCTCGGGGCGGAGCCGGCTGCTCCAACGATCTGATCAGTACTCATTGGATGGGGCCGGTCACTTTTGGCCGGCCCCTTTTCGTTGCCGGGTCAGGGCTCGGTAGGCGCGGACCTCACCGGTGATCGCCAGCACCGACGCGATCGCGAAAACCGCCACGCCGAGGAGGATCGCCGCCACACCCGGGAGGGGGACCGCAGCGCTCACGCCAACTCCGCAAACCACCACGCCGAGGGACGCGATGAGCGTGGCGTACACCCTGAAGCCGGCCGCGCTTGCGGCATAACCCGGCGCGAGATCGCCCAAGTTGCGCGAGGTCACGCGCCGGATCACCGCCTTCGCAGAGCCGCCGAGGTTGACGAGCAGTGCTGCGCCGACACCGAGCAGGACCAGCCCCGCGGCTACCAGCACTCAGGCAGTAGGAGCTTGGCCGACGCGCATGGCGAGCCAGGCGCCGCCGACGAGCAGGCAGAGAGCTCCCGCCCAGGCCGTGAAGGGGGAGGGCGTCATGCTCAGAACGAAACCCGCGTCGACGAGGATGCCGCCCGCCTTGAGCAGGCTGCCGGTCCGTTCGCCTCACGCCACTGGGACTGGTGGTGGCGCAGCCTTCGACGAAACTCGGTCATCTCCGGTCGGCCCGGTACCTGGTCGCCGGCCTCCCAGCGGTGGGCGGCCTCGAGCTCTTGTTTAGAACCAAACCCGGCCACGGAGCCGGAAGGAGCTACTCGTCCTCGATCTGGTTGAACATGAGGCTGTCCTGGATGTCGTACAGGACGTCCATCGCGTCCGGCACCGTCGCCAGGCTCCGCGCCCCACGGATCTCGGCCGCGCGGGACTCCTCGATCAACTGATCCACAGCCTGGCTCAGCCGGTCGGGCATCTTGACCTGCTCGGCCAAATTCAGCATCTCCAGCTCGTTCAGGAGCTGGTCGATGTAGCGCATGCGATTGCGGCGGGCGTATTTCTGCGCCCGCTCGTGGCGGTCCTTCTCGGTCAGGACCTCAATCTCTACACAGGCATCTTCAAGCATTGTTATAGTCGCTCACCCCCTTACCAGCCATTCTATGGCTGGTCGCTGGAATGTCAACCGGCTCCTTCTCGGGGCCGGCCAGAAAGGCGAAAACCGGCCGTCCTCCCAAATCATTCCCAGGGTCCCAGAATCTTAAGCACGTCCCTTCCCACCCTCACCAGCGCCCAGGCAGCCGAGGTCGATCGGCTGGTTGCCGAGCGATTTGCGATACCTGTCGAGTGGCTGATGGAGGCCGCGGGGTGGCAGATCGCCCGCCACTGCCGGGGCCGAACGGCCGTTCTCTGCGGGAAGGGCAACAACGGCGGAGACGGGCTCGCGGCAGCTCGCCACCTGAGCCGCTGGGGGCGACTCCACTTGGTCGCAGCCCTGGACCGAAGCGCCTTCGAGGGAGCAGCCGCCAGGGAAGCCGAGGCCCTCGAGCGCAGCGGCGTGACGATCCGCAGCGAGATCGAGCTGGGCGGAGCGGACGTCCTCCTGGACGCCATCTTCGGTACCGGCCTCAGCCGGCCGCCCGAGGGCAAGGCGGCCGATTGGATCGAGGCGATCAACGCGTCCCAGCAGCGGGTGATCGCCGCCGACCTGCCCTCGGGCCTGGAGGCCGACAATGGTCGCGCTCTGAACCCGACCGTCCGCGCCCAGCTCACGGTGACCCTCGGCCTGCCCAAGGCGGGCCTGCTGGCGATGGACGGGCCCGCCCACGCCGGCGAGATCCGGGTCGCCGATATCGGCATCCCGACCGAGGCCTACGAGGCGGTGGGCTTGAAAGTCCAAGGGAC
>Ga0209577_10001880_pt1 | contig 20530 bp, 18 predicted proteins | sample GraSoiAngelo_109_FD_185874 | JGI IMG/M metagenome (GOLD analysis project Ga0209577, IMG submission 185874) | Grasslands soil microbial communities from the Angelo Coastal Reserve, California, USA - 14_0903_12_20cm (SPAdes) (version 2) | ecosystem: Environmental > Terrestrial > Soil > Grasslands...
ACGAGTAATTTCGCTGATTCATCCGGAAAATATTCCGTCGCGTCGTGTGGCGGAGAAAATGGGACTGATTCCGGAAAAGGAAATTACGTTTCGCGGCTTTCCGACGACTGTGTTTGCGTTGTCTCGGGAGCAATGGCAGGCGGCGCATGGCGCTGGATGAACTCGCGCGCGAGCGCTCGATAGGCTTCGGCGCCCGCTCCAGTTGGAGCGTATTCAAGAATCGATTTCCCAAAGCTCGGTGCCTCGCTCAAGCGAACACTCCGCGGAATGACCGTTTGGTAAACGCGTTCCCCGAAATGCTTGCGCACCTCCGCCACCACCTGCTCGCTAAGATTTGTCCGCCCATCGTACATCGTCATGACAATCCCGCCGAGCTCGAGCCGCTTGTTCGCACCTGAATCGCGCACCTGCTCGATCAGTCGAACAATTTTGACCAATCCTTCCAGAGCAAAATATTCGCACTGTATTGGGGTCAAAAGTTCGTCGGCCGCGGCGAGTGCGTTGCTCATCAGGATCCCAAGCGATGGCGGGCAATCCAGTAGAACAAAGTCAAATGTCTCGTCTGCGTGCAGCGGCTTGAGCGTTTCCGAAAGGCGCGTGAGATGACTAGGCATCCGCGCGATCTCGACCTCGGCACCAGCAAGATCGAGATCGGAAGGCACAATGAATAAAGCATCGCGCTCTGTGGGAAAAATTCTCTCGATGATGGACGCGTCGCCTATCAATGGTTCATAGAGACTGGTTTGCTCTACTGCTTGCAACCCAAACGAGCTGGTAGCGTTCGCTTGAGGATCGAGATCGATAATCAAAGTGCGATGGTGTTTCTCAGCCAGCGCGGCGCCGAGATTTACCGCGGTAGTGGTTTTGCCCACGCCGCCTTTTTGGTTAGCGATCGCGACGATCTTCATAAATCAGAATAATCGAGCCGGGCTGGCATGGTTCGCAGTCTTCCAGGCTCGCCAGATGATGTTGCCAGTCGCCGCAAACGAAAACTAAATTTTTCGGATTTGAGATTTGGTTGTAGCATTTATGCGCCCAAGGTTGTGAAAGCTCCTTCAATATCAACAGAACCTCCACCGACAGCGAAACCGTTGGGCAGCGAGGGAGCTGTTGTCTTGCGCAGACAGGATGAGCGCGGAGTAGTCACGCTGACCTTAAACCGGCCGCACGCGTTCAATGCCTTGTCGGAGACGATCCTCGCGGCATTCCACCGTGAATTCGAGGCGATAGCCGTGGACGAATCGGCGCGCGTGATTGTTCTCGCCGCCGATGGCAAAGCGTTTTGCGCCGGCCATGATCTCAAAGAGATGCGCGCAAAGCCATCGCTTCAGTACTACGAGCGGCTCTTCAGTCAATGTTTCGAGATGATGCTTGGCATCCAGCGATTGCCTGTCCCTGTGATTGCTCGTGTCCACGGCATCGCGACTGCGGCTGGCTGCCAGCTGGTCGCAATGTGCGATCTCGCCGTGGCAGCAAGCACCGCAAAGTTCGCCGTCAGCGGAGTTAACCTCGGTCTTTTTTGTTCGGCGCCGGGAGTGGCGCTTGCGCGCAATGTTTTGCGAAAGGTGGCGTTCGAGATGCTCGTAACCGGCCAATTTATCAGCGCCGACGAAGCAAAAGTGCGCGGACTGATTAACCGCGTCGTGGAACCGGAACAGCTCGACGCCGAAGTCGAGAAACTCGTTGCCGCCATCATTTCAAAACCCCGCGTCGCTGTGGCGATGGGAAAGGAATTCTTTTACCGGCAAATTGAACTGGGCATTGTCCCAGCGTACGAAGCGGCTGCGCAGACCATGGCGTGCAACATGATGGATGAAGCCGCGCTAGAAGGCGTTCAGGCATTCATTGACAAGCGGCCTCCACGCTGGCCCAAAAAAGAATGAGGCGGCGAACCGAGTGAATCGGCGTCGCCGCGAAATCCCTTCAACGCTTCCACTGTTTAGTCATTTAACTTTCCGTGTCTTTCACTCTTCAAGAACTGGCCAGCATGTCTGGCGGCGAATTAGTGGGCGATCCAAAGCTGAAGATTACTGGTGCCGCCTCACTGGCTGAAGCAACAAGCGGAGAGATTAGTTTCTTTGCCAACCGAAAATACATCGGCCTCCTGCGCAAGACGCGGGCCTCCGCTGTCTTCGTTCCGCCAGATTTTACTGAACCCTTAGCTGCTGCCCAAGTTCGTGTCTCAAATCCTACAAAGGCGTTCGAACAGGTCGTTCTCAAATTTGCGCCCTTACCGATCACCTTTGTACCCGGCATTCATCCAAGCGCGATTGTTGGCTCAACTGTTCGCCTTGGAGAACGTGTATCAATCCAGCCTCATGCAGTTATCGAAGACGGTTCCCAAATTGGCGACGACACAATTATTGGCGCGGGAAGTTACATTGGACATGAAACGACAATCGGGTCCGGGTGCCTGATTTATCCGCTCGTGACCATTCGCGAGCGAAGCCGGATTGGTTCGCGAGTAATCATTCACAGCGGCGCGGTGATTGGCGCGGACGGATTTGGCTTTGAAGTAGTCGATGGTCGGCAGCAAAAGATTCAGCAGCTCGGCATCGTGCAGATTGACGACGACGTCGAGATCGGTGCAAACACGACTGTTGACCGCGCCCGGTTTGGCCGGACGTGGATTCAGCAACGGGTGAAAATCGACAACCTCGTGCAAATCGCGCACAACGTCGTTATTGGGAAAAATTCCGTGATCGTGGCGCAAACCGGCATATCAGGTAGCACGCGCGTGGGAGAGCGCGTTACAATCGCCGGACAAGTCGGCATTGCCGGCCATATCGAAATTGGAGACGGCAGCATCATTGCGGGGCAGAGCGGCATCTCGAAGAGCATTCCAGGCGGGGTCTGGTTCGGTTATCCCGCGGTTCCATTTGCAGAAGCGAAGCAACAGATTGCCTGGATTCACCGGCTCGGAAAACTCTTCGCGCGCGTGAAAGAGATCGAGAAGAAATTAGGATCCTAATCTCGCCGCCTACTCGAAAGGAGCCCGCGCAGCGCTTCCGGCGAGATCCATTCTGCGCCGCATGCCGCAACTGTCTCTGCCTCCATGGAATCGGAGGTAGCGACCATTAGCTCGAATCGTCTCGCATATTTACTCGCCAGTCGCTCGATGATGGCGTCCGCCGTCTGACCGGTTCGGGAATAAAATACTTGCACCTCAGCCGGATTGGAAGCCGCATCAATCTTGCTTCCTTTGCCGTCAAAGACGACTACCACGTGGACACCCGTCCAATCCTGGTAATCTCGTAAGTGTTTGATTAGCGCTTCACGCGCCAGGGAAGACCGCCGGGCGTGGAGTTTGCGCAATTCAGGCCAGGCAAAAATAATGCTGTGCCCATCGACGATCAGATAACGGGCGGGCCGCGGCATTACACGTCATATATACCAGTCATCCCAGCCGAGCGAGGAAGCTCGCATTCGAAGCGAACATCACACGAGCTACCTTGTTAATACTGCGGCGGGTGGGTGAGATGAAATCCTTCTCCCGCGCCTGTGGGATCAGGGCGACATCTCTGCGGCCGCAGCGGATTCCTTCTTGGCCCGCTGTTTGGTTGATGCCGGTTGCGCAGCGCTGGCTCGCAGCGCTGTCTTCTTACGCTCCAGATACGCTCTGCGTCGTTTGCGTTTGGCTTGTACACGGTGCTGTTGTCCCACGGGATCTCTATCGGTTGAAACCATCAGAAACGCAATCTGATTGAATTCCCGACTGTCTTCTTCGCCAGCGTTCGACCCGAAATCCGCGATTGCGTTTCTGCGTGATTCGTTTAAAAAAGCACCACTCTCAATGACGCATCGCGAATCGGTGGCATCCTTCTCCACGCCGAAAAGCGTGGCTGGCCTTGCCATTTTACTGCTCGCATTGGCCGCCCTTTTTGGACTCTTGAATACTCAAAAAATCAAAGCTCTTCGCGCAACGGTAGCGACTGCCCAAGCTGCGCGCGACGCAACCGAACGCCGCATACGCGAAAAGCCAAGTAGCTCGACCGATACAGCGGCCAAGAAGGAAGAGCCGGCCAAACTCGCAGAAGCAGAAAACAGAGCCGCAAAAGCCGAGGCCGAGCTCGCACAAATACAGAAAGAAAAAGCCGATTTGCAGACGAAATTGGACGAGGACCACAAGGAGCTCGCTGCCTTGCAGCCCGCCAAGCATGAAGATGAAAGAGATCCGAATGTGTCGGCGGCTGCCAGCCCTGCTGCGACAGCGCCGGCTACGGACTTGCAGTCGCAACTCGATGATCTTCGCCGCCAACTGGACGCTGCGGAGAAGGAAAAAGCTTTCCTTTCCGAAAAACTTCAGGACACCCAGGAACGCGCAGTTCAGCCTAGAGAAGAAAAAAAACAACGACGCGAAACCGTGCGAGAAGCCGGTCCCCGCCGGACAGGTTTGCGTGGGACAGTGCTGGCGGTGAATCAGGCTTACAACTTCGTAGTATTGAATCTCGGTGCTCGCCATGGAGTGGAGTCGAATTCAGAGATGCTCGTTCTTCGAGACGGAGCTTTAGTCGGAAAAATTCGCATTTCTTCAGTTGAACCAGCGACCGCTATCGGCGATATCATCACCAACAGTTTGGCGCGTGGGGCCCAAATGCAACCCGGAGACAGAGTGATCTATGCTGGCACAAGTCCATAACCTTCGAAGAAACATCGTCGCTGCTCTACTATGCGCATTAGCAATAACCATGACCTCATGCGCCACACAGAAGCAAACAGCTGGTATCGTCAATGATCCGGACGATCATCACGACTCGATGATTCCGTGGAACAAACAGGAACCGTGGGAGACCGGCGGGCAGTTCGCGAACATGACCGACCGGCGATAAGCGTAGCCAGACAACTATCGCGCTGTAGAGTGCGCGCGCTCTTCCCAGCGCATCTTGGTTATCAACTGAATATTTCCGCTGAGGACAGCGGACACTGCAGCAGATCCAATCAGATCCAGAGACCGGCTGGAATGACAGCGTTTTTGGGTATCACGACGATGCCGTCACGGATGAAGTAATTGTCTGCATCCAAATTCGCAGGTTTGCCTTCCGGGGTAATCACAACTCCATCGGCGATGCGAGCGTTCTTATCGATGATGGCGCGATCGATCACGCAATTGCGTCCGATGCCGATCGGGGGCTGCGACGGATCAGTTAGTCCAAATTCAAAATAATCCGCGCCCATCACGATGCTGTCACGGATGGTGGCGCCACTTTGAATAACGCTGCGTATCCCTACTACGCATCGTTCCAGGTGCGCATCCGAAATGATGCATCCATCGGAAATAATCGCCTGCCGCAGAGTGGCGCCATTGATTTTGCTTCCCGGCAAAAAGCGCGGGTGTGTGTAAATCGGAGACTCGGGCTCAAAGAAGCTGTACTCGGGCACTACATCGGTGAGATCCAGGTTCGCCTCGTAGAAGGCACGGATTGTCCCGATGTCTTCCCAATAACCCTCAAAGATAAACGCGCTGACGTTCCGATCTTTGATCGATTGCGGGATAATATGTTTTCCGAAATCGAATAGCTCGTTCTGCAACGATTCGATGAGGACGTCGCGATTGAAGACGTAAATTCCCATCGAGGCTTGGAATAATTCCTCATCTTCATTGGAGCCGATCGCACCAAGCAACTCGTGGCTCATTTTCATTTCCTGCAGCACCGCTTCATCGGTTGGTTTCTCGACAAAACGCGTAATGCGGCGGTCAACGCCGCTTTGCATAATACCGAACTCGGAAACGTAACGCCGTGCGACAGGTTTGGTGGCCAACGTAATGTCTGCGCCGAGTTTGATGTGTTGGTGAAGAATTTCTCGAAAATCCATCCGGTAAAGCTGGTCGCCGCTTAGAACCAGGTAATAATCAAACGGACGCTCGAGAAAATAGCGCATGTTTTGACGTACAGCGTCGGCAGTTCCCTGATACCACTGCGAGCCGGCAGGCGTTTGTTGAGCGGCGAGAATGTCCACAAAGCTGCGCGAGAAATTATCGAACTTGTAGCTGGCCTGAATATGCCGATGCAGCGACATGCTGTTGAACTGAGTCAGTACATAGATCGAGCGCAGTCCCGAGTTCAGACAATTGCTGATCGGGATATCTACGATGCGATACTTGCCCCCGAGCGGTACGGCCGGTTTGGCGCGATCCTTCGTCAACGGGAACAAACGTGTGCCGGCGCCACCGCCCATGACGATGGCAAGCGTGCGCTGAAGCGTGCCGGGTGGCAGCGCCCCGATCTGCGCCGGTTTTTTCATGAGTGTATCGCGCTGCGGCTGGTCTTGCATTGCTTTTGCCAATCAATAACTCAGCGACTGGTTTTTTGCGGTAACTTTTTTGCGTGTGCCTCAGTCCTAATCTTGCTCTTGCTCATGTTCATGGGTCGAGGCAGGACGTGTCGAAGAGGAAAAGCAAGAGCAGCAGTAAGACGGAATGTTGCGGCTGAGGACAGCCGCCGCTACAGTGCGGAAAAATGTGTGGGATTGTTGGCTACGTTGGGCGCGCGGAAGCAGCGCCCATTTTGCTGGATGGATTGCGTCGTCTTGAATATCGAGGCTACGACTCAGCCGGGATCGCTGTCGTAGATGGGGGCCGTTTGGAAACGCGCAAATGTGCCGGGCGCATCGCGGTGCTGGCAAACCTAATGAGGAAGCAACCAGTCTCAGGGTCGCTGGGCGTCAGTCACACGCGCTGGGCCACGCACGGCAAAGTCACCGACCAAAACGCGCATCCGCATTTCGACGCCAGTGGCAAGCTGGCATTAGTCCACAACGGCGTAATCGAAAACTATCAGACACTTAAAGATGAGCTAATCCGGAGCGGCGATACAAACTTTCGCTCCGAAACCGATACCGAAGTGCTCGCGCATTTAATTGGAAAACTCTACGACGAATCATGCGCCAGCACAGTGGACGTCCCAGAAAAGAAAGCTCGACTGCTCGCTGCTGTTCGTACCGCACTTGGGCAAGTGATCGGCACCTACGGTATCGCTTTGGTCCATGCCGATATTCCGGATTTTATGATTGGTGCCCGACGTGGGAGCCCACTCGTGCTCGGCGTTGGCAATGGCGAGAACTTTCTGGCGAGTGACGTGAGCGCAATCGTCGCTTACACCCGCGACGCTGTTTATCTAAACGACTTCGATGTCGTCACGGCAGGGCGAGACAAGTTCGAGATCACTTCGCTCGCGGGAGACAGCACCGAGCATCCGGTCAGCAAAGTTGAATTTACCGCCGAGGACATCGGAAAAGGAGATTACCCCCATTACATGCTCAAGGAAATCTTTGAGCAACCGAACACGGTCCGCGACGCGATGCGCGGCCGCCTTAATCCAGACGAATGCACTGCAAAGCTGGGCGGCCTGAACATGGCGCCTCCCGAGCTTCGGGACGTCGGCCGTATCGTTCTTATGGGCTGTGGCACGGCGCTTCATGCCGGAAGGGTGGGTGAATATTTGATCGAGCGGCTGGCCAGCATTCCAACCGAAGTCGAATACGCCAGTGAGTTTCGTCATCGCAACACGCCGATGACTCCCGAGACACTTGTGTTCGCCATCAGCCAGAGTGGTGAAACCGCGGACACACTTGGTGCTCTGCGAGAAAGCCGGCGCAAAGGCTTTCGCACCCTGGGAATTTGTAACAACGTCGCAAGCACAATCGCGCGGGAGAGCGACGGGGGAGTCTACATGCACGCCGGACCGGAAATCGGCGTCGCTGCCACGAAATCGTTTACATCGCAACTTGCCATTCTCACGCTTCTCGGGCTGCTCTTTGGACGGATGCGCAATCTTGCCGCTACAGATGGGAGCCGCGTGATCGAAGCACTCGAAGCGTTGCCTGGCCAGATCGAAGCGGTTTTGGAACTGAGCGATCAGATTAAGGCAATTGCCAGAAAATATGCCGGTTCAAACGGCATGCTCTTCTTTGGACGGCAATTCAACTTCCCGGTCGCGCTGGAAGGAGCGCTCAAAATGAAGGAGATCACCTACCTCTTTGCCGAAGGGCATCCCAGCGCTGAACTCAAGCATGGCATTATTGCGCTGATTCGTCCTGATCTGCCTTCAGTGTTTATCGCGCCGGACGATTCGGTATTCTCCAAAAACCTGAACAACATCGAACAGGTGAAGGCACGCAAGGGGCCCGTCATTGCGGTGACCAGCGGAAACGGTCCGAAGCGACTGAAGGAAATTGCCAATGAAATTATCGTGTTGCCGGAAGCGCCCGAGTACGTCATGCCGATTCTGAGCGTCGTCCCACTTCAACTTCTCGCGTACCACCTCGCAGTTGAACTCGGCCGCGATGTCGATAAACCACGGAACCTCGCCAAAAGCGTGACCGTCGAGTAATCGCCACCTCGGTAGGGACGCCGCACTGCGGCGTCCGGACATCCCAGCGCCATGTCCCTATCATCTCCTCCCGCTGGAAATTTAGCGGTTTTACAGTAAACTCCGGCGCCCAGCATTCTTCCCAGGTGCAACACAACGAAGAGTACGTGCTCAAAGCCCTCGAAGAGGGTGGACTCATTACACGCCATCAGATCGATAGCGCGCGGTCGCTTCTAAACGGCGAGCCCGGCGTAGTCGATGTCTTAATCAATGACGGAGTTGTCTCCGACGTGGACGTCTCGCGCACGCTTGCAGCGCAAGCACACATGGATTGGATTGATATCTCTTCCATGGTGATTCCGCCGCAAATCATCAGCCAAATCCGCGGCGAAGACGCGCGTCGTTTCAAAGTAATTCCGGTCGCTTTCGGCGAGACCGGCCTGGTGGTCGCGGTCGGCAATCCGCTCGACATCGATACGATCGATAGCCTGAGTTTTCTTCTGCAACGCGAGTTGGAACTGGTGTGCACCAGTCCCCAGAAAATTCGCGAGGCATTGATCAAATATTACGGGACGGCCGACGAAGCAGCGGACGTCTTGCAGAAAAGAATCGGCGAAGACATCGATCTCGGATTGGAAATTGGCGATGGCTCGGAAGCGATTGCCACTGATGAAGCGGATGCGCCGATTATCCGGCTGGTCTCGATGTTGCTGATCGAGGCGCATCGCGCGGGAGCGAGCGACATTCATCTCGAACCGCTGGACAAAAAATTTCGTGTCCGGTTTCGGGTCGACGGCGTCCTGCAGGAAATGCAAGCGCCGCCGAAACGCTTGCAATCAGCCATCATCAGCCGCCTCAAAATCATGACCGGTTCGATGAGCATTGCCGAGAAACGCCTGCCCCAGGACGGTCGGATCCAGGTAAAAATCAAAAAGAAGCCGCTCGATCTTCGGGTCTCGACAATTCCTACAAATCACGGGGAGAGCGTGGTGATGCGTCTGCTGGACAAATCCAGTCTAAAGCTCGGCTTACCGGAGCTTGGATTTTTCTCCGATGATCAGGAAACATTCGAGCGGCTGATCAAATTGCCGGACGGCATTCTACTGGTCACCGGGCCTACCGGTTCCGGTAAGACCACCTCGCTCTATGCGTGCCTCAATTACATCAACAAGCCGGACCGCAAAATCATCACGGTAGAAGAGCCGATCGAGTATCAAATGACCGGGATCAATCAGGTACAGGTGAATACGGAGATCGGAATGACTTTTCCGGCCGCCTTGCGTTCCATTCTGCGCCAGGCACCGAACATCATCATGATTGGTGAAATTCGAGATCTCGAAACAGCGAGCATTGCTACGAACGCCAGTCTTACAGGTCACCTTGTCTTCAGTACGCTGCACACCAACGATGCGCCCGCTGCGGTCGCGCGCTTGGTGGATCTCGGTGTTCAACCGTTTCTCGTAGCTTCCTCCGTCCGAGCAATCATGGCACAAAGGCTTGTCCGCCGATTATGTGCACACTGCAAACAACCAGCAGAACTCAGCGAGACCGAATTGCGCGCACTGCGAATTGAGCCGGGACAACTCTCCGAGGCCCAGGTAATGAAGCCGGTAGGCTGCGACCAATGCCGTCAGATCGGTTACAAGGGGCGAGTGGGCATCTTTGAAATTTTCCCGATCGACGACGACGTGCGCCACATGATCAACAAACGCAGCCCGACATTGGTGTTGCGCCAACGAGCGCGTGAACTAGGCATGCGCACGCTCCGCGAAGACGGCGTCCGCAAGGTCCTGGCGGGTCTCACGTCCGCCGAAGAAGTCATCTCCATCACAGTAGGAGATGTGAGCTAACAAAAGATGAAAGCGAAACAACTTGCCGAATTTTTTGTCGAGCAGCGCGTCCTCGAGCCTTCACAGGCGGAGGACGTCCTGAGGGAGGTAGAACTGAACGGCAAGACCGTTGTGCAGGCGATGACCGATGGCGGCTTCATCGATGAGGGCAGCTTTTATCAGGCGATTGCAAACGGGCTTGGCACCGATTTTGTCGATCTGACCGAGCGTGACATCGCGCCGGCAATTTTGCGCCTCATTCCGAGTGGTTTGGCCCGGTTACATGGCGCTCTCCCAGTTGAAATGAGCGGGACCACATTCCGAGTCGCCCTTATCGATCCGTTCGATCTACAGGTCGCGGAAGATCTTCGCTTCGCGCTCGGTAAGGACATTCAAGTCGTCGTTTCACCGGAGCACCAAATCGAAGACCTGATCAAGCAGCATTACGGCAGCGATACGACGAGCATGGAGGACGTTCTCAAGCAGCTCGGCCAGGCTGGCGAGCTTTTGTCCGTCTCAAGCGGACGCGAGGGAGACGGCGAGGCAGCAGTGGAAGCCGAAGCAAACGCGACTCCCATCATTCGCTTTGTCGATCTCATTCTTTATCAGGCGATCCAGGACCGAGCGAGCGACATTCACTTCGAGCCATTTGAAAACGAATTCAAAATCCGATATCGCGTTGACGGCGCGCTCTACGAAATGTCACCGCCGCCGCGTCACCTTGCTCTGCCCGTCATCTCGCGGGTGAAAGTGATGGCAAACATGAACATCGCAGAGAGGCGACTTCCACAGGATGGCCGTATTCAGAAGAATATCGCGGGACGCAATGTCGACCTTCGAGTTTCAACTTTGCCAACTCAATTTGGCGAGAGCCTTGTGCTGCGCGTGCTCGATCGCAGCATCGTAAATCTGGATCTCGAAGCGCTCGCCATGCCGGATTACATCTACAATTTTCTGCTGGAGATGATCGAGCGTCCCAATGGCATCTTCATTGCGACCGGACCGACTGGCTCGGGCAAGACAACGACGCTTTACTCCTGCCTGCGCAAGGTGAATACGATTGATTCGAAGCTCTTGACCGCAGAAGAGCCTGTCGAATACGATCTCGAAGGGATCGTGCAAGTGCCGGTGAACGAAGCAATCGGCCTGACATTTGCGCGTGTTTTGCGATCGTTTTTGCGTCAGGACCCGGATCGCATCATGGTCGGCGAAACACGCGACTTGGAGACCGCGCAAATTGCCATTCAGGCCTCCCTGACGGGGCACCTTGTTTTCACCACGCTCCACACAAACGACGCGCCGGGAGCGATCACGCGATTGATCGACATGGGCGTCGAACCGTTTCTCATTTCATCCACGCTCGAAGCCGTCCTCGGTCAGCGTTTGTTGCGCAGCATCTGCCGCCAGTGCCGCACTACTTACAAACCGAGCGAGACGTTGCTGGCTGAGCTGGGGATCTCGCAACAGGACATCGGCAATAAACAATTCTTCTACGGGAAAGGTTGTGACGCTTGTAACAACACAGGATACAAGGGACGAAAAGGAATCTACGAGCTCCTGAGAATCGCCGATCCGATTCGTGAATTGATCAATGAACGCGCGCCAACGGTTACATTAAAACAAAAGGCCGTTGAGCTTGGAATGATAACACTGCGCCAGGACGGTTTGCGCAGCATCTTCGCTGGCGACACCACCGTCGAAGAAGTCGTGAGATATACGTAAGGAAGCACTAATGACGAAGGAAGCCAAAATGACCGAATGATGAAAAGAAGAGCTCTCGATTTCTTGAAGTTTCTCATTGGTCATTACTTCGTCATTCCCAGGTTCATCCAATCTCGGCGCTCGACTTTGCATTCCGAAGTAACTAAAATTGTTGGCTATGCCCCGCTTTAACTACGTAGCTCTCGATACTCGCGGACAAGAGGCGACCGGGCTAGTTGAAGCCGCTTCAACCAATGACGCAATCGGCCGGCTGCGCCAGGCTGGGTATTTCCCTACCAGCGTCTACGAGGAGGCTGTAGCCCGCGCTGACAGCAAAACGGATCGTCGCCGGGCAGCTAAGATCGCGCGGGCGACGAAACCGCGCGCGAAAACTGGGATCGTTCTTTTCCAGCGCACGAAAATTAAGCCAAAAGTCCTGATGATTTTCACGCGCCAATTGGCGACGCTGATTGATTCCGGATTGCCTTTGTTGCGAAGTCTGACCGTTCTGGCAAAACAAGAACGCGACAAGGTATTGAAGAATACTATTAACAAACTCGCTGACTCCGTACAGAGCGGTAATACGTTTTCGGACGCGCTCGCCCTGCACCCAAAGATTTTTAACGACCTGTTTGTCAACATGGTCAAAGCGGGCGAGGTCGGCGGCGTGCTCGAGCTGGTGCTTAACCGGCTTTCGGAGTTTCAGGAGAAAGCCGCGAAGATCAAAAACAAGGTCGTCGCGGCAATGGTCTATCCCATGATCGTGATCACACTGGCAGTTGGGATCATGGGTTTTCTGCTGGTCTTCATCGTGCCGAAATTCGAAGCCATTTTCCATGATATGCTCGGCAATAAGCCGCTGCCGGCCATCACCAGGTTTGTCATCGCCGCGAGTAACTTCGTGCAGCACCATGGCCTGCTCCTGGTCGGCGCCGTGATCGCCGCAGGGGCAGCCTACAAATTCATCAACCGCACCCGGGGCGGGCGATTCGTGATTGATAATTTCAAACTGCGCATGCCGCTCTTTGGCGATTTAAATCGCAAGACAGCGATCTCGCGGTTTTCGCGCACACTGGGAACACTGGTCACGAGCGGTGTTCCGATTTTGCAGGCATTAAACATTACCCGCGAAACCGCCGGCAACGCCTCCATCGCGGCAGCGATCTCACAGGTACACGACAGCGTAAAGGAAGGCGAATCGATTGTTCAACCGCTGGAAGCCAGCCGCTCTTTTCCGCCGATGGTAATCAGCATGATCGATGTGGGCGAAGAAACCGGTAAGCTGCCGGAAATGCTCTTGAAGATTGCCGATGTTTATGATGATGAAGTCGATAACTCGGTCGCGGCGCTTACGTCGATGCTCGAGCCAATTATGATCGTGTTTCTCGCAGTGATCGTCGGCACGATTGTGCTGGCGCTGTTTACCCCGCTCATCAGCATCATCAGCGGCTTGCAACAGCAAACGTGAGCGCGCCTGCGGCGCGAAATGACGAAATCCGAATGTCGAAGCACGAGGGAATGACGAATTCTGAGAAGCGAGCTGGCGCAAAGTTTCATTCGTCATTTGGCATTCGTCATTCGTCATTTGGCGCCGTAGGCGCCTTCACTCTCATCGAGCTGATCGTTGTCATCGCCATTATCGTCATTCTCGCCGGATTAGTTCTAAGCACGGTTGGGTACGTCCAAAAGAAGGCTGCGCGTTCCCGCGCCGAGACAGAAATCGCTGGTATGTCGGCTGCGTGTGAAAACTACAAGGCAGATAATGGCGTTTATCCAAGCAGTGGCTCGACCGACGGGCTGAACCCTACAACCACCAATCTCGCAGCCTACAACACGCCGTCTCGCGATTTGTACGGCTTGATTTCGGGAGATAGCGACTTCGATGGAACGCCAAATGCAGGTGCGCGATCGTACATGACTTTTAAGCCGAACTCGCTCCTCAGAGACAACATGTCGAACCCGCCAAGTCTCTCAAACCCTGTGACCGCTATCCGCGATCCCTTTGGCAATAGCTATGGCTATTCGACGATGAAGGCGTCCGGCGGAGCCAATGGGTTCAATCCAACGTTTGATTTGTGGACGGTCGCGGACGGCACTGCCGGAACCGACCAGACAAAGTGGGTCAAAAACTGGTAGGCGACGGTATAGCTGACGTTGTAGGGCGTTTCTGTGAAACGCCGACTCGACGACAGCGTCTGACACAGACGCCCTACAATTTTTTCACAGCCACGCTCGTGAATCCGCAATCGGCGATCCGCAATGCAATTTCGCGTCAGCCTTGGCTCGTGTGCACCACAACTTCCACCCGGCGGTTGGGACTCTGCTCTCCAATTGATCCGTTTGCCGACGCCCGGAATTTCGTCGCACCGTAACCACGCGTCTCGATCTGCGCAGGATTAATCCGCATCACTTCCACCAAATAGCGCTTCACGCTGTCCGCGCGGCGCTGACTTAGATCGAGGTTGTATTCGAATGTGCCGAACGAGTCCGTGTATCCTTCGACGGAAAACGTCGCTTTCGAATTGCGTTGGATGAGAGTCCCTAGTTTTTGCAGTTGAATGATGGCGCTCGCTTGCAAGACGTCGCTGTCATATTCAAACAGCTGATCATCAGGTAGTCGTAATTTGGTACCCGAACCGAGCGGGCCCTTTTGCGCGAGTAGCTGATCCAAATCGCTGAACCCAGCTGTGTGCCCTTTGGTTGGTCCCGCGCTGTCGCCGGGCATCTTGCTGGTAAACGTGTTGGGACGCTTGATCGTTGTACTGGTTGCCAATTCCGTCCCGCTGAGCGCCGGCTGAGGACGGCCTGATTGTGAATTGCTGTTGAGCAGCGATTGCTCGTGCGGCGCGCTTGGATCATTGGCGAGACTCTGGGCAGTCGAACGCTCAATTTCAGTAAGCACGGAATTTACTTCTGGCTGTTCCACCTTGGGTTGATCAGGCAAAACATCCCGCATGTCGTCCGGAAGCGCCGCGCTGGCTTGAACGTCCTGCAATAGCTTGTCGAACGATTTTTTTTCGTCCGGCAACTGGACATCAGTGTTGTCGGGGTTCGGTTTCGCCGCTGGATTTGTCTGATCGACACTGCTTTTGCCGAGGTCCGATGCGTTAATACTCCTGACCTTGAACGTTGGCGTCTGCTCATTTTGAGCAACCATGGTTTCAACCGATTGGAAGCGCGTCCGATAAAAATAAGCGCACAGCGCGAAATGTATCGCCAGCGAAACAATCAATCCGAACCAGAGCCAACTGCGCTCTTTGTTTCCGGTGAGCAAGCCTTCGGTCTCGAACCGGTCAAAATCGTCGAAATCGGAAACTCTCATTGGTCGGCCAGGAACATATCACATCTGGAATGAGGAAGCACGAATCGCCAAGTTGAAAGGTTAAAGGGTTAAAAAGTTACAACGATAACCCGCGACGCCCGCTTCGGAAGTGGTCGGTCTTATGACCTTTTTAACTTCTTAACTCTTTTAACTTTTTAACTATTCCGGGTTTGTTCGATGAAGGCCCTGGCGGCCCGCCGAATCTCATCTGCCACGCGTGCTTCGGGTGAAACAAACTTTGGGGTGAACCATGGAAACAGCCCGATCAAATCGTGTGTGACGAGAATTTGCCCATCACAATGCTTACCAGACCCGATACCGATCGTCGGGATACCGATTGTATTTGTGATCCGTTTCGCAATGTCTGCGACTACGATCTCCAGTACGACAGAAAACGCACCGGCTTTTTCCACAGCGCGGGCGTCGGCCACGAGGGCTTCTGACTCAGAATGAGTGCGGCCTTTAATCCTGTAGCCGCCTTCCTCGCGCACACTTTGGGGCAACATGCCAATGTGCGCCATGAACGGGATACCTGCTTGTATGATCGCTTCGATTTGCGCCACATGACTCACACCGCCCTCAAGCTTCACTGCCTGCGCGCCAACATCGATAAATTTCCTGGCGGTCTCTACAGCCTGTTCGGGCGTGTCGTACGTGTGGATCGGCAGATCCGCCACCAGTAACGCCTGTTTCACACCGCGAGTTACTGCCCGGGTATGATGCAGCATTTCCTCCAGCGTTACACCGGTCGTATCCTGGCAACCAAGCACAACCATGCCCAACGAGTCGCCCACCAGAATGATGTCGATGCCGCTTTCGTCCAGCAGACGCGCCGTGGGATAATCGTAAGCCGTCAACGCGGTGATCTTTTCGCCGCGTTGTTTCATTTGGCGGAAATCTTTCATTGGATCTGGTCGGAAGATCAGCCGCTAATTTCAGAACGCAAGCTGTAGCAAATTGCTGTAGAGGCAGGTGTGTCACCTGCGTGCGGTCGAAGATCGCACCGGCACGCCTGCCACTACAGCTTTACCAATGATCTCTGAATCGGACCACATCGTCAGACTGCTCAAGCTCCGCTAGTAACTCTGCGACGCTTTTCGTCTGCTTAGGCAAAATCAGATCCGGACGGATATCGGCGAGTGGCTGAAGCACAAATCTTCTCAAATGCGTCCGCGGATGCGGCAATCGCAACCCTTCGTTATCAATCTGGCGATCGCCGCAGTAGAGCAGGTCGATATCGATTGTCCGCGAGACGTTTTTCGGATGATCATGCTTGCGACCTAACGACTCTTCAATTCGAACAAAGTGTTCAAGCAAGTGCATTGGATCGCCTTCGTAATCAAATTCAACAACTGCGTTTAGGAAGTTTGTCGCTCCCGGTTCGCAGCCGATTGGTTCGGTTTCGTAAATCGCCGATGAAAGGATCGGCGGTTGTACATCCGCCAAATCGCCTGTCCGCTGCCGCGCAGCACGTAAATTCTCGAGACGATCCCCGAGATTTGATCCGAGCGCGATAGCCGTTCTCATTTTTCCGCAGTCATGTCGAGCGAAGTCGAGACATCCCGCGATGAAAACTTAAAGGTAGCGCAACGGGACTCCTCGACTTCGCTCGGAATGACGAGAAAACTAGAGCCCCAGGACATTCTGCATCGAGTAAAGCCCCGGCGGCTGGTTGGTTATCCATCTTGCCGCGTGTAAGGCGCCTCGCGCGAAAATCTCGCGGCCCGCCGCGCGATGCGTGAGCTCAAGGCGCTCGCTCGGTCCGCTGAAAATGACCGTATGTTCGCCAACAATATCCCCTTCGCGAATTGATTCGATTGGGATTTCGCTCTGCGTCTTTCTAGTGGCTTTCAAAACCTCAGCCAGCGTTTTGGCTGTACCGCTGGGCGCATCCTTTTTCATCTTGTGATGCGTTTCGACAATCTTGGCCTCAAAATCGCCGCCGAGTCGCTCGGCAGCTTTGCGCGTCAGCCAGAAGAACACATTGACTCCGATGCTGAAGTTAGATGAGAACACGATTGGCAACAACTGCGCGGTCTCTTCAATGATTCTGCGTTGTTCTTCAGAGTGACCGGTCGTCCCAATGACCAACGGCTTGCGGTGCTGCAACGCAACGCGACAGATTTCAGGACCGGCGTCCGCGTTACTGAAATCAATGGCCACATCGCAATTTTCCATCGCCGGCTCAATCGGATCGCCAAAGTCACATTGCCCGATGACATCAATCTCCGAGTCGCCATTCGCAAGATCATTAATGGTTTTTCCCATGCGCCCAGCCGCGCCGATGAGCAATACACGGACTCGAGAATTCTTCATTTGAGAAACTCACACCCCACGGTGAGGACCGATGTGAGGTGAAACCGGAAAATCATTTCTTCTGCTCGAAAGCCTCGAGCGTTTCGCGTAGGCGCGCCTGATTTGATTCATTCATCTCACATAGCGGCAAACGCACTTCGCCGGACATCGCTCCACGCCAGCCGAGCACTGTCTTCACCGGCACAGGATTCGGTTCAATAAACAGATCCTTAAAAAGCGGAAACATCTTAAGATGCAGGTTGAAGGCCGACTTCACGTCGCCGCACTCATAAGCTCGGACAAGCGCGCAAACTTCGGCAGGAAACAAATTTGAAGCGACGCTGACAACCCCGGCTGCGCCGACCGACATGAACGGGAGCGTCAACGAATCGTCGCCGCTTAGAATCGTGAACGATTCAGGCAAACGCACCCGCAACTCACTGATGCGCTCGACACTTCCACTGGCTTCCTTTATGGAAACAATATTTCTGCATTCCTTCGCCAGGCGCGTCACGGTGTCGGGCGCAATATCCACCCCGCAGCGGCCAGGAATATTGTAGAGGATGATGGGTAATGACGTGGCATCCGCAATCGTTTTGAAATGAAGAAACAACCCTTCCTGGCTTGGTTTGTTGTAATATGGTGCGACGAGGAGCGCGCCATCAGCACCGAGTTTCTCGGCTATCTTAGTATCGGCTACCGTATGCTGCGTGGCGTTGGAACCAGTGCCCGCGAGGACCAGGCAACGTTTTTTCGCGGTTGCCACCGTAAGACGGATAAGCTCCTGACGTTCCTCATGTGACAGCGTTGGCGATTCGCCTGTGGTGCCTACAGCAACCACTCCGCTGATTCCACCAGCGATTTGGTTTTCGATCAGTTTCTCGAAAGCAGCAATATCAATCCTGCCGTTGCGAAATGGTGTTACCAGAGCCGTGAAGGTGCCGCGAAACATGTGTTAAATGTTAAAAAGTTAAAGCGTTACGAAGTTAAAATGACTCACTCAACTGTCATGTCGAGCGAAGTCGAGACATCTCTGATTACTTCTCCGTTAAGATTAGAGATTATTCGACTGCGCTCGGAATGAAACAGGCCCAAGGCTGCGGGCTCTAAATCTCGATCGTGCCTTCAAATACGAACTCCGCCGGGCCAGTGAGCGTAACGCAACGAAACTGCTTGTCGACCCTGTCAAACCCAACGCGCAGTTCGTCTCCCCCGCGCGCAACCACGGCGATCGGACCCTCAGCGTTTTCAGTAACCGCGAACACGAGCGCGCTGGCAACTACGCCCGTGCCGCATGCGAGGGTTTCGCCCTCCACACCCCGTTCATAGGTGCGGATAGCGATCTTATCGGGTCCGCGTTTCTCAATGAAATTCACGTTTGCGCCTTTTGGCGAAAACATTTCGTGATGGCGAATGGCTGAGCCTTCTCGCAGCACATCGACACCGCCGACTTGTGCGACGGGAACAACGACATGAGGCACGCCACTATTAATGAAATGAACGATTCTTTTTTCCGCGCCGACGTGAAGCGGAACATTGAGTCGCAAATCGGTCGGTTCGGTCATTTGCAGAGTGACGAGATCTCCGGCCAACTCCGACGAAATGACGCCAGCTGGCGTCTCAAAGGAGATCTTGCCCCTGGCGCCCGCCACCTTGCTTGCAAACCGCGCAAAGCAACGAGCGCCGTTTCCGCACATCTCCGCTTCCCCGCCATCGGCATTGAAGTAGCGCATTCGGAAATTCGCGTGGTCCGATGGATTTTCCAGCAACAGAACGCCATCTGCTCCGATACCGCGATGGCGATCACAAAGGCGCGCGATTTGGCTGCGATTGAGATGGATGTGCCCTTCCCTGTTATCGAGCAGGATAAAATCGTTTCCAGCGCCATCCATCTTTGTGAACCGCAGCATGAGCGTGATTTTAACGACGGCTGGGCGTTTGTCATATCGGGTGATGTCCCTTGATGCCAAAACGGCCGGGCTTGTCATCCTGAGCAAAACGCAGCGCAGTCGAAGGATCCCGCGTAATTACCCTGCGCTGCGCCACGGGATTCCTCGACTTCGCTCGGAATGACAGAAAGCTCCGCCGTTGCCAGATGGGCTTTTGATGATTACTTATTCCGCCGTGAAGGGACTGGCGGCCTGGGTTTTTCTTGCAATTCTTGCGATCGCCTCGCGCGCGTCATTCGCCGGCGATTACAACAGCCTGATCCTTGATCAGATCAAGCAGATGCCCCAAGGCGGCCGCTATTCCGTTTCGCACTTCGCAAAAATCCGTCTCCAATCCTCGGCACATTTTGAGTCTGGCAAATTTTTCATTCTGCCCTCCCAGGCCTCGCCCAGTTTTTGCTCGGGTGCAACGTACCTGGTTTTTATCAGAACGATCGAGGCTTTGCGCGCGCGCGGCGAATTCCACCTCGATTACTCCACATTAGAGCGGTTGATCATTCGAGATCAACGGGATGGCGAAGGCATCTGGGGCCGGTGGAACGCGAATGGACCCGGCACTGCCCGTCTTTTTCACGAACTGCAGCTTGGACAAAACTTCGATAATTTTAATCAGGCGAAGCCAGGGGATTTCATGAAAATTTTCTGGTCGCAGCAAGTGGGAAGAAACGAGCATGGGCACTCCACGATTTTCCTAGGCGTGGAGAATCGCCTGGACGGGCAGTATGTGCGTTACTGGTCGAGCAATATTCCCTCTGGCTACGGTGAGAAAAGCGTTCCACGAAGCAAGATTGCCTACGCTATTTTTTCGCGTCTTCAAAACCCGGCGAATTTGGCACGAATTAATAACGCGCCCTCTGTTGATACCTATTTGGCGTCGCTTCTGCGGAGTCGTTCCAGTATTGCCGAAGCCAGCGCTAAGTGCGGATTATAATAAAGAAACGACAACTTCCCGCCGTTGTGTCAGCGCGATGACTGTCCAAGCCATCGCTCCTTGAAGCTGTGCGCATTTTTGTCAAATGATGCTTGCCTTCCTACAGACCGCTCTCTAAAACGACAGGATGCTAATCGAAGCCTTAAAACGTCATTGGTGGATTCCGGTGATAAGGGGTATCGCTGCAATCGTAT
>Ga0209577_10001882_pt1 | contig 20520 bp, 17 predicted proteins | sample GraSoiAngelo_109_FD_185874 | JGI IMG/M metagenome (GOLD analysis project Ga0209577, IMG submission 185874) | Grasslands soil microbial communities from the Angelo Coastal Reserve, California, USA - 14_0903_12_20cm (SPAdes) (version 2) | ecosystem: Environmental > Terrestrial > Soil > Grasslands...
GCGACTTCATCTCCAAGGCCAACGGCGGCGGTCTGCCGGTTCCCGGCGATCTCCCGATGGCGTTTCCGTCGGACCGCTTCGGGCTGGCCGGTTCGGGCGACACCGCCACCGTCGACGGCGGTGGCTATGGCCACGGGGTCGGCATGAGCCAGTGGGGTGCGTACGGCAAGGCCCGCCGCGGCATGAAGGCGGCCGACATCCTGGCTGCGTACTACGGGGGGCTGCGCCCGACCACGCTGCCCGCCGGCCAAGTACCGACGACGATCAAGGTGGCGCTCGGCGTCGAGCAAGGGTCGACGACGGTGACGGCCCCTGGCCGTTTCCGCGTGCTCGACGGAGGTGGCAAGCCGCTCGCTCTCATCGCCCTGGGGCGCTGGACCATGACCCCGGCAGGCGGCGGCAAGGTGCGGGTCGTCCCGCCCGAGGGGTACGACAAGCCGCTGGCGATCACGTCCGGTCCCCTCGAGCCGTCGGCCCTCAGTGCCGGCGTGCCCGCCACCTTCCATTACCACCTGTCGACGCCCGCAGCCGTGAAGCTCACGCTGACAGCGCCCGGGGCGGCACCGTTCACCGCCGACGCCGGCGTTCTCGATGCCGGTGACGCCGTGCAGCCCCTGGCACCTGCCGCCCTGGGCGGTGCCTACCAGATCGTCATCGACGCCGATGCCGGGCCCGGCCGTCAGGCGAGCCTGCCTGTCGTGTTCCCGGTCGCAGGACCGGCCCGTGTCGTTGTGCCGCCGGCGTCGCTGCTCGCCGCCCCGCAGGGCGAAGCACTCCTGACCCAGGCGGCGACGGTCTGGCGGTCGTTCCCGCAGCGACTCCCGCTGGCGGCTGCGGCGCTCCTTCTCCTGGGCAGCGCCGCCTTCTTGGGCACGTTCGTGCTCCAGAGAAGAAGAATCAGCCCTGCCCGCGTAGACTGAGGGCGTCTCCGCAGCCGCGGTGGCTATCCGACTGAACTGATCACCACCTGCGCGCCACCCACGGTCGCCTCCGGGCGCAGGCGCAGGTGCTGGCAACCGATGGGAAGGAGCACGGCGTGGCCGTCGTGACCATGAGGCAACTGCTGGAGGCCGGGGTCCACTTCGGTCACCAGACCCGGCGCTGGAACCCGAAGATGAAGCGCTACCTCTTCGGCGAGCGCAACGGCATCTACATCATCGATCTCCATCAGACCCTCGATGGGATCGAGAAGGCTTACACCTACGTGCGCGACCTGGTGGCCGCCGACGGCCAGATCCTGTTCGTCGGCACCAAGAAGCAGACCCAGGACCCGGTCGCGTCCTACGCCTCGCGGTGCGGGATGCCGTACGTCAACGAACGCTGGCTGGGCGGCATGCTCACCAACTTCCAGACGATCAGCTCCCGTGTGAACAAGATGACCGAGTACGAGCGCATGCGCGACGCCGGCGACTTCGACGCCATGCCGAAGAAAGAAGCGCTCCACTTGACTCGCGAGCTCGAGAAGCTCGAGCGCAACCTCGGCGGCATCCGCAACCTGAACCGCCGTCCCGACTCTCTCTTCGTGATCGACACCAAGAAGGAGCACATCGCCGTCACCGAGGCCAACAAGCTCGGGCTGCCGATCGTCGCTGTGGTCGACAGCAACTGCGACCCCGACGTCATTCAGTACGTCATCCCTGGCAACGACGACGCCATCCGCGCCGGCACACTGATGTGCCACATCATCTCCGAGGCCGTGAACGAGGGCCGGTACATCGCCAGCAGGCGGAACGCCCGCCCGGCCACGACCAAGGCCGACCTGGAGCCTGCGGCGGAGGACGCCGAGGCCGCGGCCCGCCGGGCCCAGCACCAGGCGGAGGCCCGCCGGGCGGCCGCCGTGCAGGCCCAGGAGCGCGAGGCCCGGATGGCCGCCCAGCGCCGTCGCCAGGGCGGCGACGAAGGTGGCGACGGCGGCGGACAGCCGGCTGTACCCGAGCCTTCACCGCCCGCGCCAGCGTCCGAGGCGACGCCTGCCGAGGCGACGCCTGCCGAGGCGACGCCTGCCGAGGCGACGCCCGCGCCGGAAGGGAGCGCCCAGTCATGAGTGACGCGAACGCCAACTTCAGCGCGCAGGACGTGCAGAAGCTGCGTCAAATGACGGGCGCGGGAATGATGGACGCCAAGCGCGCCCTCACCGAGACCAACGGTGACATGGAGGCGGCCGCCCGATGGCTGCGGGAGAAGGGCCTGGCTCAGTCGGCCAAGCGCTCCGACCGCGCCGCCGAGCAGGGCGCCGTGTCGGTCGCCAACACCGGGTCGGTCGCGGCGGCCGTCGAACTGCGGTGCGAGACCGACTTCGTGGCCAAGTCGCCGGACTTCGTCGCTCTGGTCGAGGACCTGGCCGATGCGGTCGCCACCAAGGGCGAGAACGCGGTGGCCGAGCGCCAGGGTGACGTCGAGAACCTAGGCATCACGCTGAAGGAGAACATCAACGTCGGCCGCGTCGTGCGCTTCGAGGCGCCGGCGGGCGCCGTGCTCGACGCCTACCTGCACATCCAGAACGAGCGCGGTGTGAACGGCGTGCTCGTCGAGCTGATCGGCGGCGATCAGTCCCTGGCCCACGAGATCGCGTTGCACGTCGCCTTCGCCCGGCCCGAGTACCTCACGCGCGACGAGGTGCCCGCCTCCGAAGTCGACAAGGAACGCCAGATCTTCGAGGCCGAGACGCGGAACGAGGGCAAGCCCGAGCAGGCCATCCCCAAGATCGTGGAGGGCAAGCTGGCCGGTCGCTTCTTCGCCGAGCGGGTGCTGCTCGAGCAGAAGTTCGTGCGCGATCCCAAGATGACGATCAAGCAGTTCCTGGGTGACGCCGAGGTCACGCGCTTCGCCCAGGTCGAGGTGGGACGCTAAACCACGTGACGATCGAGTCGCCGAACGGCGAAGGGCGCGCCCGTTGGACGCGGGTCGTCCTCAAGCTCTCAGGCGAGGCGTTCGCCCATGCGGCCTTCGGGTACGGCATCGACGGCGCCGTGGTGGCGCGCATGGCCGCCGAGGTGGCCGAGGCCCAGCATCAGCTGGGCACCGAGATCGCCATCGTGGTCGGCGGTGGCAACATCTGGCGCGGGCAGACGGGCGCTGGCGAGGGCATGGACCGGGCCAACGCCGACTACATGGGAATGCTGGCGACGGTCATCAACGCCCTCGCCCTGCAGGACGCCCTGGAGAAGGTGGGCCAGGCGACGCGCGTGATGACCGCAATCCAGATGGCCCAAGTGGCCGAGCCCTACATCCGGCGGCGGGCGACGCGGCACCTCGAGAAGGGTCGCATCGTGATCTTCGCGGGCGGCACCGGGAACCCGTACTTCACGACCGACACCACCGCTGCCCTGCGGGCGGCCGAGATCGGCGCCGCTGCCATCCTGAAGGGCACGCACTCGGGCGTGGACGGCGTGTATACGGACGACCCGCTCCTGAACCCAGAGGCGACCAAGTTCGACGAGGTGAAGTACATCGAAGTTCTCAACCGCGGGCTGAAAGTGATGGACTCCACCGCCATCACCTTCTGCATGGACAACCACCTGCCCATCGTCGTCTTCGACGTCATGCAGCCCGGCAACATCAGACGCGCCCTCGAGGGTGAGTCGATCGGTACGCTTGTCCGGTGATGGACGACGTGCTCGTCGAGACGACCGACAAGATGGCGAAGGCCGTCGCCCACACGCAGTCCGAGTTCGCCAGCGTGCGCACCGGGCGGGCCACGCCGGCCCTCGTCGAGAAGTTGAAGGTCGATTACTACGGCAGCGAGGTGCCGCTGCAGCAGCTGGCCGGGTTCAATGTGCCCGAGGCGCGGCTGCTCGTCATTCAGCCCTATGACAAGAACTCTCTGAAGGCCATCGAGAAGGCCATTCAGAACTCCGACCTCGGCATCAATCCGTCGAACGACGGCCAACTCATTCGGCTGTCGTTTCCGCAGCTCACCGAGGAGCGGCGCAAGGAGCTCGTGAAGGTCGTCAAGCACAAGGCGGAGGAAGGCCGCGTCGCCGTGCGCAACCTTCGGCGCTCGGCCCGCCACGAGCTCGAAGGTTTGGAGAAGGATGGCCACGTCTCGTCGGACGACCTCGAGCGGGCGGAGAAGGAGCTCGAGAAGCTGACCCACGAGTACGTGGAAGAGATCGACCACATGGTGCAGCACAAGGAGCACGAGCTGCTCGAGGTCTGACCGGAGGTCTTCGTGGACGACCGCAGCAGAGACGACCAGACCGAAGAACCTCGCGAGCGCCGGGGTCCTCGTCCGTCGAGTGAGAGCGTGCGCATCATTGGCGCCGACGAGGCGGCCGCCGCCATCGAAGCCGGCCAGGCCGCCGGCCGCCGTCCCGATGACGCACCGCGTTTCGGCGACGTCCCACCCGCGCCCGAGGGTCCGCGCCCGCCGCTCCGGTTCCCGATGCCCGGCGCCGATCCGTCGTCGGTCTCCAAGCCGCCGATCGTCGGGACCCCGCCCACGCCCGAGGAGCTCGAGGACGAGGCCTACCTCGAGAGCCTGACGCCGACGCCGTCGGACGATCCCGAGGCGTGGACGGCCGAGCCCGAGGCTTGGCCCGTCGACGAGGACGACTGGGGCGTGGAGCCCGAACCGCCGGTTCCGCCGCGCTCGTCCACCGACTCGCCCACCCTCGTCACGCCCGCTCGCGGCGTGGAGCTTCCGCACTGGACCGAGCCCGGTACCGGCGAGGTGCCTGCCATCCTCGGCGATGCCGCGCCGGGCGCGGGGGAGCCGGAGGAAGAAGAAGAGCTGGCGTGGTCCACGTTCTCGGCCGCGCCCCGGTGGCGTGACCAACCTTCGGACTGGGAGGAGCCGGACTTCGACGCGTCTGCCGCCCTCGCCGACGACGAGACCCGCGTCGGCGCCCTCGACACCGGGCAGACCGACTATTCCGACCTCTACAGCTTCGACGAGCCAGAGCCGCCGCCGCCACCCGTGGAAGAGGCCCCGGCTCCGCCGCCGCCCGTTGCCGCGCCGGCGGCCGCGGCCTACGAGCCGATCGCCGAAACGGTCGGGCCGCCGGACCAACGCGACGTACCCGTCGCCATCGGCGCCGGACTCGTCCTCGGCGTCGCCATCCTGGTCGCGGCCAAGGTCGGCGCCATCGCCGTGCTCGTCCTCGTCACGGCGGTGCTCGTGGTCGCCGCCTTCGAGCTCTACGAGACCCTGCGCACCCGCGGCTACCACCCCGCCACCCTTCTCGGGTTGGTAGGGACGGCGTCGATGCTGGGCGCCGTCTATTGGAAGGGCGAGGACGCCATGCCCCTCGTCCTCAGCTTGTTCGTCGTGTTCACGTTCCTGTGGTACCTGGCCGGCGTGGTGCACGCCCGCCCGGCCATGAACGTGGCCATCACGGTCATGGCGTTCATGTACGTGGGCTTCCTCGGCAGCTTCGCCGCCCTGCTTCTGCGCATCCCGGGCGTCACCGACAAGGGCGCCCTGGCCCACGACGGCGTGACGCTGTTCCTGCTCCCGGTGATCGCCACCGTGGCCTACGACGTCGGCGCCTTCGCCATCGGCGGGCGCACGGGGCGCACGCCGCTCGCCCCCGGCATCAGCCCCAACAAGACGTGGGAGGGCCTGGTCGGCGCCACCATCGTCACCTTCGTCGTCACCTTGCTGATCCAGGTCATCTTCAAGGTGCACCCCTGGACCGTTGGCCGGGCGTTCTGGCTGGCCGCCATCGTGTGTGTTGCCGCGCCGCTCGGCGACCTCGCCGAATCGATGATCAAGCGCGACCTCGGTGTGAAGGAGATGGGCCGCGTGCTGCCAGGGCACGGGGGCGTGCTCGACCGCGTCGACGGCCTGCTGTTCGTTGCGCCCGCCGCGTACTACCTGCTGCGGATCCTGAAGTTCGCGTGAGCACCACGGTCTCGCTGGTCGGCTCGACGGGGTCGATCGGTACGCAGGCCGTCGACGTCATCGAAGCCGAGCCCGATCGGTATCGCGTCGTCGCCCTGGGGGCGGCGACGTCGATCGACGTGCTCGGCGCCCAGGCCCACCGGCTCCGCCCCGACAAGGTGGCCATCGCCGACGCCGATCTGGCGCCGAAGCTCGAGGAGCTGGTACCGGCCGGCACCGAGGTCCTCGGCGGGACCGACGCCCTGGCCGACATCTCGCGGGACGCCGACGTCGTGCTCAACGCCGTCGTCGGGTTCGCCGGGCTGCCGGTGACCATGGCCGCCCTCGCGGCAGGCCGCCGCCTCGCGCTTGCCAACAAGCAGTCGCTGATTGCGGCCGGGCCGGTGGTGCAGCAGGTACGCGCGACACCCGGCGCCGAGATCGTGCCCGTCGATTCCGAGCACAGCGCCATCCACCAGTGCCTTCGGGCCGGGCGGCGGGCCGAGGTGCGGCGCATCGTGCTCACCGCCAGCGGGGGGCCGTTCCGCGGCCGGCGAGTCGAGGACCTGGCCGACGTCACCGTCGAGGAGGCGTTGGCCCACCCGACCTGGAACATGGGGCCGCAGAACACCATCGACTCGTCCACTCTCATGAACAAGGGTCTCGAGGTCATCGAGGCCCACGAGCTGTTCGGCGTTGACTATGACGACGTCGAGGTCGTGGTTCACCCGCAGTCGATCGTCCACTCCATGGTCGAGTTCGGCGATGGCGCCACCATCGCCCAGTTGTCGAATCCCGACATGCGGCTGCCGATCGGCTACGCGCTCTCGTATCCCGACCGCAGCGGTGTGGCCTTCGGCGCCCTCGACTGGACGGCGGCGCCGCGTCTCGATTTCGAGGCACCCGCCGTTGACGCGTTCCCGTGCCTGGGCCTGGCCTATCGAGCCGGACGAATGGGAGGAACCGCCCCGGCGTGGCTGAATGCCGCCAATGAGGTCGCGGTGGCTTCTTTCCTCGAGGGTGTTATCCCTTGGAGCGCGATTGCCGAGACGATCCGTGAGGTCTTGGAGGAGCACGACGGAACAACGCCGAACACTGTCGACGTTGTGATCGATGCAGACCGGCGGGCCCGGGAGCGGGCACGGCGGGCGGTTCAGAAGAGAGCGCGGTAACTCCACACATGACGCAATTGGTCAACAGGCGCGACGAGGCCGAATCCAAGGCGCCCGTCGAGATCGACAATCGGGAGCGCCTGTTACGTCTGGGGTACTTCGTCGCCATCGTCCTGGTGCTGGCCGTCGTTACCGGGTTCTCGCCGTTCTTGGCCGTGATCTTCGCCATCATCGCCATCGTCATGCTCCACGAGTTCGGGCACTTCGTCACCGCCAAGTGGGCGGGGATGAAGGTGACCGAGTACTTCTTCGGGTTCGGGCCCCGCCTGTGGTCGATCAAGAAGGGCGAGACCGAATACGGCGTCAAGGCCCTGCCCCTCGGGGGGTACGTCCGGATCATCGGCATGAGCAACCTCGAGCAGGTCGATCCCGAGGACGAGCCCCGCACCTACCGGCAGAAGTCCTATCCCCGAAGGCTCTCGGTCGCCGTCGCCGGGTCGTTCATGCATTTCGTGATCGCCTTTGTCCTACTGATTGTCCTCTGGGCGGCCGTGGGGGTCCCTAAGCCGACGACAAGGATCGGGACCATCTTCGGCGCCGGATCGAAGGGCGGCGAGGCCAGCCCCGCCCAGAAGGCGGGCTTCCAGGTCGGGGACCGCGTCCTCGCTATCGACGGGCGGGTCGTGCACGACTGGGACAAGGTCTCTCCTTACATCAAGAGTCACGAGAACAAGCCGATCGAGTTCATCGTCCAGCGCGGCGACAAGCTGCTGAAGCTCACCACCACACCCCAGAAGATCGTGATCGAAGGCACCGAATCCGTCGCCGTGGGCATCGGCGCCAAGGAGGCACCCGATCGCGTCGGTCTCCCCATGGCGACATGGCGGGCAGGCCGCGACTTGGGGCACTACACGTGGGCCACGTTCGGGGCCTTCGGGTCGGTGTTCGCCCCCAGTCACCTGAAGGACTACACCGAGCAGCTCTCAGGTCGAGGATCAGTGTCGGGCAAGGAGGCCGAGCGGCCGGTGTCGATCGTCGGCTTCACCCGCCTTGCCGGTCAGGCCGCCCAGCACGGGTGGCTCGACGTCATCGTGCTGCTTGTGGCCCTGAACATCTTCATTGCGATCCTGAATATGTTCCCGCTCCTCCCACTCGACGGCGGGCACGTGGCCATCGCCACCTACGAGCGCATCAGGTCGCGAAAGGGTCGGCGCTACCACGCCGACGTGGCCAAGCTCTTACCGCTGACAGCAGCAGTGGTGTCGGTGCTCGTGCTCTTCGGGGGGATGTTGATTTACCTCGACATCGTCAGACCGATCGCCAATCCCTTCTGACCGCCAGTCGGCCATAGCCTGGGAGCGTGAGCTTCCCCCGGCGCCACACGCGGCAGATCCACGTCGGCAATGTTCCCGTTGGCGGGGGCGCGCCGATCAGCGTGCAGTCGATGACGGTCACCAAGACGGCCGACGTCGAGGGCACGCTCGCCCAGATCTACGAGCTGGCGGGCGCGGGCGCCGACATCGTGCGCTGCACCTGCAACGAGGAGGAGGCCGCCGAGGGCCTGGCCCGGATCGTTCCCCGGTCGCCGGTGCCGATCGTGGCCGACATCCATTTCCAGTACAAGCTGGCCCTGGCCGCCCTCGAGGCGGGCGTGCAGTGCCTGCGCCTGAACCCCGGCAACATCCGCAAGCCCACCCACATCAAGCTGGTCGCCGAGGAGGCCAAGGCCCGCAAGGTGCCCATCCGCATCGGCGTCAACGCCGGATCGCTCGACCCCGAGCTCTACAAGAAGCATGGCGGAGCGACGCCCGAGGCATTGGTGGAGTCAGCCGAACGCGAGCTCGCCTACTTCGCCGAAGTGGGCTTCGACGACGTGAAGATCTCGGTGAAGGCGTCGAACGTGCCGCTGATGATCGAGGCCTACCGCCAGCTGGCCGACACTGTCGACTACCCGTTGCACCTGGGCGTCACCGAGGCGGGGCCGCCGCCGCAGGGGTTGATCAAGGCGACGGCCGGCATCGCCACCCTCCTGTCCGAGGGCATCGGCGACACCATCCGCTACTCGCTCACTGCCGACCCGGTCGAAGAGGCACGCGCCGGCCGGCAACTTCTCGAATCTCTCGGACTGCGTGAGCGCAAGGGCCTCGACCTGATCGCCTGCCCGTCGTGCGGCCGGGCCGAGGTCGACGTGATCAAGGTCGCCCAGGAGGCGCAGGCCGCGCTAGGCGAGCGCAATCTCCCGATCCAGGTGGCGGTGATGGGGTGCGTCGTCAACGGTCCGGGCGAGGCGCGCGGCGCCGATCTCGGCATTGCCGCCGGCCGCCAGCGCGGGCATCTCTTCGTCAAGGGCGAAGTCGTGCGGGTCGTGCCGGAGACGGAGATGGTCGCCGCCCTGCTCGAGGAGGCCGAACGCCTGGTCGCCGAGGGCGTGGAAGCGCGCCTGGCTGCGGCTGATCCGACGGCCGCCGCCGAGGCCGAGGCCGACCGCCAGGCGTTGCTCGTCAGCCAGGGTGAGGACCCCAACGCCGTCGAGCAGAAGGTCGAGCTGATTCACAAAGACCTCTCGTGAGCGACATCGAGATCCGGCCGGTCACGGCCGAGGAGTGGCCGGACTACCTCAGGGCCGAGCACATCCCCTTCGGGATCCAGATCAGCGACGAGGAGATGAAGGTCCAGTCCCAGCGGTACGGGGCGTGGAACACGCTCGCCGCCTTCGAGGACGGGCGCATCGTTGCCACCGCCGGCGACTGGGACATGCGACTGACGCTCCCCGGCTTCACCGAGGTGCATGCGCCTGGCGTCACGGCGGTCGGTGTGCTCCCGACCCACCGCCGCCGAGGTCTGCTCACCGCCCTCATGCGCCGTCAGCTCGACGAGTACAGAGGCCGCGGCGAGGCGGTGGCCACGCTGCTCGCGGCCGAGAGTGTGATCTATGGACGCTTCGGCTACGGCTGGGCCACGGCCCATATGGCCGCCGAGATCGATACTGCGCATGCCCGGTTCGTCGGACCGCTGGAGCCTGGTGCGGGGCTCGAACTGATCGACAAGAACGAGGCTGCCAAGGTCCTTCCCCAGATCTTCGACGAGACACGACGCAACCAGGTCGGTGAAGTAAGCCGCCCCGGCGGGTGGTGGACCGAGTTTCTCCGCGACCCGGAGTGGGCGCGAGACGGCGACAGCGAGCTGTTCCACGTCGTGTGCCGCGACGGCGCCGCTGCCGGCTACGCGAGCTACCGCATCAAGCAGCACTGGGATGGGGCCCTGGCCAGTAGCACCGCACGCGTCATCCACCTGGTGGCCACCGACGCGCCGACGCGCGCCCGACTGTGGCGCTACTGCCTCGACGTCGACCTCATGGCACGGGTGAGCTTCGAGAACTTGCCGCTCGACGACCCGATGCGTTGGATGCTCCGCGATCCCCGGCGCTTGCGGGCCACCATCGTCGCCGACTGGCTCTGGGTCCGGCCCGTCGACGTCGCCCGTGCCCTCGAGGCCCGCCGCTACCGGGTTGCCGGCCGGCTCGTGCTCGAGGTCGTCGATGCCTTCCTGCCCGAGAACGAGGGCCGCTACGAGCTCGACGCCGGACCTGATGGCGCCCACTGCCGGCGCACCAATGCCGCCCCCGACCTGCGCCTTTCTGTCGCCGAGCTCGGCTCGGCCTACCTGGGCGGGGTGTCGCTGGCGTCGCTGGCGGCGGCGGGCCGGGTCGAGGAATGCACCGCCGGGGCGCTCGGTCGGGCTGACCTGATGTTCGGCTCGGACATCCCACCGTGGTGCTCCACCGACTTTTAGCGCCACAGAAAGGTTTGCACCCCCGCGTATACTGGGCCCCGCTTCTGTTCGTCGTTACGCGGGTGGATGGGCGTGGGCTTTGGCCCACGCTTTTGTTTGCTGAAAGGAGAGAGGAGGTGGCCGACCTGAGTGTCACGAACCGTGTCCACGAACTGGTCGAGCCCCTGCTCGCCGCCCACGATGTCGAGGTCGTCGATGTCGAGCAACTGGGCGCCACCCTGCGCGTGACCGTCGACCGGCCCGGCGGCATCGACCTCGACGGCGTCAGCGAGGCCACCCTGGTCGTCTCCGACGCTCTTGACCGTCACGACCCCATTCCCGGCCGCTACACCCTCGAGGTGTCGAGCCCCGGTCTCGAGCGTCCGCTCCGCACGCCAGCCCACTTCGAGCGCTTCGTCGGCTCCGACGTGGCCGTGAAGACCAAGCCCGACGTCGAGGGCGAGCGCCGCATCGAAGGTCGCCTCGAGTCGGCCGACCACGAGGGTTTCGTCGTCGGGGGCCGCCACCTCAGCTACGACGACGTCGACAAGGCGCGCACCGTGTTCGTGTGGGAGCCAGCCGAGCGCGAACTTCGAGCTGATGGAGGCCCTGCAGGTCCTCGAGCGCGAGAAGGGAGTGTCCATGGACACCCTCCTGGACGCGCTGGCCAACGCCCTCGTCTCCGCCTACAAGCGCATGCCCAACGCTGCCGAGGAGGCGGTCGTCACCATCGACCCCGACAGCGGCGAGATGCACGTCTACGCCCAGGACCTCGACGAGGACGGCAACGTCGTCAAAGAGTGGGAGGACACGCCGGAGGACTTCGGGCGCATCGCCGCCCAGACGGCCAAGCAGGTGATTCTCCAGCGCATCCGCGAGGCCGAGCGCGACATCAAGTACGAGGAGTACGCCGGCCGCGAGGGCGACATCGTCACCGGCATCATCCAGCAGAAGGACCAGCGCTACACCTTGCTCGACCTCGGGCGGGTGGAGGCGTTGCTCCCGCAGGCCGAGCAAGTGCCCTACGAGCACTACGACCGGAACGCACGGCTGAAGGCGTACATCGTCGAGGTGCGCAAGACCACCAAGGGCCCCCAGATCGTCGTCTCGCGGACTCATCCGGGTCTGATCAAGCGTCTGTTCGAGCTCGAGGTGCCCGAGATCAGCGACGGTGTCGTGGAGCTGAAGGCGGTAGCGCGGGAGCCCGGCCACCGCACCAAGATCGCCGTCTGGTCCAACGACCCCAACGTCGACCCCGTCGGTGCCTGCGTCGGCGCGCGCGGCGCGCGGGTACGCATGGTCGTCAACGAGCTGCGGGGTGAGAAGGTCGACATCGTGCCCTTCTCCGAAGAGCCGCCCGAGTTCGTCATGAAGGCGCTCTCGCCGGCCAAGGTCAAGGAGGTGCGCATCGACGAGCAGACGGGCACCGCCGAGGTCATCGTCCCCGACTACCAGCTGTCGTTGGCCATCGGGAAGGAGGGCCAGAACGCCCGCCTGGCCGCCCGCCTCACCGGCTGGCGCGTCGACATCAAGAGCGAGACCCAGCTGGCCGAGGAGGAGGCCTACGCCGCCCAGGAATGGGCCGAGGGCGAGTGGGTCGAGAACGAGGCCGGCGAGCTGGTCTGGAAGCCGGCCGAGGGTGGCGAGGGCGTATCCGCCGAACAGTGGCAGGCCGGCGAGGTGCCCGAGCAGGCCGAGAGCCCCGAGGCCGCCGAGGGCGAGGCGCCTCCCGAGGCTGCTGATCCAACAGTTGAAGTGGGTACAGCAGCTGAAGTGGATACAGCAGTTGAAGTGGATATAGCAGCTGAAGTGGATCCAGCAACTGAAGTGGAGAGGGCCGACGCCGCACCCGAGACCGCTGAAGCAACAACCACCAAACCGGCGGAGGAGGAGGAGGGGTCCGGGTCGGACGAGAGTCCGACATAGCACCGGAGCGAACCTGCGTCGGGTGCCGCCGGGCCCGGCGGCAGGACGAACTGGTCCGCTACGTGCGGACCCCCGACGGAAGGCTGGCCGAGGGGCGCACGTTGCGTGGCCGGGGGGCCTGGGTGTGTCAGGGGTCAGCAGCTTGCGTCGAGGCGGCGGTTCGACGCAGGGCGTTCGGGCGAGCGCTGCGAGGCGAGATCAAGCCCGAGGCGATCGAGTGGCTTCGTGAGAACGCTCTCAATCGTGTCAGCATGGTTAGTTCAAGCAGAAAGAAGGGTTGAGCAGGCAAGTTGGCGAGAAGGATCCGGGTCTACGAGTTGGCGCGGGAGCTCGGGCTCTCCAACAAGGAGACGCTCGATCTGTGCAGCGCGCTCGGAATCGGCGTCAAGAGCCACTCGTCGAGCATCGAGGACGCCCAGGCTGACCGCGTCCGCCGCAAGGCCGAGCGCGAGGGACTGAAGCGCGAGACCCAACCCGAGGAGCCCAAGAAGGCGACGAAGAAGGTGGCGCCCGCCCCTGAGCCGGCGCCCGCGGTCGCCGAGGCGCCTCCCGCCGAGGAGGCTCCGGCACCAGCAGCGGCATCCACCGCCCGACCGCCCGATCCGACCCACCGCCTGATCACCAGCCGCCCGGCCAGCGAGCAGCCCGATCTGACCCTGCCACCGCGGCCGGTCCCCCCGCCGCCGGCTCGCCCCGCTCCTCCGCGCCCCGCGCCGGCCCGCGCCGAACCGCCCCGCGCCGAACCGCCCCGTGCCGAACCGCCCCGCGCCGAACCGCCCCGCGCCGAACCGCCCCGCGCCGAACCGCCCCGCCCTGAGCCCGCTGCGCCAGCGGCTGCCGCGCCCGCCACAGAGGTGCCGCCGCAGCCCGCGCCGACCGACCAGCCCGCGCCCCAGCCCACGACGCCGCCCCCGACGGGCGAAGCACCCGCGCCAGCCCCTGCGACGCCGCCGCGGTCGCCGAGCGGCAAGCCCATCCCTCCGCCCCCGGGCGCCCCCCGTTCGCCGAGCGGGCGTCCCATCCCACCTCCGCCCGGTCAGGGTGGCCGTGGTCCGGCGCCGACCGGTCGTCCCGGTGGTGCCGGCCGACCCGGTGGTGGCGGCGGCGGGCCACGCCCCGGTGGTTTCGTCGGCCGGCCGGGAGGCGGCGCCGGTCGTCCGCCCGGTGGCGCCGGCGGCTTCGCCGGCCGTCCCGGCGGTCCCGGCGGTGGTCCCGGTGGGTTCGCAGGCCGTCCCGGTGGTCCGGGCGGTGGTCCCGGCGGCCGCGGCCGCCCCGGTGGGCCGCGGCGCCCGGCTCGAAGGCGTCGCCGGCGTCGCCTGGAGGAGATCGAGCCCACCCAGGCCACCAGCTACACGCATTCGGACGCGCCGGTCCCCCAGGGTGAGGTCGTCATCGAGCGCGGCTCGACCGCCCAGGACCTCGGGCCCAAGCTGAACCGCACGGCGGCCGACGTCGTCCTCTTCCTGTTGCAGCAGGGCGAGATGGTCACCGCCACCCAGTCGCTCTCGGACGACATGATCGAGCTGTTCGCCGACGACATCGGCGCCGAGGTGCTGCTCGTCGATCCCGGCCAGGAGCAAGAGGTCGAGCTCCAGGCCATGCTCGCCGACGACGACGAGAACGAAGAGGACCTGCGACCCCGCCCGCCGGTCATCACCGTGATGGGCCACGTCGACCACGGCAAGACGCTGCTCCTCGACCGCATCCGGGAGACCAATGTGGTCGCTGGGGAGGCCGGTGGCATCACCCAGCACATCGGCGCCTACCAGGTCGACAAGGACGGGCGCCTCATCACGTTCATCGACACGCCCGGCCACGAGGCGTTCACCGCCATGCGCGCCCGCGGCGCCGAGGCCACCGACATCGCCGTGCTGGTGGTCGCCGCCGACGACGGCGTGATGCCCCAGACGGTCGAGGCCCTCAACCATGCCCGGGCGGCCGAGGTGCCGATCGTCGTCGCCATCAACAAGGTCGACCGCGAGAACGCCGACCCCAACCGGGTCATGCAGCAGCTCTCCGAGCAGGGCTTGGTCCCCGAGCAGTGGGGCGGCGACACGATCATGGTCGAGGTGTCGGCGCTGCAGTCCCAGGGCATCGACGACCTCCTCGAGCAGTTGCTGCTCGTCGCTGACGTCGAGGAGCTGCAGGCCAGCCCCGAGGGTCGGGCCCGGGGCATCGTGCTCGAGGCCAACCTCGACGTGGGTCGCGGACCGGTGGCCACCGTCATGGTCGAAAAGGGCACGCTGCGGGTGAGCGATCCGATCGTCGCCGGCGCCGCCTGGGGCCGCGTGCGCGCTCTCATCGATGACAAGGGCGAGAACATCAAGGAGGCGCCGCCATCGACGCCGGTACAGGTCCTCGGTCTGTCCGACGTGCCCAACGCCGGCGACGACTTCCGCGTGGCGCCCGACGACAAAACAGCCCGCACGGTTGCCGAGGCTCGCGGGCAGCGCTTCCGCTCAGCGGGCCTCCGCCCGGTGTCGGCGCTCGCCGGTGGCGGCGGGGCCAAGCTCGAGGACATCTTCGAGCAGATCCAGCGGGGCGAGACGGCGACGCTCAGCCTCATCGTCAAGGCCGACGTGCAAGGGTCCCTCGAAGCCCTCACCGAGAGCCTGCGCAAGCTCGAGCGCGATGAGGTCAAGCTGTCGTTCGTGCACCGAGGCGTCGGCGGCATCACCGAGAACGACGTGCAGTTGGGGGCAGCGTCGAGCGCCACCATCATCGGATTCAACGTACGGCCCGACCGCAAGGCTCGAGAGCTGGCCGAGTCCGAGAATGTGGAGATCCGCACCTATCAGGTCATCTACCAGGTCCTCGAAGACATCGAGGCGGCCATGGTGGGCATGCTCAAGCCCGAGTTCGAAGAGATCGTCACCGGCGACGCCGAGGTGCGGCAGGTGTTCCGCGTTCCCCGAGTCGGCGCCATCGCCGGTTGCTACGTGCGCAACGGCGTGATCACCCGCAACTCCAAGGTGCGCTTCCTCCGCGAAGGCGTCGTCATCTGGACGGGAGCCGTCAACTCCCTCAAGCGCTTCAAGGACGACGTCCGCGAAGTGCAGGCCGGCTATGAGTGCGGCATCGGGCTCTCCGACTTCCAAGACCTCAAGCCCGGCGATGTGATCGAGACCTACGAGGAACGGGAGATTCCACGGACGTAGGGCATCTCCACGTCGCTCTCCACCTCCCTGCCTGCCACTCCCTGAAGGAGAAGCGGGCCCTCATCAAGCCCATCCTCGAAGGCGCCCGCCGCCGGTACCAGGTTGCGGCGGCTGAAGTTGGGTATCAGGACAAATGGCAGCGGGCCGAGCTGGGGTTCGCGGCTGTCGCAGGCAGCACCGCTCACATCACAGACGTCCTGCAGTCCGTGGAGAGGTTCGTGTGGTCCTTCCCCGAGGTCGATGTCCTCGAGGCCACGTCGGGATTCGTCGATGCCTGACCCGTCGGCGCGGCGCTACCCGCGTACCGCGCGCGTCAATCACGTGGTACAGGAAGTTGTGGCCGACGAATTGGAACGCATCGACGATGACAGGCTCGACATGACGACGGTGACCGGTGTCCAGGTGGACCCCGATCTGCGCCACGCCACTGTGTGGCTTTCGTCACTCTCGTCCGAGTCGCAAGAAGCGCTCGGTCAGCACCGCGTGCGTCTGCAAGCGGCAATCGGCCGGCAGATGCGCATGAAGCGGACACCGGAGCTGCACTTCCGGGCCGACCCAGCGGTGGAATCCGGCCAGAGGGTCGAGGACATTCTGCGCGGCCTGGAGGAAGATAGAGGCTGATGGACGCGCTCGAACGAGCTGCTGCGGTGATTGAACAGTCGCCGCTTGTTGCGCTGGCGTGTCACGTCACGCCCGACGGTGACGCCCTCGGGTCGATGCTCGCCATGCACCTGTTGTGCCGGTCACAGAGCAAGGCGTCCGTCGCCTCGTTTCCCGAGCCCTTCGTCGTGGCTCCGCACTACACGTACCTCCCCGGGCTCGACCTCGTGACCAAGCCGGCCGACTTCCCGGAGGCGCCGCCCGTCATGGTGACCTTCGACTGCGGGTCGCTCGACCGCCTCAACGAGCTGGCCGAGCCGGCGCGCGAGGCGGGCGAGCTGATCGTCGTCGACCACCACGCCACCAACGAGAGCTACGGCAGCATCAACCTGCTCGACGCCGACGCTGCCGCCTCGGCCGTGATGGTGTACCGGCTCGCGAAGCGGTTGGGCTGGCCGATCAAACGCGACGTCGCCATCTGTCTGTACACCGGAATCGTCACCGACACTGGGCGCTTCCAGTACTCGAACACGTCGCCGGAAGTGCTCGAGATGGCCACCGAACTGTCGCGCTTCGACCTCCCGATCGCGGAGATGTCGCGACAGCTTTTCGAGGAGCACCGGTTCGCTTACCTGCAGCTGATCGCCGCCGTGCTCCAGCGGGCTGAGCTCGACGTCAAGCGGCGGTTCGTCGCCACCTGGATCACCAACGATGATCTCAACCGTTTCGGAGTGGAGCTCGACGAGGCCGAGGGCCTGATCGACATCGTTCGGCGAACGGCCGAGGCGGATGTGTCGTGCGTCCTCAAGGAGAGCGTGGACGGCACGCGCGTCTCGCTGCGCTCGGTCACCGACTTCGACGTGGCCGCCATCGCGATCCGCTTCGGCGGCGGTGGTCACCGGGCGGCGGCCGGCTTCACCGATCCGCGCCCCATCCCCGAGGTCCTGGCCGACATCCGGGCCCAGTTGCCCATCCAGCGCTGACTTGGCGGTCCTGTGGACCGTATAGCAACGCACACGACCGCCAACCACCGTGGTTGACGGCCTGGTCGTCGTCGACAAAGCTCCGGGGTGGACGTCCCACGACGTCGTCGCCAAGTGCCGGGGAATCTTCGGGCAGAAGCGGGTGGGCCATGCCGGCACGCTCGACCCCGGGGCGACCGGCGTCCTCCTCGTGGGCCTGGGGCGGGTCACCCGTTTGCTGCGTTACCCGGGCGCGTTGCCGAAGACGTACACGGGCGAGGCCGTGCTGGGAAGTGAGACGTCGACGTTGGACGACGAGGGCGAGGTCACGGCGACCTATGACATGAGCGGCGTCAGGTTGGAGGAGGTGCGTGCTGCCGCGGCGCGCTTCGTCGGGGACATCGAGCAGGTGCCGCCGATGGTCTCGGCCGTCAAGGTCGGCGGGCGGCGCCTGCACCAACTGGCTCGCGCCGGCGAGGAGGTCGAGAGGGAACCGCGGCCGGTGACTGTGTACCGACTCGATGTTCGGCCCGGCTCCGAACCCGGTGTGTTCGTCATCGAGGTGGAGTGCTCGTCCGGAACATACGTGCGCGCCTTGGCCGCCGATCTCGGCCACGCCCTCGGTGGTGGCGCCCATCTGCGGCGGCTGCGCCGCACGGCCGTCGGGCAGTTCTCAGTCGCCGAGGCCAAGCCGGTCGAGGCGCTCGGTCTCGAGGTTGTACTTCCACCCGTCGAGGCCATGCGCGGATATCCGCGGGTGGGGGTGGAGCCCGCGATCGCCAACGAAGTGCGCCACGGGAAGGTGCTCGATGCGTCGGCGCTCGGGGCTGAGGGCGACGGCCCGTGGGCCGTCGTCGACGGTGACGGGACGCTCCTCGCCGTCTACGAACCGTACGACAATGGCCGCGTGAAGCCCGCAGTTGTCGTGGGGTAGGCCGGTAGCCTCGCTTCGCAATGGAGGTACTCCGCGACATGGCTGCCTGCCCGGTGCCGGTCACGGGGAGCGTGGTCACGATCGGCGCCTACGACGGCGTGCACCTCGGGCATCGGGCCGTCATCGACGAGGTCCGTGCCCGGGCGTCGACGCTGGGCGTCCCCACTGCCGTGGTGACCTTCGACCGCCATCCGGCGGCCGTTGTACGTCCCACGTCGGCGCCCAGGCTGCTGACCGACACCGACCAGAAGCTCGAGCTGCTGGCCGACGCCGGCGTCGACTACACGCTGGTGCTTCACTTCGACGAGGAGCGCTCGCACGAGTCGGCGGAGGACTTCGTGAACGAGGTCCTGGCCGGGTGCCTGCGCGCCCGGCTCGTCGTCGTCGGCGAGGACTTTCACTTCGGCCGCAACCGCGGAGGCAACGTCGAGCTCCTGCGCCGCATGGGGCCGAACCTGGGCTTCGAAGTCGAAGGCCTCACGCTCGTGCCGGTGCCCGGCGTCGAGGGACCGGTGTCGTCGACCGCCATCCGGCGGACACTGGTGGAGGGCGACGTGGTCACCGCCGCCCGCCTGCTGGGTCGTCCCCACGAGGTTCGGGGCGCCGTCGAAAGGGGCGACGGACGGGGCGGCAACGTGCTGGGTTTCCCGACGGCCAACGTCGCCGTCCCCAACGAGATCCAGCTCCCAGCCGATGGGATCTACGCCGGCTGGTACGAGCGTCCCGATGGCTCGACGCACGCGGCCGCCATCTCAATTGGCCGGCGTCCCACCTTCTACCCCGAGGGCGGCCCCCTCATGGTCGAGGCCTACCTCCTCGACTTCGACGGCGACCTCTACGGCGAGCGCGCCGCGGTTCGGTTCGCCAGTCGCCTGCGCGGGGAAGAGCGCTTCGAGTCCGCCGACGCCCTCGTCGCCCAAATGAACAAGGACGTTGAGGCGGCTCGGGCGGCGCTGGGGTCCGCGTGAGTCCGACCCTGCCCGAGGCCATCGAGCCCGAACGCATTCCGACCCACATCGGGTGCGTGATGGATGGCAACGGACGCTGGGCCGAAGCGCAGGGTCTGGCGCGCACCGAAGGCCACAAGCGAGGCGAGGACGCCCTGTTCGAAGCCGTGGAGGGCGGGCTCGAACTCGGCGTGAAGTGGTTGACCGTGTACGCCTTCTCCACCGAGAACTGGCGTCGGCCGCCCGACGAGGTGCGCTTCCTCGTGAACTTCAACGAGGACATCCTCATTCGCCGACGGGCCGAGCTCAAAGATCGAGGCGTGCGCATCCGCTTCGTGGGCCGCCGCGACTGGCGCGTCCCCCGTCGCATCATCAGGCGCATGGACGAGACCACTGCTCTGACCGAGAAGAACCGGCGCATGACGCTCACCATCGCCTTCAACTACGGCGGCCGGGCCGAGATCGTCGACGCCGTGCGAGCATTGGTCGCCGACAAGGTGCCGGCCAAGAAGATCGACGAGCGGGCCATCCGGTCCCACCTCTACGACCCGGAGATGCCGGACCCCGACCTCGTGATCCGCACGTCGGGGGAGTACCGCATCTCCAACTTCCTGCTGTGGGAGCTGGCCTACAGCGAGCTGGTCTTCACCGACACTCTGTGGCCCGACTTCACGCGAGAGCACCTGTACGACGCGGTGCGGGAGTACCAGGCCCGGGATCGCCGCTTCGGCGGCAGGTCGCGCTGATACTGGTTGGGCATGGCCCTTTACCGTGACCAGGGTGTGGTGCTGCGGACGATCCGGCTCGGGGAGGCCGATCGCATCGTCACGTTCGTCACCGAGGGCCATGGCAAGGTGCGGGCGGTCGCCAAGGGCGTGCGCAAGACCAAGAGCCGCTTCGGCGGACGGCTGGAGCCCACTAGTCACGTCTCGTTGCTGATGTACGAGGGCCGAGAGCTCGACATCGTCACCCAGGCCGAAGCTCTCGACCACTTCCGCGTCATCCGCGAGGACCTCGACCGACTGGCCCGGGCCACAACGATGCTGGAAGCGGTGGACCACGTGGCCCAGGAGCGCCAGCCCGGAAGCCGCCTCTACCAGATGCTGGTGGGCGGCCTGCGGGCGCTCGCCGCCCACAACGCCCCGCTGCTCGTGCCCGGGTTCTTCTTGAAGCTGCTGGCCCTCGAAGGGTTCCAGCCCATCCTCGACGGCTGCGCCTCGTGCGGGACGCCCGAGCCCCTGGTGGCCTTCGATCTCATCGTCGGCGGCGCCCTGTGCCCCGCGTGC
>Ga0209577_10001883_pt1 | contig 20518 bp, 15 predicted proteins | sample GraSoiAngelo_109_FD_185874 | JGI IMG/M metagenome (GOLD analysis project Ga0209577, IMG submission 185874) | Grasslands soil microbial communities from the Angelo Coastal Reserve, California, USA - 14_0903_12_20cm (SPAdes) (version 2) | ecosystem: Environmental > Terrestrial > Soil > Grasslands...
ATGTCTTCGGGAGTTGTAAACTATGCATCCTTCTTGGAGCTTCCCTGTCTTGACCTGAACCCTGACGAGTCGTTTTCCAGTGTCAACAATAAGATCGTATGCCGCACCACCGCCGAAAGGCAGGCTCACAAGAAATCCCGCCTGAACATAAGCGGTGAGGGCTACGGCCTCGGACGAATTGCCTTTATAAAGCGTGAGGCCGGTGAGGCAGTCTTCCCTGTTCATCTCCACCTCCAAGGCGAGGGCACTTGCCAGAGTTTCAGAGCGTTTGCAATAATCCTCCAGTCCGGGCCTGTAGCTCAAGGGATAGAGCGACGCCCTCCTAAGGCGTAGGTTGCAGGTTCAAGTCCTGCCAGGCTCATTCACTTCCTTCCACGCACGCACCTGCCCTCTCGACTCATCACGACTGGTACTTGATGAGCGAGCGCACGTCGTAGCCCGCGAGCTTTCCGCGGCCAGACAAAAATTCCAGTTCCACGACGAAGGCGAGGCCGACCACCTGGCCGCCGAGCTGTTCGACCAGGCGGACGACCGCACTGGCCGTGCCGCCCGTCGCCAGGAGGTCGTCGGCGATGACGACGCGGTGGCCCGCGCCGACGGCGTCGCGGTGCATCTGGAGCGCGTCCTGACCGTATTCGAGGTCGTAGGAGACGGTGGCGCATTCGGAAGGGAGCTTGCCGGGCTTACGCGCGGGGACGAAGCCCGCGCCGAGTTGGTAGGCCATCGCCGGGGCGAAGATGAAGCCGCGCGCCTCGATGCCGATGACGGCGTCAACGCCCTCGCTCTTGAACTCCGAGGAGAGCGCGTCAATGACCTGGCGGAAGCCTTCTGGGTGCTTGAGCAGCGTCGTGATGTCGTAGAAGTTGATGCCCGGCTTCGGGAAATCGGGCACTCCGCGGATGAGCGATTTGAGATAATCCATGATTCAGTAGCCAGTAGCCAGTAGTCAGTAGCCAGTAGCCAGTGGTCAGTAGGTTCGTTGCGCGGGCGTTGCGCTTACTCGCCGACACCTCGATAAATGACGTTTTCTACTGGCTACTGTCTACTGTCTACTGTCTACTGCCTTTTCACCTTTCGATTCTGAAAGTCGGATACTGGCCGGTCGGCTCGACGCTGACCTCTTCGACCTGCTCGACGCGCGCGAACTGCGGCCCCGCGGCGATGTCGTGCTTAAAGCCCTCGACGCCTTCGGGCGTCCCCTCGGCGTGGACTTCGACGCGACCGTCGGCGAGGTTGCGCACGTAGCCGACGACCTGGTGGCTCGCGGCGACGCGTTGCGCGAAGAAGCGGTAGCCCACGCCCTGCACGTCGCCGCTGATTATGTAATGCCGCGCGACCCTCATGCTCTTTTCACGCTCCGACCGTCGAGATTACCGCCGACGTGGGACGCGTTATCCTAAAAGAAACTTCCGTCGAATTGCAATTCAAGGCTTCGGGACGAGTTCGACTATGCGGACGCCGCCCGGCGGCACTTCGACCGAAAGCCGGGAGTCCTGGCCCTCGCGGTTTATCTTCAAAGGCGCGTCAGTCGTCCACTCGCTCGCGCTTTTCAGCTCCCCGGAGCGAAATAAAATATCAACCCCTTCGAGCTTACTTCGATCAACCTGGGCCATCCCCTGCTGCGGCTTGTTGACGCCGCGGTTGTTGAAGAGCGTCACGACCCAGCCGCGCTCGTTGCGGTTAATTAGGTACTCGATGTTCCCTTCAACGCGGACTGGCGTCGCGTCGGCGAGGAGGTGCGCGAGCAGGTGCGCGGCGGCGGGCACGAGTCGCTCGTCGAGTCCGAGCAGGTCGGGGACGGCGCAGAAGACCAGGCGCCCGCGGCCCAAGCTGTTGACTGTGACGACCGCGTCTCCCGAAGGCGTCTTCATCAACACTTCGGCCCCGCGCGGCTCGACGCGCTCGTAGCGATAGACCTGTCCGGCGAGGTCTGTCGGCGGCTCGCCGGGCGCGAGGCAGTGTGCATCGTCGGCCTCGGCGGTCGAGCCGAGCGGTCGGACGCCGAGCAGTTCGGCGGGCAGCCCCTTGACCTGCGCCGCATTGAGGACGACCGTGCCGCCCTTCTGAACGTAGCTCTTCAGACGCTGCCCCCACGCGGGCGTCCACTCGACGCGACCGCCGACGACGAGCGCGCGGTATGCGTCAATCGCTTCGGCGTTCTTGTCGGAAGCGACGAGCACATCTGCGATGTCACCGAAGGCGGCGTTTGTGAAAGCTTGCCGGTCTGCCGTCGCCGGCTCGCCCTCGTCCCGTGCCGCCGGGTAGTAGGCGGCGAGGAAGAGTTCGCGCAGCGCACGGTCGGAGCGGTTGATGTGTGAGACGCCGAGCGGGAAATGCGGCCAGTCGGTCATGTCCCAGCCGTGCGCGGGGTCGAGCAGGAAGGCGACGGGCGTGTAGGGCGTGCCGCGATCCGTGTGCTTCTCGGCGAAGCGTATGAACTCGTCGGTGATGCGGCCCAGCGGGTTGAGCTGGAACGGGTGCTCGCCGGGGCCGGGCTTGAAGAACTGGTCGAAGCCCTGTTCGAGGTAGATGGCCGATGCGCCGGACATGTAGTAGAGGTAGTAGCTTTTCCGATACCACGAAAGCGAAGGCCCCGTCGTCGCGCCGTAGCGCGTGTGGAAGAAATGATCCGGGCCGGCGAAGTTCTGAGAGTTGGTGAATGTGCTGGCTGTGTCGCCGAAGTTGGGGGCGTGGTAGTAGAGGAACGTGCCGCCGAACTGCCGCGCCGCGCCGCGCGTGAAGGCGATGCGCATCGCCGCGACGGGTTGCACGGCGGAAGTCTCCATGCCGAGCGTCCGCACGCCCCACGAAGCGAGCGCGTGCGCGTAGGCCGTGCTCGAAGTTGACTGCGCCGGAATGAGGTCGCTCCACATCGCGCCCGCAGGCGCGTGGAACGTGGCCGACCACTTCTCTTCGAGCGCGTGTGTGTAGGCCGCGCGGTAGCCGTCGAGCATCTGCGCGCGCGACATCTCCGGCGTGAGCGTGAGACCCGCCGCGACCTGCGACCACACGTGCCCGATGCTCTCACCGGAAATCCAGCCGAGGAACTGCCCGCGCAGTTCACCCGTCAGAAGCTTTAAGGCGGCCTGGCCGTCGGCGTCTGAGAAAGTGGCAGCGCCGTAGTTGATGAGGACGGCGAAGGGCGCGTGCGTCTCGCGAAGGAAGCGCAGGAAGGCGCTGCCCTCTTTGAGGTGCTTCGGCAGGTCGTTGATATAGACGACGGGCATGACGAGCGGCGAGGAGAAGATGGGCACGTCGCGCGCGCCTTTGTATTTTTCGATGAAGGCGTCGAGCGGCTCGGCGTTGAAAGGGTAGAGCGGGCGCGAGGCCGGCGGCTGGTCATAAAGCTCCCAGAACTTCTCCGAGATGTTCCAGGGCATAAGGAAGTCGCGCCCTGCCAGCGCAGGTCTGCGCCAGAGCGCGGGCACGTTTGCGTTCGGCGACTCTTTTTCGATGAGCGGCGCGAGCGGCGGCTTCTTCTCGGCCCACTCTTTCAAGACGCGCTGAGCGGCGAACGGAGGCTTGCGTCGGCCTTCCGGCTCGAAGCCGAGGTCGTTCGTGACGAGCACACAGTCAACGTGGCGTCGCGCCTCGGCGGACTTCTCGACTTCAACCGAGAGGCGCGCCGCGCCCTTCTTCAAAGAGACCGCGGGCGAGCCGTCCCAGGTGAAGGCCCAGCCCCAGTACATCTCAAACTCGTCGTGTGGGTCAACGCGGTCGCGCGCTCCGAACTCACGGCGGGAGACTTCGCTTCCCTGCTGCGTAATGCGCACGACGAAGTTCTCCGTCCGGTTCGCCCAGTCGGCGTAGCGCGCCCAGACGCGGTACTCGCCGTCGCGCGGCACTTCGATGTCTTGATAAATTACTGCGTGCGTCTCGTCGGCGGCGGCGGCGACCGAGTCCCACTCGCTCTCGCCGCCCTGCGACCACTCGGCGGAGACGCCCGGCCCGTTCAACGCGAAGCCCGGCGCTTGCGCGCGCGTCAACTCCATCCACGAAGGGTTCGCGCGCGGCTCGTTGCGCGCGTCCACCGAGATGCCCTGCATGTTCTCGGCCTCGTACCAGAGGTATTCAAAATGCCGGGAAGCCGTCGGGCTTGTCGCCGGCGATGGTGGGACTTGCGCCAACGCGACACGCGCGAACAGGCCGAGGCACGCGATGACTAAGAAGGCGGCTTTAGGGTAGGTCGGCATCGTCGGCTGTCTAGGCACTGTTGACGTTTTAGTTGCCACTAGCTTCAGCTAGTGGGCAGGGGTCAGGCAGAAAGGGGAGGCTTTAGCCGAACTTAGAATCAAGCTTTTCCTGCGGCTTCAGCCTAAAGGCTTTCAGGATTCGGCTAAAGCCGATCACTTACAACCCTCCTCAACCCACTAGCTGAAGCTAGTGGCAACTGTCAGGAGATGATGTCAACAGAACCTGGTTCTCCGAACAGAAAAACGCAGGGGCGTTGGGAATAAATTTCCTCGCCCCTGCGTATAGTTAATTGTCACTTGCTCATCAGCCGAGTTCGTCCAAACACTCGGCGAGCGGGAGCAGGCGGCAGGTGAACATCGGCGTGTCGCGCAGTGTGTAGCGGCTCGCCTTCGCCTCGCGCAACTCCTGCACGAGGTCGAGGAAGTCCGAGGGGTAGTCGGTCTCGAAGGCAACGACGAACTCCTGGTCGTCGAGGCCGAACGAGTAGGTCGTGTGCAGTTTCACCGAGCGGTACTTCGTGCCGACCCTGATGTGCTCGTCCATCATCTCCTGCCGCTGCTCGACGGGCAGCGCGTACCACTCGCGCGTCTTGACGAACGGATAGACGAACAGGTACTTCGACTGCCCCGGCACGATGTGGAGGCGGTCTTCGACGTGTTCGGGGTTATCCTTGTCTATGTACATCGAGCGCTTGGTCATCGAGAGGAACGACTGCGTCACGTCGAGGTGGCGACCGAGCGCCGTCGCGTTCAGGCGCGCGGACATCTCCTGAAAAGGGTCGAGCGAGTAGCCGATGCGCCAGAGCATGAAGTCCACGTTCGAGCGGAGGCCGACGATGGAGTAGGTGTGCATCAGCAGCCCGCGGCGGTACGAGTCGAAGACCTCGACGAACTCGCGCTTGGCGTCGAGCTTCGCTGACGGGTCGAGCGCGCGCCAGTCGGCGCGGGCCTTGTAGAAGGTGAAGGTGACGAACTGGCGTGGGAGTTTGGCCTTGTCGGTCTGCTCGGTCTCGCGCGGGGCCTTGTCGGCCAGGCGCAGCGTCGGGCGACCACCGGCCTGCTCTGTTTCCGTGCTCATGGTCTTACTTCCTCAACGGTCATCAAGGGGGTTGAAGGTTTTCGCAGGCTGCGTCGGAATCGGTTAGAATGAGCGCCTGTTCTGACAGGGCGTATTTTGCTTCGGACGGCGGCGGATTGCAAACCGCCGCGCGCCCGCGCGACGTAATTATGGCGATGCCGGAAGAGACACCGACCCAAACAGAACGCGGCGGGGGCGAACGCGCTCCCGTGCATCTACGCCGGAAGCTACTCCTCTGGATTCCCGCAAGCGTCTTCGCCTCCGTCTTCGGCTCGGTCGCCGCGGCGGCCTTCCGCTTCCTGCGCCCGCGCGCGGGCGAGGTCGGCGCGTCGGGCGGCGCGTCGGGCAACTGGTTCCCCGTCGCTAAAGTCTCCGAACTCGGAGGCGCGGAGCCGTTGATGCGCGAGGTCACAATCGAGCACCGCGCGGGCTGGAGCGTGACGCCGCGAGATCACGCGGTCTTCGTCCTGCCCGGCGCGGACAGGCGCGTCGTCTCCGCCGTCTGCCCGCACGAGGGCTGCGAGGTCGAGTGGGACGGCGTCCAGCGGAAGTTCCTCTGCCCCTGCCACGACAGCGTCTTCGACGCCGACGGCGCGCGGCTCGCAGGCCCCGCGCAGAGCGACCTCGCGCGACTGCCGACGCGCACGAGCGGCGACACGCTCGAAATCGAATACAGCGACGCGGCGCAGCCGCCGACGCAATCCGGATCGCCGGCCAACGGATGAGCGAGCAACACTCTTCGAGCAGTAACGAACGATTTGACGGAGACGCGCCGGCGTGCCGGACGACTCTCGGCCTCGTCCTCGAAAACCTCACGGATGAGCCGCCGCGCGGAGCCTGGGCCTGGGCACGAACGACGGCGGGCGTCGTCGCACTCCTCTTCGCGCTGCAACTCGTCACGGGCCTGCTCCTGTCTTTCTACTACGTCCCTTCGGCGGACGCCGCGCATGCAACAGTCTCTTACGTCGAGAAGGTCTTGCCCGCCGGCTCATGGCTGCGCGCGCTCCACTTCTATGGGTCGCAGCTTCTCCCGCTCGCACTCTTCCTGCACCTCTTGCAGATGCTCTGGCGCGGCGCTTACAGGCGAAAACCCGTCGGGTGGGTCGCCGGTGTCCTGCTGCTCGCGCTCGTGATGGCGAACGGCGCGACCGGCTACTCTTTGCCTTGGGACGCGCGCGCCTTCTTCAGCACGCGCGTCGCCGAAAACGTCGCGGGCGGCCTGCCCCTCGTAGGTTCGTCGGCGCACGCGTGGCTCGTCGGCGGCGCGGAGATTTCGACGCTCACGCTCTCGCGCTTCTTCGCCCTGCACGCCCTCGTCGTGCCCGCGCTCCTGCTCGCCGTCGTCTGCGCGCGACTCTTCTTCTTCAAAGAGCCGAGCCGGACGTGGGAGGGAGTAAGACGCTCTTCAAAAGGAGAAGAGGCAGGCCACTCGTCGAGACAGGAAGCGGCCCGGCGGACAACGGGCGGCGACTTGAACACACAGCAATGCGTTTGGACGCTCGCGCAGCTCGCGCGCAACGCCGTCGTCGCCGGAGTCGTCTTCGCGGCGCTCGCGCTCTACGCCTCGAAGTACACGGCCCCGCTCGGCCCCGCCGCAGAGGCCGCCCCGCCCGGCTACCTCCCGCGCCCAGGCGCACAGTTCCTCTGGCTCTTCCAGCTTCTGAAATTCTTCCCCAGGCCGGTCGCCTCCCTCGTCGCCTTCCTCCTGCCCGCGCTATTCCTCGCCGCGCTCGCGCTGCTTCCCTTCACGCGCAAAGGAAGAGTCGCGCACGCGGCGACGTTGACGCACACGCGCCGCCGGCTCGGCCTCGCCGTCTTCGCGGCCTCGGCGCTTCTAGTCGCCGGGCTGACCACCGTCGCGCGCCTGCAAGATGCGCGCGACCCGCGCGTCCGCGAACAGCTCGCGAAGCAGGCCGAAAAGGAGGCAGAGTTCCGCCAGGCACCCTTCGCCCCCTTGCACACGGGCGGCGCGCAGACGGCGGGCGGGACTGACACGGCGACTCCTTCGTCTTCAAACTCCGCCGCACCCTCCGACGCGTCGCAGGCCGCGCAGCCGCCCGAAGCCTTCACGCGAAACTGCTCCAAGTGCCACGGCCCGCACGCCGAAGGCAAGTCAATCTATCCCTCGCTCGTCGGCATCTCCGCCCGCCCGCGCCGCACTGTTGAAGACATCGTCGCCATCCTCAACGACCCGCGCAGCTACGGTCTCGAATCGCGCATGCCCTCGTTCGCCAAGAAGCTCACCGACGACGAGAAGCGCGCCGTCGCCGAGTGGGTCGTCTCCCTGAAATGAGCGGGGATTTCAGCAGCGCATGCAGGAATCTCAGCGGCGCACGGCGACTTTCAAACTCCCGCTCCGTTAAGTTATACTCGCGCCGCTTTTTCATTCCGACAAAATTATTTTTTGCGAACCGGAGTCTTCGAGGACATGAAACTCTTCAAGCTGACGCTCGTCGCCCTGGCGCTTCTCTCCTTCGTCGCCGCCTGCAACAGCGGCACGGAGACCAACCAGACGGCCAACACTAACGCAGCACGCCCCGCGACCAACACTGCCGCCGCGCCCTCGCCCGCCGCCACGCCCGACGAGCTGGCCGACGCGCGCGCGACTTTCAAAAACACCTGCGCCCGCTGCCACAAGGAAGACGGCACGGGCGGCCCCGTCAAGCTCGAAGACGGCACCGCGCTGAAAGTCCCGAACCTGCACGACGCCCACGCCGTCAAGCGCACGGACGAACAACTCACCGCCAAGATTCAGAACGGCGGCGACGGCATGCCCCGCTTCAAGGACAGACTCGACCAGCAGAAGATCAACGCGCTCGTCCGCCTCATACGCCACGACTTTCAGGGCCAGACGGCCTCAGGCGGCGGCGCTTCGCCCTCGCCCTCTCACTAAACGTCGAAGGCGCGCTCGTGCTATCATTCGCGCCGCGCGCTCGCACCCGTAGCTCAGTTGGATAGAGCGTCGGACTTCGAATCCGCAGGTCGCCCGTTCGAGTCGGGCCGGGTGCATAAAGTTAGAGGGCGGCAATTGCCGCCCTCTAACTTTATGCACCCACCGGTCGCACCGCCCGCCACGCTTCTCAAACAAGATGCCCGTCCAAAAGCCTCACAAGTTGTCCGACCGCGAGCCTGCCCGTCTGGATGACGCGCGCATAGACGCGCGAGTGGCCGGGGTGGTCTTCCTGCGAGATGCGTTTGAAGTCGCGACCGACGAACGAGCCGGCGATTGTTTTGCAGGGCGACGTGTAGCGCGTGACCTCGACGAGCGCTTCGTCGCCGAGCGAGAGGCGCGCGCCGGGTTCGAGCCGCTGCCAGTCGAGGCCGACGACCGTCACGTTCTCGCCGACCGAGCCGGGGAAGATGGGGTGGCCTTCATGTTGGAGTTCGAGTATGCGTTCAAGCGCGAACAGACACAGCGCGCGCTCCGGCCCGCCGTGGATGCGAAGGTCGCGCTGCCTGTCGCCTTCGAGTCCCGTCGGCGTCAGAAACGCCTCACGCACGGCGAGCTTGGGCACGCCGCCGCTTGAGCAGTTGAGCTGGAAGATTCGTCCGTCCATCTTTGTAGTTCAAGAGCCGTGGCGTGAAAACTTCTCAAAGCGACTCCGCGAAAGGCGTGGCCGACCGCGCCGGCTCAGTATCAACCCTTCCGCCCCTTCGGGACAACCGCCGGGGCGCGGCGACGGCAGGCACGCGCGCGCAAGCCCCGGCGCGCCGCCCGCGAGCGCCGGCAAAGAGACGGCGAAAGAGGAGGGCGAGAATCATCGTCGGGGAGGCAACTGAAAAAAGTGCTTGACATCATAAAGTAGTCTGTTGTATATACACTCGTCGCCCGCGCCACGGGCCGACCACTTGGGAGAAGAGAGACTTCAGATGATGACGAACTTGAGCATAGCCAAACGCGCGATGACGACCGCCGGGCCGGTCGTCTGGCAGCCGTCCGCCCGCTATCAGGGCGCGGCTGTGCGGCGCGCGCTTTGTCTGAGTTCGTCACCCTCCGGCCTCGGCGGCGGACTCCTTCAAGGACACGCTTTCAGACTCGAAGGCGTCGCGCGACAGGATCGTCGCCGGAATCAGATTTAATTCAGCGGGGGCGGCCTCCCGCTCCCAAATCTCTAAAAAATTCGTAGAGACTTGTTCGGAGCGGGCCTGCTTCCTGTGGGGAAGCCAGCAGGCCCGCTCTTTTTGTTGTTTGACAACCGAAGTAACTTGAGGGGACGAAGGCAGCGGGTCTTCGCAACGCGTGCGCGCAGACGTTTTAGAGCAGTTGTGCGGCTCGTTCGATGACGCCCGACGCCACGCTCGCGTGCGACTCGGCGGCAGCGCCCTCTGCCTTCGTCAGTTTTTTTCAGTTTCCGAGTCCTTCATCCCGGCAGATCAAAAAGGTTCGCGCATCAGAGGCCGAAAAGGCTCGGCAGCAGCCTGTAAAGCTGCGGCTCGAATGCGAGCGTGGAGGTTCGACTCCTCCCTGATGCATCTTGGGGGCGTAAGCTAAACGTCAAACTGGTGGATTCCAAACTCGCCTTTCTCGGTTCAAATCCGAGCGCCCCCGCCATTCAAGGAAGGTTGGGCACGGGCACGCCGAGCAGTCCCGAAAACTGTCGGAGCTTGAACGCTCCTGTGGGTTCGACTCCCACACCTTCCGCCACAAGCGAAGGATGAAGGATGAAAGCGCGGCTGTCATGGCTTCTGATTTCACCTTCGCCTTCATCTTTCACCCTTTCTTCGGAGGCGTCGCACGAATGGTAGTGCAGCGGCGTGCTAAGCCGCCGGGCCTTGCGGCCCCTGTGCGTTCGACTCGCACCGCCTCCGCCTTGGAGTGCTGAATGCGGAATGATGAATGAAAAGATTCAAGCTGCTTTCCATTCATCACTCATCATTCCGCATTCATCATTCCTCCTTGAACCCGTAGCTCAGACGGATCAGAGCGCAGGCTTGCGGAGCCTGAGGTCGCACGTTCGAGTCGTGCCGGGTTCGTTCACAGTCCGGGGTCGTCTAAGGGGAGGACGCCTGTCTTTGAAACGGGCGATGAGGGTTCGAGACCTTCTCCCGGAGTCAGTCTTTGTAGAATTTGAGCTGGAGTGGCGTAACAGGCAAACGCGCGGCGCTGAGGTCGCCGTCGGGCGCGAAGGCCCTTTGAGGGTTCGAGTCCCTCCTCCAGCATCCTCCGGCTGGAGTGGTGCAACGCGGCAGACACGCCGTCCTCAGAAGGCGGCTCATGTGAGTTCGAATCTCACCTCCCGCACCAGCTTTTGTGGCCGCGCGCCGCAGCCCAAACGGGCAGAGGTGGCTCTCTCAAACAGAGTCCCGGTGCGGGTTCAAATCCCGCCGCGCGCACTTGCAGGCGCGTGTCGCCCAACTCGGCAGAGGCGGCGGTCTTAAATCCCGCTCGGTGAGAGTTCGAATCTCTCCACGCGCATCAGTTCTCACGCGGGGGTGTATGCAAAACGGAGAACGCGGCTTGACCTTCAATCAAGCGCCCAGGAGGCTTTGCGGGTTCGAATCCCGCCACCCCCGCCAGAAACTTTCACGTTGGTCGTAGCTCAACGGGCAGAGCGCCGCGCCGTGAACGCGGACGTTGCGGGTTCGAGTCCCGCCGACCGACCTTCAACACGCGGGGCGTTAGCCAAGCCCGGACGAAGGCACGCGGTTCTCAGCCGCGCACGCGCGGGTTCTCGATCCCGCACGCCCTGCCAGACTTCGGAACGGTGGCCGAGTGGATTAGGCACTGGATTGTCAATTCAGACGACGCGAGTTCAATTCTCGCCCGTTCCGCTTCCCTCACGCGCCGCAAGCTCAACAGGCACGAGCACCCGCCTCTTAAGCGGGGGGCAGCGGGTTCGAGTCCCGCGCGGCGCATCTGTTTCTCAAGCGGGGTGTGGTGTAACGTGAGCATCCAAGTCCTGGGAACTTGAGGGCAGGGTTCAATTCCCTGCACCCCGACCAACACACGTGGACGTAGCTTAGCCCGGACGAAAGCACCGGCCCGCCACGCCGGGGACGCGGGTTCAAATCCCGCCGTTCACTTATACACAAACACGGGCGGTTAGCTTAACGGAACAAAAGCACATCGCTTCGAACGATGGAGATGCGAGTTCGATTCCCGCACCGCCCTTCCAATCTTTCATTCCCTGCGGGAGTGATGTAGTCGGCAACATTCGAGTCTTCCAAACTCGCTTCGAGGGTTCGATTCCCTTCTCCCGCATCGCCCGCGCCCTCTTGCCGCAGCGCTCAAAAGATAAGACTACGGCTGAGAAGCGCACACCGGCGCGGGCATCTCTCCCTACACACACGCACGCGTAGCCAAGCGGCAAGGCGGCGGCCTGCAAAGCCGTCCAACGTCGGTTCGACTCCGACCGCGTGCTTTCCGAAGGCGCACCGCCGCGCCGCCCGACTTTGCGGGCGTGTCTCGCTCCCGCGCGACTCCTCACCGCCGCCCGCAATTCCTTTTGTAATAGAAACCTTCGCGAAGGTCGCGAAGAATCATCACGAGCTATCAGGTCTTCACCTCTCTGGCGAGCGGAGAAAAACTTTGAAAGGAGGTGCCGAGATGGCAAGTTTGAACGGAAGAGTTCTGCTCCTCAACTTCTCCTACGAGCCGCTCGGCACGGTGGGAGTTGCGAGGGCGATGTGCCTCGTCATCCGGGGCGTGGTCTTCGTCGAAGAGTTCGACGGCCAGCGCGTTCTGCGCTCGCCGCGCGCCGAGTTCCGCGTGCCGAGCGTCGTCCGCCTGCGCCGCTACGTCAACGTGCGGCGACGCCGCCAGACCGCAGGGATGCGCCGCTTTCGCATCTTCGTGCGCGACCGGTTCCGCTGCCAGTACTGCGGAGGCAAGAAGGCGGCGCACGAACTGACGCTCGACCACATCACGCCCCGCTCGCGGCGGGGCGGCTCGACGCCCGAAAACCTCGCGACGGCCTGCGTCCGGTGCAACACGCGCAAGGGCGACCGCACGCCCGAAGAGGCGCGCATGCCTTTGCTCACGCCGCAGACGGCCCTCGGCGTCGGGCTGGAGCGCGTACTGCTCTGCCACTACGCCGAGTCGCGCCCCGAATGGCGCAAGTACCTGTTCCTCGGAGACGCGGCGGAAGACGAGCGGCGAGAGCTTGCTTGATTGCGGAGCGGCGGATTTCTGATTGCGGATTAGAAGACAGCTCGCTTTCATTCCGCAATCCGAAATCCGTCGCCCCGTAGTCTCAACGGTCGGGTAGCTGAGACAGATTAGCTTTTTGTGCTATATCGTCTCCATGCCTATCTGTAAGAGAAAGTCCTGTATGCGCGAGGCTCGGTTGAACCCTTATCGGGGACACACACCTGAGTATTGCTCAACGCGGTGCAAAAACATTGACAAGGTGGATGAGCTTCGAACCCGAAGGAAGCTTCGTGCAATTGAGTATCTTGGTGGAAAGTGCCTGAGATGTGGGTATTCGAAATGCCCCGCCGCCTTGCAATTTCATCATTTCGGAGAAAAGTCCTTCGGGATAAATCGGGGAATAACGATGGCATGGGAGAAGATTGTTAAGGAATTGGACAAGTGCATCTTGCTCTGTGCCAACTGTCACGCCGAAGAGCACTGGGGAGGCATAGCTGACGCGGAGCAAGCACCGGTCTGAAGAGCCAGAGAGGTTGGTTCGACTCCAACTGCCTCCACCAATCAATTAAGAGACTTATGCGATTCCAACCCCGACCATCTGAACACAGCCGGTTAGCTCAGTCAGGCCAGAGCGCCAGTCTTACAAACTGGATGTCGAAGGTTCAAATCCTTCACCGGCTACCAGACTTCGACGGGGCGAGGCTTCATCCCGCGCGGAACGCGAACGCGCGGGACTGTGGAGCGCGAGGCCGCACTGTCTCGGCCCGCCCCGACCAAACCCCTAACGGCGATGTAGCTCAGACGGCAGAGCGGTCGTCCCGTAAACGACAGCGCGCGAGTTCGACTCTCGCCATCGCCTTCGCACAACACGGGCCTGTAGCTCAGACGGATCAAGAGCGTCCGTCTTCAAACAGATGGTCGCAGGTTCGAGTCCTGCCAGGCCCGCCAATCTTTCGCTGCGGGATAGCTCAGGCGGAAAGAGCAGCGGTCTCATAAACCGAAGGTCGCGGGTTCAAATCCCGCTCTCGCAATTGAAAAGCCGTGAACCGTAAACCGTAAACCGTGACGAGATAATTCGTCTTCCACTTGTCACGGTTTACGGTTTACGGTTCACGGCCCTTCAGGGCTGGTGATGTAAAGGCTGCATAGAAGTCTTGCAAACTTCTCGTGAGAGTTCGAGTCTCTCCCAGTCCATCTCTGCAATCCGGTGTGGCCGAGAGGTAAGGCGTCGCATTGTTAATGCGAAGGATGGAGGTTCGAGTCCTCCCGCCGGAGTTTCGCACATCACGACGAAGGCTAGTAGGCGAGCAGCCTGCGGGGTCGAAGCTCTAGCGGCAGAGCGGTGGACTTTTAATCCATGAGGTGAGAGTTCAAGTCTCTCCGACCCCACCAACTTTAAATCACCCCGTCTCGGACTATCCTGAAATTCACGCGGCGTCTTTCAACATCAGACGCACGCTTCAACTAACGGCGCGTAGCTCATGGCAGGCGAGAGCGCTCGGCTGATAACCGAGAGGCAGGAGGTTCGACCCCTCCCGCGCCGACTTCCTTTGCGGAGTCAGCTAAACGGCAGGCTGCCTGTCTCTGAAGCAGGTCAAGGGGGTTCGAGTCCTCCCTCCGCAGTCGCCGTCCGAAGTGACGACCGCTTCGCCGCGCTTATCTTTCACACCCTCAAGATACTTCGGTTTCCGACAGTCCGGCTTGCATGTACGGCCTCTGCGAAGTCGGAGTGCTCCATTCATTCGAGAGGAGAGAAGGAAGATGGCAAACAAGGCACTTTTCAAGTCGCTCGTGGGCAGGCTCGTCCCGGCGGCGGACGCGCGCAACGAGGAGCGCGCGCCGGCCTACGCGCTCACGCCGAAGCAGGCGCTCGCTCAGTACGCGGCGACGGGCTGCCTCAGCGCCACGTTCTACGCCGGCGCGGAGGAGCAGCTCGCGAAGGTGCTTGAACTGTGCGAGCGTGTCGAGCCGTTGTTCGTCGCGAAGACGGCTGTCTATGCGCGCGAGCGCGGGCTGATGAAGGACGTGCCGGCGCTCCTGCTCGCCGTGCTCGCGAAGAAGGACACGGCGCTGCTCGCCGCGGTCTTCCCGCGCGTCGCGGACAACGGCAGGATGCTTCGCAACTTCGTGCAGATCGTCCGTTCGGGCGCGGCGGGGCGCAAGTCGCTCGGCTCGGCCCCGAAGCGCCTCGTGCGCGAGTGGCTCGAAGCGCGCGACGACGCGGCGCTCTTCCGCGCGAGCGTGGGCCAGTCGCCCTCGTTCGCCGACATCCTCAAGATGGTGCACCCGAAGCCGCGCGACCCTTCGCGCGAGGCGCTCTTCGGCTACCTCGTCGGTCGCGACTTCAACCCGGAAGCTCTCCCCGCGCTCGTGCGCCGCTTCGAGGCGTTCAAGGCGGGCGACCGTTCGGTCGTGCCGGACGTGCCGTTCCAGATGCTTTCGGCTCTCGACCTCGCGACGGCGGAGTGGACGGCGGTCGCGCGCCGCGCGCCGTGGCAGATGACGCGCATGAACCTGAACACGTTCGCGCGCCATGGCGTCTTCACTCAGCCCGGCCTCGCCGAGCTGATCGCGCGCCGCCTCGCCGACCCGGAGCAGGTCAGGAAGGCGCGTGTCTTCCCGTACCAGCTCATGGTCGCTTACGCGAACGCCGACGCGCGCGTGCCCGGCTTCGTGCGCGACGCGCTCCAGGACGCGATGGAGGTCGCCATCTCGAACGTGCCGCGCGTCGAGGGCAAGATTTACGTCTGCCCTGACGTTTCGGGTTCGATGCGCTCGCCCGTGACGGGCCTGCGCAAGGGCGCGACGACCGCCGTGCGCTGCGTTGACGTGGCGGCGCTCGTGGCCGCGTCGGTCGTGCGCCGCAACTCGCGCGCGGAAGTCCTGCCGTTCGAGCACGAGGTCGTGAAGGGTTTGAGGTTGAACCCGCGCGACAGCGTGATGACGAACGCGCAGAAGCTCGCCGCGGTCGGCGGCGGCGGCACGAATTGCAGCGCACCTCTGCGCCTGCTCAACGAGCGCAAGGCCGTGGGCGACCTCGTCCTCTACGTCTCGGACAACGAGTCGTGGATGGACGCGGGCGCGGGCCGCGGCACGGCGACAATGCGCGAGTGGTCGTCGTTCAAGCGCCGCAACCCCGGCGCGCGTCTGGCCTGCGTTGACGTGCAGCCATACGGCACGGTGCAGGCGGCGGAACGCGACGACATCCTCAACGTCGGCGGCTTCTCGGATCAGGTCTTCGACGTGGTCGCGGACTTCGCCGCGGGCCGCCTCAACCCCGACCACTGGGTCGGCGTGATCGAGCAGATCGCTCTTTGAGAATGAGTTCAAAGTTCCAAGTTCAAGGTTCAAAGTTTGCGGCCTTGAACTTGGAGCTTTGAACTTGAAACTTTGAACTTGACCGGGGCCGAATGCAGCCGTGACTACATCACCTGAAACGTGAAAACGTCGTCTCGGCATTTCTTGTCAGCCTCTGCTCTTTGAGCGTGGCGAATGCTGGTGTGAGTACATGGTTAACACAGGTTCGACTCCTGTCCCTGCCGTCCTCGACGGCAGGGTTCTCTCACCGATCTTGTCGCCACAAAAGAGCTGTCAGCGTTCAGCGATCAGCTTTCAGCTTTTTGTCTTTAGCTGAAAGCTGAGTGCTGATTGCTGACAGCTTTCCGGGGTGAATGCCGGAAGGACTACATCTTCAAAGGGCCTCGTGGGGAGTGATAACCCCGGCGGTCTTTCGACCGGGCCCGACGGTCTTTCCAAACCTTGTCACCCCTTCACGCTTCGGGCGGGCGGCGAATGCTGGCGGAACTACATGCCTTTCACGCCGCAGGTTCCGGGTTCGAGTCCCGGTGGCCGCGACCACTGACGCGGTCATAGCTCAATGGTAGAGCAGCGAACGTTTCGCCGACTCTTGTCGCCGCCCACTCGTTTTTTAGTCGGAGATTTTCAGGCAGGAGTTCTAGTGATGACCACCCTGACGCTTGAGACCGCGACGTTTCGCACGACCGAAGAGATTCTCGCGCTCGTGCGCGGCTTCGACGACTGTACGCTGCCGCGCGAGCGCTGGACACACGCGGCGCACCTGACGGTCGCGCTCTGGAACCTCCTGCAATACGACTGGCCGGAGGCGTTCGCGCGCGTCCGCCTCGGCATCAAGCACTACAACGCCGCGCACGGCATCGCCACGACGCCGACGGGCGGCTACCACGAGACGCTGACGCTCTTCTGGCTGCGCCGCGTCCGCTCGTTCCTCGAAGACGGGCGCAACGAGGCCCGCTCGCTCGTCGCCCTCGCCAACGAACTCACAGCCTCCGCCGACAAGAACCTGCCGCTCGAACACTACACGCGCGAGCGCCTGTTCTCGGCGGAGGCGCGCGCCGGCTGGGTCGAGCCTGACCTGAAGCCGCTCTAGCGTCGTCTCACTGCGCGCGCAGAATCGCCAGCGGCTTGCGCGTAAGCACGTCGAGGCTGGAGAGCGCGCCGACCGCGCCGACCAGAAGGACTGTGGCGGCGACGCCCAGGAGGTTGCCGGTGGGCGCGAGCGTCCAGTCTATCTCGAAGACGTAGCGCGCGACCGCGTAGGAGAGCGCGTCGGCGGCGAGCGCGCCGACGATTCCGGCGACCAGACCGAGCAGGCCGTACTCCGCGAGCATGATCGTGAGCAGCACGCGCCGTCGCGCGCCGAGAGTCTTCAAGACCGCGGCTTCATAGACGCGCTGGAACTTCGTCATCGCAATCGAGCCGATCAGTATCAGCACGCCGCTCAGGAGGACGAAGCCGCCGATGAAGGTGACGCCGAGCGTGATGTTGGAAAGTATCCGGCTGACGTTGCGCACGATGTCGGCCACGTCTATGACGGAGACGTTCGGGAAGCGGTCAACAATCGCGCGCTGGAAGCGCGAGCGCTCCGGCTCCTCGGTCGGCCCGTCTATCGCCCCGACGAACATCTGCGGCGCACCTTCGAGCGCGCCGGGCCGGAAGACTATGAGGAAGCCCGTCCGCGAGTTGCGCCAGTCAACGCGTCGGACGCTCGACACGCGCGCAGTTATCTTGCGACCCTGTATGTCGAACGTGATTGTCGAGCCGAGGTCGAGGCCCGCCGTGCCGCGCATGTCCTCCTCGATTGAGACTTCCGGCTCGCCCGCTACGCCAGCGTCCCAGAACTTCCCCGCGACGATTGTCTCGTTCGGTTCAAGATTTGGCCGGTAGGTGACGACGTACTCGCGCCCCAGGCGACCGCGCTCGCGCCGCATCCCTGCGGCGTCGAGGTCAATCTCCTGGCCGTTGACGCGGACGATCCGCGCGCGCACCGTGGGGATGAGTTCGGCGCGCGCGCCCGTCGCATGCTCGACCAGTTCGCGCACGCCCCCGACCTGATCCTTCTGTACGTCAATCAGGTACATGTTCGGCAGGTTGCCGCCGCGCATGCGCTCAAACTCGGCGAGCAGATTCGATTGGAGCGACTGCACGGACATCACGAGAAACGCGCCGAGGCCGACGGCCATCACGATGACGTGCGTCTGGTTGCCGGGCCGGTGCATGCTGTTGATCGCCTGCCGCAGAGAGAACGAGCCGAGGCCACGCACGCGCCGCACGGCGAAGATGAGTAGCCACGCTACCACGTAGAGCACAAGCGCCGTCGCGCCGAGGCCCGCGAGGAAGAAGACGCCGACGCGGACTGAGCCGGCCTGCCACGACGCGAGAAACACCAGACCCGCGAGCACGCCGACCGCGACCGCCCAGCGCGTCAGGTCGGGCCAGCGGCGCGGGCCTTCGGCCTCGACTTCGCGCAGGAGCATGTTCGGCCTGATTTGGCGGATGCGAAGCAGCGGCAGCGCCGAGAAGAGCAGCGAGATGAGCATGCCGAGTCCCAGCCCTTGCGCGACTGCGCCCGCGTGCAACCCGTAACTCAGGTTGGGCGGCAGCGAGTCCGCGAAGCGCGCCCGGACGAAGACGAGCGCCGCCCTGGCGAGTAAGACGCCGAGCACACTGCCCGCCGCGCCGAGCGCGACGACCTGCGCGAGATACGCGGCGGTCAGCCTGCGCCCGGTCGCGCCGACGCACTTGAGCACCGCGATTGACTTCTTCCTCTGCTCGATGAAGACGCGCGTCACCGAAGAGACGCCGATGCCGCCAAGCACGAGGATGACGAGGCCGGTGAGCGAAAGATAATTCTCCGCGCGCGCGAACTGCTCGCCGAGGTTCTCTTCAGAGTCTTTGTATGAGCGGACGTTGAAGACGTTGTTGCCTACTTCGGTGCGGAGCGCGCGCACAAGCTCCTCCGTCCGACCCTCGGCGGCCTTAAACAGAATCTTGCGCCGCGCGCGGCTGCCGAAGCCCGTGAGTCCCGCCGTCTCAAGAGCAGTGCGCTCGACGAAGACGCGCGGGCCGAGGCGGAAGCCCCCGGCGCTGCCCGGCTCCTGCTGCGTCGCGGCGCGAATCTCAAACTCCTTCTCGCCGATCTTCACCCGGTCGCCGACGTGGAGGTTGAGTCGTTCGAGAAGCAGAGGGGCGACGACCGCGCCGCCCTGTTCAACGAGCGAGAAATCGAACGGCCTGCCGTCGGCGAGGCGGAAGTCGCCGTAGAGCGGGAAGCCCTTTTCGATTCCCTTCACCTCGACCATCAGCGCGCCCTCGCGCGACTCGTCGGCGGGCCGAAGCATGGTCGGCGCTTCGATGGTCTCGGTGCGCGCCTCGACGAGCGGCGGCGGCGCGGCGCGGTTGATCTTCGCCAGCACGTCCTCCGGCCACTCGCGCGTCGTCTCGACCTGCACGTCCGCCGTCATCAGCTCGCGCGCCTGGCCCGTGACGACGCGGTTGAGGTTCTGAATCATCGAGCGCAGCGCGACGATGCTGCCGACGCCCACGCCGATGCAGAGGAAGAAGAAGAGCAGACGCTTCCACGAAGAGCGCAGCTCGCGTCGCGCGAGGTTGAGTATGAACTTCAAGGCCGCGCTGCCTCCAACTCTCCAGCCGTCGGACTCTCTGTTGATTCCGACTGGCGCAAGGTTTCGTCGGCGACGACCTGTCCGTCGCGCAGGGAGATGCGGCGGTCGGCGCGGCTGGCGAGTTCGTGTTCGTGTGTGACGAGGACGAGCGTCGCCCCGCGCCGACGGTTCATCCCGACCATGAGGTCGAAGACGTGTTGGCCGTTGCGCGAATCGAGATTGCCGGTCGGCTCGTCGGCCAGGAGGATTTTCGGCTCGTTGGCAAAGGCGCGCGCGATAGCGACGCGCTGCTGCTCGCCACCCGAAAGCTGCGACGGGTAATGGTGTGCGCGCTCGGTCAACTCCACGTCGCGGAGGAGTTGTCGCGCGCGCGCGGCGGCGTCTTTCAGGCCGGCGATCTCCATCGGCGCGAGCACGTTTTCGAGAGCGGTCATCGAGGGGATGAGATGGAACGACTGGAAGACGAAGCCGATCTTGCGCCCGCGCAAGGAGGCGAGCGCGTCCTCGCCCATGCGCGTGATCTCCTCGCCGTCAATGCGTATCTGGCCGCTGGTCGGCGCGTCGAGACCGGCGACGAGTCCGAGCAGCGTTGACTTGCCGCTGCCCGAAGGCCCGACGACGGCGACGAACTGCCCGTCAGGAATCGTCAGGTCAAGCTCGCGCAGGATGGTCAACTTCTCCGCGCCGGACTGAACCGTCTTGGAAACCTTGTATAATTCGATCATGCGAAGTTCACTGTTGGCCTTTTCTCTTTTGACCGCGTCTCTTTTGACCGCCGCGTTGCTTTCAGCTTGCGGCGGCGCGGCGCGCGAGTCTTCGGCTTCGCGCGGCGCTTCCGCGACGAATGCCCCGACCCCTCAGCCGGCTCCCGCGACTACGGAAGAGACTTTACCGAAAATCGTCGCCTTCGGCGACAGCCTGACCGCGGGGTACGGCCTCGCGCCGAAGGAGAGCTACCCGGCGCTGCTGCAAAAGATGTTGGACGCGGACGGGTTCAAGTACGAGGTGGTCAACGCCGGAGTTTCGGGCGACACCTCGGCGGGCGGCGTCCGTCGCGTTGACTGGACGCTGGACTCAGGCCGTGTGCGCTTCGTCATCCTGGAGCTGGGCGCGAACGACTTCCTGCGCGGCCAGCCCGTCGCCGAGACGAAAAAGAACCTCGCCGAGATCATCGAGCGCTGCAAGTCGCGCGGCTCTCAAGTCCTCCTCGCCG
>Ga0209577_10001885_pt1 | contig 20496 bp, 22 predicted proteins | sample GraSoiAngelo_109_FD_185874 | JGI IMG/M metagenome (GOLD analysis project Ga0209577, IMG submission 185874) | Grasslands soil microbial communities from the Angelo Coastal Reserve, California, USA - 14_0903_12_20cm (SPAdes) (version 2) | ecosystem: Environmental > Terrestrial > Soil > Grasslands...
TGGTGAAGATCCTGACGACCATGAGCATGACCAGGATCATGATCATGACCACCCGTGAACCCCGGCCATAGTTGATTGAGTCCCTGGGGTGTCCCGACGCCGAGTCGGGTTCTAGCCAGTCGTGACATCTCTAGGTTGCGCTGAAGCGCATGCTGCCGCGCGAATCGAGCAAGGTAATCAAGAAGGCCGCCGCGCCCGCTGGTTGAACCTGCTTGTTGAGTTGGTCGCACACGGCGCGCACCGAGCGAGACCACCAGGATGGCGAGGCCGCCGACCAGCAACCCGTTGCTGACTTTGAACGTGAGGGCGAGGTTCTGCGATCGGCATGCTGCTTGCCTTCTTCAGCTACAAGGAGCAATTCGTCACGCGCGTGAGCAATCTCATCGACAAAGCTGTTGATCTCACCATGCTCAGGCTCCATGCCGAGCGGCTGGCCGACATCGCGCTCGCCACCCCTGAGCCGCGTGAGGAAGCTCCCGCGCAAGCCGAGCCACGGCGCGCAGTCGCTATCGAGCTGCGCAACGTGGCGTTTCGCTACGGCGAGAATGAGCCATGGGTGCTCCAAGGCGTGAGCTTCCGCGTCGAGGCGGGCGAGCGCGTGGCTATCGTCGGCCCCTCCGGGTGCGGGAAGACTACACTGCTGAGGATCGTACTGTTGCTGGATCAGGCCACGAGCCGCCTCGACGCAGCCAACGAGAAGGCGGTGAGCGCTACCATTCGGGCGGCACGCGTGCGTGATACAACTTGTATGCGCGGCGTGCTCGGTGTGGTTGTGCGGGCCATTGCCGTGACCGTCGGCGCCTGCCTTTGCATCGGCCAACCGTTGTAACCCGTTTGAAAAAGAGTGGATCCAAACTGGCCGCAGGTTACTGCCGGACATTTTGGTCACTCGGTCTACAGGAGCGTGTCATGTTGAGCGATCCCATCCTCGAACAGAGTCCGTCGCTCGCGCAGCAAGCGGAGCAAAAAGTGCTATCCGGGCTGTATCGCGGCCCAATCGACCGCGTCCGGCTGGCAAAGAGCGGATATAGCGTCAGACGCGTCGATCTGTCGGACGTCTCGGAGGTCGTCACGGACGTGCGTCCCAAGGCGGGCGACCTGGTGCTCGCGCGAGTGAAGCGGCTCGGTCAACACCAGCATCTTGAATTCGTCAACGGGCGGCGAAGCCGCTTGTGGCCCGGAGACGAAATCGTCGTGGCATTCGGCGCTCGCTATGCTCCGGATCAGTACGAAGCCGTCGTTCCCGACGACCTTTCCCCCTGCCAACTGGTTGCAGGAGGAGGAATCGCCGGGCGCGTGGTTAGCCGCCACGCCAACATCAAGCCAGCTACCGATGTCGAGCCTCTCGGGTTGTTGGTCAATGCCCAGGGCGTGATCAACGTGCGCGGTGCGGCGCTGGGTCCATCACCGCCCCTGCGACCCCCTCTGGTGGTGGCCGTCGTCGGTTCGAGCATGAATGCGGGCAAGACCACGACCGCCGCGCACTTGATCGTCGGGCTGCGCCGTCGGCGTCTTCGCGTCGGCGCTGCCAAGGTCACTGGTACGGGAGCTGGCGGAGACCGGTGGTTGTTGACCGACGCGGGAGCCAGTCCGGTGCTGGACTTCACCGATTCGGGTTTTGCGACCACGGCAGGACTGCCGTTGGAAGCGCTCGAGCACATCCTGACTCACTTGACCGGGCATATCGCGTCCGCCGGCGTCGACTGCCTCGTCCTGGAGGTAGCGGATGGGTTGTTGCAGCGGGAGACCGCAGCACTTGTCCAGTCACATCGGTTCAGAAAGACGGTCGACGCGGCGCTGTTTGCCGCGCCCGATGCGATGAGCGCGATCGCCGGGGTCGACTGGCTGCGGCGGCGCAATCTTGCGGTTGCGGCGGTCAGCGGCATGGTTACGGCGTCGCCGCTGGCCCGGCAAGAGGCGGCTAGCGAGCTTGGCGTTCCGGTTGTGACGATCGATGAGTTGGCCACCGAGAAGGTCGTTTGCGACCTGTTTCCAGTCCTTCACCGTCTCACTGCTGATGGGGCCGTCGCTTGAATTACGCATATCAAGACGGCGCGACGCAGAGCGGGGAACTGCTCAGCTTCGAGCCTGGGCTGCGCTATTTGCTCGGGGTCCCGAAAGAGCTCAACGAAGCGCCGCCCGTTGTCGTGTGCATTCATGGGATCCGGCGCAACGTGCAGGAGCAATTCCGGGCGTTCGCGCCGCTGGCCGAGCAGGCAGGCTGGCTGCTGCTGGTTCCGTTGTTCGCGGCCGACTCTTTTCCTGACTATCAGCGCCTGGGAAGGCCTGGCAGGGGGGGGCGGGCCGATCTGTCGCTGCTCGGGCTGATCGGGCACCTGAACGCGCGATTCAGTCTGCCGGAAAGAACGATCTACCTGTTCGGACATTCGGGTGGCGCCCAGTTTGTGCATCGCTTCGTGATGGTTCATCCCCGCCACGTAGCGCGCTACGCGATCAGCGCCCCGGGGTGGTACACGTTCCCGGACGAGTCGCTGGCTTACCCCTGCGGACTTGCCGGCGGCGCGCCTGAAGGCGAGCTCGTGCGCCTCAGCGATTTCCTGAGGATTCAGGGCGCCGTGTTCGTTGGTAGCGCTGACTGTCACCGTGGACCCAATGTGCGGTGCAACCCGACCGTGGATACTCAGCAGGGAGTTCATCGGCTCGAGCGCGCGATGCGCTGGACCCGCGCGATGAACGCACGAGCGAGGGAGATGGGGCTCCCTGAGCCTCTGAAGCTGCAGCTGCTGCGCGACGGCGCCCATAATTTCGGCGGTCTGGTCCGGCGCAACCGACTGCACGAGCATGTCTGGGAATTCCTGACGAGCTCTGCGGAGACGGACACATGATGGGCTGGCTGGGGGTGCTTGCGCGCGCATGGATGTCCGCGCCGCGCAACATCCGCCTTCTGAACATGGCCCGACTGGCCCGCAGCGTCGCTCAAGGCCTGCTCGCTACCGACTTCGTGCTGTACTTGCGATCGCTCGGATGGAAGGGGGCGGCTATCGGTTCGCTGCTGGCGACCGCGCTGGTGTTTTCCGTGTGCGTCACGGTCGCGGGCTCGACCGCCAGCGACAAATACGGCCGCAAGGCATTCCTGCTCGTTTACGACGGCCTGCATGCACTGGCGTGCCTGATCGCGGCCCTCAGCACCTCGACCGCGTTGTTGGCGGGTTGTGCGATCGTCACCGGATTCGGCCGCGGCGCCAACGGTACGGCGGGCCCGTTTGCGGCCGTCGAGAGAGCCTGGATCACTCAGGGCGTGGACGCCCGGACGTGGACTCGGGCGCTCAGCACCAATTCCACGCTCGGATTCCTTGGAATGGCGATCGGCGCCATGCTGGCGATGCTGCCGAGCCTGTTTCCGGACGCTGTGACCGGCGCCCCGAACTTCCGGATCATCTTCCCGATCGCGATGGTGTCCTCGCTGATCTGTCTTGCATGTGTGATTCGAGCTCGCGACATGCACGCGGAACTGGTGGCCGCTCCGGAGCAGGAAGCCGATGAGGCCGCGGTGCGCCAGTCCGAGAACCGGAGTCTGCTTCAGCTCGCGGTCGTCAATCTGCTGCGGGGCGCAGGTATCGGATTGGTCGGGCCCATGACTTCGTACTGGTTTGCCGTGCGCTTCAACGTCGGGCCCGAGCACGTCGGCCCGATGATGGCGGCAGGCTTTCTGGTCGCTGCGATCACGTCGCAGATCTCCGCCAGCCTCGGGATGAGATACGGAATGATGGCGGTCATCGTCAGGCTGCGCCTCGTGTCGATGTTATTGATCGCTGCCATGCCCCTGTCTCCCAATCTGACCGTGGCGATGGCGCTTTACCTGGTGCTGACGACGATGGACCGCTCGTCCAACGGCCCGCGAGCGGCGATTACGGCCAACCTGGTTCGCAACAAACGCCGGGGGCTCGCCGGCACAGTGTCAGCGATCTCGCAGCAGCTCACGCGATCGCTCGGGCCGGCGGCAGCCGGCCTGATGTTCGACGCCGGGATGCTGGCGGCGCCGTTTTTCGCGGGCGCGTTCTTTCAGGCCGCGTACCTATATATGTATCAGCGCTGCTTCCGGGACAAGGATCCGTTGCTCGCGGCCCCGGTTACGGCGGCGCAGCCGGCCGGGCCGGGACCGCGCTGAAATGCCGCATCAGATTCCAGTCGAGCGTCTTCCGTTTCGCCTTGCGGCCTGTCGATTGAACGATGTGCTGCATGTTTCATGCGCAATAGCATGTACTTCTCTACGAATGCCAGCCACGCTAAAAGCCAGGGCGTGGAGATGTCGATTCAAGCGAAACCGCTCACAGGCATGACAATCGGTGTGCAGGGTGAAGCAGCCAACCGGAAATGTACTCGCGCGAGGATGTGCCATATCGGCAGTCGTCTGTACGTTGTTTCATTTGTTGCTAGAACCAACCGTGTTTCCCAGCTTTGAGGCATTAGCAGCAACGGCGGTGGCCGGTATCCTTCCGCTTGCACTCGGTAACTTTGTTTGGGACCAGGGCTTTCGACGAGCCGACAGCCAACTCTTGGCGGTAATGGCATATGCAACACCTCTCTGCAGCGCTCTTCTGTTAGCTGCACTTGGTGCGGCCTTGTTGACTTGGAACCTTCTTGTCGGCGCTGTTGTGATTGTGCTAGCCGGCGTACTTTCGCGCACGAACCCTTAGCGATCCTCGCCGCGTTCCCCACAGGTGAGCTCGCCGAAACGAAACGTCGTTGCTCGACTCGGTACTCGCCATACTGTCCAGAAAGAGGGTAAGCGCTCGAATAACACCGTGCTTGACGTCCGGGGCAATGTTACTGTCGCCGTTTTGGCTATAGACGTGACTAAGCAAATGAACAGGCCCCGGGTTGCTCGCTCTAAAGCCTGTTACTTCATCTCTCTCTTGCTCGTGCTGCTATTGGGAGATTCTGCGATATGCGCAGCTGACTCGACTCGACAATGCGCGGTCCCAGTCGGGACGAAATCGTTCGTATTTAGTTCCGAAGGCCACACGTTGCGAGGATTCATTGAGGCAACTGCTGGAGGCAGGAATCAGCCAGCCATTCTCATATTGCATGGGTCTGGATCGACGGACGTCATGCACGATGATCGTTCGGACGGTGGCTACTATAGAGCGCAACGAGAAGCCTTCCGGTCTGCCGGACTTGCTACCGTCGTGTGGGACAAGGCGGGCGACGGGTGTAGTGAGGGACAATACCCACACGGAACCCCAATCATGGCTCGTGCCGCAGAAGTATTAGCCGCCATCGAGGCACTCAAACAGCGACCTGAGATAGATCCAAAGCGGATTGGCCTCTGGGGAATCAGCCAGGGCGGTTGGGTTGCGCCGATGGCAGCCGTGCGCTCGAAAGATGTAGCCTTCCTTATACTCGTGAGCAGTCCGGGCCGGGATGCAGTTTCGCAGCTTGAGTACCAGGCAGTGAACGCGTTACGCGCAAGCGGTGTGGGCGAGACAGAGCTGCGTTCGGCAGCGGCGACGCTGCGGCGAGCATTCGCAATCATGCGAGCAGGCGGGTCGTCCCAGGAGTTTGCGGCCGCGGTAGAACCGCTACAAAAGTATCCCGTGCTCCGTGAGCTTGGCATCACGGTAGGTACTCCCGAAGGATATCGCGCATGGCAATCTACTGCGGACTTCGTCTATCGGCCCGACACCGCCCTGAGGGAGCTGAAGCAGCCGACACTTGCGATCTTTGGAGATCACGACGTGCTGGTCGACTGGCGTGAAAGCGTCGCTATTTATCGCGAATCGTTCAAGCGGGCGAATAATCACGATCTAACGATCAAGGTATTCAAGGGCGCCGACCACAACATCTACGGCATCGGACGAACAAAATCTGTCGACGGTTATGCGGACACGATGACCGGCTGGTTGCGCGCACGAGGATTTGCGCAAAGCAGTGTCGAGGGGCGATAGCAAGCAAATTGCCGGACTCACGCCCAACCCCAATCCAGTGTTGCGTGAAGATCGGCCACAGCACGGTCATTCAAGCCACCGACGGCAACTTGTGGGTCACCAATCCCAACACTCACCTCTGGGGAACGGTGTATACGATCACTCCAACGGGCACGCTGCTGCAAACACTCGCTTTCAGCGGCAGCGTCGCCCATGGGGTTGTCGCGGCGACCCGTTGCAGTTACGTATTTGAAAGGATCGCCCGTTGATTACACACCGGACTGACGAGCAGCGGTTTGATTCGCGGGCTAAGAGTAGTGCCGATCGGGCGTGCGAATTGCGTTCGCAGCACGCTGCTCGTAACTAGGTTCGAGGGCTCAACAAATAGTGACACCCCGACGGTACCCCGAGCGAAAATTTGATGGCACCCCGAGGCAAATCGCAGAGATTTTCTTCATCATGACGACGTACGACGGCGATGAGGACATCTTTCAGTGCCTCAGCCAGGGTGCCAAAGGCCACCTGCTCAAAGACGCACCACGGCAGGAAATCCTTTCCGCGATCCGTGCCGTGAGCGAAGACCGGCCCTACACCTCATCCTCGGTCGCGGCCAAGGCGCGGCAGCGCATGGCAAAGCCGAGCCTCACCCGGCGCGAGCTGGATGTGTTGCAGCTCGTCGCTCAAGGACGGAGCAACAAGGATATTGCACGGCGACTGGCCATCACCGAAGGCACCGCCAAGACGCACGTCAAAGCCATTCTGACCAAGCTCGACGCCATCAGCCGGACAGAGGCCGTGGCGGTTGCCCACAAACGGGGCATGATCCGCTTGTAACGCAGCCGTCAGCGATAAGCGCGCACAGTGCCATGGGATGAGGCGGACGTATTGGCCACCTCAAGCGGGGGCTTCGGGCAGTTCCAACTCGACTTTCGCACCCTGCCCGGATGCGACGCCGAGAGTGCGTAACTTATTGTTTTCATGGCAGTGTAGCGAGAATTGAGAGCGAGATTGAGACCGGTTGTGACCCCCTGATTAGGGGTCAATGGCTCCCCGGGTTGGAGCCGGATCACCAAGTAAGTACCGGTTCTAACAGAGAGGAATTTCCGCGGTCGCTCGTAAACTTACCCCTTTCATACCCCGGAATTCACGCGCTGCGACGAGACAGCTCGGGACGCCCTGAACCGTGTTGTGGTAAAGTGAATATGAGAGATCGCTTTACCCAGGGGATTCGATGAACTCAACCGTCAAACTCAGCAGCAAGTATCAAGTGGTCATTCCGCAGGCTGCCCGCGAAGCGCTCGGCCTTGAAGTCGGCGATGAGCTGTTGGTGCTCTGCAAGAGCGATCGCGTCGTCATGATGCCCAAGCCGAAGAAGTTCTCTCGCCGCACCGCGGGCCTGCATCGCGAGGTCTGGGAGGGGGCGCGCGCATACCTGAAAGACGAGCGGGGAAGCTGGTGACGCCGCAGGCGCTTCGTGGGCATCGCAGGGTCCTGATCGACAGCAGCGTCTGGATTTACCATTTTGAGCAGCATGCTGAATTTGGAGTGGCGGCAGGTCGGGCCGTCGAGGCCTTGGAAGAGGGTGCCTTCCGAGGCGTTACCTCGGAGCTGACACTGCTGGAATTGACCGTCCGGCCATTGCAATTGGGTCGCCAGGACGTGGCAGACGAGTACGAACTGCTGCTGAGCTATTTTCCAAACTTAGAACTGGAGCCGGTCACCAGAGAAATCTTGCTGGATGCCGCTGCCTTGCGCGCTCGTCACCGCCTGCGGACACCGGACGCGATACTGCTGGCGACAGGAATTCGCACGGGTGCTACCGCAGCAATTACAAATGACGCCGGCTGGCGGGTCTGCGAGCCGTCGGGCATCAAGTCCATCCTGCTGTCAGACCTGAGCTAACTTTCAAATGACCACCGCCAGAGAACGTAATGCTCTCGCTGTCGATTTGCCCGCTCGATTGGACGGTTCGATAAATGCTGATGCGAAGAACGTCTGGTAGGCGGAGAGTCTCCAGCTGCCTGACGAGCTTGGCGCGGGTCGGACGAGGACATGCACCCCTACGAGGTGCTGCGCAGGAATCGACTGCACAAGGGATGACGAACTCGATTGAGGTGCTCGAATCGTCGCCGCCGTCCGGGCAAAGGATCGCACGGCGGACTTGGTAGCTGCATAGACACCGACGTTCTCGGTGCCCTTGCTAGCGACGACGCTGGTGTTGAAGATCACGGATGCGCCGTCGTTGAGAGGAATCGCCTTTTGGAGAGTGAAATACGGGTCATTCCCGCTCATGACACGCCCGTGAGCTTGCTTTATCGGATGCACGAGGTGAACGGAACCTGGAAGATTATCGACGTCTATTCCAACGGGGTCAGTGAACTCACCTTGCGCCGATCGGACTTCGCCGCAATGCTCGCCGCTGGAGGGGCTCCCGTCCTGAAAGCCCATCTGGACAAGTCCAGCGACCGTCTTATGAAGTAGTTTCGGCGGTCTCGTTTTTCAGGCTCGCTGAACCCATCAGCGCCGGTTGGAAGAGCAGTGCCGAGGCGAGCGTCCAGACCAGAGAGATCATCAGGAGCTTGCCCATGCTGGCTGTTCCAGGATGGCTCGAGGCCCAGAGGCTGCCGAAGCCGGTCGCCGTCGCGAGCGCGCTGAAAAATACCCCCCGAGCCAGGCTCGATGTCAGAAGATGCGAGCCGCCCGAGCGCCAAGACATGACGAAGTAGATATGGGACGCCACCCCAATCCCAAAGAGCAGCGGCAGGGCGATAATGTTTGCAAAATTCAGCGGCTGCCCGATCAGGACGCAGCTGCCCAGGGTCAAGAACCCGGTCAATACGATCGGCGCCATGGTGATCGCCACGTCGCGTACTCGTCGCAGCGCGATCAGGAGAACATGGCCCCCGTCACGTGACGCCGGCAGGGCGCAGTGTCTTTTACGATCTTTTTCCGCCCGAGAAAGCGGCCGAGATGGAAATGCGCGCGCAGTTGTTGATTGGCCTGGAGCACTGGCTGGAAAAGTGCCGCATGACGCAAGCCGAGGCCGCCAAGGTGCTGGGCGTTACCCAAGCGCGTGTGTCGGATTTGAAGCGCGGTAAGATCGACCGATTCAGCATGGACCTGCTGGTACGGTTGGCAGCGCGGGCCGGACTCAAGCCGAAGTTGAAACTGGCGGCGTAATTGGCCGTAGAACAATATTCGGAAGGCGACGAGCGGCCGCACTCAGTTCTGATTACCTGAATGTCTGCCTCGCCCAGGAACCCGCCGCCGCGCGCAACGGAATCGGCGACGGCTCGTTTGGATTCCCGATAAGGTACTGGAAGAGCAACTGGATCGTCTGAGTGAACTTTTCCAGGCGGCTACGGTGAAGTACAGGGCTGTCCACAATCTTTCGCCGCTGACGAATCTCGGGGCCCATGGAGATTCGACAAGTCTTTCTTAAACCACGTTTTCTGGTTCTGGGCCACGTTCTGCACCCCGGGTCGGATTGTACGCTCATAGCGCGACGTTCCATTCTGCCTCGTCTGCGCCAACTGGTTTCGGTTATAAATCACGGTGCCCGGCATGAGGTTACGGGCACCGAAGATGTGTAAGCGGCTTTGGTGAGTCAGGAACCGGCAGCAGAAATGGCTTTCCACCGCGACAGCCACTACGTTCCTTGTTCGTATTTAAAGCGCTGGACCGATGCGGACAAGGTCTGGACATATCGCGTCCTGGTGCCTCATCCGAAGTTTCGGAAACCCGTTACTGGGTTATTGGCGACCTTTGGCACGTCAGTCGTGCCACCACAGGCTGGCGTCCGTCGAGTGAGAGGACGCTGGCCTAATTATCGTCGGGCCTTGGCGATCTCTTTCCACAAACCAAGCACCAGAAGCGTGTGAATGACGCGCGTGGCGACTCCGGCCCGCGCTCACACAGCGGATCCTCAGGCGATGCTGATCACGATGCGATGAAGCGGCGGACTGTCGAGCCAGCATCGTCGGAGGCATGCACGGGAACCCGCGTATCGGCGTTGACCGGATCGACGGCATGGCGCAGCTCTTCTCTCATCACAGCGAGGGGTGTACGCTGAGGATCGTGCGTAGCAGACCTGCAAACTGGGTGATCACAGCGCTGGTAATATTTCAGCTCGCCATCGGTTTGCAATGGGACGTCGCGCAAGCTGTCGTTGCCCCACCCGAACGGCAGATGAACGGCATGGAAGCGGGGCACTGTCCTGCCCAGCCGTCCAAGGACTCGGGGACCGCCAAGGGAGGCGACGCTGGAGCCCCCACGAGTGCCCTGTCGTCGCATAAAAACCCGGTTAACGAACACGACTGCTGCCGCTCTCTGGGGTGCCAGTGTCATTGCGCGCAGAGCCCCTGTGCGCTCGACCTGCCACTGGCGAGCGTGGCTCTTTCCGGTTCGGTGCTATTGCCTGTCTTCGACGTGCGGCCTCCCGTTGCGCGCACGAACGAGTTGTTTCGACCTCCCATCCTTTGAGTCTCAGGCGCGATCGACGCGATCTGCGCTGCGCGAGCACAAGACAGTCGTAGTGTGACCGCTTCGCGGCGCAAAGCACGCTAGGGCGTCGATTCGAGCAGCTCGGGCCTGCGCGTTTCAGAGCGCTGATTCCTACTGACACGCCTACTTAGGTTCGCCGCCGTAGCTGCGTCGACACATTGCGCCGGACCTGGCCCGAGGTGGTTCCGGCGCCCCCAGGCGGCAGGGATCCGTGCTGGATCACATGGTGATGACCGAGGAATTGCGATGGATCGATCTGATTTAACGTTGGAGGGTCTGAGTCGCTCACGACGGCGTTTGGTCCAGGGGCTCGCAGGCGGAGTGCTGGTCCTCGGCAGTGCGCCTCGCTTTGGCTGGGTCGCAGCCGCCGAGCCGGCAACCGCGGGCGATGCAGGTGCCGTCCTGTCCGGGACTGAATTCAATTTGGAGATTGGCGCACTGGCCGTGAATTTCACCGGCCAGCCGGGAATCGCCACGGCCGTGAACGGACGACTCCCTGCGCCGCTGTTGCGGTGGCGCGAAGGGGATGCCATCACACTGCGAGTGTCGAATCGGTTGGCCGCACCGAGCTCCATCCATTGGCACGGAGTCATTCTCCCCGCCGATATGGACGGCGTGCCGGGACTGAGCTTCGACGGCATCGGGCCGGGCGAGACCTACGTCTATCGCTTCAGAGTCAATCAGTCGGGCACCTACTGGTATCACAGTCATTCGCGGTTCCAGGAGCAAACCGGTCTCTATGGCCCCATCGTGATCGAGCCTCGGCGTGGCGAGCGGCACCGTGCAGATCGCGAACACGTCGTGTTGCTGTCGGAATGGACAGATCGCGACCCCGAGCACATTTATCGAACCCTGAAGCGGCAAAGTAACTATTTCAACTTCGGTCGGCACACGGTGGGCGATTTCCTCAACGATGCGCGCAGGCAAGGCTGGAAGCCGACGGTCGCGGATCGGCTCATGTGGGGACAAATGCGCATGGATCCGACGGATCTGGCGGATGTGTCCGGCTACGCCTACACCTACCTCATGAACGGCACCACGCCGGCTGGCAACTGGACCGGACTGTTCCGGCGTGGCGAGAGAGTGCGGCTGCGCTTCATCAATGGATCTTCGATGAGCTTCTTCGATGTCCGCATTCCGGGGCTGAAGCTGACGGTGGTGGCCGCCGACGGTCAGGACGTCGAGCCGGTTACCGTCGATGAGTTTCGCATTGGGACGGCGGAGGTGTACGACGTGATCGTGGAACCTAAGGAGGATCGCGCGTACACGATCTTCGCGCAGTCACTCGATCGCTCGGGCTATGCCCGCGGCACGCTGGCACCCCAACCTGGCATGCAGGCGGAGGTGCCGGCGCTCGATCCCCGGTCGCTCCTCACCATGATGGATATGGGTATGGGTCACAACATGGCCGGCATGGACATGAGCGGGATGAAAGACATGGATCATGGCGCCATGGATCACGATGCCAGACCCAAGGGTGATGCCATGAGCGCGCCGCATCACGCGCCCGCCGAGTACGGTCCCAACGTGGATTCAGTAGCCATGCAACCGCAGAGCCGCCTGGACGATCCGGGGGTGGGTCTGCGGAACAACGGCCGTCGAGTACTGACTTACGCCGATCTGCACACGCTCGGTGGCCCGATCGATCACCGCCAGGCGGGCCGCGACATTGAGCTGCATCTCACTGGGCACATGGAACGCTACGTGTGGTCATTCAACGGCCAGAAGTTCTCGGAGGCGGAACCCTTGCGCTTCAACCATGGCGAGCGTCTGCGCCTGGTGCTTGTGAATGACAGCATGATGAATCACCCCATTCACCTGCACGGCATGTGGGGCGAAGTGGAGTCGGAGAAAGGAGAGTTCCTCGTCCGCAAGCACACCATCACCGTGCAGCCGGGGCAGCGTCTGGCGTATTGGGTCACCGCCGATGCACTCGGCCGCTGGGCGTATCACTGTCATCTGCTGTATCACATGGAGGCGGGAATGTTTCGGGAGGTGCATGTCGCGAGCTCCTCGAAAGAGGGGACACGGTCGTGATGCCTCGCGCGAAGCTCGCTCTCTTACACGGTATCCTGGGGCTCGTGGCCGCCTCATTCGCACTCGCTGACGAGCCTCAGGAATTGGCCTCTCACCCCCCTCGCGGCTCGTCGCAAAGCCCCGAGGCGCTACCGCCTGCCGCGCCCGCGCACAACGACCATAAGACTGCGAGCGAGGAGGCTCACGTGCCACCCGATCCGCCGCAGCATCCGATGGGTGACATGCCCTACCCAAGCATGGCGGCGATGATGCAAATGGACGACACGGCACGTACGGCGAAAGTGCTCTTTGATCAGCTCGAGTGGCGCAACACCGCCGAGGGCAAGGCTGCGGTGTGGGATGCGTGGGGCTGGTATGGCGGAGATTACAACAAGGCCTGGCTCAGAACAGAAGGCGAACGCGTCGGCGGCACGACGCAGAACGCACGCGCCGATCTGCTATGGGACCATATCTTCGCGCGTTGGTGGAGTGTGCAGTCCGGGGGACGCCGAGACTTCGGCGAAGGCCCAGCGCGCACTTGGGCGGCGATCGGAGTCCAAGGACTCGCGCCCGATTGGTTCGACACCGAGGCTACGTTCTATGTCGGTGACCAGGGGCGCACCGCCGTGAGGCTCAAGACGGAATACCAGCTGCTCTTCACACAGCGGCTAATTCTGCAACCGGAAGGCGAGGCCAACCTGTACGGCAAACCCGATCCCGCGCGTCAACTGGGTTCCGGATTATCCGATCTTGAGATCGGCCTGCGTCTTCGTTACGAGGTGCGGCGGGAGTTTGCGCCGTACATCGGGGTCGTTTGGTCGCGCCGTTTCGGCGGAACCGCCGACCGAGTGCGGCAATCCGGCGGGGACGTGAGCGACGTGCAGTTCGTCGCAGGCCTGCGCGCGTGGTTTTAGCGGAACTCAATACGAACCGCTCATCCACACATAGACCGGCTCTTGTCAGCATCGTTACACCCACCATCTGGAGACTGGCCATGAAAATCCTGTCACTCTTGTCCGGCCTTGCCTTGGTGACGTTTGGGGCCATCGCAAGTGCCCACGCTCACCTCCAGAAGTCGCGTCCGGCGGACGGCAGTGTGATCACAACTTCCCCCTCTAACCTCGTGCTCAATTTCTCGGAAACTGCGCGAGTGACCGCCTTGTCGATTCAGAAGGGCGATGAGCCCCGGCAGAACCTGAAACCGCTGCCCAGCACTGCCGCGCAAGAGATCTCCGTCGCTCTGCCTCAATTGACGCCCGGCACCTACTCGGTGAGCTGGCGCGTGGTGAGCGATGACGGCCACATGATGTCAGGCACACTGCACTTCACGCTGGCCCCCGACCACGCCACAGATCGTGCGGCCGATCATGCGACGCAGCACTGAGGCGTCACGCGAATGGTGGACGTTCTCTCGGTCATCCTGCGGGCGTTGACCTTCGTCCTGCTGTTCCAGGCCGCTGGAGTCGCAATTTTCTTCGCGGTCTTCGAGCGCCGGCTCGCAAGCTGTCGGGGTGCGGTCCGGCGACTGGGTCAGGCGGCTGCGCTCGCGGCTATTGCGTTGGTCGCGGCACACTACGCCTTGGAGGCCGCACGGATGGCGGGGGACTTGTCCGGCATGTGGGACCCCTCTTTACAAGGGATGGTGTGGCACTCTTCGAGCCGTGCGGCCTTCACATTTCGGCTGGCGGGCCTGTTGCTCATTGCGATCGGGCTTCAGGGTGGGCGTGGTCGCTGGACGATCGTGGCAGTGATCGGATCGGTGATCGCCATCCTGGCGTTCACGCTCACGGGACACACATCCGTAGCCGCCCATCGTGGGGCATTGGCAGCGCTGTTGATGATCCACCTCCTGATCGTCGCGTTCTGGTTCGGTGCGTTGTCGCCGCTGTACGTCGCGAGCTTGCGCGAGACGCCTACCCGGGCCTTTGACATCATCGAGCGGTTCACTGCCGTGGCGACGTGGCTTGTGCCGGTGGTTTTGTTGGCCGGCTTTGCCATAGCCGTTCTGTTGCTTCCGAGCGTCTCCGCCCTGAGGGAGCCCTACGGGGAATTGCTCATCGCGAAAGTCGTTGGCTTCGCTCTACTGATGGGCCTTGCCGCCGCGAACAAGTGGCGGCTCGGCCCAGCCTTGGCCCACGGGACTGTGCAAAGTGGGCGGCGGTTTCGCCGGGCAGTGGCCGCCGAGTATGTCCTGATCGCGGCGGTACTCACGATCACCGCGGTCATGACGTCCTTTTTCTCACCTGAGGCGTGAAGGTATGGGTAGTCTCCGCTCGGGCGAAAACATTACAGCGTGGGCCCGCATGAGCCGGCTTGTGACCCTTGGGGGCGGCATCCACCAACTTTCTGAGCGCGGTCGCGCGAGGCGTCATCTTCTCGGTCCTTGCGTGACAGAGCCCTTTGCATCAGATACAGCGGCTAAATCAGGGTTTTCCTAAATGAAATTGGCGACGCGCGAGGATCACGGACATCCCGACCCGCACGGCGGTCACAAGATGACGGACGATCAGGGCGGCCACGATCGACACGCCGGCCACTCCGTTGCGATGTTCCGGGACAAATTCTGGCTGAGTTTTGCCCTGACGATTCCCGTCGTTATCTGGTCGAGCGACGTTCAGGGTTGGTTTGGATATACAGCGCCTTCCTTCCCGGGCTCGAAGCTAATCCCGGCGGTTCTCGGAACGCTGGTCTTTATCTATGGGGGCCTGGTTTTCATCCGCGGGGCTCAGCGCGAACTGGCAGATCACAAGCCCGGCATGATGACCCTCATAAGCCTGGCGATCATTGTCGCGTTTGGAACCTCGCTTGCTGCGACATTTGGTCTCTTCGAGATCGACGTTTGGTGGGAACTCGCCTCGCTGATCACCATCATGGTCCTCGGCCACTGGCTGGAAATGCGCGCCATTTCCCAGGCTCGTGGCGCGCTCAGTGCGCTCGCGGCCCTGCTCCCGGACACCGCTGAGCGCGTGACTGGCACAGACACTCAGTCAGTTCCGCTGTCTGAGTTGAGAACCGGCGACGTCCTTCTCATCCGGCCCGGGGCCCGGGTTCCGGCAGATGGCACTGTCATCGAGGGCGCTGCCGAAGTTGACGAGTCCATGATCACCGGCGAGTCTAAAACGGTGCCGAAGGGCGCGGGTGCCAGAGTTACTGCGGGAACAGTTGCCAGTGGTGGCAGCCTTCGTGTGCGAGTGACCGCAATCGGGGACCAAACCGCTCTCTCCGGAATCATGCGGCTGGTTGCGGCTGCGCAGGCGTCCGGTTCTCGCACGCAAGCTCTTGCCGATCGGGCAGCGGCGATCCTGTTCTACGTGGCAGTCGTAGCGGGCGCTGTGACGTTCACCTTCTGGTGGCTTTCCGGCGACAAGGAACATGCCCTGATTCGAACGGCAACGGTCCTGATCATCGCTTGCCCGCATGCGCTTGGACTCGCGATTCCGCTCGTGATCGCCATTGCGACGTCACTAGGGGCCCGGAATGGGCTCCTTGTTAAGGACAGACTCGCGCTCGAACGCGCCCGAAATCTGGACATGGTCATTTTCGACAAGACCGGAACTCTGACGCGCGGCGCTCCTGCAGTCTCGGACGTCGCCGCTGCACCTGGCATCACCGAAGGCGATCTGATTGGTCAGGCCGCCGCTGTCGAATCCAGTTCCGAACACCCGCTCGCCAAAGCAATCGTCGCCGAAGCCAGGCGCCGCGGGGTGGCCCAAGCGGCAGCCACGGATTTCAAGGCGCTGCCCGGGCGAGGAGCGGAAGCGCTCGTACAGGGCAGGATAGTCAAGGTCGGCGGACCACGTTTGCTGTCTGAGGCCAACGTTTCGGTACCGGCAGAACTCGAAAAACGCACTGCCGCATGGAGTTCAGATGGGAAGACGGTTCTCTATGCCGTTGCACAAGGAGGACTGCTCGGAGCTTTCGCCATTGAAGATGAGATCCGCCCCGAATCTGCTGAAGCCGTCACCGAACTCCACGCCCTTGGGATCCGGGTCGCGATGATCACGGGAGATTCGCAGGCAGTTGCCGATTCAGTCGCTCGGCGTCTCGGCATCGATGAAGTCGCAGCCGAGGTGCTCCCCGCTGACAAGGCTTCGGCAGTAAAGCGCTTTCAGGCTGGTGGCGACAAGGTCGCGATGGTCGGCGACGGCGTGAACGACGCGCCGGCCCTGGCCACCGCCAATGTAGGAATCGCAATCGGTGCGGGAACGGACGTCGCGATTGAATCCGCGGGAATCGTGCTCGTGCGTAGCGATCCCAGCGACGTAGTCGGGGCAATCGAGCTGTCGCGAGCAACCTACAGAAAGATGGTGCAAAATCTCGTTTGGGCGAGCGCTTATAACCTCGTCTCCATTCCGATCGCGGGGGGTCTGCTGGTTCGTTGGGGGTTTGATCTGCCCATGAGTGTCGGCGCGGTCGCGATGAGCGCGTCGACCATCATCGTGGCTGCGAACGCGCAACTGCTTCGCCGAGTGAAGCTGCGGCGCGCGAGCCACTGATGGTCCAATCCGCGCCGGGGAGCGAGGAGTGTCGCTATAGAAGCAGGCATGCCTCGTCGAACTCGAGTCGCGGGCTGCTGGGAATGAGCTTGGCACGATCGCCGTAACCGATATTGCAGAGAAAATTCGACCTGACATGGCCGTCCGGAAAAAACACTCGGTCAGCGCTTTCACAACTACGAGCACCAAGCCACACAGGAGTATCCGCATGTTTGGTCAATTCCCACGCACGCGCCAAACCCTTGGCTTGCCGGCTGTCCTCGGGTTCGCGTTAGTTGTAGTGTCACCAGCCCGAGCTGCCGATGGCGAGCTAGCTCGCTATCAGAGGGCCGAGGAGATCGCCAAGGCGCATATCGCCACGTTCGATACGCTCGACTTCGACGTGTTCACCAACCAGAAGTGGGATCGTCTGAGGGAGAGTCACGCAGCAGACGTCGCAGTGCACTGGCCCGATGGACACGTCACGCACGGCATCGACCGACACATCGCCGACTTGAAGGCGATGTTTGTTTACGCGCCGGACACTCGCATCCAGCAACACCCCGTCAAGATCGCCAATGGCGAATGGACCAGCGTCATCGGAATCATGGAGGGAACCTTCACGAAGCCGATGCCGATTGGCGACGGCAAGACGATTCCCCCGACGGGCAAGGCCTTCAAGATCGTAATGTGCACGGTCGGTCACTGGAAGAACGGTGTGATGGACGAGGAATATCTGTTCTGGGACAACCAGACTTATATGAAGCAGGTTGGCCTCGGCCAGTAAGCGGCAAGGCGCGTTGCCCGAGCCCGGCCCGATGAATGCGTCTGCAATTCGTCTTGCACGCGCACTTCCACCGCGTGGGTACCCAAGAGGAATCAACGTTGACATCGAGATCAATTGCGCTCGCTGTCTGCTCAACTGGAATCTGCTTCTTGCAGAAAGCGAGAGCTGCTGTGTGCCTGCTGGCGTTTGCGCTTTCACCAGCGTTTGGGTGGACGAGTGACGCGGACGATCAAGGTGGCGTCGAGGAAATCGTCGTTAAGGCCACCCGAACCGCTACACTGATCCGCGACGAGCCGCTGCGAGTGGAGGCTGTGCCGGCCGAGGAGATCGAGGAAAATCTCACGATCCAGCCGGGGAACCTTTCTTCGCTGCTCAACGAGCTGCCCGGCATACGCGTGCAGTCTGCCGCACCTGGCCTGGGGGGTGCAGGCTTGCAATTGCGCGGGATGCCGACGCGACACACCCTCCTGTTGACAGACGGATTGCCGTTGCTGGGCGCGGAGCCCGACGCCTTTGGAATATTGCAGACACCACCACTCGATCTCGCACGAGTCGAGGTCATCAAGGGCGCGGCCTCTGCACTCTACGGTGGGTCGGCGCTGGGCGGGGTGCTGAATCTGGTTTCCCAAACCGCCGACACCGAGCCAGGCATCCTGGCCAATGTCACCTCGCGCGGTGGCAGTGATCTCGTCGGTTTCCTGACTGACAAGGTCTCCTCACGCTGGAGCGGTACTCTCACGGTCGGTGCACACAACCAATCCCGGGAGGACGTGAGCGGTGATGGCTGGGCGGATCTCCCGAGTTATCGGCGCTTCACGCTACGTCCGCGCGTCTGGTGGGACGGGGGTCAGGGCCATTCGTTGTTTCTGACCGCCGGCTTCACCGATGAAAATCGCGAAGGTGGCACACTGCCCGGGCGAGTGCTGCCCGGTGGCTCCGCGTTTCCCGAAGCGCTACGCACCCGCCGGTTCGATGGCGGGGCGGTCAGTCAGTGGATGCTGGCGGACGGGCTCTCATCGAGCGGACGGGTGTCGCTCACCTCGACACATCTGGACCGTACGTTTGGCACGCAGCGCATTGCCTCAACTCAGACCACGGTGTTCGGCGAGGAAGCGTTGATTGGCAACCATCACGGTCACGCCTGGGTGCTGGGGCTCGCCTTCGAGCGCGACGAGCTCGCGGTGCCGACAGTGCCAGGCGTGAGCTACACGTACAACGTACCGGCGCTATTCGCGCAGGATGAATTTGCCCCAACGACCTGGCTGAAATTCGCAGCCAGCGCGCGCGTCGATGCGCACAACGACTATGCCACGTTCCTGAGTCCACGCCTCTCGGCGCTAGTGCATGCGCCGGCGAGCGAATGGACTGTACGTGGCTCAGTCGGCGGCGGCTTCGCTGCACCGACCCCTCTCGTGGATGAACTCGAGGCCACGGGACTGACTACACTGCTGCCGCTGCGCGGATTGCACGCGGAGCGCGCGGTGACGGCGTCGCTCGATGCAAAGTGGGCTGACAACGGCTGGGACGTAAACGCGAGTGTGTTCACCTCCGAAATCCGCGATTCTCTGGTGGCCCAGGGCGCGCCGGGACAAAGGCTCGAGCTCGTGAACGCGCCGGGTCCGCGGCGCGCGCCGGGTGCGGAAGCTGTGATCCGTTATGTCACCGGGCCGCTGCAACTGATTGCGTCCTGGAGCTATCTCGATGTGACCGAGGTTCTTACGCCAGGTCTGCGTCAGGACGCGCCCCTGGTGCCGCGCCACTCTGGCGAGCTGGCGGGCATTGTCGAGAACCAGAAGCGCGGGCGAATCGGGCTCGAGCTCGGCTACACCGGGAGACAGGCGCTCACGGACGATCCCTATCGCAGCGTCAGCGAACCGTATTTCGAACTGAGTGTGCTCGGCGAAATTCGTTTCGGCGGAATTTCAATTTTCCTCAATGCGATCAATCTGACGAACGTACGCCAGACGCGCTTCGATCCGCTCATTCGCCCGACGCCGGGGCCAGGTAGCAATCCCATCACAGACGTTTGGGCGCCTCTCGACGGCCGTACCTTCAATCTGGGCATCCGAGCTGAGCTGTAGAGAGGCGAGTGCACCGGCCAGGCGCGTGAACACCCGGGAACTGTACGTACTGCCGCAACGCTCTCACGTGGCGTGCATGTTGATAAAGCCGACCTCGAGACTCCAGGTCCTTCGGTGCGCGAGGATTTGTGCCAACTCAGCGGTTTTCTCGTAGGAAGCGCGCGTGCATCGGCTCTTTCAGATCAGCCTCCTCCTGAAGGCCGCCCACAGCCTGCTTGAGATCGTGGGTGGTATTTTTCTGGCCGTCGTGCCTCAGGAAGCGATCCTGCGGATTGCGAACCTCCTCACCCAGGAGGAACTCCTTCAAGACCCTCGTGACGCGATTGCCAACTACATTTTGCGCAGCGCGCACAGCCTGTCGATCGATCAGAAATCCGCCGCGGCCTTCTTCCTCTTGAGCCACGGCATCGTTAAGCTGTTTTTGATTGTCGCAGTGTTGCGCAATAAGCCGTGGGCCTACCCTGCATTTATGACTGCCTTGGGGTTACTGATTTCTTACCAGAGCTACAAGCTGCTGCATGTCTTTTCTCTTGGCCTTACTGCCTTGACCATTCTGGATGGCATCGTGCTGGTGATGGCCTGGCATGAATACCGCTTCACCCTCCGAGCCAAGAGCCCAGCGGTGACTTTCCACTATGCGCGCATCCGCGCGGCGCTCGAGCGCGCAGGCAAGCCGATCGGTAATCTCGATCTCATGATCGCCTCGCATGCCGTGGCGGTGGAAGCGACCGTTGTAACGAACAATG
>Ga0209577_10001889_pt1 | contig 20474 bp, 19 predicted proteins | sample GraSoiAngelo_109_FD_185874 | JGI IMG/M metagenome (GOLD analysis project Ga0209577, IMG submission 185874) | Grasslands soil microbial communities from the Angelo Coastal Reserve, California, USA - 14_0903_12_20cm (SPAdes) (version 2) | ecosystem: Environmental > Terrestrial > Soil > Grasslands...
CAGTTATGTAAGGGCGACTTGCATGTTCGAAGTGCGATTCAGCGTGATAATGCGGAACGATCGCAAGAAGGAGGATCGCGGCGGTCCCGCAAAATGCGACGGTGGCTACACCGATTGGCCGTCGAATTGACCAACTCGATCCTTCGCTAATCAGAATGCCGAGCAGGACATACCCAGCGGCGCAGATCAGGAGACTCCATTGATAGCCGATGGCAGGCAATAGCACAAAAGTTGCAATGAGTGGACCAGTTGCTGCCCCGCTCGTGTTGAACAAGGTCGTAATTCCAGTGCTATTCATCCGGTTTTCCGCACTCGCTTGAACAAGCGCGACGATGGTCGGGAACAAAATCCCCGACAAGAACGAGGCCGGGAACATCAAGACTAGACATAGGAGGGTGATTTGCCACCAGGAAGCGAGACTAAAAGCACCGGCAGGCGTTCTTACTGTCTCGCCCGGAAAGAATAGGTAGGACAAAACCACGGCAATCCCCGTCAGCAGTAACAGGGCTGGAAGAAATTGATGCAGGCAGGCTGAACGGCGATTAATCACGCCGGCCGCAATGCCGCCGAACCCGATTCCTGCTAACACCACCGCGAGCATGATTGCGAAAGCAGTCGGCGACGAAACAACATACAACCGCAGAAACCGGAACCAGATCACTTCCAGCGCAATGAGAATGCAGCCCGTCCCAAAGCTGACGAAAAGCAAACGCCACGGTGGTCGATAACCTACATCGAAGCGGAGCGGAAATGTTGGCTGTGGAATAAGCGCGCCGCTGTCGCCATTAATTTTTGCGATCAACAAAGCGACCGCTGCAGCGACGCAAACTGCCAAGCCTGCAATTACGCCGGTGCGATAAAGCCCAAACGCTGCAATAAGATAACCTTCGCCGAGTACGGCGCCAGCTACTGCGCCTAACGTGTTCGAGCCATAAAGAAAACCGATCGTGCATCCAAAATTCGTTCTCCTCAAAATCGGATCTTCAATCAACACCGGGAGCGTCAAACCCATGGCTGTTGTCGGGACGAGTAGAATTAAGAAGGATACAATGAACCGCAATCCGAGGAGCGTTGGCTGATAATTCCAGAGCATTTGCCATATGGGCCGCAACAACTGGCCTATCACCGGAAGACCAAGAACAATTGTGCAGCCAAGCAGAGCGACGAGCACCTCTAGCAACGCGTACAGCCGGAGTGGTCGCCATCGTCGAATTCTCGATGATGCGGCGATCGCGTTCCCTAGTGCCAGGCCAGCCATGAAACTGGAAAGGATCAACGCCGCCGCCCAGACCGAGTTGCCGAATGCCAGCCCGCTTAGCCGCAGCCAAAGAGTTTCGAATATGAGTGCACCAATCCCGGACAGAAAGAGAATTGCACAGAGAATAGTAAGCGGCGCGCCCACGCGGACGCCGCCTGGCTGCGCCTCATGTGACATATGCGATTCAGGGGCCGGATGGGACCTATTCATCATTACGAAAACCGGAGGCAATCCTCAGAACAATAGCGCCCGCGACCCCAGCGAGTAGCGAGCCCCCAAGGATACCCAGTTTTGCGGCGTCAACCGTTGCAGTCTCATCGAACGCAAGCATTGCGATAAACAACGACATGGTGAAACCGATTCCGGCGAGCCACGCATAACCGAGCAAAGATGTCCAGCTCACAGCACGAGGAAGTTTCGCAACGCCTGACTTAACCGCCACCAGAGCTGCCGCCATTATCCCCAGCGGCTTGCCGAGAACCAATCCGACCAATGCTCCGACAGCAATCTCTGCCTGCTGGATCGGTAAAGTTAGTTTGACTCCGGCGTTCGCCGCGGCGAACAGCGGCATTACCACGAACGCCGAGAACTTGTGCAAAGCATGTTCAAGCCTCAAAATCGGCGCTGTTACGCCCTCTGTGGCGTACTCGAGTGCAAAGAGCGCTTCCTGTTGTCCCTTGCTGGTCAAAACAATGAAATCGCCGCTCTCGGTCTGATCAAATCGATCCAAAAGTGAGCGTGCGTTTCGGGAGAATTGCTCTGCGTTAGTCCGTGTGCGCGTGGGAATGGTGAAAGCAAGGGCCACCCCGGCAACCGTCCCGTGCACTCCGGACTCATGCACAAAATACCAGAGAGCGACTCCCACTAACAAATATGGCCACAAGCGGCGCACTCCAAATGTGTTGAATCCGAACAGCACCAAAACCAGCAGACCTGCAACGCCGAGCGCTCCCCACGCAACGGTTTCTGAATAGAAAGTGGCAATGACAAGTACCGCCCCCATATCGTCAACGATTGCCAGCGCGGCCAAAAAAACCCTTGCTGCGGTTGGCGCGCCCGGAGCAATTAATGCCAGTGCGCCGAGGGCAAAGGCGATATCGGTCGCAATGGGAATACCCCAGCCCCGCGATCCAAATCCAATTGGGTTGAAAATCCAGTAGATCGCAGCCGGGACAATCATGCCCCCGATGGCGCACCCGATGGGAAGTGCTGCTTTGCGAACGGAAGCCAGCTCACCGACAACCAGCTCCCGTTTGATCTCCAAGCCAACCAACAGAAAAAACACAGCCATCAGTCCGTCGTTGATCCATTGATGCAACGTCAGCGACAGCGAGTGACCAAGGATCCCCACGGTTAATGGTGTTCGCCAAACACTCGCGTACGGTGCGGCCAGCGGTGAGTTCGCCAGCGCCAGCGCAGCAATCCCGAACAGCAGCAAGACTGATCCCCCAGCTGTCTCAGTGCGGAAAAAGCGCTGAAAAATAGTAGGCGGGAGTTTCCTGAAACGAACAGCCATGGGTAATATGCGCTTATTTTCTAACCGCGAATAGCTTTGCCACGTTAAATCGTTGAAACGGCAAATCGTTAAATCGTAAATCCGATGTAACCGTGTAACTATTTAACGAATCACGCTCTCCACCCTTGTTATCATGTTCACCGGGTTGATTGAAGAAGTCGGTAGTGTAACCGCAATCGGTGCAAGCAAAAATGGCAACCAACTAAAAATTGCCGCTCCGCGCATCGCGAAAAAGATACGACGCGGCGATAGTCTGGCCGTTAACGGTTGTTGCCTCACCCTAAACTCGCGCCGTGGCGACGAATTGATTTTCGATCTTTTGGAAGAAACCGTCGCTCGCACAAACCTAAAAAACTTGCAGCGGAAGCAGCCGGTAAATCTTGAACGCGCTGTCGCTGCGAGCGAGCGCCTTGGTGGGCATTTCGTTCAAGGACACATCGATTGTGTCTCGCCGGTGATCACCTACCAGCAGAGTGGCACAGACTTTCGATTGGAAATCGAGTTACCGAAGGTGTTCGCTCCTTATGTCGCGTACAAGGGCTCGATTGCGGTCAATGGGATCAGTCTGACCGTTGCCGAGATTTTTCCGAAAAGCTTCGTCGCGTGGATTATTCCTTACACGAAAACGCACACGAACCTGGATCGAGTTCACCCAGGTGATCTAATGAATCTCGAGTTCGACATTCTTGCCAAGTACGTTGAGCGGATGGTTTCGCGGTACGGACCAAGGCCGGGCCATTAACGTGATTGCGCGCAGTTTGGCCACACCTCGCCTACGTCACCGTGTAGTGGGCGTAATCTTGTCACCCGCAGACCTCGATTTCGCTATTCGAATGGGTAAGCCGCCGGATTTATTTGAACTGCGTCTGGATCGTTTTGTGCGCACGATCGACCAACTGGAAAAGAAAGTTTCCAGGTTGCGCGCACCGCTTGTCATTACCGCACGGCACCCCAAGGAGGGTGGCGCAAATCGCTTAGCACCATTGCAACGACACAATCTGCTCGCCCGGTTCTTACCTCGCGCTCGTTACGTCGATATTGAATTACGGTCCGCGCCCGTCTTCCGTTCGCTACTTCAGGTGGCTCGAAAGAAAAACGTGCAGCGAATCATTTCAGTTCATCACCTGAAGAGGACGCCGTCTCCCAGCCGATTGCGAGCTCAAGCGCGCGCAGCGAAAACATATGGTGCGGACATTTTTAAGGTGGCAACACGCACGGACACTCCGGTGCAACTGACGCGATTGATCGATTTCGCAGCGGCCAAAGACCTTGACGTTCCTGTGAGCGCGATGGGAATTGGCAAGCTGGGCGCAGCTTCGCGTGTACTTCTCGCATGCTCTGGATCGGCTCTTGTGTATGTTTCACTTGGTCGAGGCGACGTCGAAGGACAAATATCGCTCCAACAGCTCCGCACATTGGGAATACCTTCGCCGCGTTAAATCGTTGAAGCGTTACAGAGTGTTGAAGCGGAATCGGAATTGTCATTCTGAGCGGAGCGAAGAATCCCTCGTTGTCTCTTTGGCAGCACTGAAATTGATAATCAGCAATGTTTCGCTTCGCTCAACATGACAGAATGGCGTTGTAGCGCTTTAGCTCTTCAACGAATCACGTTCGATCCGCTTGCTCTTTCTTGAACACACATATCGTACAAAAACACGCACCATGGCTTCGTCTGTAATCCTCCCAAAACAAGTGCCAGTCATGCCGTTACCTGGCGCACTGCTTTTTCCGCATGCGCTGCTCCCGCTTCATATTTTTGAGCCGCGCTATCGCGAGATGTTAAAGCACGCTCTCGCCCATCATCGCATGTTTTGCGTTGCGCTGCTCAAGCCGCACTGCGTGGAATGGAATTCGAATGCCGACTTTTTTCACATCGCCACCGTCGGTCTCATTCGCGCATGCGTGGAACGAAGCGACGGGACGTCGAACCTGATTCTGCAGGGACTGGAGCGTGTGAGGTTTCGCGTTTTCCGACAGGAAGCACCATTCCCGGTTGCAACCATTGACTCGCTCGAATCCGACTCCACCATGTCTGTGGAAACCGAAGCGCTGGCTGCGAAAGTGCTGGAACTCTATTCGAACCTCAAAGGAGACGGCCTACGGCAGCTTCCGCCTAAAGTGGACCGGTATCTTTCCGATTTGAGCGACCCGGAATTGCTCGCTGACCTTGTTGCCTCAACATTTGTGGGCGATCCCCAGCGTCGCCAACGCGTGCTCGAAGAACTCTCTATTAACAGGCGCCTGCGGCTGGTGATTCAATATCTTCGGGAAGAAAACGGAAGCGCGGCTGCATAGACTGTAGCCGTCTCGTTCCGCGAAACGCAGTGCTGACAATGTCTGATACCCCGCGCTTCGCGCCGCCCAGCGGCCGGCGGCTACATCGTAGAAAGTCGCCTGTGTTCTTCCATTAAATACCGGTCCGTCATTCCCGCGATGTAGTCGCACACGGTGCGATACAATCCCTCGGTCTCAATTCGTTTCGACGCCGTCTCACCCAGCTTATCAGGATCCGCCACGTACGCCTGGAACACCTGCCGCAGCATTTCGCATGCGCGCCGATTCACTTCCGAAACACGCGGATCGTAATAAACGTTCTGATACAGGAATTTTCGCAAATCGCGATTCGCTTCGGAGAAATTATCACTGTACCGAATCAGGGGCGCCACCTGCTGGCGCGCTCCATCTGCGCTTTGCACCCTGGCACCCGCTATGGATTTTGCGCTGGTCGTAACCAGATCGGATACTTCCGTGTCGATAATGTCTCGGATGATTAACTTGTGCAGTTCCGGCTCCCGAGCACCAGGATAGCGCGCCAGCACAGCCCGCAGGCTCCGACGCCAGACCTCGTTTTTTTCCAGTTGCGCTGCATTCAGGATTTCAAAATCGACCGCGTCATCCAAGTCATGACTGTAATAAGTGATCTCATCTGCCAGGTCTGCGACCTGGGCCTCCAGCGATGGACAACGGTAATGTCGTAATGCGGTTTCACCCTGCGGATCAACTGATCCTTCCATTTCATGAAATGCTCCGTGTTTCCGCAGGCCCTCGCGCACTTCGAATGTCAGATTCAGACCCGGGAAATTTGGATAAGGATCTTCAAGGAGTTCGACCACGCGCACGCTCTGCCGGTTATGATCGAAGCCGCCGTGATCGCGCATGCATTCAGCCAGCATCTCTTCGCCTGAATGTCCAAAGGGCGCGTGCCCCAAGTCGTGGGCGAGAGCGATCGCTTCAGCGAGATCTTCATTCAGGCGCAATGCGCGAGCAATCGTGCGGCTAATGGAGGCCACCTCAATGGAGTGCGTCAGACGGGTGCGTAGATGGTCGCCAGTGCCATTCAAAAAGACCTGTGTCTTGTACTCCATCCGACGAAACGCGCGTGAATGAATAATGCGTGCTCGATCCCTCTGAAATTCCGTCCGAAACGAATGGCTGGGTTCCGAATATTGCCGGCCCCGCGAGTCGCCAGACTTTTCTGCGAACGGCGCAAGGACGGCGCGCTCGCCAGCTTCCATTTCTTCCCGCGTTTTGCAGAAGGCCGTGAGGCGCGCTGCCTGAGATTCAGGAGAATGCTTGGTCACAATTGATTCCCAATCTTATTTGTCGATCTTAGATCTCGAAACCTCAAATCCGATATGGCCAAGAAAACTCGTCGCAAGAAATCCGCCAAGGGACGGATTCGCCGTGGCGAACACGTCACGCCCCAACGATTGATGGAGCTCAGCTTCGCTTACGCACCGCCGCTGATCATCGGCGAAGGTGTGAGTAACAAGGTTTTCGACTCTTTGGAAGACGGCGCGAAACCATCGCCCTACGTGCCCTCTGCACTGCGCCGCGAGGCTGGCGCGTGCCGGTGCCTCACGGTCAAAAGACGGCGTCGCGCAGGGCTATCTTCGGCCAAAAACGCTGTTTGCCAGTTTTCCACGATCGCGCGACACCGCGCGCGAGCGAGGCGGCTCGGCAAACACTTTGTGCTTCAATGGAAATTTCGTGCCACCCATTCCGGTCCAATCTTTGTAGGCGGCGTAAAGCAGTTTTCTGTCGCATCGAAGGTAGTCGAAGCACATCTCAGAAATAAATCTCCGATTTAGTCCTCTTCCTCTCCATACTCTGCCGTCGCTTCAACAACCGTGCTTGGTAATCCTATGACGTGGCTTTAATAATTAAATTTTCTTTAAAGGTAAAACCCATTTTAAGTCCTTAAATGGCGAATAGTTGACCTCTGATAAATTGCAAGTTGGGTCAAACATATATTGAAAGGGCTTACCATTTACAGACACCTGAATGTCCGCCTTGATAATGGGATTTTTGATATCCATGTGGTCTTTCGTTAGTTGTTTCAAGAATTGGACATATTGAAACAGCATATAGGGATTGGTCGCCATCATCAATTGCTTATCGTTCAATAATTTCCGGGGATCAACGATGTAAACGCCCTTTGTACGGGGATCTTCAATGGTGATGCTCACGTTAGTTTCGTGGTGATCCGCCATCATGCGCCAGGAAAAGTTACTTCCTTCGTGTGTCCATTGCAGACCTCTTTTATAGAGCAAATGCCTTAATGGGATCAGAATTTGTAGAGATGTATAAATAATGACAAATCCGAGAATCCAAGGTGATCCTTTGATGGAGGTACCTTGATTACTAATCTTTCTTTTTGTCATGTCTTATCCAATATCAGTACGTATTTCAAGAATTTCCCGTTTAAAAAACGCGCAACGGATTCTCTTACAATAGGGCTTGGTAGAAACAAAATATAAGTCGAGAGCATTAAATAAGGAAAAGTTTGGATTCCTAGACCGAACAAAAAGATATTGATGCCGTTGAATAGACAAAGCCAAACAAAGGTTAACTTGTGCCAGCGATTGATAAATAACAATATCCCTAACCCAAGATCCGATAACATCCCTCCCCAGCTAAGGACAACAGCCATCCATTTTTCTTGAAGGGGATAGCCCAGAAGGGAAAAATGTTTGACTAGATTTAAATAAAGGGGCGCGGCATGGATTAGCCAATCTGCATTCAATTTTGCGAGGCCAGCAAAAAAAACACAACGCAAATTTGGAAACGTAACAAAAATAACTCCCAATAGCCAACTTGTTCCCTTCGGGCATTTCTGTTGATTAGACTATCGAGAGAAAATATGGAGCCTGAATGGCCAAAGCACATTAAAACTGAGAGCAGAAAAATGAGATAGTAATGATTGGTGTAAGGAGCGCTCTCCATGAAAAAGAAATATCCGAATGCCGAAGTAAAAACAATAAAACATGTTCGCGTAAGTAGACCCAGCATAATACCAACAGTTGAGATTTGCAGGACGTTGAAAATCAACCATAGAAACGGCTTAGACAGGGGCTTTAATCCCAAAAGGTCGAAAAGTGGATAAGTAAAATGGAAGACGGGTTCAATATAATAATGAGGAAAAGTCTCACGGCTTAAGACGAGAAACTCAACACACAACAAAAATCCAAAAAGAAAACGAAAGATTCCCAAGGGCAGAGCATCAACGGGTTGGAATAAATTCTCTTTAACAGATCTCGTGAAAGATATGATCATCTATCGTCCAAATAATTTACTGTATTAAAAATTTGAAAGGCATAAGCAAGGCATGGAACAAAAAACTGATTGCAAACTGGCGCAAATTTGGATTTTTTCTCGGACGTAACGAGGAGAATCTTTTTGTTTATTGTTTAACTTTTTAACGCTGCTTTCGGCAAATCTAGCGCGCTCCTCCGTTTCTTCGTGCGTCTTGCAGAAAGTCGTGAGGTGTCGCGGCCGAAGGTCAGAAGAATGCTTGGTCACAATTGATTCCCAATCTTATTTCTCGATCTTAGCCTCGAAACTTCAAATTCGATATGGCCAAGAAAACTCGCCGCAAAAAACAAGTCACGCCCGAACGTTTGATGGAATTGAGCTTCGCCTACGCACCGCCATTGATCATCAGCGCGGCGGTGAGCAATAAAGTTTTCGATTCACTGGAAAACGGCGCGAAGACATCAGAACAAGTTGCAAAACAAACAGGGGCATCGTCGCGGGCTCTGCAGATTCTGATGAATGCGCTCGTTGGCCTAGATCTTCTGAAGAAAGATAGACAAGGGAAGTATTCGCTTACACATGAAAGTGCGGCTTTTCTTGTTAGCAGCAAGCTGGGAACGCACGCAGGATTCTTTGGAACCATAGTACCGCAGATCATCTCGCGATGGCTGCGATTGGCCGACATCGTTCGCGAAGGTCGTCCGGCCGTCGCCGTGAACCAGGAGCCCGAAGGTACCGAATTCTTCAGTCAGCTCGTGGAACGCATCATTCCGATGAGCTATCCGCCTGCGCAAAAGCTCGGCGATCATTTAAAGTTGGCTAAAACGGACAACGAACTCCGCGTGCTTGATCTTGCTGCAGGTTCGGGGATTTGGGGAATCGCGCTCGCGCAAAAATCACCACGGGTGCAGGTGACCGCCGTGGATTGGGCAGGAATGATCCCGACGACAAAGCGAATCACGCAAAAGTTCGGCGTCGCGGCTCGCTTCAATTATATTGCGGGTGATCTATTGGAGGCGAATTTTGGCAGCGGCCACGACATCGCAATTCTCGGCCATATCTTGCACAGCGAAGGCGGAGATCGCAGCCGTCAGTTGCTCGCGAAAACTTTCCGCGCGCTAAAGCCCGGCGGCACGATCGCAATTGCAGAATGGCTGGTCAACGACGACCGCACCAAACCGCTACCCTCGCTGATGTTTGCCGTGCAAATGCTGGTGAACACCGAAAAAGGCGACACCTTCAGCTTCAACGAAATTAAAAAGTGGCTGGAAGAAGCAGGTTTCGAAAAAGTGCGGAAGCTGGAAGCTCCCGGGCCTTCACCACTAATTCTGGCGACAAAGCCGTAGCCACCGATTCGATTGGATTGGCCATGCCACTCGAATGGGCTTCTCATCCGCGCAACAACCTGCTCTCATAACACCCGATGAAAGACGTAAAAACGAAATCGGGCAGTAAGACCAAAGCGCGGTCGACTCGAAAAAATATTGAAGGACTCAGCCCGTACAGCAAACCGGCCCTTCGCAGCGAAGCGTTTGCAAGGGCGCTCACCGACGCAAAATCGTGCATCGATGATCGTGACCGTCTGCAAACGCTTTTCAACGAAGCAGCGAGAAAGGCAGCGACCGTGCCGAAAGACTCATTTAAAGAGTATTGGCCTTATCTTCAGACAATGCTGCGTTTGGTCCGTGCGCATCATCGCGCGGAATACGATCAGATTGCGCATGATTCGTTGTTGTGGATCGTTGCGGCTCTCAACTATCTGGTCGATCCATTCGACTTAATTCCCGACAAGACACCGTTTCTGGGCTTCATTGACGACGCAGCCGTAGCCGAGTTCGTGGTCGATAGGACCCGGCAAACGCTCGACGATTTTATGACCTGGGAAACAGGACCGCGATAGCCAGTGGCATTTAGACACCACATGCGGACAGCCGCCAAAGAGTCGACCTCGGGCGTTTCCGCAAGAAACTCAGACCAGCAGTAACGCCGGGTTTTCCAGTAGGTGGCGCAGCTCTTTCAGATATTCGGCGCCCAACGCCCCGTCGATCACGCGGTGGTCGCAGCTCATCGTAAGCGACATGCGATGGCCCACGATGACCTGGTCGCAATCGTCCACTACGGGGACTTTTGTGATCCTGCCTACGGCGAGAATGAAACCCTGCGGAGGATTAATCACGGCAGAGAACCTATCGATTCCCATCCCGCCCAGGTTTGAAACGGTGAACGTACCGCCCTGAAATTCTTCCGGCTTCATTCTCTTGTTACGCGCGCGATGCGCCAAGTCTTTTGCGAGTTCACTGATCTCGCGGAGCGATTTGTTTTGCGCAGCGCGAATAACGGGCGTCAAGAGTCCATCTTCAATCGCAACCGCAATTCCAAGATCGATGTCCGCGTACTGCATGATCGCATCGTCGTCGAACGAAGCGTTCACTCGCGGTACCTTGACCGCGGCTTGTACCGCCGCCTTCAAAATAAAATCGTTTACGGTAATTTTTGCGGCATCTGCACCTTCGCCCGCCGACTTCAATTCCTCCCGCGCTTCCATGAGCGGGCCTGCGTTGACATCGATGTCGAGATAAAAATGTGGAATCGGACCAAGGCTTTCCACCAGTCGCTGGGCAATGATTCTGCGCATTCCGGAAAGTTGAATGCGCGCACTTTCGCCTGCCTTCACTGTAGCCGGGATCCTGGCCGCTGGCGTAGCGGGTTTTGATTTGGCCGCCGCGCGCACATCGGTCTCAGTCACGCGACCTTCCGGACCCGTGCCCTTCACGCTGGATAGGTCGACGCCGAGCTCGGCGGCAATTCTGCGCGCGACCGGTGATGCTTTCACCCGCGCCTCCTCAGGCTTCTCGATTTTCGGCGCTGGCTTTTCAGGTTCAGCCTTCTTTTCTGCCTTCGGTGGCGCTTCCTTTTTTTCTTCCTTCTCTTCTGTTTTCGGCTTTTCTTCTTTTGGCTCCTCTGCCTTCTTTGGTTTCTCTTCCTTCGGCTTTTCTTCCTTCTTTTCCTCTTCTTCTTTAGCTTTTGGCTTTTCCTCTTTTTCTTCTTTTTCTTTCTCCTTCTCCTCTTCTTTGGGCGCTTCCTCACCTTCACCTCCGATGAAGGCAATCTTCTCGCCGACGTTCACCTTGCCGCCCTCCTCCACATAAATTTCAGTGAGCGTTCCGTCTTCGGGCGATTCCCATTCCATCGTCGCCTTGTCTGTCTCAATCTCAGCGATTACTTCGCCAGCCGAGACTTGATCGCCTTTCTTTTTCTTCCACGCGACAAGAGTGCCCTCGGTCATTGTGTCGCTTAGTTTGGGCATCTGAATTTCAGGCATGGCGAAAAAGTTAACAGGTTAAAAAGTTAAAAGGTCTAAAAGTTGAAACGTTGCAATCGCGGTCCTGTTTAACTTTTTTAACTTTTTAACTCTTTTGACTGGCTTCACGTGTAGCAGACCTGTTTCACGGCCGCGATTAGCTTGTCTGCATTTGGAAGCACAGCCTTCTCAAGGCGCTCATTATAGGGCATCGGTACATCTTCTTGTGATACGCGAAGAATGGGCGCGTCGAGCGCATCAAAAATGTGTTTTTGGATCCGGTAGCAAACCTCTGCGCCCACACCGCAGAATGGATGATCTTGTTCCACGATCACCACGCGATGCGTTTTGGTGACGGAATCGAAAATTGCCTTCTCATCGAGAGGTTTAATCGAACGCAGGTCCAGAATCTCCGCAGAGATATCTTCTTCCTCCAGTTGGGCGGCAACTTGGAGCGCCAGCGGAACAGTTTGCGCATAACAAATGATTGAGACATCGCTGCCCTCGCGTTTCACTTCCGCTTTCCCGAGTGGGATCAGGAGCTCTTCATCTGGCGGCTCAACCATTCCTTTGGAGCTGTAGAGTAATTCGGCCTCCAGAACCAGGACCGGGTTGTCGTCGCGCACGGCGGTTTTGAGCAATCCTTTCGCGTCGCGCGGGGTGGCCGGGGTACAAACTTTCAGGCCAGGCACGCTGGCGTAAAAATTCTCCGTTGCATGCGAATGCGTAGCGCCGAGCTGATGCGCCGGTCCGTTTGGTCCACGAAAGGTGATGGGGATATTAAATTGGCCGCCAGACATTGTGTACATATTCGGGGCGTTGTTCACGACCTGATCGAATGCCACCAGTGAAAAACTGAACGTCATAAATTCAATGATCGGCCGCAGACCGACCATTGCTGCGCCAACTCCCAGGCCGGCAAATCCGTTCTCGCTGATTGGGGTGTCAATAATCCGCCGCGGGCCAAAGCGCTGAAGCAAACCGTGGCTGACTTTGTAGGCGCCCTGGTATTCGGCTACTTCCTCGCCCATCAGAAAAACATTGGGATCGCGCTCCAGTTCTTCCGCGAGCGCTTCGTTCAGCGCCTGACGATATGTGATTTCTCTCATCGCCCCTGTTTTACTTTCGCCGCTACAGCTCCATCGGCATATGTAAAATCGTAAAGCGCATCGAGCGGCGGCTGGGGACTCTTCTCGGCAAATTTTACGCTGGCCAGCACCGTTTCTTTCGCCTGTTTGTCGAGCAAATCGAATTGTTCGTTAGTCAATTTTCCTTCGCGCGTGAGCTGCGCACGCAAACGGGTGATCGGATCATCGAGCCGATATTTCTCCAGTTCCTGTTTCGTTCGGTAACTGGCGGGATCCGACATCGAGTGGCCGCGATAACGGTAGGTCCGCATTTCCAGGAATGCGGGATGTGGTTCTTTCCGGATGGAATCTACAATCTCGGCAACTTTGTCGCGCACTTCGCGAAAGTTCATTCCATCGATGATTTCTCCCGGAATATCGTAACCTTCCGCCCGATCGACGATTTGCCTGAGCGATGTCGATCGTTTTACCGAGGTGCCCATCGCGAAGAGGTTGTTTTCGCAAATAAAGACGATCGGCAATTTATAGAGAGCCGCGAGATTCAACGCTTCGTGGAAAGCGCCCTGATTAATAGCGCCATCGCCGAAGAAGCAAAGCGTCACGCGATCTTCGCCCCGGTATTTGATGGCAAAAGCCATCCCGACCGCGAGCGGAACGTGCGCGGCGACAATGGCGTGACCGCCGTACATGTGATTTTTGCGGTCGAAGAAATGCATCGAACCGCCCAGGCCGCGCGAGCAGCCTGTTTCCTTTCCAAAAAGCTCTGCCATGCATGCATCCGCGCTGGTGCCGCGAGCAAGCGCGTGAGCATGATCGCGGTAAGCGGTAATGATGTAGTCGTCATCACGTACGGCAGCGATGGCGCCGGTCACCACTGCTTCCTGCCCAATGTAAAGATGACAAAAACCGCCGACCTTCTGCGCTTGATACTGCTGACTGGCGCGTTCCTCGAAACGCCGAATCAACAGCATTAGCGAGAGCATCTCGACTTCGTCGCGCTGCTCCACCGGCTGCATCGTGGATTATCCAGCAGCAACAGGACGCAACCGCGCCGCGCGCGCCCGCGATCTCTCCCTGATTCCCCCGAGGTTCATGCAAACAACAAATAGGAAAGTGAAAACCAAATCGCTGATGAGTGAATTGCGGAAGAACATCCAGCTCGGCGTCGCACTGTATTCAGGCAAGCCGACCGTCAACGATTGAATCAGTCCGCCAAAATTCTTCGCGTAACCAGGGTCGTAAATCCACGAAACGGAGTTGGTGACGACGTAAAAGATGAGCGACGCAACCACCGATGCGGGCAGCAGCGTTTTCCATGAGGCGCGGCGCTGCAGGAGCAACCCAAGGCAACCGACAATGGCGAAGCCAACATAGTGCGAGAGCACGAAAGGACTAACGAGTGAAAAGCCGTAGTGAGCGTTCAACACAAGGTCCGAAATCAGCAGTGCCATCATAGGAACAGTGAATTTGTACTTCCGTGGGAAGTAAGCGGCCGCGCAGAGTGCAATCGCAGCGATCGGCGCGAAATTCAGCCATCCGATGGAATGTGAGTCTCCGAAGAAACCAGTGACGATGCGAAATATTACCGCGACGATGATGAGAAGTAGCGCAGGAATCATTTCAGAGAATCTATCCGGACGACGACATATGCAACGGGCATTTGGAACTGCCTGGTTCGTGAGCGGAACTCGGCGGAATCGAGGATCCTGAGGTAAAGCCAGAGGATCTCTCGGCTTCGCTTGGAGCGGCACTACTACTTCGCCGCCGTCAGCGCCTTATTGAGCCGCGCCTTGCGGCGATTCGCAGCATTTTCGTGGATGATCCCGCGCTTGGCAGCCTTATCGATAGCTGAGACTAGCGCTCGGACTTGCTCCGGGTTTGGTGTCTGGGTGGAGCGCACGGTTTTCTGCATCGTTCGCAGACCCGTTACGACGCTACGGTTACGGAGCGATCGTTTCATTGTCTGGCGAGCGCGTTTAGCGGCTGATTTCGTGTTTGCCATTGTAATCAAAGAAAACTTATGGACCTGCATGCTCGCGAGCCGGCTGCGATTGTCAACCGTGCAGGTTTTCGAGGTCCTGATTAAGGTGTCGCTGCGCAAGCGGCGCATCCGGTCGAAGCACGGAGCGCTACAAGCGTTTGTTCAATTCAAGCTTCGCTTTTTGTCGCTGGGCAGCGACTGACCCACCCAATCGCATTTGGTCGACCGAAAGCGTAGCTTCCGAAGGTTGAGCAGAAACTATCTGCTCCTGGTTCTGAGGTTTCGCATTCGCGGTCACGAAAGTGTTGGCTGGTTGCGATCGCGGTGGCTTTACCACTTTCGGCAAGCGCTCAGGCGTAATCTGCACGAGCGTCCCGAGTGGAACGCGATCATAAAGTGCGGCAACGTCGCTCGACTTCATCCGAATGCAGCCGTAACTGGCCGGCCGACCGATCTTCTTCTCCTCCGGAGTTCCATGGATGTAAATACAACGCTTAAAAGCATGTGAGTTTTGCGCTTCCAGTCCGCGCAACCATATGATGCGCGTGGTCACCGGGTCACGTCCGGGCGCATTGGGCTGCAGAATTTCGCCAGTTAATCGCCTATTGTGGAACACGGCGCCGGTGGGCGCCTGATCACCAATTTTTTTCTCGACGGCGAGATAACCCAGAGGAGTTGTCATTCGTCCCCAGGCATCGCCAAGGCCAAACATGGAAGTGGATACCGGATACGTGGCCACTTTTGCGCCATTCTGCACGAGCATCAGCTTCTGATCGCGCACGCTGACGATAAGCTGGCTCGATGTATCGACGGGCGTCAGAGCGAACGCAGATGTAATTGAAATGAAACTAAAAATTAGTGCCGGAAGCCGAAGCATGGGCCACTTCTTACTCGACAAATTTGAATTTGTCACGCGGGAATTGCTTCGACCGCGCCCGATCTGCCAAAATTAATTTTCGACCAGCGACTGCTGAAGGAAGAGACGCAGACGTAAAGAAAACCGCCCTGGAACATCAGCAGGAACGGGACTGAGAAAAACTGGCGATGCGCGATCGCGAATACCACGAAGTACGTGAAATAGATTGCGAAACCCAGTTCGGCCAACGGAAGCGCTGATTTGAGCGGCCGGTATTTGCAGCTGCGCCATGCCTGCGACTTTCGTTCAATGCCATACTTGGGTGTACGGGTGAAGTCGGATTTGTGGTTGATCAGCGCTTCCAGGACCGCTCGAGCATTGTTGAGCGAAAGACCAATTCCCAATGCTAGCAGGCATGGCAGAAAGAGAATCCCTTTCATCCATGTCCGTGGGTGCAGCTCGCGTTGGGCACAAACATAAAAAACCGCCACCGAAGCCGATGCTGCGAGAAAGATCGGAATATCAATGAGCAGCGTACGCAGCCACCCACCCTGGGGGCCTCCGGACGACGGGTGCAGAAGCACACACAAACAAGCAAGCAGCAAGTAGGCAAAGTTCGACATCAAATGCGCGGTGGCCTCGAGCTTGATCGGGAACGGAAGGCGACTGCGCCAAATGGTGGGCAGTAACTTCTTACAGGTTTGAACGGAGCCTTTCGTCCAGCGATGCTGCTGCGACTTGAAGCCGTTCATGTCCACTGGTAGCTCTGCCGGAGTCACAACGTCCGAAAGATAAATAAATTTCCAGCCTGCGAGCTGGGCACGATAGCTTAGGTCGAGATCCTCGCACAGCGTGTCATATTGCCAGCCTCCGCTTTGCTCGATACAGGAGCGGCGCCAGAGACCGGCCGTTCCATTGAAATTGAAAAACCTGCCGCTGCGGCTGCGCGCAGTTTGCTCAAGCAAAAGGTGCCCATCCAAAAAAATCGCCTGCATTCGGGTGAGCAACGAATAACCCCGATTCAAATGTCCCCAGCGGGTCTGGATCATTCCCACTTTCGGGTCAGTGAAATAATGGATTGTTCGCTTGAGCAAATCCTTTTGCGGAACAAAATCGGCGTCCAGGATACAAACGAATTCGCCTTCCGCAGCCTCGAGCCCTATCGCCAATGCGCCGGCTTTGAAACCAGTGCGATCAACCCGGTGAATGCGCTGAACATTAAAGCCGCGCTGTTGCAATTCCTCCGCGCACGAGGCGGTGATCTCCCGGGTTTCATCCGTTGAATCGTCCAAGACTTGGATTTGGAGAAGCTCCCGCGGATAATCCAGTTCGCTCACGGAACGAATCAAACGCTCGGCCACGTACACTTCGTTAAAAATCGGCAGTTGAACGGTCACCTTTGGCAGCTTTTCAAAGTGACGCGCTGGGAGGGGCGGCCGCCTCCGGTTTTTCAGGTACAGATAGATGATGAAGTAGCGATGGACTCCATAAGCGGACAGTCCAATGAGCACACCCAGATAACAAATCGACCAGATAATGTGTCCGAGGCTTCCTTGCATGGGAATTTTACAACCCCGAAAGTTTATCGGGGTAAGGCCGACATGATGCCGCTTTCACTAAGTGCGTCAATTCAAAAATCGTATTTTTGCCTCTGGAAATCGTCGCCGCATTGTGTTGGTACACAACATCTCCCCTCGATTTTCGTAATTGAGAGGGCGAGCGGTCTGGCAAAGTCCTCAATTGGTTTTAGCCGGGGCGATTTTTTTATGGGGATTAGGCTGACCCGATCACTCCGTCCCAACTTTCGCTCGAGACATTCACCCTTGCCTGGAGCGACGAGCAGAGTAACGGTGATGGGCCAATTTTCGCAACACGCAGGCATCAGTTGGGAGACACAATGACGAAACGAAGGCGCGACCGTTTCGAACGTTTCAAGATCATCTTTCCTATCCTTCTGGCAGGATGGATTCCGTCGATCCTGACACTCATCGTTTCTTATACGATCCTGCGCGACACCCTGGAATCCAGAATCCTTCGCGACCGGCAAACGTTAATTCAACTAGTGGCACACCTCGTCGCCCATGATCTGAGCCGCAGCACCAGCGTTATTGAATACTATCAGACACTGCCGGAAATGGTGAAAAATTTGAGCGCGCCGAATCCGGAGCTTGCTCAGCAATGGCTCAACACGGCGTTTTATTCGCATCCCCAGATCGATGGAATGTTCATCACCGCAGCAAATGGCGACTTGATCGCGTCGATCCCCACGGCTTCAGAGATGATCGGTACGGATTTTGGCTCCGAGCACTGGCGCGAGCAGGCGGCGGCAGCGGACGCAACCTTTGTCTCCGCAATTCATCCCAGACTGTCGGACAACCGGCCCGTCACTGATATCGTCGGCGCCGTTCGCGGGCCAGACCGGACCATCCTGGGTTACGTAGGAGTTTCCGTCCTGGTGGAAAGAATTGGTCGGCGCTTGTCCACGATCGAGTTTTCAGACCGGCTCCTTTTTGAGGTGCTCGACCAAAACGGGGTGGCGCTTTTTGCCAGCGATTTCAAACCAAATCCCGTAGCGCCTGCGCCAAAGGCGTACGAAGGGTTGATCAGCGAGATCAACCAGAGCAAGAGCGGGCATTTCGAGCGGCACGGTAATCTTTATTCTTTCAGCCCGATTGAATCCACTGGTTGGGTGGCTGTAGTCGTGCAGCCTAGAACCCTGGCTTACAAACCGGTTCATGATCTTCTGGGACGGATGACTGTATTGGCGGCCTGGTTGATCGTTCTCACTGCGGTCTTCGCGTGGCTGGGCAGCGCGTATTACCAGCGGCAGTTGGAAGCCAAGCAGCGGCTGGAGCGCGAAGTCATCTTCAACGAGAAAATGCTAGCGAACATGCCCAGTGGTATCGCTTTCATTGATCCGGGCTCTCGCCGTTTCCTCCACGCCAATTACGCCTTTGCCCAGATGGCTGAGCGATTTGGCGACGTGCCAGCCGGTCGTGACATTACGGAAACTGCCTACGACGACGTGAAGATTGCGCCACCCGGAGCGATTGAAAGAGTGTTGACCTTTGGAACGCCATTTCAGCTGATTGAGCATCCGTTGAAGGATAAGACGGGTATGACGCATTTTTTGAATATCAATTTGCTCCGGCTGCAAGGCTCACAGGAAACTATTCAAGGCGTGCTCTATTTGGTGGAAGATAAGACACGGGATGTCACGCTGCGGCAGGAATTGATTGGTGCGAATGCGGCAAAGGATCAATTCCTTGCCTTGCTGTCACATGAGCTGCGAAGCCCGCTCTCGCCGGTAATTGCAATGGTGGGCGAGCTGGAAGCCGAGCTGCCAGATTCCAAGCCGGTCAGAGAAGCGCTCGATGTCGTTCGGCGCAACGTCGAACTGGAAGCGCGGCTGATTGACGACTTGCTCGATGTGACTCGAATTGCCAAAGGGAAGTTGCAATTGAGCTTTGAGCCGATTTGTGTGCATCAAACCCTGCAACGCGCCTATGAAATATGCCGGGAGGAAATCACTGCCAAGAATCTTGAAGCCGAATTTCACCTTCGCGCTACTGAAACGCACGTGGAAGGCGACCCCGCGCGACTGCAACAGGTCTTCTGGAATTTGATCAAGAACAGTGTGAAATTTACGCCGGAAAAAGGCAAAATCACCATCGAAACCTCTAATCCCACGCCGGACAAAATTGAAGTTCGCGTGATCGACACGGGTATCGGCATCGAGCCAGAAAAGATCGATAAAATCTTCAACGCATTCGAACAGGGGCAGACTGAGATCACCCGGCGTTTTGGAGGACTCGGGCTAGGTCTGGCAATTTCAAAGGCGCTCATCGATGCGCATGGGGGCAAAATCCGCGTCCAGAGCCCCGGGAAGGATCAGGGCTCAATCTTTTCGCTGGAACTAAGCACGGTGGTCATGCCGGCCGGGACTGACGGCGAGAAACAAGATCAACCGGCAGGCCCGGAACGAGAATTGGCCCTTGCAAGGCATCGTCGCGTCCTTCTGGTGGACGATCATCACGACACGTGCATCGGAATGAAACGCATGCTGGAGCGCCGTGGTTACGAAATTACGATAGCGCATTCCGCTGATCAGGCCGCGGAGAAGGTGCGCACACAGGATTTCGATTTGCTTATCAGCGACATCGGATTACCGGATCGCAGCGGTTACGACTTAATGCGCGAAGTGCGTCTCAACAAAAACTTGCCCGGAATCGCACTGAGCGGCTTTGGAACAGAACAAGACGTAAACCAAGCCAGAGCGGCGGGGTTCTCCGAGCATCTCACCAAGCCGATCAATTTTGAGCGCCTGGAAAAAACGATTCAGAATCTGCTCTCGTAGCGCTTCTCAGGATCTGAACGCCTCAACGTTCCCCTATCCGCCGTTCGACGTGTCTGTCTCCGTTTTGGTCCCGCGCTCTGCGGCTTCTTTCAATTCCCGTGAAAGCTTCTCGACGCGCTGACGCATAATCTTGCCAGCCTTGAATTTCACCGTCGCGCGTGGCGGGATCACAAAACTGCTTCCGGGCTGGTTCGGGTTTCGACCGACACGCGGCTTGGTCAGGCGCGGCTGAAAAACGCCAAAATTGCGCAGTTCAACCGGGACATTATTAGCTAGACTGTCGGTAATTTTATCAAGCGTCCGCTGGACCACATCGAAGACTTGATGCTGAACCATGCCGGTTTGGTTACTAATGGCGACGACGATGTCGCGCTTGGTTAACTTTGACATATCTATTGTAGTATTCGTTCCGTGTTGCTCTTGTGGTGGCTCAATGAAGCACAAAAACGCGATTTTTAAAACTGGGTAACGCCTTCTACCAGAAGGCCAAATGGTCTTGGGGTAGTGCCCCAAGGGCTTCATCACGACCCCTTGATTGGCGTCGTAAAGTTTAACACTTTAGCCATTCAACCGGCTTCGCCG
>Ga0209577_10001891_pt1 | contig 20451 bp, 18 predicted proteins | sample GraSoiAngelo_109_FD_185874 | JGI IMG/M metagenome (GOLD analysis project Ga0209577, IMG submission 185874) | Grasslands soil microbial communities from the Angelo Coastal Reserve, California, USA - 14_0903_12_20cm (SPAdes) (version 2) | ecosystem: Environmental > Terrestrial > Soil > Grasslands...
TGATCCTCGCCATCGACGCCGGCAATTCGCGCGTGAAGTGGGGCTGGCATGACGGCGCCGCCTGGACCAGCATCGCCACCGTATCGCTCATCGAGTTCGCCGCCTCGGGCGACCACATCAACCCGTTTTCGATCACGCACGAGGACCCCGAGCGCATCGTGATCTCCAACGTCGCGGGCGACGGCGCGCACCAGCTGCTCGTGAACTGGACCAGCATCTTCGACGCCGAGCCGCTGTGGCTGCACGGCGAAGCGCAGCGCTGCGGCGTGCGCAGCCGCTATGACCGCCCGGAGCAGCTCGGGCCCGACCGCTGGGCGGCGCTGGTGGCCGCGCGCGCCGTGCACGCGGGGCCGTGCCTGGTCGTCAACGCAGGCACGGCCACCACCATCGACATGCTCTCGGGCGATGGCGTGTTCCTCGGCGGCGCGATCTCCCCGGGCATCGACCTGATGCGCTTCGTGCTGCACGAGCACACCGGCCGCCTGCCGATTCAGGAGGGCAGCCTGCGCGACGCGCCGCGCAATACCCTCGACGCGATCGAGACCGGCTGCCGGCACGCGCAGGCCGGTGCCGTCGAGCGCATGCACCGCGCAATGGGTGGCAATGCCCTGTGCATCGTATCGGGGGGCGCCGGGCGCTCGCTGCTCGAGCTGCTGGCGCTGCCGTCGCGCTACATCGAGAACCTGGTGCTCGACGGCTTGGCGCGCATCGCGCTGAGCGAGCGCGCCGTGGCGCGATGAGAACGCTGTTTTTTCTGCTGGTTCTCGCCAACGTGGCGTTTTTCGCCTGGACGCGTTTCGCCGCGGCGCCCGACGCCGGGGGCGACCCGCTGCCGATCGGTCGCCAGATCGAGCCGGAAAAGCTGAAGATCATCTCCCCGGCCGACCTGCCGGCCGCGACGGTGGCGCAAAAGCCCGCTCCTCCTGCGCCGCCGCCGACTCCTCCTGCGCCTGCGCCGATTGCTTGCCTTGAATGGGGCAGCTTCACCCTGGCCGACGCACCGCGCGCCGAGAAGGCGCTCGAGCCGCTCGCGCTCGGCGCGCGCCTCGCGCAGCGGCGCAGCGAGGAAACCGTAAGCTGGTGGGTATTTATTCCGCCGCAGGGCAGCCGGCAGCGCGCGCTGAAAAAGGCCGCCGAGCTGAAATCGCTCCGCATCAAAGACTATTTCATCGTGCAGGATGAAAGCGATCACCGCTGGGCGGTGTCGCTCGGCGTTTTCCGCAGCGCGGAAGCGGCGCAGGCGCGGCTCGCTGCGCTGCGCGGCCAGGGCGTGCGCGACGCCCAGGCCGGCCCGCGCGATACCGCCGTGGCGAGGATCTGGTACCAGGTGACGAGCGTCGATGCGCCGCTCCAGGCGCGGCTAAGGGACCTCGCAGGACAACTCGCGGGCAGCGAGCTGAAGGAATGCCCTTAGCCCTTCTTCAGTGCGCTCTTATCCGATGGGATGAGTGCCGCCGGGCACATGCTTCGCGACCAGCGACAGCAGCCGGTCGGCGCGCACCGGCTTGGTGATATAGCCGACTGCGCCGAGCTCCTTGCCGCGCTGGTCTGCCTCCTCCATCGAAGTGAGAAAGATCACCGGAATGTAAGGCAGCGTCTTGTCCGCCTTCAGCGCGGCGATGAACTCGAAGCCGTCCATGTGCGGCATGTTGACGTCCGAGATGATCAGGTCCGGCGGGTTGCGCAGCACCATGTAGCCCGCGCTGATCGCGTCGCGCGCGACGTGCACGTCGTAGCCGGCCGCACTGAGATGCAGCCGCAGCAGCTCACGGATATTTTCGTCGTCGTCGACGACGAGAATGCTGGCAGCCATCGAGGTGGGATATTGGTGCTGGTGGCCCGACTCGAACGGGCGACCTACTGATTACGAATCAGTTGCTCTACCAACTGAGCTACACCAGCTTTTTCCGGCCCCCGTCATAGCGAGATCGCGACGCACCGGTGATTATAGCCGCGGATTTAGCGCGCGCCGGGAACGCTTCGATCGTCGCTCCAGTCGACGGTCAGCTCCGCCCCCGCGGCGGTGCCGGCAAGGCCAAGAACCGTCTTCACCGCCAGGAGCACAACGTCGACCTCGAACGGCTCGGTGAAATAGCCCTGGACGTCGCTCCTCAATGCCTTGAGGAGCCTGTCGCGCGCAGCGTCGGGAGCGAGCACGATCACCGGCACGTCTTTCAGCACCGGATGCGAGCGCATCTTGGCGAGCACCGTGAGGCCGTCTACGTCGGGCAGCGCGGTAGCGAGAAGCACGACATCGGGCACCGGCGGCTGGTGCAGCTCGCCAACGAGCTCCGCTCCGCTGCCGGCCGCGCGCGACACGAAACCCTCCAACGTGAAGTACGAGTGGAGCAATTTGACAAACTCCGGCGCGCTCGCGACCGTAAGGACATGGACTTTGCGACCGGTTTCGCGCTTGTGCGCGGCGGCGCGTCGCGCGAGCGCCAAGTGGTTGCCGGCCCGGGACGCATTAGTCGTTCCACCCTTGAAGAAGTCTCTGGCATCGACCACGGAGATTTTGTACCTGTTCGCTGCGCTTTCCAGATGACCCGAAGTGAGCAGCTTGCGCAGCACTTCACGAACAGCCTCGGCCTCAAGGCACGCGGCGCCATTCACCACGGCGGCGACGGAGCCTCGATCGTCCGCCAGAACCAGCACTTCGAGCTCCGCGGCGGAGAGAGCGGTGCCCGGCGCGCACAGTTCCGTCTTGCCCTTCGCGGTAAGCACGAGGACATCTTCGTCGATTACGGGCAGCGCTTCCTCGCGAGCCATGCGCCTCTCCCAGAGCACTTCGCGCGTTCAGGTTTTTGTGCGGTCATTGTGCGCCCGATAGCCAGCGCGCCGGAGGGAGTATTTCCTGCAGCGAGCAACGCTCTGGATCTTGGGAAACCGCCTCCTAAATCCGTTGTCGAGCGCGGTGCTGTTAAGCGCCCAAAGCGCAGCTGATGTTTCGCATCACGGCTAGCCATCGGACGTAATCCTCGCCTTGGCGCGTCGCCATAATTCCCCGGCGCGTGAAGTATTTCACGCAAGTGGCGCCGCGTCGCTCCGCTCGGGCCGCGATTACCGCCGCTGGTCGCACGCTCTTGCCGCCTGCGTCGAACGCTCCGTAACATGCACACTACAACAAGGGAGGCGCCATGCGCAGCGCAAGGGGTTTCACTCTCATCGAGCTGATGATCACGGTCGCGATCGTGGCGGTTCTCGCCGCCATTGCCGTGCCTTCGTACACCATATACATCACGCGCAGCAAGATCGCCGAAGCGACGACCAACCTCAGCGATCTGCGCGTGAAGATGGAGCAGTTCTACCAGGATAACCGCAAGTACAACGGAGCGACGGCAGGGACCTGCGGCCTGTGGCCGCTCCCCGCCGCCACCGTAGGGAACTACAAGTACTTCACGTTCACCTGCGCTTCCACTAATCCTGGTGGATCACCTCTCGGGGATCAGAAGTACACCATCACTGCCACGGGGAGCGTTACCGGGGGTGACCAAACCATGACGGGATTCACCTTCACGATCAACGAAGCGAACGCCCGCGCGACGACGGCTGTGCCCTCAGGCTGGACGGCGGCTGCGAACTGCTGGGTAAGCAGGAAAAGCGGCTCATGCTAAAGCGCGGCACAGCCAAGCGCGGCTTTACGCTGATCGAGATCCTGATCTCGATCACCGTGCTTGGCATCATTCTCATGCTCGGCCTGCCGTCCTTCGCCTCGTGGCTGCAGAACCAGCAGCTGCGCGCCGCAAGCGAAGGCCTGCTCAACGGTCTGCAGACCGCGCGCGCGGAAGCGATTCGCCGCAATCTTCTGGTGCAAATCGTCGTCGCACCACCGGGCACCGGCTGGTCGGTGACCGAAGCGGTGTCCGGTGCCGCAATCCAGACCCGGGTCAAGGAAGAGGGTTCGCCCAACGCGGTCTTGGGGGTCACGCCGAACACTGCGACCACCGTGACCTTTACGTCGCTGGGCAGCGTCGCCGCCAATCTTGACGGCTCCCCGACCGCCGGCCGGTTCGATATCAGCAACCCAGCCGGAGGGAGCTGCCAGGCGGCGGGACCCATGCGCTGCCTGCGCGTGGTCGTTTCCGGCGGCGGCAGTCTGAGGATGTGCGACCCGATCGTTAGCCTACCGGACCCACGAGGATGCTAAGGACGCCAAGCGCCATGCGTATTCACTCTCGGGTGCCCAAGCGCCAGGGCGGCGTCATGCTGCTCGAAGCGCTGATCGCCATCCTTATTTTCTCAATCGGCATTCTTGCCGTCGTCGGCATGCAAGCCACGACAATCAAGAACGTCACCGACTCCAAGCATCGCACCGAGGCGGCGTTCCTCACCAACAAGCTGCTGTCGCAGATGTGGACCGATGCCGGAAACATCGCTTCGTATGCGTATCCCGGGAGCGGTGCTGTCCCGACCCGCCTTACTGGCTGGGTCGGCCAGGTCAACGCGAGCCTTCCCGGCGCGACGGCGAGCCCGCCGATCGTCACGATCACGGGCGCAGGCGCGACGGGCGCGAAGGTGACCATCCAAGTGAACTGGCAGCTGCCGGAGGAAGCGACGAAAGGGCTGCCGCCACACAACTACACCGTCGTCGCCTCGGTTTACACGAGCTGAGCATGCGCGCCCTCATCGCCCGACGTCACGCCCGCGGCTTCAGCATGGTCGAGCTGATGGTCGCCATGGTGATCAGCCTGATCGGGGTGATCATCATCTTCCAGGTATTCGAAGCCTCCGAAGGCGTGCGCCGCACCACGATGAGCGGCGGCGACGCGCAGCAGAATGGCGCGGTCGCGCTCTACCTCATGGAGCGTGACCTGCGTAATTCCGGCATGGGGATCAACGACACGATCTATGCTGGCTGCAACATCGTCGGCTATGACTCGTCGCGCACGACGCCCAATTTCCCGCCGGCCGGCAGCCCTATGATCCTGGCGCCGGTGTTCATCACGGCCGGCGCGAACGCCACGACGCCCGACCAGCTCACCGCTTTCTACGGCTCGAAGAACCAGATCGCGAATTCCACCACTCTGGTGGCCAACATGGTCTTGCCCACGTCGCCACTGGCCGTGCAGACCCGCTTCGCTTTCCGCCCTGGCGACCTCATGCTGTTGCTCGAGCCCGGCAGCGGCAAGAACTGCGTGTTCATGGAAGTCACCTCCCTACCGGGGACGCCGAGCAACCAGGTCAACCATGACTCGGGCACCTACACCCTCACCGCGGGAGCCTCGGTCGCAGCGCGCTTCAACCCGGCGGCGGGAATGGGCGTCAGCTACGGCGGCGTGACTTCGGCCAATGTCACCCGCGTGTTCAATCTCGGCAACCTGCACGACGACATCAACTTCCCCGCGTCGCAGAACGTCACAGTGCCCATCTATAACACGTACGCCGTGGCAAACAACACGCTCACCGTCTCCAACGCGTTCGTCATTTCGAGCGGTGTGCCGACCGTGAACTCGATCGCGGACAACATCGTCCACATGCGCGCCGACTACGGCGTGGACGACGGCGTGAACGATGGCTCGGTGACCTACAACACCGTCTACGCGCCGGGCGACGGCATCGTCGATCACTTCGTCTCCGCGACGCCAAACTGGTCGCAGGTCATCGCGGTCCGCGTCGCCGTGGTGGCGCGCAGCGCGTTGCCGGAGAAACCCTCCGCCGGCGCCGGTCAGCCCTGCGACACGACGACTGCGGCTCCGACATGGTCCGGCAATACCGGGGTCACCCGGTCGTTCGACCTGTCTGCCGACCCGAACTGGCAGTGCTACCGCTACCGGGTCTTCGAAACCACGGTGCCGCTTCGCAACTGGATCTGGAAATCAAGCTGACATGAAACTCGCGCTACTTCGCTCTCCCCTGCCGCGCGCCCAACAGCGCGGGGTAACGCTCTTCATCTCGCTGATCGTGCTGGTGGCGATGACGCTCGCGGCCATCGCCATGATGCGCTCGGTCGACACGGCGACCGTGGTGGCCGGCAATATTGGCTTCCGTCAGTCCTCCGTCAACGCCGCGGATCAAGGCCTTCAAGCGGCATTTACCTGGCTCAGCGGGAACATCGGTACCGGCAATCTCAGCAATGACAACGCGGCGCAGGGTTACTCCTCCAGCGTCCCCACTGGCGAGGCCCCCGACTGGTACCTGAATGCCGCCGTGTGGCCAGCGCCCTCCGCCGCCAATGTCCTTGCGACCGATGCGGCGGGAAACTCCGTTTCCTACTTAATCCAGCGGTTGTGCCCAGTGCCCAACTGCTCGCCCAATGCCACTTGCGGCGGCGTGACCAACGTGTGCGGGCAGACGCTCTCGAGCACCGCGATTAGTGGCGAAGGCGTCGACCAAAGCGCACCGAACTTCTTTACCTCGCCGCCGCAGGTTCATTACCGCATCACCATCCGCTCGGTCGGCCCGCGCAATTCGGTGGCTTACATTCAAACGCTGATGCGCGGCCAATAGACAGAGCCCGGGAGAACGACATGACGCGCAACAACTCCACCATAAAACGCCTCGTCCTCTACGGCGTGCTCGCCGGCATGGTGAGCCAGTCGGCGCTCGCCGCCGTGACCGACATCTCCAACGTCCCGCTCGCGACGGGCGGCGGCTCGGCCATCCTGCCCAACCTTCTGTTCGATCTCGACGACTCGGGCAGCATGAACTGGGACTTCATGCCAGACTACGTCAGCCCGAATACATTCGGCGTAGCGCTGACCCAGTCGAAGCCCTGCATGTCCCCCGCGGGGGGCGGGGGCACCGCTTGCGCACCCGGCGATCCGCCCTACGCCGCTGGCGGCGCCAAGGGATTCAACGGCGTCGGCTACGACCCCAACTTCTATTACCGGCCGGGGATCGGCCCGAACGGCCAGCCGCTCCTCAACCCACCCGGCGGCTTGCCGCTCGGAAATCCGGTCACCACCACGCTGGTGCCGGACGACACGTACTCCCATTCCCCGTACGGCTCCAGCACGACGAACGTCGACCTCGCCACGGCCATCCCGGACATGAATTACTGCAACACGAACAACGTATGCAAGCGCAACGGAGCAGACACGAGCGGCACGCTCGTCGGAGGAACGGCCTTCGACCCGGCAGCGGGCGCGGGCAACACCATGCCCGCGGGGCAGTTCCCTTACCGCACCAATCCGGCCAATGCGAGCACGGCGATCTTCGGCCTGCCGGAGATGATGCCGATCGCGAGCTTTACCCGCACCGGTACTACAGTCACCGCAACGACGGTGGAAGCCCACGGGCTCGCCACTACAGACACGGTCTACGTTGCAAGCCCCGCCAGCGTCGGCGTCACCTGCGTTGCGGTCACCGCCGTCACTGCCAACACGTTTACCTATTCGACGAGCACATCCGGGTCGGTCGCAGCCACGAGCGGCGCGTACCGCAAATGCGATGCCGGCAGCTTCGCTCGCGCCGCCAATGTCGTCACGGTAACCGAGGCCGGCCATGGACTGGCCGCAAACGACATCATTACCACATTCGTCGCGAGCGGCAACGCGATGAACGTAACCAACGCCAGTGTGACTGCGGTCACTCCGACGACTTTCACCTACACGACCGGTAGCAGCGGCGCGATTGGCGCGACGGCCGGATTCTGGGTGCGCACCGGGCTCTACAACGCCGGCACGCAGATCGCTGGTCCGGCCATCGCCTATGCGATCGTGCCGGTCGAGTATTGTTCCGACCCCAGTCTCACGAACTGCGTGCAGGTCATTCCGGGCAACACGCCCCCCGCAGGATTTACATTGGCTGCATACGTGCGCTTTTGCCAGACGCAGGCCCAGGCTTTAGCGCCGGGCGGCGTCGGCGACGCCAGCGGCACGCCGCGCTGCCGCAGCAAGTACAACGAGACAGGTAGCATCACGCAATATGAGTATGTGCGCTATGGCTGGTTCAAGCGCGACACCATCAAGTCTTCCGTCACCAGCTACGGCAACCGGCCCAACCGGGCCGATTGCGCTGCGGCGCCCAACTGCACCTACGACGAAGAGCTGAACAACTACGCGCGCTGGTACACCTTCTACCGGCTGCGGATTCAAACGATGAAGAGCTCGGTCGGGCTCTCCTTCCTCGCCTTCATCGGCAATCCAGGCGGCACGCCGCCCAAGCCGAACGCGTTGCGACTCGGCCTCATCACGATGCACGCGCAGGACTCGGGCACGGTCTCGTCTTCGAAATATCTCAGGATTTCCGACTTCGATACGACCCAGGCATCGAACTTCTACAACAAGTTCTATCAGCAGACCCCGGTGAACGCGACCCCGCTGCAGGAAGCCCTGTCGCGCGCGGGATGGATATTCGCAGGCAAACTCAATACCGGCCTGACGGCCGGCATCCCTACGACCGATGATCCGATCCAGGCTGCATGCCAGCGTAACTTCACGCTGCTCACCACGGACGGCTACTGGAACAACGTGGCTTTCTTCCCGCCAAAGACCCTTGCCGGGAAAACGATTCTCAACCTTGACGCCGCGCCGTCGACGCTCATGGGTTCGACGCTCGTGGACCGCAGCACCACCGGCACGCTCGACGGCTCCGCTTCCACGAGCACGGTGTTCACTCCCACGGGAGGACAGTCCGAACAGGTGTTATGCCAGGGAAATAACGTCGCGAATTTCCCGACGCTCGGCGGTCCGACCGCGTGCTCGTGCGCGCCGAAGGAGCATAAGGTCATCCAGCAGGATAAAACGACCGGGACCGAGAACGATTACTCCAATGGGGTCCTGATCAGCAGCACGAACACGACCAACCAGCTCTACACCAACATTGCCCCGGGCTGCGTCACCGGCAACTGGACCGAGCAGGATACGCCTCAGACGGCGACAGAGGACAAAGTCTGCCGGGAAGGCACCAGCGGCAGCAACGCGGTCTTTTCGGATGGCTCCACCGTATCGTGCGGCAGCTGCAACAAGAAAAGCTATCTGCTGATCCGTCAGTCGAAGACCCAGACACAGACCCTCATCACGACCGACGGCGTGCAGACGCAAAACAACACGGTTCCTGGCACGAGTACGTATACGTACAGCACGAACGGCACAACGTTCAGCGCTACTGAGCCGACCGGCAAAAACTGTGCTAACACAGCGCCGGTAAGCACCCTGAGTCCCAATCCTCAAGCGACCAGCGGCGCCCCGATCAACACCAGCGGAACCGGCACGGCGCTGAGCGTGTGGAGCCCCAACCCCCAGAACATCACGCCGGGTGCGCCGATCTCGACTTTTTCGGCGGGCGGAACAGCGAGCACGGTGGCGGACACGGCCCTGTACTTCTACCAGACGAAACTGCGCGGCGGCACCGACATGAACGGCGATGCGACAGGACCGACGTTCAGCCCCAACACCAATCCGCCAAACACAGTCGACCTTTCGACGAACTCGGTTCCCGTGAAGACGGGGGCGAAGGACTTCATCCCGTACCAGCACATGGTGACCTTCGGCCTCGGGCTTAGCGACGGCTTGATGCGCTTCCAGACGGATTACGACACGGCCTCGAACGGCGATTTCTTCAACATCAAGAGCGGGACCGTCGGCGGGTGCTTCTGGACGACGGGATCGTGCAACTGGCCGATCCCGGGGGACAATACCAACGCCAACCTGGATGACTTGTGGCACGCGGCGGTCAACGGCCGCGGCTCGTTTTACTCGGCCCTCAACTCCCAGGCGGTGGTCCAGGGAATCACTTCCGCGCTTACCGTGCTAAATGCGCAAGTGTCGTCGGCATCGGCTTCCGCGACGTCAAGCCCGAACGTGACGCAGACCGACAACCAGATATTCAGCACCACGTACGAGACGAACACCTGGTCGGGCAAAGTCTTCGCGCAAACCATCGATCCGACGACCGGCAACGTGAGCCCGACCATCCAGTGGCAGGCAGACCAGCTCCTGCTGTCGAAAGTCGCCGCTTCGAGCGACACGCGCAATATCCTGACCTTCGATGGCACGAGCGCGACCAAGGTGAAGCCTTTCACCTGGGCATCGCTCAACTCGACGCAGCAGGCGTTCTTCAGCAACAGGTGCAGCCCGCCGGCGCCAGCCACCCCGATGTCGCAGTGCTCGCTGCTCACGCCGACGGACCTTACCAGCGCGAACGACGGCAGCCAGATGGTCGGCTTCCTGCGCGGCCAGCAGGCTCTGGAGGGCACCGTGTACCGTGATCGGCTGGTCATCGACACGATTACAGGAGCGGCGCAAAACACGGTGATGGGCGACACCATCACGGCAAAGCCGGTGTTCGTGCGCAATCCGACATTCAGCTACGTCGACGCGGTGACGCCGACCTACGCGACGTTCGCAGCGGCGAATGCCAGCCGCGCGCCGCGCGTGTACGTTGGCGCGAACGACGGCTACCTGCATGCGTTCGACGGCAGCACCGGCGACGAGTCCTGGGCCTACGCGCCGGGCTTTCTCATGCCGGGCATGTATGCGCTCGCCGATACCGGGTACGCGTCGCAACACCGCTTTTTCGCGGATGGCTCGCCCGAGTCGTTCGACGTCTTTGACTCCGCTGCCGGAGCTTGGAAAACCATCCTCATCGGCGGCAGCGCCGGCGGCGGGCGCGGCTACTACGCGCTGGACATCACCGATCCTGTCAACCCGAAGGGGCTGTGGGAGTTCTGCAGCGATCCGACGCTGTGCTCGATCAGCGACGCCGATCTGGGCCTTTCGTACGGCAATCCGGTCGTCGGCAAGCGCTCGAGCGACGGTAAATGGGTGGTCGTGCTCACCTCGGGACTGAATAACGTCAGCCCCGGAACCGGCGGAGGGTTCTTTTTCGTCCTGGACGCAATCACTGGCGCCGTCCAGAACAAGGTCCCCACGAACAGCGGCGCCTCCAACGTAGGCACTGCCGCGACGCCCTCCGGGCTGATGAAGATCTCGGCCTTCTACAATGCTTCGGCGACGGACGCGACCTTCCAATATGCCTATGCCGGCGATCAGCTCGGCAACGTGTGGCGGCTCGATCTGGGCACCAGCGCCGGGGCATGCACGACCCCGGGCTCGGGTACCGCACCGTGCGTGGGGCACATCGCGACGCTCGCGGACGCTACCGGTCGCGCGCAGCCGATCACCACGCGTCCAGCTCTTACCCACATCGGCTCGAACCGCGTGCTCTATATCGGGACCGGCCGCTACCTGGGCAATTCCGACCTGTCGGATCCGGGCGCGGCGAGCGGCATCGCCTGGCAGCAGACGCTCTACGGCTTCAAGGACAAGGATGCGGACTACGGCTCGAACCTGCGCACCGGCGCGAATCTCGTCGTCCAGACGTTGACTAAGATCAACACTACCGATCGCGGCATCTCCAGCAACCCGGTCAACTGGAATACCCAGGACGGCTGGATGGTGGACTTCAATCCGGCCGCGGATCCGTCACCGGGGGAGCGCGTGAACATCGATCCGAGGCTCGTGCTGGGAACTGTGAAAGTGGTGACCAACACGCCGTCAGCGGGAGGCTCGTGCGCAGTCGGCGGCAGCAGCCGTGACTACGACTTCGACTTCCGCACCGGGTCGGCGATCGCGACGGCGACTGGCGGCGTGGTGGGCCGCTCGCTCGGCGCGACGATCGCGGTCGGCATGGCGATCGTCCAGCTGCCCTCGGGCGCGATCAAGGACATCATCACCGGTGCGGACACGAGCAAGACCACCGTGGACGTGCAGATCAACAGCGGCGGGGGCGGCGTGAAGCGGTTCTCCTACCGCGAGCGCTGAGCGGCGCTTCGATCACCGATCGCCGTCTGCCGCGCGCGGCACGAGCCCGCGCGGCAGGCTGAAGACCATGTTCTCGGTGATGCCCTCGAGCGGCCGCACGCTCTCGGCGCCGAGCTCTTTCAGCCGTTGGATGAGCTGGTTCACCAGGATTTCGGGCGCCGAGGCGCCGGCGGTCACGCCGACGCGGCGCTTGCCTGCGATCCACTCGGGACGCAGATCGCAGGCGCTGTCCACCATGTAGGCGTCGGCGCCCATGTGCTCCGCAACCTCGCGCAGGCGGTTTGAATTCGAGCTGTTGGGCGAGCCGACCACGATCACCAGGTCGCACTGCGGCGCCATGAACTTGACCGCGTCCTGGCGGTTCTGCGTCGCGTAGCAGATGTCGTCGCGCTTGGGGCCCTGGATGCCGGGGAAGCGCGTCCTGAGGGCGGCGACCACCACCGCGGCATCGTCGACCGACAAGGTGGTCTGCGTGACATAGGCCAATTTCGCCGGATTGCGCGGCACGAGCCTCGCCACGTCGTCGAGCGTCTCCACCAGGTACATGGCGCGCTCGGCCTGTCCCATGGTGCCTTCGGCTTCCGGGTGCCCGCGATGGCCGATCATCACGATTTCATAGCCGGCTTTCAGCATCTTGGCGACCTCGACGTGCACTTTGCTCACCAGAGGGCAGGTGGCGTCGAACACCTTGAGGCCGCGGCTCTTCGCCTCGGCGCGCACCGCCTTCGACACCCCATGGGCGCTGAAGATCACCGTGCTGCCGGTCGGCACCTCGCCGAGCTCGTCGACGAACACCGCGCCTTTGGAGCGCAGGTCCTCGACCACGAACTTGTTGTGCACGATCTCGTGGCGCACGTAGATCGGTGCGCCGAACTGGGTTAGCGCTCGCTCGACGATCTCGATCGCGCGCTCGACCCCGGCGCAGAAGCCGCGCGGATTGGCGAGAAGAACCTCCATGGGCGATTTTCTCACGCCGGGCGCCGCGCGTAGGCGGCCTCGAACGCCTTTTCGAGATCCGGATGCGCCCCGCGCACGCCGTCGACCACACGCCTCGCCCAGTCGAAGTACTCGCGGCGCCGCTGCTGGTCCCAGTGCGCCGGGGGATGATCGGAGACGTCGCGCAGGTTGCAGATCTTGTCGGCGAGCTTCACCAGCTTGGCTTCCTTGCTCAGGCTCGCCGCGTGCTCGACCTGCAGGCGCTTGCGCTCCGCCTTCGGCAGCGACTTGTCGTCGGTCACCTCGGCGACGATGCGCGCAATCTTCGAGCCGAATGCGTTCACCAGCTCTTCGTGCGTGGTCGCCGTGTCCTCCACCGTGTCGTGGAGCAGCGCGGCGCACAGCACCCCGACATCCGTGACCCCGCCCTCGTTGATCAGCACGTCGGCGAGCGCGATCGGGTGGTTGATGTACGGCGAGGACTCGGCGTCCTTGCGCCGCTGGTCGCGGTGCTTGTGCGCGGCGAAGGCGAGCGCCTTGAGCAGCAAAGCGAGATCGCCGCGATCAGCGCCGCTTTTCATGGAAAACTCCTTCGAGGATCAGCAGCCCAGCGCCGACCGTGATGGCGGAATCGGCGAGGTTGAACGCCGGCCAATGCCAGCCGAGGGCATGCAGATCGAGGAAATCGACCACCTGGCCCAAGCGCACCCGGTCGATGAGGTTGCCGAGCGCCCCGCCCAGGACCAGCGCCAGCCCGGCGCAAAACATCGGTCGCCGCGGCGAGCGCAAAAGGAGCACGCTGACCAAGACCGCGGCGACGAGAGAGAAAACGACGAACAGCGGCGTCTGCCAGCCGGGCGCGTCGGCGAGAAAGCTGAACGCCGCGCCCTTGTTGAGCACCAGGACCAGGTTGAAGAAGTCGCTCAGCGCGCGCCGCTCACCGGGCGCAAAGCTGCCAAGCACGGCCCATTTGGCGACCTGGTCCGCGACGACGACCGCGGCTGCGATCGCGAACCAGCGCCAGTTTTTAGGCATACCGCCGTTTTTCGCCGGGTCCGTGCAGGTTGCTGCGGCAGCGGCCGCAGAGCGCCTCGTCGTCGACGTCCGGGCGGTAATGCCAGCAGCGCTCGCATTTGCGATGCAGGCTCGGCGCGACCTCCACGCGCGGCTCTCCCCGCGCGCGATGCACGCGGGCTGCGGAGGTAAGCATCACGAACTTGAGATCCTCGCCGAGGCTGCAGAGCAGCTCGTCGTCACCGCCGTCGGCGTAGAAATCGACCTCGGCCTGCAGCGACGAGCCGACCTGGCCGGCCGCGCGCAGCTCCTCGATTTTCTTGCGCACGGGGTTGCGCAGCTCGCGCAGGCGCTCCCACTTGGGCAGCAGCTGCGCGCCGTCCTGCGGGCGCGGCAGCGCGTGCCAGGTCTGGAAGAAGACGCTGTCGTCGCGCCCTCCCGTAAACACCTGCCAGAGCTCCTCGGCGGTGAAGCTCAGGATCGGCGCCATCAGGCGCACCAGGCTGTGGGTGATGTGATGGAGCGCCGTCTGCGCCGCGCGACGGGGAAGCGAGTCAGCCTTGCAGGTGTAGAGCCGGTCCTTGAGGATGTCGAGGAAGAACGCGCTGAGGTCCTCGGAGCAGAACGCCTGCAGCTTCTGCGCCACCAGGTGGAACTGGTAGCGCTCGTAGTTCGCGGCAATCTCTTCCTGCATGCGAGCCGTCATGGCGAGCGCATAGCGGTCGATCTCGAGCAGCTCGTCGAGCGGCACGGCGTGCCGCGCGAGGTCAAAGTCGGAGGTGTTGGCGAGCAGGAAGCGCAGCGTGTTGCGCACGCGGCGGTAGCTCTCCACCACGTGCTTGAGGATCTCGTTGGAGATGAACAGCTCCCCCGAGTAGTCGGTGCTTGCGACCCACAGCCTCAGGATCTCCGCGCCCAGCGTATGCGACACCTCCTGCGGCGCGATCACGTTGCCCTTCGATTTCGACATCTTGCGGCCCTCGCCGTCGACGACGAAGCCGTGGGTGAGGAGCCCTTTGTAGGGCGCCATGCCATCGAGCATGCACGCGAGGAGCAGCGACGAATGGAACCAGCCGCGGTGCTGGTCGGAGCCCTCGAGGTACAGATGCGCCGGGAAGCCGGTTTCTTCCTTGTGCGAGCCGCGCAGCACCGTGTAATGCGTCGCGCCCGAATCGAACCAGACATCGAGCGTGTCGCGGCTTTTCTCGTAGCGCGCCGCTTCGGCCCCGATCAAGTCTTCGCCGCGCACCGACTGCCAGGCCTCGACCCCGGCGCGCTCGACGCGCCGCGCCACCTCCTCGAGCAGCTCGGGCGTTCGCGGGTGCAGCTCGCCCGTCTCGCGGTGCAGGAAAAACGGCATCGGCACGCCCCACTGGCGCTGCCGCGACAGCGTCCAGTCCGGGCGATTGGCGATCATGCCGTGCAGCCGCGCCTTGCCCCAGGACGGAAAGAACTCGGTCTGCTCGATGCCGCGCAACGCCGTCGCGCGCAGGGTTTCGCCGCCGACTTCCTTGTCCATCGCCGCGAACCATTGCGTGGTCGCGCGCAGGATTACGGGCGTCCTGTGCCGCCAGCAGTGCATGTAGCTGTGCGTGTACGTCTCATGATGGAACAGGACGTTGCGCTTCCTGAGCTCCTGCACGATCTTCGGGTTCGCCTCCCAGATCGTCATTGCGCCAAAGAGCGGCAGCGAAGCGGCGAACCGGCCATCGCCCATGACCGGAGCAAGGATATCTGCGTCGCGCAGGCCATAGCGGCGGCAGGACTCGAAGTCCTCGACGCCGTAAGCGGGAGCCGAATGCACGATCCCGGTGCCGCTGTCGAGCGTCACGTACTCGCCGAGGTAGATCGGCGCCTCGCGGTCGTAGAACGGATGGCGGAAACGGATGTGTTCCAGCGCCCTGCCTTTGCACGAAGCGAGCGTCTTTCCCGTGAGCTCGTAGCGCTTGAGGCAGGCTTCCTGCAGCTCGGCGGCGAGGATCAGCAGGCCCTTTGGGGTCTCGACCAGGTGATAGGTCAGCTCGGGATGAACGTTGAGCGCCTGGTTGGCGGGCAAGGTCCACGGCGTGGTGGTCCAGATCACGGCGTAGCCCGGCTTTTCGATGGGGTGATTGAATGCTTTGGCGAGCCTTTCAGGCTCGGCGAAAGGAAAACCCACGTCCACGGCGGGATCCTTGCGCTCCTCGTACTCGACCTCGGCTTCGGCAAGCGCCGAGCCGCAATCGAAGCACCAGTTGACCGGCTTCAGGCCACGATAGATGTAGCCCTTGTCGAGCAGCTTGCCGAGCACGCGGATCTCGTCGGCCTCGTTGCCATAGGCCATCGTCAGGTACGGGTGCTCCCAGTCGCCCATCACCCCGAGGCGCTCGAAGTCCCTCTTTTGCCGCTCGATCTGCTCGGCCGCGAAGGCACGGCACAGGCGCAACGTTTCCTCGGGAGGCAGGTTCTTGCCGTATTTTTTCTCGATCTGCACCTCGATCGGCATGCCGTGGCAGTCCCAGCCCGGGACATAGGGCGCATCGAAGCCGGCGAGGGTCTTCGACTTAACGATGATGTCCTTCAGGATCTTGTTGAGCGCTTGGCCGATGTGGATATCGCCGTTGGCGTACGGCGGGCCGTCGTGCAGCACGAAGCGCGGCCGCCCCTTCGCGATTCGCCGCAGCCGGTGGTAGACGCCTTTCCCCTTCCAGTCCTTCAACCACTGCGGCTCGCGCCGCGCGAGATCGCCGCGCATGGGAAACGGCGTTTCCGGCAAGTTGAGCGTGTCCTTGTAGTCAGCCATGTCGCGCAAAATATTCCCGGGCGCGGCTCGCATCCCGCGCGATCGCCTGCTTCAGGGCATCGAGCCCGTCGTACTTCTGCTCATCGCGCAGCTTCTCGAGGAAGCAGACCTTCAGGTGCCGGCCATAGAGCTCCTGGTCGCAATCGAACAGATGCACCTCGAGCAACGGCACCGGGACGGGATTCACCGTCGGGCGCTTGCCCACGCTGGCGACTCCCGGGCCGAGGCCTTCAACCTCCACGGCGAAGATGCCGCCGAGCGCAGGCGGCCGCCGCAACACGATATTCGCCGTGGGAAACCCCAGGGCGCGGCCCAGCTTCGCGCCGTGCGCCACCCGGCCGCTGAGAGTATACGGATGTCCCAGCAGCCGCGCGGCGCGGCGCAGATCGCCCACGCCGAGCGCGCCGCGCACCGCGGAGCTCGACACCCGCTCGCCTTCGAACAGCACATCGGGCATCGCTTCCAAGCGGAAGCCGTGGCGTACCGCCGCCTCCTCGAGCGTCGCAAAATCTCCGGCGCGGCGCGCGCCGAAGCGGAAATCGCGGCCGACGAGCAGCCAGCGCGTGCCGAGCCCCCGCAGCAGCACGTCCTCGACGAAGCGCTCGGCCGCAAGCGCCGCAAAATGCGTGTCGAAACGCACGATATGCACACGCTTGATGCCGGTTGTCGCCAGCAGCTCGAGCTTGTCGCGCAGCCGGGTCAGGCGCGCCGGCGCCGCGTCGCGCGAAAAGAACTCGCGCGGATGCGGCTCAAAGGTGAGGACGCAGGAAGCGAGCTTCAACTCGCGCGCTTTCGCGGCAACCCGGTCGATGAGCGCGCGGTGGCCGCGGTGCACGCCATCGAAGTTGCCGATGGTGAGCGCGCACCGGCCCCCGGTGGCCTGCAAAGAGCCGTGCGTGACGACCATGGACGGGCGTTAAAATGCTGAATTATAGTGGCTTTATGAGTCAGCCATGACTGGCGCCTGTGATCTGCGGCTGGTAGCGCTTTCCGTAGTCGTGGCTGCAATCGCCTCGTATGCCGCGCTAGATCTCGCGGGACGCGTCAGTACTTCCAAAGGTAAGGCGTCGGCCGCTTGGCTCCCGAACCGCATCCTGCTCGAAGACCGGCTTACGCATTTGAAGCATCACGCAGATCGATGCGGCAAGCCTTTTGGCGTCATGTTCATCGATCTCGACCGGTTCAAGCCGGTCAACGATTGCTTCGGGCATGGCGTCGGCGACCAGCTGCTGAGAGCCGCGGTCGGGCGCCTCGCAGGCTGCGTGCGCAAGGAAGACACGGTGGCGCGCTGCCGGCGGGGATGAATTCGTGATCGTATTGGCCGAGCTTGACAATGCGGCGGATACCGCGATCGTCGGCAGGAAGATTCTTGCCGAGCTGTCGCGCCCCTTTTTCCTCAGCAGTCACGAGCTCAACATATCCGGCAGCATCGGCATCAGCGTCTATCCGCAAGACGGAAACGACCTCGCTGCGCTCCTCGCCAACGCCGACACGGCGATGTACCACGCCAAGAAGGAAGGCCGTAACGGCTTGCGCATGTTTGTTGCGGACGTGAGGAACGCACCCAGCGCGAAGCTCTGCTGACCGTCGCTTTCGGCCGCCGCTAGGACGTAGTCGCCGACTTATAGTGGCTTGATGAGACCCTCGACATGAAGACTCTCGAACAGCAAATGGGGTTTTACGCGGCGTACCACCAGGACGCGCGCAATAAGGCTACGCACTTCATCGGCGTGCCGGCGATCATGCTCTCGCTTTTCATCCCGCTTGCCTGGCTGCGCATCGAGCTCGGCGCTGCGCCAATCACCGCGGCAATGCTCTTCGCCGCAGCGGTGCTGGTTTACTACTTCATGCTCGATGTGCCGCTGGGACTTGCGATGCTCGTCGTGAGCGCGCTTCTGGTCTGGCTCGGACAGCTCATTGCCGACCAAGGTGCGCTCCGCGGCTGGAGTTGGTTCGGCATCCTCTTCGTCGGCGGCTGGATCCTGCAGCTCGTCGGCCATGTGTTCGAAGGCCGCAAGCCCGCGCTCACCGACAACCTGCTCCAGATCTTCGTCGCGCCGATCTTTCTCTGCGCGGAAATCTACTTTGCATTAGGCTACAAGCCTGCGCTGCACGGCGCCGTGCAAAGACACGCGTTGGGCATGCGCACCGGCGCCAAAGTAAGCTGACGGGAATTTAGTTTCTCCAGAAGGGGGTCCGATGCAACCGCTGCTCGCGCTGTCGCGCGCGATCGATGCCGTCAACGAGCGCATCGGACGTCTGGTCTACTGGTGCGTGCTGATCATGGTGCTGGTCAGCGCCGCGAACGCCACTTCGCGCTATGCGTTGTCGATCGCCTCGAACGCCTGGCTCGAGCTGCAGTGGTATCTGTTCTCGGCCGTGTTCCTCCTTTGCTCGGGCTACACGCTGCTTCACAACGAGCACATCCGCATCGACGTCGTCGCCGCGTCGCTGCCGCGGCGCATCCAGATCTGGATCGACATCTTCGGCACGGCTTTTTTCCTGCTGCCGATCGCGGTCTACATGATGTGGGCGTCGTGGCCGGTATTCATGAACGCATGGCACAGCGGCGAGATTTCGGGCAGCGCCGGCGGCCTGATCCGCTGGCCGGCGCGACTGCTCGTGCCGGCGGGATTTTTCCTGCTCACCCTGCAGGGCATCTCTGAGCTGATCAAGCGCTTCGCGTACCTGCGGGGACTCATCCCGGATCCGGTGGAGAAGCACGAGGTGCCGGCGCTGGAGCTGATGCGTGTCGACGACACGGCGGCGAAATGAGCGCCTTCCTGGTCGCGAACACGGCGCCGCTGATGTTCGCCACGCTCGTGGTGTTCCTGCTGCTCGGCTATCCGGTGGCGTTCGCGCTTGCCGCCCTCGGCCTGTCGTTCGGGTTCATCGGCGTCGAGCTCGGCCTGCTCACGCCCGCTCTGTACCAGGCGCTGCCCGAGCGCATCTTCGGCATCATGTCGAACGATACCCTGCTCGCGGTGCCCTTCTTCACCTTCATGGGCCTGATCCTCGAGCGCAGCGGCATGGCGGAAGACCTGCTCGACACCATCGGGCAGCTGTTCGGGCCGATCCGCGGCGGACTCGCCTACGCCGTGGTCTTCGTCGGCGCGCTGCTCGCCGCGACCACCGGCGTGGTGGCCGCGTCGGTGATCTCGATGGGGTTGATCTCGCTGCCGATCATGCTGCGCTACAGCTACGACCGCAGGCTCGCGACCGGCGTCATCGCAGCTTCCGGCACCCTCGCCCAGATCATCCCGCCTTCGCTCGTGCTGATCGTGCTCGCCGACCAGCTCGGACGCTCGGTCGGGGACATGTACGCCGGCGCGATTTTCCCGGGCCTCGTCCTCACCGCGATGTACGCGGTCTATGTTCTCGCCACCACGCTGCTGTTCCCAAAATTGGCGCCGGCGCTACCGGCCGAAGCGCGCTTGCTGCGCGGCGTGAAGCTGCTGGCGCGCGTGCTGTTGGTGCTCGTGCCGCCGCTCGCGCTCATCTTCCTGGTGCTGGGAACGATCTTCCTCGGCATCGCGACGCCGACCGAGGGCGGCGCGATGGGCGCCACCGGCGCGCTCGCGCTCGCGCTCATCAACCGGCGCCTGAGCTGGGCGCTGCTCAAGCAGGCGATGAACTCGACGGCCAAGCTCACTTCCTTCGTGGTGTTCATCCTGGTCGGCTCGACGGTGTTCAGCCTCACCTTTCGCGGCGTGAACGGCGATCTGTGGGTCGAGCACCTGCTCACCAGCCTGCCCGGCGGCCAGATCGGCTTTCTCATCGTCGTGAACGTCCTGACCTTCCTGCTCGCGTTCTTTCTCGATTTCTTCGAGCTGGCGTTCATCATCGTGCCGCTGCTCGGCCCGGTCGCGGAGAAGCTGGGCATCGATCTGATCTGGTTCGGCGTGCTGCTCGGCGTGAACATGCAGACCTCGTTCATGCACCCGCCGTTCGGCTTCGCGCTGTTCTACCTGCGCAGCGTGGCCCCGGCGCGCGAGTACACCGACAAGATCTCGG
>Ga0209577_10001892_pt1 | contig 20446 bp, 17 predicted proteins | sample GraSoiAngelo_109_FD_185874 | JGI IMG/M metagenome (GOLD analysis project Ga0209577, IMG submission 185874) | Grasslands soil microbial communities from the Angelo Coastal Reserve, California, USA - 14_0903_12_20cm (SPAdes) (version 2) | ecosystem: Environmental > Terrestrial > Soil > Grasslands...
GGAGCTGGCGGCGCTCACCTCGTCAGCGGCTCGCGAGCGGCTCCGGCGGGGGGACGTGTGCCTGACCCACTTCGGGGCCGTATGAGCGGGGCGACCAGCGCCGCCAGCCGAGCAGCTCGGCCTGCATTACGATCCAGGCGACGAGACAGGGAATGCCCTTGACGCGGTAACGGCCCAGCGCGTTGTGGGCTTCCCACGGCAGAACCTCCACGTCCTGCAGCACCAGCGCGGCCATGCCGGCGAGCGCGATGGCGTTGCGCACGCGGTCCGGCTCGCTGGCGGCGTACCATAGGGCGAGCCCGGTGTAGGCGATGACGAACGAGGCCCGCTCCGACTGGTGGTTGAAGAGCACGAGGTACACGAGCAGGGAGCACAGGAACCGGAGGCGGAAAGTCCGATCGCTCCAGCGCGCACGCTGCAAGGCGAGCGGAGCCAGCAGCAGCAGCGCGCCCGCGAGCTGCACCGGCCAATGCGGCCAGTCTGCCCCGAGCCACTGGTGGAGGTATTGCATCACCGAGTCGCCGCGGTTCAGGCGACTCGCGTCCGCGGTTTCGATGGTCCACCAGGAGCGGTACTGGGCGACCAGCTCGTGAGGCGGAATCACGACGAGCGGCAGCAGCGCGAGACCCACGCCGACGCCGGCGAAGAGGAGCGCGAAGCGCCCACGGCGGGGGTGGAACAGCGCCAGCGCGACGGCGCCGAGCGGGAAGATCTTGATGAATGCATCGAGGCCGACGAGCAACGCCGCCCGCAGCTGGCGTCCCTCTTCGAGCGCCAGAAACGCGAGCAGGATGAGCGCCGCGACGAGGCCGTTGCTCTGGGTGTACTGCATCGCGAACAACACCTCGAGGTAGACGAGCGCCAGGGCCAGGGTCGCCTGGCGGTCGGGGAGCAGGCGCCGCACGGCGTACCAGAGCAGCAGCGAGTTCAGGAGACTCCAGATCAGGAGCGCCGGTGCGAACGGCAGGGCCGCCAGCGGAGCGAACAGCAGCGCGAACGTGGGGCTGTACTTGTAGAAGTCGAAGTGCTGCTCGGGGTGGGCGGCGTACAGGTCGCGATGCGCGAGCAGGTTCGTCGCCGCCGCGCGAAACACCTTGAAGTTGTTGGACCGGCCGAGGATCCCTTGCTGCACCGTGACGAACACGGCGCTCGCGAGGTAGAGGGCGAGCAGCGAGCGGCGGGCACGATCGGCCATGGCGGACGCCGGGAAGTTAAGCGCCCCGGGGTGCCGCGGAAGCGGTCAGGCCGTGTAGTGTCGGGCGGCGATGCGGAGTCGGGTGAGGTGGGTCAGCCAGCCGGAAACGGTGCCGCGCGTGTCCAGGAACGCCGCCGCGCTGCGACGGGCCTCCTCGAACGCGTCGGTCACGACGGCGGCGACTTGCTCCGGGTCGAGCAACACGGCGTAGGCCGTGGCGTAGACGGTGCTGCGGTAGCGCGCGAACAGCTCGGAAAACGCCGCTTCGTCGCCTCGCGTGAGGCGCTGTACGAGGACTCGATCGGTCGCGGACGAGGGTCGGGGACGGGGACGGGTGCGTTGGGCGCTGAGTAGCATATGTGCCGTAAAGAGTCCCCGAGGGGAGGCGTCGTAACGGTGGAGTTCGCACCGGGTCGAGCCACGGCAAGTGGACAGAAGCTCGGTGCCCTGCGTCACATAGTCAGTGGTACGGACGCGCATTCGACCGGATGCGCACCTCATTTGCCGAACGTGGAGAAAAGGGTGACTGTTTTTGACCACGCACAACAGCCCAAGAGGGCCACATGGGACGTGCCGTCGCTCGATCGCTTGTGGGGACGCTCGTCCTGCTACTCGCGAGCCAGGGCGACGGAGCTGCGCAGGACGTTTCGCGCATGGACCGGATCGTTCAATCGCACGTCGACAGCAAGCAGTTCATGGGATCGGTCCTGGTCGCCCAAGATGGCAAGGTCCTCTTGGACAAGGGATATGGATCAGCCAACCTCGAATGGGACATTCCCGATTCGCCTCACACCAAATTCCGTTTGGGGTCGCTGACGAAGCAATTCACGGCGGCGGCCATCCTGTTGTTGGAAGAGCGAGGCAAACTGAAGACAGACGACTTGGTGGCGAAGTACCTGACCGACGCCCCCGCGGCCTGGGGCAAGATCACCATTGGCAACCTCCTGACCCATACGTCGGGAATCCCCAACTTCACGTCGTTCCCCGACTATGCCACCACTGAGGCGACGCCCACAACTCCCGAGCAGTTGGTCGCCCGGTTCCGCGACAAGCCGTTGAATTTCCAGCCCGGCGAGCAGTGGGAGTACAGCAACTCAGGGTACGTGCTCCTCGGCTACATCCTGGAGAAGATCAGCGGGCAACGCTACCAGGACTTCGTGCGAGACAACCTGCTCGCGCCGCTCGGAATGACCGAATCGGGATATGACTCGCACGCGGCGATCATCCTCCACCGCGCGTCGGGCTACGCACCCGGCGCCAACGGGCCCGTGAATGCGGGCTACATCGACATGAGCATCCCCTTCTCGGCGGGTGCCCTCTACTCCACCACGGAGGACCTGTTGCGGTGGGAACAGGGGTTGTTCGGGGGCAAGGTCCTCAGCGCAGCCTCATTGAAGAAAATGACCACGCCGTTCAAGAACGACTATGCCTACGGCCTCGGTGTGCGGACGGCGCACGGGTACACGGTCATCGAGCACGGCGGTGGCATCGAGGGGTTCAACACCCAGTTGGCCTACGATCCCGATCGCAAGCTCGCGGTCATCGTGTTGGGCAATCTCAATGGAGGCGCACCAGGTGAGATTGCCAATGAACTCATGTCACTGCTGCACGGAGAAAAAGTCGTCCTGCCGTCTGAACGGAAGGAGATCACGGTCTCCACGGATGTGCTTCGGCGGTATGTGGGCACCTACCAACTGACGCCCACGTTCAGTATCGTCATCACGCTGGAGGGCAACCGGCTGATGTCCCAAGGTACGAACCAACTCGCCCTGCCGCTGTTCCCAGAGTCGGAGACCAGCTTCTTCTTGAAGGCGGTGGACGCCCAAATCGAGTTTGCGAAGAACGATAAAGGGGAGGTGACTGCTCTCACGCTCCGCCAAGGCGGCAACGAAATGAAGGCCGTGAAGCGGTAGGTGGCCCGTGTCCGTATTAACTTTTGCGATCAGGCCTAGTTGGACCCGGTAGCTCAGTTGGTAGAGCAACGGACTTTTAATCCGTAGGTCCTGGGTTCGATTCCCAGCCGGGTCACTGCCTCCGCGTCACCCCGTCTCCCACCACGCCACGATCCCCTGGTGCCCGCACTCCTTGCACGTGGCCACCGGCGGAATCACGTTGTTGCGGAACGGCAGGCGGGTGGCGCACACCGGGCACACCCCGTAGCGGCGCCCCACGTCGGCGCGCGTGCCGCGCGCAGGGTTGGGGTCCTCGCGCGTGCGGTACACCACCGTGAACTTGTCGGGGCGCCTGTCCCGTACTTCCAGCGCTTCCTGCGGCACCGTCACCCGTTGTCCCGACACCTCCAGCACGGCGCGCGTGACGCCACTGGTCAACACCGGATACCACGCGCCCTGGCGCAGCAGCCCCTCGTCTTCCTCGCGCTTGAGCGCGTACCACACGCGCGCCCAGCCCAGCGGTTGGTCTCCCATGGACCTACTGATTGACGTTTTCGGCCTGCCGTGCAGTGATCTGGGTAACATTCCCGGGGCCCGAGCCGGTAGCCGGGGGCTCTGCCGGGCGGGTATATTCGCCTAAGCGACGCTGCCGCAGGCTGGTGGACGTTCGCCCGGAGGACGGCTTCACGATGGCACGACGGATGCGCACCTAAAGGGGACTATGCCGCCCATCATCTGGATCGACGGGACGTTTCACGATCGCGCCACGGCCAAGGTCTCGGTGTTCGATCACGGCCTGCTGTACGGCGACGGCGTGTTCGAGGGAATCCGGGTCTACAACCGCCGCGTCTTTCGATTGAGCCAGCACCTGGACCGGCTCTACGCCTCCGCGAAGGGCGTGTGGCTCGAGGTCCCGCTCGCCAAGCCGGCCCTGCACCGGCTGGTGGAGGAAGCCGTCACCAAGAGCGGGCTCGACGAGGCCTACATTCGCCTGCTGGTCACGCGCGGGGTGGGCGACCTGGGGCTGGACCCGCGGAAATGCCCCAAGCCCTCGGTCATCTGCATCGTCGACACCATCCAGCTGTGGCCGCAGGACCGCTACGACAAAGGGCTCACTGCGCTCACCGCCGCGACACCGATCCATCACCGCGAGAGCCTTTCACCTCGCATCAAGTCGCTCAACTACCTGTCGCACATCCTGGCCAAGGTGGAAGGCATCGCCGCCGGCGTAGACGAGGTCATCATGCTCGACGCGCAGGGCTATGTGGCCGAGGCGAGCGGCATGAATCTGTTCGCCGTGACCAACGGCACGCTCAAGACGCCGCCGGCCTACGCCGGCATCCTGCGCGGCGTAACGCGCGACGCCGTGATCGAGCTGGCGCGCGAAGCGACCTACGGCGTCGAAGAAATCCCTCTCAACCGGTACGACCTCTACACGGCAGACGAGATGTTCCTGACCGGCACCGCCGCGGAGGTGGTGGCGGTGACCAAGCTCGACGGCCGCGTGATCGGCCACGGCCAACCCGGCCCCGTCACCAAGGAGCTCGCCAAGCGATTCAAGGCGCTCGCGATACGCGGCGACTGAGACCCCAACTATTGACAGGACTTGGGGTTAGCGGCATATTCTCGCGCCCTTGTTAACGCGAGGTGATCCATGCCGTGGCGAGTGATCGCCCATGGCGATCAAGTTTGGCACGTGGACGCTTTGGCGGAGCGCCCGGCCAATACCGAGGCATGGCAGTTGGTACTGTCATTCCGATCGGCGTCTGAGCGCTCCGGACGCTCCTTCTGGACGTTGTACCCGCTCGAAGCGACCTCGAAATCGTCGCTCTTCATTCAGGCCGAGCGCATCCCCGACACGGCCATCTCGCAGCTCCTCGCTGAGCGGCTGGCGTGAGCTCCCTGGAGCTCCAACAGCTGCGCCGCGTGGCGGGAGCAGTGGCACGGCTGCGCGGCGAGGCGGTGCGCGACGTCACCGTGCGGTCCGACTTGCGCCAGCTCAAGGTCGAGCTCGAGAGCGGCTTGATCCTGGTGGTATCGGCGGAGCGGGACGTCCAAGGGCGCCCACGCCTCGAGGTGGACGTCGTGGAGGGCCCGAAGGATCTGGGGGTCCGCCAGCAGCTTGAAGTACGCTTCGAATAGGGGCGCGGACCGTGACGACACCAGTGGCAGGGGGGTCCGGCGGAGTAGGGGCGGGGGGGGAGGGCGGGGGCGAACGCCTCCGCTTCCAGGACTTCGAATTCCAGCGGTTGGCGAATGGGCGCTGCCGCGCCAAGGTGGTGCTGACGTGGGCCGACGGGCGACAGTTCACCGGGGAGTCGCAGGGCGTGATTTCACAGGCAGGGGAGCTGCGCTGCTGCGCCGAGGCGACCGTGCGGGCGCTGGAGCGGGTGGTACAGCCGAAGCTCGCATTCGAGCTGCTGGGCGTGAAGGCCGTGCGGGCGTTTGACGCAACGGTGGTGATCGTGTCGCTGTCGACGCGGCAGGAGGCGCGGGCGTCCCGGCTCGTGGGAGCCTGCCTGACGGAGACCGATGCCCCCCGCGGTGCGGCCCTTGCGGTCCTGAACGCCACGAACCGCATTCTCGGAAATTTCTTCGCCACTCGATGAGCCGGATCGCGGGAACTTCCCTGGTCGCGCTCGTGAGCGCGGCGCTTGCCGGCGCGCTCGGCGCCGCCTGCGGGGGCGGTCGCGCTGGGCACCCGGCGCTGGTCGCCCCCGTCCGTGACTCGACGGCACCGTCGCCCGGCGTGGACTCCTTGGCGGCGGTGGCAGTCCGGCAGGCGCGGGACTCCGCGGCCGATCAGCGGGTACTGGACAGCCTGCACGGACCGCGTCCCCCCGCCGACAGCATGCAGCAGCACGCAGCTCCGACCCCGCCCCTCAAGGGCGAGGACGTGGAGCGCGAGGCGGTGCGGCTGTTCGGAGCCGAGGGTCGCACGGCCATCGGGGCGGCACCCACCGCCGCGCCCACCTTCGATATCGACGTCTCGAGCTTCGCCACCAACCGGCGGGTGCTCGAGTACCTCGAGTTTTTCCAGGTGGACTCGCGCGACCGGTTCGAGATCTGGCTCGCCCGGTTGGGCCGCTACGAGGGCATGATCCGCGAGCGGCTCCGGGCCAAGCGCCTCCCGGAAGACCTGCTCTACCTCTGCCTGATCGAGAGCGGCTTCTCCAACACGGCGGTCAGCCGGGCGAAAGCGGTCGGGATGTGGCAATTCATGGCCAGCACGGCGCGGCTGTACGGGCTGACGGTGGACCCCTGGGTGGACGAGCGCCGGGACCCCTTCCGGGCGACGGAGGCGGCGGCGAATTACCTGGCCGACCTGCGGGAGCGCCTCGGCAGCGTGTACCTCGCCGCCGCCGCGTACAACACGGGCGTGGGGCGGATCGAGCGCGGCATCGATCGCCTGCCGGGCGAGACCGACTCCGTGGACGATCGCACGTTTTTCCAGCTCTCCGACCGCCGCTATCTGCGGCGCGAGACCCGCGATTACGTGCCGAAGCTCATCGCTGCGGCGCTGATCGCCAAGCAGCCGCAGCGCTACGGCTTCCAGCCCGAGCCGCTGCCCCCGCTCGTGTTCGACGAAATCACCGTGCCGGACGCCACGGGCCTCGACGTCATCGCCCGCCTGGCCGACACGACCGTTGCGGTCCTGCTCGATTTGAACCCGCAGTTCGTGCGCGGCGTCACCCCGCCGGGGCGGAGCGTCGTAGTGCGGGTGCCGCGCGGGCACGGGACGCTGGTGGCGGAGCGCTACGACAGCCTCCCTGTGACCGAGCGGATCACGTTCGTGGACCACTACGTGTCCCGCGGCCAGACGCTGTCGGACATCGCGAAGCACTATCGAGTCAACGTCTCCCTGATCGAGGGCGCCAACCCGCGGCTCCGGGCGCACGCGCTGCGCGTGGGCCAGCGCATCATCATCCCGATGAGCGGGCGCGTGGTGCCGGCGTCGGCCTGGTCGGTGCCGCCGGAGCCGCGCTACCGCCGGGTCTCGAGCACCGGGGCGAGCGCCGGCGCGCACCGCGTGCGGCCGGGGGAGACGGCGAGCGAGATCGCGCGCCGCTTCGGCGTGTCGCTCACGGCGTTGCTCAATTACAACGGCTTGACGATGGCGTCGCTGCTGAGAGTGGGAGACCTGATCAAGATCCCCCAAAAACAATAAAGGCGTCACGGAAAGACGTCGCGGAAAGACGTCGCGGAAAGACGTCACGGAAAGACGTCACGGAACGGCGTAAAGAGAGGCGCAGGGCATCGGACCCTACGCCTCTCTGTAACGTCTCTCCGTGACGTCTTTCCGTGACGTCTTTCCGTGACGTCTCTTAGCTCTTCGACGTCTCTTAGCTCTTCGACGCTCTTAGCTCTTCCGTCTATAGCCCTTCATGAGGGCCGTCGCGTAGCCGTTCTGCGGATCCTTGCCGGCGTCGAGCAGCTCCTGCACCCGGGCGGGCCCGCGGTTGTATGCGAGCAGGGCGAGTCGCAGCTTCGCGTCGGGGTTGCCCTCGTACCGCTCCAGTAAGTCGCGCAGGTAGCGGAAGCCCAAGCGCAGGTTGGTGTTACGATCGTAGAGCTGAGTCGTGGTGAGCCCCGGCTCGTACAGCCGCGCCGTGCTCGGCAGGACCTGCGTGTAGCCGATCGCCCCGACCTTGCTCTTCGCCGTGCCCTTGAAGCCCGACTCCACCCGCACCAGGCGGAACGCCAGGGCCGGATCCACGCCCTCCGCCAGAGACACGTCGTAGATCGCCGCGGCGAGGTCGGCCGCGATGTTGTAGTGGGTGGAAAAGTCGATGATCGCATTGGCACGCTCGAGCTGCAGCCGCGCGACCGCCAACTCGCCACGGGTCGCCTCGAGCGACTGCTCGAGCGAGCGCAGCTCGCCCACGATCGCGGGCGCGGTCAACGGTGTCGGCTGGTCGTCGGCGGTGGCACGTCGAGCCCACCCGCCCACGCTGCTCACGAGCAGTGCTCCGAGCAGAATCAAGGCCCCCTGCAACATCAACTTCCGGGTCTTCGTGTGCATAGACCTCTCTTGTAAGTCCAGGCGGTCCCAAACTGGCCCCGCCCCGTCAAGCATCCGTCAATCAGCCGCGTCGCGCCGCCAGTCGCCGTGCGTGCCGCCGGTTTTCTCCAGCAGCTGCACCTTTTCGATCACCATGTCGCGGTCGGCGGCCTTCACCATGTCGTAGACCGTCAGCAACGCGACCGACACCGCCGTCAGGGCTTCCATCTCCACGCCCGTCCGGCCCACCGCTTTGGCGGCGGCCCGGACGCGCACCCCCGGAAGCCCTTCCTCGAGGGTCGCTGCAACTTCCACGTGGTCGAGGCCCAGGGGATGACACAGCGGAATCAGCTCCGCCGTGCGCTTTGCCGCGAGCGTCCCCGCCACCTCGCTCACCCCGAGCACGTCTCCCTTGGCCACCTGCTGCTCGGCCACGAGCCGAAACGCCTCCCGCGACATCCGGATCGCTCCTTCGGCGACCGCGGTGCGCACCGTGACCGGCTTGTCGCCCACGTCCACCATGCGGGCGCGGCCCGCCTCGTCCACGTGCGACAGCTTCATTCCGGCGCCGTCCCCGCTCTCTCCCAGTCGCCGCCCAGTACGGCCGCGACCAGCTGGGGGTTCACGTTCCCCTGGGCGAGGCCCCGCGCCTCGAGCACCTGCGCCATCGCCCGAACCACCGTCCCGGTCTCCCCGCCCGACCGGGCCTGCTCGCGCAGTCGCTCGAGCAAGCCGTCGAGCATCTCGGTGAAGCCGCCGCGCGCTTGGAACGGCTGCTGCCCGAGCGCGAAGACATAGCGACCCACCGGTCCGGCGTTCACGGCTGCGGCGAACCGCTCCGCGGCCTCCCCACCCCGATCCCCTCGCTCCCCTGCTGCAAGGACCCTGCCGATGCATCCGTCGGCAGCTGCAACTCGTTGTGCGACAGCACGTTGCCCAGTTACACCCAGCTCCCGCTGAACGAATGCTGCCACGACGCTGTCGCCAAGTCTTGCCACGCGAACCCGCACTACGCGAGACCGGATCGTCGGCAACAGCGCCTCGGGTGCGGTCGCGGTCAGCACGATCACCGTATTCGCCGGCGGCTCCTCCAGCGCCTTGAGCAGCGCGTTCGCCGCCGCCTCGGCCCCCACCTGCGGGACCAGCCGCTCGGCATCCCCGATCAAGAACACCTTGCGCTGGCCCAGCGCCGGCTTGAGGGCCAGCCGCCGTAACAGCAGGCGCACGGCCGCAATCCCGTGGCTCGCCAGACCGGACGGCGCCTCGTACAGCGGCTGCTCCCGCCGTGCCGCCATTTCTTCGGCGAGCGCTTCCTGCACCACGTCCACCTGCTTGTCCGCGTCGCCGCTCTTCTTGCTGGGCTCGAGCGGCACGAACCAATGCACGTCCGGGTGCGAGAGGTTCAGTACCAACCTGCAGGGCTGGCACTTGCCGCACGGCTCTCCCTTTCCCGTTTCCCCTTTCCCGTCTCCCGGGTTCGCGCAGACCAAGCCCTGTGCCAGCCATAACGCCAGGCGCTGCTTCCCGACTCCCCGGGGACCCTCAAACAGGAGCGCTTGCGGCAACCGGCCGGAGGCGATGGCGCCTACCAGCCGGTTTCGGGTCCCCTCATGGCCGTACAGGGGGGGTATTGGCATGGCCAGAATTTAGCCCGGGGCAGAAAATAGGGGCGATGTGGAAAACGTAAGCTGCTATTTCAGAGGCACTTACGGTACTTGTGCGGGTCTTGTGCTAGTGTAAGTCAGTGTTCTGGCTGGTATTACGCGTTGGAGTGAGTACGCACTCGCCAGATAATGCCCAATATACCTAGGTTTTCGCTGTTTATTCGGTGCTGTGCCGCAACAGTCACTATCAACACTGTTGCGTTATCGCAGCAGTATTGCCAGCAGTAAGCCTCGCCGCCGCCTGCAGCTGATGCGGCTGCCCCACGACGACGAGCACATCCCCTGCGAGGAGCCGGAATTGGGGACCCGGAGTAGCGACCTCTTCGTCTCCTCGAACCACGGAGAGCACCAGGGCTCCCGTCTGACTGCGCAGACCGGTGGCGGCGAGCCGCTTACCGGCGAGCGCCGAACGCGGAGAGAGACGCATCCGCTCGATCGCCATCTGCGGCACGCCGGCGACGGCGTCGAGGCTCAAGCGCCCGGCTGCGTCGCCGCGCAGCACCTCGTAGTGCGAGCTGCGGATCTCGTCCTCCAGCCGCTCGATGTCTCCGCGCGGCACGCCGTAATGGGCCAGCACCCGGGCGAAGATTTCGATCGAGGTCTCGAATTCCTCGGGGATCACGACGTCGGCGCCGAGCCGCGTCAGCTCCGGCATCTCCACGACGTAGCGGGTGCGCGCGATGATGTGGATGCGCGGGTTGAGGGCCCGCGCCACCCGGACCATGCGGCGCGTCGCGGCCGGATCGGAGATCGCCACCACCAGCATGCGCGCCCGCTCGGCACCGAGCCCCCGCAGGATCTCTTCGCGTGTCGCGTCGCCATAGAAGGCGGGCTCGCCCCGGGCGCGGGCCTGCCGCACGGTCTGGGCGTTCAGCTCGACGATCAGGTAGGGGGCGCGGATCGAGCGCAGCGCAACCGCCAGGTTGCGGCCGTTCAACCCGTACCCGGCGACGATCACGTGGTCGGTGAGCGGCTCGCCGCCGGCCGCGAGCGCCTGGGGCCGGAACCCGGGCAGCAGGCGGTCGAGCGGAATCCAGCGCTCCAGGCCCTCCAGGAGCCCGGGGCCGCTCTGCAGCACGAACGGTGTCACGAGCATCGTGAGCACGGCCACGGCCAGGAACGTCTGGTACAGTCCCTCGGGGAAGAGCCCCGTGCCGCGGCCCTGCCGCGCCAGCACGAACGAGAACTCGCCGATCTGGGAGACGGCGAGGCCGGCGAGCAGAGCCACGCGCCCCGAGTATCCCAGGACGGCCGGGCCGAGCGCCGCGAGCACGCTCTTCCCTCCCATGATCGCCGCCACGCCGACGAGCGCCAGCGCCGGGTGGTCGCGCAGGAACCCCACCTGCACCAGCATGCCCACGGTCACGAAGAACAGGGAGATAAAGACGTCGCGGAACGGCAGCAGCTCGGCCATGGCCTGGTGTCCATAGTCGGACTCCGAGATCACGAGCCCCGCCAGGAACGCGCCGAGGGCGAGCGACGCCCCGGCTGCCGCGGTGCCGAGCGCGGTGAGCGTACCGACCAGGATGACCGCGATCAGGAACAACTCCCGGCTGCGTGTCTTGACGATCTCGCTCAGCACGCGCGGCACGACGGTGCGCGCCAGCACGAGCACGCCCGCCACCACGAGCCCGGCCTTGGCGAGCGCCCATCCCAGGCCCACCGCCCCCCCGCCCGCTCCTCCCGCCAGAAACGGCAGCACGAGCATCATCGGCACGACGCACAGGTCCTGGAAGATGAGCACCCCCGTCGCGAGGCGACCGTGCGGTGTGTCGATCTCGCCCTTGTCGGCGAGTCCTTTCAGCACGATCGCGGTGCTCGACAGGGCGACCAGGAACCCCACCAGCACGGCGACGCGCCACGCGAGGCCGAGCCCGGCGGCGAGGGCGGCGGCGAGCCCGACGGTGAGCAGCACCTGCGCGCCGCCGCCGATGATCACCTGGCGCCCCATCTCGCGCAGCCGGCTGAGGGAGAATTCGATGCCGATGGTGAACAGCAGCAGAATCACGCCCACTTCGGCCAGGCTCTCCACTTGATGGACGTCGGAGACCAGGCCGAGCGCGTTGGGGCCGAGCAGCACGCCGGCCACGATGAAGCCCGGCAGGGCCGGGAGCTTGAGACGGTGGAAGGCGAGAATGACGAGGAGCGAGCCGGCAAAAATGATCGCCAGGTCGCGGAGCAGCAGGTACTGCATCATGGCGCCGCGTGGTAGGTCGTTGTGCAGTGGTCACTTGGCACAGATGTGATGGGGCGCACCGGGTTTGTGTGAAGCCCATAATGGAAAGCGGCGGCGGCGGATGCAAGCTTCGCGTGTGAGCACGAACCGGTTCAGACTCCTGCGCCAGGACGACACGGCCCGCGACGCGCGGCTGACGCTGTCGGAGGAGCGGCTGCGCGCGGCGCGGCAGCAGGAGGCGGTGGCACACCTGGGGCAGCAGGCCCTCGCGGGCGCGCCCGTGGCGGAGCTGATCGACGCCGCCGTGGCGCTCGCGGCGCGCGCCCTCGAGGTGGAGCTCGTCGGCCTGCTCGAGCTGCGGCCCGAGAGCCGCACGCTGCTGCTGCGGGCCGGCGTGGGGTGGCGGGCGGGCGCCGTGGGGCGGACGATTCTGCCGGCCGACGCCGATTCGCACGCGGGCTACGTGCTGCGCTCGACGGGCCAGGTGGTGGTCGAGGACCTCACGACGGAGCGGCGGTTCGGAAGCTCGCCGCTGCTCGCGTCGCACGGCGTGGTATCGAGCCTCAGCGTGCTGGTGCACGGCAACGAGCGGCCGTTCGGCATCCTGGGGGCCCACGCGCCGCGCCGCCGCGAGTTCACCATCCACGACGCGCATTTCCTGCAGGCGGTCGCTAATGTCCTTGCGACCGCGATCGATCGGGCCCGCACCGAGGCGGCGCTGCGGTCGAGCGAAGAGCACTTCCGCTCGCTCATCGAAAACGCTTCGGACATCGTCACCGTGGTCGGCGAGAACGGCGTGTTCCGCTACGCGAGCCCCTCGGTCGAGCGGGTGCTGGGCTACGCGCCCAGCGACCTGCTGGAGCACAACGCCTTCGACTACGTACATCCCGACGACATCGCACTGGTGGCCGAGGCGCTGGCCCGCGCGATCCAGCGTCCCGGCAGCCCGCAGGCGGCGCAGTTCCGCTTCCGGGCGCAGGACGGCGCGTGGCGGCTGCTCGATGCGGTGGGCCAGGCCCGGGCGGAGCACGGCGGCACGGCGCACCTCATCGTCAACGCGCGCGACGTGACCGAGCGGCGGCGGCAGGAGCGGGCCCTGCGCGAGAACAAGGAGCGGCTCCGCACGGTGATCGCCGGCGCGCCGCTGGTGCTGTTCGCGCTCGATCGCCACGGGGTGTTCACTATGGTCGAAGGCCGCGCGCTCGACGCCGTGGGCTTGCGGCCCGCGCTGCTCGTCGGCCGCTCCGCCTTCGAGCTGTACGCCGATCTGCCGCACGCCTTGGCCGACGTGCGGCGCGCCCTGGCGGGGGAGACCTTCTCGTCCGTCGTGGAAGTGTTCGGCGTGGTGTTCGAGACCTGGTATTCGCCCGTGCGGGACGGGGACGGACCGGTGGCGGGCGTGATCGGCGTGGGGACGGACATCACCGAGCGCCGCCGCGCGGAGGAAGCCCTGCGCCGGTCGGAGGAGAGCCACCGGGCGCTGGTGCAGCACGCCTCCTACGCGATCTACCGGTCCACACCGGACGGGCGCTTCCTCACGGTCAACCCGGCGCTCGTCGCCATGCTCGGGTACGAGTCCTCGGAGCAGCTGCTGGGCGTGGACCTCGCGACCGACGTGTACGCCGACCCCGCGGCGCGGGAGCGCATCCTCGCCCGCTTCGAAAGCTCGGGGGACGTGATCGACGGCGTGGAGGTGACCTGGAAGCGCCGGAACGGCCAATCGATTCTGGTGCGGCTCGCGGGACGGGCGGCCCGGCGCGGCGACGGCAGCATTGAATGCTTCGAGACGATCGCCGAAGACGTCACGGAGCGGCGGGCGCTGGAGGAGCAGCTACGGCAATCGCAGAAGCTGGAGGCGATCGGCCAGCTCACGGGCGGCATCGCCCACGACTTCAACAATCTGCTCACGATCATCCTGGCCAACGCGCAGCTGCTCGCCAAGGCGATCCCGGCGACGCAGGAACCCGCCCACGCGGACCTGCGCGACGTGATGTCGGCGGCGCTGCGCGGGCGCGTGATGGTGAAGGAGCTGCTCGGCTTCGCGCGGCGCTCGCGCCTCGAGCTCCAGCCCGTGTCGCTGGGCGGGTTGGTGCGGGACCTGTCCGGGTTCCTGCGGCGCATCCTGCCCGCCGACGTGGAAATCATGACGCACGACCGCGAGGACCTTCCCGATGTGCGGGCCGACGTGCACGCCGCGGAGCAGATCCTCTTCAATCTCGCGACCAACGCGCGCGATGCGATGCCGGACGGCGGCGTGCTGCGGCTCGAAACGACCCTGGTGCACCTCTCCGAGGAGCAGCGCCAGGCGTGCGGGGCCCTGCGGCCGGGCGAGCACGTCTGCCTGGCGGTGGAGGACACGGGGGTCGGCATGGACGCGCCGACACGCGCGCGCATGTTCGAGCCGTTCTTCACCACCAAAGCGCCGGGGAAGGGCACGGGGCTGGGGCTCGCCACCGTGTACGGGCTGGTGAAGCAGCACGGCGGCGGCATCGAGGTCGACAGCGAGCCGGGCAAGGGCACCCGCTTCCGCGTCTATTTCCCGCTCGCCGCGGAAGCCGCCGCCCCCGCGCGCCAGCATGCGGCGGCGCCCGAGGCCCGCGGCGGCTCCGAGACGGTGCTGGTGGTCGAGGACGACGACCAGCTGCGGCGCTCGGCCAAGCGGATTCTGGAGGAGGCGGGCTACCAGGTGGTCACGGCGGCCGATGGGCTGGAGGCGCTCGAAGCACTGCGCCAGACCGCCGGCGTGCGGCTCGTCTTTTCGGACCTGGTGATGCCGCGCCTCGGCGGCCGTGCCCTGTACGACGCCGCCCGCCGCGAGGGTCACGCCGTGCCCTTCCTGTTCGCGAGTGGCTACTCCGATTCCGACCGCGCCGCGAGCCCCGACCCCGCGGTGCCATTGTTGCACAAGCCGTGGACGGAACACGACCTGCTCACGCGCCTGCGGGGCATCCTGGATAATCGATAAGCAGTAGCGGCCGGTCAGCTCACTCCGTCGAGCACGTCACGGACCTTCCTGGCGAGCGTGTCGGGTACGAACGGCTTCTGCAGGAACGCGACGCCCGCGCTGAGCACGCCCTGGCGGACCATCGCGTCGTCGGTGTATCCCGAGGTATAGAGCACCTTCATCGCCCGCCGCGTGGGTGCGAGCCGCTCGGCGAGCTCGCGCCCGCTCATCCCCGGCATGACCACGTCGGTCACCAGGACGTCGATCTCGCCGGCGTGCCGCGCGGACAGCTCGATGGCGCTGGGTCCGTCGGGCGCGTCGAGCACCCGGTAGCCGCGGGCCTCGAGGCTGCGGCGCGCCAGGGTGCGCACGGGCGCCGCGTCCTCGACCAGGAGGACCGTCTCGTTTCCGCCCCGCAGGGGGGGCGGCTCGGGCGCGGGCAGCGGCGGCTCCGCGGCCCCGCGTACGCGCGGTAGATAGACCTTGACCGTCGTGCCGCGCCCGGGCTCGCTATACACCCAGATGTAGCCGCCGCTCTGCTTCACGATCCCGTACACGGTGGCCAGGCCCAGCCCCGTGCCCTTGCCCACTTCTTTCGTCGTGAAGAACGGCTCGAACAGGTGTGCCTGGGTGGCTTCGTCCATCCCCAGCCCCGAGTCGGTGACGGCGAGGCACACATAGTCGCCGGGCGGCAGGCGATGACGCCGTTCCACCAGCGCGTCGCGCAGCGTCATGCGGGTGGTCTCGATGAGCACCCGTCCTCCACCCGGCATGGCGTCACGGGCGTTGACGACGAGATTCAGGAGCACCTGCTCGAGCTGGCCCGGGTCGGCGTTGACGGCGCCCGCCTCGGTGTGGAGGGCGGTGGCGAGCTCGACGTCGTCGCCGATCAGGCGGCGCAGCATCTTGTCCATGTTCGCCACCACGGCGTTCAGCTCGAGTACCTTGGGGGCGAGCACCTGGCGGCGGCTGAAGGCGAGCAGCTGCCGCGTGAGCTCGGCGGCGCGCAGGCCGGCGTTGCGGATCTCCTCGACGTCCTCGCGGCGCGCGTCGCCCGGCGGCGTCGCCTGCAGCAGCAGCTGGGTCGAGCCCAGGATGGCCGTCAGCAGGTTGTTGAAGTCGTGGGCGATCCCTCCGGCCAGCTGGCCGACGGCCTCCATCTTCTGCGACTGGCGGAGCTGGTCCTCCAGGTGGCGCTGGGCGGTCACATCGCGCGCCAGCACCAGGCGGGCCCGGCGTCCCGCGAATTCGAGCGGCCGCGCCACCAGGTCCACCTCGAACAGCCGGCCGTCTTTGGCGCGGTGGCGCACGCCCGTGCGGACGGCGCCCTCGTCGGTGCGGCGCGCCAGCTCCTGCTCCAGCCGGCCCTGCTCCTCGACCGGCCGGATGTCGCGGATGGTGAGGGCCAGAAACTCGGACTCCGAGTACCCGTACCGCGTGATCGCCGCTTCGTTCACCGCCATGATCCGCAGCGTCTCGAAGTCGTACACGAACATCGGCTCGGGGTTGGTCTCGAACAGCAGCCGATACTTGCGCTCGCTCTCGTGCAGCTGCTCCTCGGCGCGTTTGCGCTCGATGGCCATGGCGACCTGGGTCGAGACGAACTGGAGGATGTGGCGCTCCGTCTCGCCGTAGCGCACGCCGGGCGCGTAGGTCTGGGCGACCAGCACCCCGATGGGACGATCGCCGATCTTCAAGGGCACGCCGACCCAGTCGATGGACGGCGCCCCGATCAGCTCGACCTGCCCCCGCCGCTCGAGCTCGGCCTGCACCTCGGGCGTGACCAGCAGCGGCTCGCCGGTGCGCAGCACGTATTCGGTGAGCCCCTTGCCGGGCCGCTTGGAGGGGAAGTCGCTGTCGTATTCGTCCACGTAGTACGGGAAGGTCAACAGGTCGGACGCGGCGTCGTACAGGGCGATGTAGAAGTTCTTCGCCGGCATCAGCTCGCCCACGATCGCATGGATCGCGCCGAACAGCTCCTGGAGGGTCCCCGGCGCGTGGGCGGCTTCGGAGATCCGGTACGTGGCGAGCTGGATCCGCTCCGCGCGCTTGGCTTCGGTGACGTCGCGGAAGCTCCACACCCGGCCCACGCTCTTCCCGCCGATGCGCTGGGGCTGGGAGAGGCGCTCGAAGATGCGTCCGTCCTTGAACGTCAGGACGTCGAAGCTCGACGCGTCGGGGCGGGCATACAGGTCGCGCACCTTGGCCAGGAAGGCCTGGGGATCGACCAGCTGCTCCAGTACGAACGCTATCGTCTGGGGGGCGTCCTTGGTCTCGAGGATCGAGTCGGGAATGCGCCACAGCTCGGCGAACTTCCGGTTGAAGCTGACGATGTGACCCGCGAGGTCCACGACGAGAATCCCGTCGGCGGTGGACTCGAAGGTGGCATTCAACAGCGACAGGGTCTCCCGCAGGTCCCGCTCGGTGCGCTCCCGCTCGGTGATGTCCCGGTACGTGACGACGATCGCCCGGATCGCGGGCTCGCTCAGCCGGTTCACGCCCACCACCTGGAGCCGCCGCCAGCTGCCGTCCTTGTGCACGGCGCGCAGCTCGGTGCGCACCAGCCGGCCCGGCTCCTGCATCAGCTCGGCGAACAGCTCCAGCGCGCCGGGACGGTCGTCGGGGTGGACGAGCTCGAACACATGGCGGCCCACGTTCTCGGTCGGGACGTAGCCGAGCACGAGGGACGTCGATTGGCTGGCGTACAGCACCGTGCCGTCCGTGTCCAGCAGCATGAGGACGTCGCTCGCATGCTCGAGCAGCGCGCGGAAGCGCTGCTCGCTGGCGCCTGGCGCGGCGTGACGGACGTCACTCGGGTCGGTCACGCCGCGTCCGGATTGGGCGGTGGCTCGTTGAGGACGAGCCAGTAGAGCCCGAGCTGGCGCACGGCCTCGACGAACTGGCCGAAGTCGACCGGCTTGCGGATGTAGCTGTTCGCGCCCAGGCCGTAGCCGGTGACGACGTCCTTCTCTTCGCGGGACGAGGTGAGGATCACGACCGGCAGCAGGCGCGTGCGGGGGTTGGCCCGGATGCGCCGCAGCACCTCGAGGCCGTCGACCTTGGGGAGCTTCAAGTCGAGCAGCACGAGCTCGGGCGTGGCGGCGCCCCCGGCGTGGGCGCCGGTGCCGAACAGCCAGTCGAGGGCCTCGGCCCCGTCGCGGGCCAGGAGGATCTCGTTCTGGATGTTGTTCTTCGCGAGCGCGCGGCGGGTCAACGCCTCGTCGTCGGGGTTGTCCTCCACCAGCAGGATCGAGCGGTCGTGCATGATGTGCTCCACTCAGAGCGTGAAGTAAAAGGTCGCGCCCCGCTCGGGGGCGCCCTCGGCCCAGATCTGGCCGCCGTGGCGGTGGATGATGCGCTGCACCGTGGCGAGCCCGATGCCTGTGCCGGGGAACTCGGCGGCCGCGTGCAGGCGCTGAAACGCGCCGAACAGCTTGGCGGCGTAGGCCATGTCGAAGCCGGCGCCGTCGTCTCGTACGAAATACGCCCGCCCGTGGTCGTTCGCCGTCACCCCGAACTCGACGTGTGCGGGCGAGCGCTTGGCGGTGAACTTCCAGGCGTTGCCGAGCAGGTTCTGCAGCACGATACGCATGAGCCCCGGGTCCGCCCGGACGACCAGGTCGGGGGCGATGGCGAACGTGACGGCGCGCGTTGGGTCGCTCTTCTGCAGCTCCGCGGCGGTCGCGGCGGCGAGGGCGCTCAGGTTCACCTCCGCCATCTGCAGCTCGCTGCGCGTGACGCGCGATAGGCTCAACAGGTCGTCGATCAAGGTCGCCATGCGCTGGCTCCCCGCCCGAACGCGCTGCAGGAAGTCGCGGCCCGTGTCGTCGAGCCGATCATGATAATCCTCGAGCAGCGCCTGGCTGAAACCGTCGATGCCGCGGAGCGGGGCGCGCAGGTCGTGAGACACCGAATACGAAAACGCCTCGAGCTCCTTGTTGGCCGCCTCGAGCTGCGCGGCGTAGCGCCGCCGCTGGTCCTCGCCCTCTTTGCGGGCCGTGATGTCGCGAATGATCGCCGTGAAGGCGACTTCGGATCCGTGCTTCCAGGCCGCGAGCGACAGCTCGAGCGGAAACTCGGTCCCGTCGTTTCTCCGACCGGCGAGTTCGACCGTCTTGCCGATGACGCGCGCCTCACCCGTGGCCACGTAGCGCGCCAGTCCCGCGCGATGCGCCTCCCGGAATCGCTCGGGCATCAGCACGGTGAGCGGCTGACCGATCACCTCGTCGGAGCGGAGCCCGAAGATCCGCTCTGCGCCCGGATTGAAATAGGTGATGTGGCCGTGCCGGTCGGCCGAGAGGATGGCGTCGTTCGCGGTCACGGCCAGGATGCGGAAGCGCTCTTCACTGGCGCGCAACGCCTGCTCGGCTCGCTTGCGCTCGGTGAGATCGCGGGTCACCTTGGCGAACCCCAGCAGCGCGCCCCGGTCGTCCCGTACGGCGGTGATCACGACGTCCGCCCAGAAGCGGGAGCCGTCCTTGCGGAGCCGCCAGTTCTCCTCCTCGTAGCGTCCCTCGGTCGCGGCGGCGTGCAGCACGGCCGCGGGCCGACCGGCGGCGACGTCTTCCGGCGTGAAGAAGCGCGCGAAGTGCTGGCCGAGGATCTCCGGCGGGGCGTACCCTTTGATCCGCTCGGCTCCGGCGTTCCAGGTCTTGACGTACCCGGCAGGGTCGACCATGTAGATGGCGTAGTCACGCACACTCCCCACCAGCAGGCGGAGCCGCTGTTCGGCGACGCGGCGCCCCGCCATCTCACGACCCACCAGCACGCTCGCGAGGCCGGCGAGTGCGAACGCGACGAGGGCCCCGGTCCAGGCCGTGAGGCGCGCCAGGCGCGCCTTGGCCTGAAGCGTCACAGCGCGCTGTGCCAGCAGCCGCCCCTCGTCCTCCTCCATTTGCGTGATCACGTCGTGCACCAGCTGCATGAGCTCCTTCCCCCGGCCGCCGACGACGGCCCGGGCGGCCGCGGCCGGCCCGCCGGTGCGGCGCGTTTCGATGGTCCACTGGAACCGCTCGAGGCGGGTCGCGACGAGGGTGTCCAGCGAATCGAGCCGGCGCTGCTGCGCGGGATTGTCCGCCGTGAGGGCCCGCAGACCCGCCAGACGGCTGTTCAGCGTCGCCCGCGCCGAGTGATAGGGTGCGAGGTAGGTCGTGTCGCCCGTGATCACGTAGCCGCGCACGCCGGTCTCGGCCTCGATGAGATCGGCGAAGCCGGCCTCGAGCTCCGCGCGCACCTGCAGCGTGTGGGCCACCCACTGCGCGCTGCTCACCGTCGCCTCCGTGCTCCGCAGCGCGACCGCGCCTACCGCCACGATGATCGCGACGGCGATGCCGAACCCGATTTGGATCCTGCGCTCGAGCGACAGGCCCGTCCCGATCAAGCGCGCTTCCGCCGCTCGGTGGTGCCGTCCAGCACGTCGCGCACGGTGCGCGCCAAGGCGTCCGGGGTGAAGGGCTTCTGCACGAACACGAACCCGGGCTCGAGCACGCCGTGGCGGGTGATGGCGTCGTCGGTGTAGCCCGACATGTAGATGACGCGCGTCTCGGGCCGCAGCGCCGCGAGACGGGCCGCCA
>Ga0209577_10001893_pt1 | contig 20430 bp, 12 predicted proteins | sample GraSoiAngelo_109_FD_185874 | JGI IMG/M metagenome (GOLD analysis project Ga0209577, IMG submission 185874) | Grasslands soil microbial communities from the Angelo Coastal Reserve, California, USA - 14_0903_12_20cm (SPAdes) (version 2) | ecosystem: Environmental > Terrestrial > Soil > Grasslands...
TGTTCATGGTGCGCTACCTCCGGAAAATGGTGAACGGCGTAATTCACTTTCCGGAAGTAACTCCGTGATGCGGCGCGGCGGATGTGGGTCGAGGTGTTTGTTAGAGGCTTCTCATCGCGGGCTCATGCAGTCCGCGTTCGAGTGTGACGGTGATGTGTGCTTTCGAGTCGCTGAACTGACCCCGGGCGCAAGCCCGGGGAACTCAGGAACTGGACTGGTAGATGGGAGGTCGATGAGGGCTGATGGGCCGATGAGGGTTGATGGAGTGTGAGCAGGCGCGAGCCAAGGATCACGTCGCCGTCGCCTGCACCCCCGCCGCTACCCGAACCATCGCCTCCAAACTGCGCTCCACATCGTCTTCCGTCGTCGCCCATGACGAGACACTGATGCGCATGGCGGTGCGTCCCTGCCAGACGGTCGCGCCGGCCCAGCATGTGCCGTCCGCCTGAATCCCCGCGATGACGCGGCGGGTCAACTCGGCGTCGCCAAACGAGACCAGGACCTGATTGATCACCACCTCGTTCAAGATTTCGTACCCCGCCTCCCGCAAGCCTTCGGCGAAGCGCGTCGCATGACGGCAGGTGCGCTCGATCAGGTTGGCTAGGCCCTGCCGTCCGAGCGAGCGCAGCGCGGCCCACACCTCGATGCCTCGCGCCCGCCGTGAGAACTCGGGCGTGTAGTGCTCTGGCTCGCGGGCTTCGTCGATTACCAGGTAGGGCGCGTTCACCGCCATCGCCGCATGGAGGTGGCGTGGGTCGCGCACCACTACCATGCCGCTGTCGTACGGCACGTTGAGCCACTTGTGCGCGTCGATCGCCCAGGAGTCCGCGGCGGCGTAGCCCTTTACGAGATGCGCGCGGGCGGGGGCCGCCGCCGCCCAGAGCCCGAACGCCCCGTCCACGTGCACCCAGGCGCCCGCCGCCTTCGCCTGTGCAATGATCTTGTCGGCAGGATCGAACGCGCCCGTGTTGACGTTGCCCGCCTGCAGGCAGACGAGCGTGTTGTCGTCCAGCGGTGGCAGCGCGTCGGCGCGCATCCTGCCCTGGCCATCCACCGGCACGCGGATCACCCGCTCACCTCCCAGGCCCACCAGCATCAGCGCCTTGAGCACGCTCACGTGGACTTCTTCGCCTACCACGACGGTGATGGGCGGCGCGCCGAACAGGCCTTGCGCCTCGACGTTCCAGCCGCGTCGCGCGAGCAGCGCATGGCGCGCGGCTGCCAGACCTGAAAAATTCGCCTGCGTGGCACAGGTCACGAACCCCACGCCGCACGCTGGTGGCAGCCCCAGCACGTCGAGCAGCCAGCGCATGGCGACTTGTTCCAGACGCGCGGCAATGGGCGAAAGCACGACGATCCCCGCGTTCTGATCCCACGCGGCGGCCAGGTTGGTTGCCGCCACCGCCGCTGGCAGCGACCCGCCGACCACGAACCCGAAGAAGCGACCGCCCGCCGATGCCATCGTCGCGGGGGATCCGATGTCGTCGAGCAGCGCAATCACCGCCGTCGGGTCGGTCGGATGCTCCGGGAGCGGCTCATCCAGCCGTCGCAAATCGGCGAGGGCCTCAGGCGTGGGGGCCACGCCGCGGTCTTTCAGGTCAGCGAGATAGCGGGCTGCTCGCTCGGCGGTCGTTCGCAGCAGATCTTGCATCCGGTTACCGGCCTCCTTGCTCTCGCAACTGGTCGAACCAGTTCAAGACGACCACGAAATCTCCCAGCGGTTTCGGGGATCGCACCATCACGAAGGCCTGCCCATCACGCGTCACGTCGTAGCTGCGATAGACGGGATCGTTCACGTAGTTCCCTTCGAACAACGTACGCCGGGCGCCGACGGCGAACGTGGGTTGCAGGGCGATCGCGGCGACCATCAGCTTCGTTCCATTCCGGTAGAACAACTCGCGGCCGTTTCGTGCCCACACCGGCTCGGTGCCCCCGTCGAGCGACACCTGCCACCGGCCGCCCGGTCCCGGGAACGGCCGCACATACACCTCGAGCCGCCCTGACTCGTTGGAGGCATAGGCGACCCAGTGTCCATCCGCGGACAGCGACGGTGAATGGTTCTCGAACTCGTTGATGAGAAAGGGCTGCGGCGTGCGAGGCCCCTGCAGCGACAACGTGTGGATCGAGCGCACCGGCCCGGCGCCCCCGGATCGAAACAGCAGGGTGCGGCCGTCCGGCGTGACGTCACCCGCCCACTGGTCCTCCGGCGCCACCAGCAGCGACTCGGCCGGGCCCGTGCCGTCGGCGGGAATCCAGTACAGGTCCCCCTGGCTGAACTGGCCGCGCGAGTACACGACGCGCCTGCCGTCCGGAGTCCAGATGGGCCGGTGGCCTGATTGGTCGAAGGTGAGGCGGGTCCGGGTGTGCTGCGCCATGTCGTACAGCCACACGTCCGAGTTCACGAAGTCCGGCTCGTCCACTTCGACCGCGATCCGCCGGCCGTCGGGCGACAGCCGCGGCGCGATGTAGGCTTGGGGCTCGCCGGGCAATACACGCGCGCTGCCTGCGCGGTCTACGATCACGAGGTCCCGGAGCGCCAGCGGTCCGGTCACGTAGGCGAACGCGCCATCACGGGACATCCCCATCCTCGCCGCGCCGCCCGGTCCAACTAATACCCCCTCGGCCACGGGTACCGCCGGTCCCGTGATCTCGAGGCGCGACGGGTCGAACGGCACCGCCAGCAGCGTTCCGCTCCGCGTGGCCAGGACCACGAAGCCCGAGGAGACGTAGCGCGGGTTCGAGCCCGGTTGATCGAACCGCGTGAGCTTGCCGGTCGCGATGGTCAGCGCGCCCAGCCGGTCGACCCCCTTGGTCCGGATCTGCAGCAGTAGCGCCTTGGCGTCCGGCAGGTACTGAGGGAACAAGTACGTTTCGCCGCGGCTCGTGTCGGGCGGCAGTAGCGGCCGCGGCTCTCCGCCCGCGGCGGCCACTTTCATCAGGCCCCTGTCAGAGCGAAACACGATCGTGTCGGTCGTCCCCCACGTCGCTCCAAACGCGAGCCCGGGCACGTCGGCGACCAGGGTCGCTGGGCCGCCGGCAAGCGGCAGTTTGTACAGCTTCGCGCCCGAGAAGTACGCCAGGGACCGTCCATCCGGTGAGAAAAACGGGTTCCGCGCGTTCTGCGTGCCGGCCAGGGGAGCGGGCTCGAGTTCGTCGAGCCTGCGGCTGAACAGCTGGCTGCCGGTGGCGACGGAGCTCACATAGACGATCCGCGACCCGTCAGGGGACAACGCCACGGTCGGGCCCACGAAGTCCGACATCGGTGCGCTCGGTGGCAGGACCAGCGTGAACCGAGCCACCGGCCGCGCGGGTAGCTCGGGTCGCGGACGAACCGAGACCCAGAGCGCGAGGCTGGTCGCAATCGCAGCGACCGCCAAGGGTGCGACATCGCGCACGGCGCGCCGACCCGGGCGCTCCGGCGCCGCCGCTGCCGAGTCCGGTGCAGTAGTCGCGGGTACGCCGCCCCATCCGGGCCGCGCCAGGGCGTCGACGAACTGCGCCGCCGTCTGGAACCGGTCTGCGGGCAGCTTGGCCAGTGCCTTCAGGACCGCGGCCTCGACGTGCGGGGGGACCGACTCACGCAGCTGTCGCAGCGGCCGCGGTCGGGCGGTCACGACCTTGGCGATCACCGACTGCACCGTCGGTCCGGTGTGCGGCGGCTCGCCGGCGAGCATCTCATATAGGACCGCGCCGAGGGAGTAGATGTCGCTGCGGGCGTCGATGAGGCGGTCCCCGGTCGCTTGTTCCGGGCTCATGTACTGCGGCGTGCCGAGGGACAGGCCCGTTTCCGTGAGCCGCGAGCCAGCGGCGGCGGAGAGGGCGAGCGCGATGCCGAAGTCCGCCACTACGGCCTCGCCGTCCTGGAACAGGATGTTCTCCGGCTTGATGTCGCGGTGGATCACGCCGTGGCGATGCGCGTAATCGAGCGCACTGGCGACGCCGCTGGCCAGCGCGACCGCCTCCTCGATCGGGAGGTGCTTCTCTCGCTCCAGGCGGTGCCGCAGCGATTCGCCTTCCACGTGCGGCATCACATAGTAGATCAGGCCGCCTGCCTGGCCGGAATCGAACAACGGCAAGATGTGCGGGTGCTGCAGGTGGGCGGTCACCCGGATCTCGCTCAAGAAGCGCTCGATTCCGAGCACGGCGGCGAGCTCGGGGCGCAGCACCTTCAAAGCGACGGCGCGATCGTGCTTCAAATCCCTGGCGAGATACACGGTCGCCATGCCACCGGCGCCGATTTGACGCTCGATAGCGTAGTGCTCGGCGAGGGCCGCCCCGAGACGTTCCAGCGCATCGGACATGGGGTCCGAAGGTACCGCCCGGGGAAAGGAGCGGCCAGTTGACGGACCGTTGACCGACACAGCGCCGTTTCGCTTGCCGTGCCCGCCGAGCCCGCCTACGTTTTAGACATGCCCCCGCCCCCGCAGGCCTTGATGACCGCGAACGAGTTGCTCCACGTCCGGATTCCCGAGAAGCGCGCCGAGTTGGTCCGCGGGAAGCTCGTCGTCCGGGAACCCGCCGGGCTACGGCACGGCAGGGTCGCCATGGATCTGGCCCGGCGGCTCGCGGACCACGTCGACGCGCGTGGGCTCGGCCAGGTGTACGCGGCCGAAACGGGATTCGCGCTGGCCCGAGACCCCGACACGGTTCGGGCGCCCGACATCGCGTTCATTCGCGGGAATCGGCTCCCCGATCCCGAGCCGACGGGCTTTCCCCACCTCGCGCCCGACCTCGTTGTAGAGGTCCTTTCGCCCGGCGACCGCCCCGGTGAGGTGCTCGCGAAAGTCGGCGACTGGCTCTCGGCCGGAACCAGGTGTGTCTGGGTCGTCGACCCGACCGCCCGGGTCGCGCGGGTTTATCGTGATGACGGCAGCGAGCAGATCCTCACCGCAGACCAAACGCTGGACGGCGAGGACGTGGTGCCCGGCTTTTCGTGCAGCCTAGGGGAGATTCTCTAGAGGCCGAGCACGCGGCCCGTGGAGAGGGGGAGCTATAGGCGCGCGTCGCTCAGCGAGGACTCCCGGGGTCAGGGGGTGAGGACGGTATCCCGCAGCCAGTCGCCGAAGAACCGGCGTGCGCTTGGCTGCATCGCGTTGCTCTGCTGTGCCGGAGGATGCGTCAACCCCACGCCGACGTAATTCGTGCCGATGCTGACGGAGAAAATGATGAGGGAGTTGAGGAGGTAGTACACCGCCCGTTGCCACAGCGGAACCCTCGTGGCCACGAAGACGAGGAGCCCCAGGAGAAAGCTCAATACCAGCGACGTCCAGCGCGGGGGGAGGCTGAAAGCGACCCACAGCGCATTGGCGATCAACATCGTGACGCCGCCCGCTATGCCGGGCGTGAGCATCGCCTTGGGCTGCAGGAACTCTTCTACTTTGCCTCTCTCCAACTACGGCTTCTTGATCAAGTCACGAACCCGCGTGGCGTCCTGCTTGGAGAGGACGTCCACCTTGTGCAGCGCTGTGTAAGCCGGCACCGACCGGCCGGCGATCATCGTGCGGGGCGAGCCGGTGGTCGAGTCCTTGTGGAGCAGGAACGTGCCTTCCTCCCCGACGGCGAACTTGGGGGTGCCGACCCAGGCGACGTCGGAAGAGCCCGGGAAGCGCACCACCACTTGCTCGCCAGCCTGGGCGCCCTTGATGCCGTCTTCGACCTGAATAATCGCTTCCTGCCAGTCGGGGTCATGCTCGGTGATCCGCCTGGGACGCGTCGGCGCCGCGGTGAGCTCGGCCGGACGCACCTGCTCCACGCGGCCCGCGACCACCATCGCCGCCCTCTGAATGTGCGCCTTCAGATCCGCGTCGTTCACCACTGCCCGAGCCCTCGCCACTGCTTCACGCGCGTCCGCCGTCACGACCGGCGATTGCCCCGGCTCGTGTCCGACCTCGCGCACCGCCACGCCCCGACCGAAGATCCACCCCGTCGTATAGAACGTCGCCTGGATTCCCGCCTTCAGCGAGCCCGCCCGCGCGGTTTCAACGGTAACGGAATCGCCCGCCGTCAGGGCGACCGGGGCCGGTTTCTCGAGCACCTGGTCGACCCGCACCACGACCGTCCGGTCCGACGGGGGGACCTCGGGGACCGCGACGGCGCCGACCTGCGTGACGGTTCCGATAAAGATGATGTCGGACTGTTTCACGAGTGCCGCCCGGCTCATCTGGGCGACCGCGGCTCCGGGAAACGAAAGCGCGACGGCGAAGAGCATCGCTGACCGAATATGCATGGGACCCTCACTGCGACCGTCTGTCGTCATGGCAGGACCGGGACGCTGAAGTAGAACGGATCGATCGAGACCGCCACCGGGGCACCCGAGCCGTCGAGTAGCCGATGAGTGGGGAAGTCCACTCGTCGTTGATACACCACGCCTTGCGGAAAGTTGGCGGAATCGGGCGTGTTGTTCGCGGAGAATATACCCAGGAACTGGTTCCCGCGGGTGAGCAGGCCGTTGTAGTCGCCGATGTACGGGAGGAACTGAAACGGCGGCGTCGCGGCCGGGACGGTGGCGAGGACGAGGTCCTGGTGCGTCGCGAAGCCGTCCCCGGACTGCTCCAGGCGGGTGACCCACCGGCTGGCGCCTGCGGGCCCGGTCACCTGCTGATACAAGAGACCGACCGTGCCGTTGGTCGAGACCGCCAGGCTTGCATCGGTGGCGTTCGTCAGGGTGCGCAGGTCGCTGCTCCAGGTCGCGCCGCGGTCGGTCGAGCGGCGCACGTGCACCGTGTAGATGTCGCCCGTCCCGACCCGGTCGGCCCATGCCAGGTACACGTTGTCGCTGTGGAGCGCGTCGACGGCGATCGACAGCGTGGACCCGATGCGCTCCTGTCCCAGCGTCGGCGCGTTGGACCAGGGGATGGTGACGTGGGTCGCCACGAGGCGGCCGGGGAGGTGGTCCGAGGGGTCCACCAGGTCGCGGAACGGCGTGGCCCCCGTCGCGCCGCTGTCGTCGCGCACCACGACGACGTCGCTCGTGACGTCCGCTCCCGCGTTCGAGCGCCAGCCGAAGTACGCGACGTACACGGTGTGATCCTGTGCCACGGCGGGCCGGATGGACGGACCATTCTGCCCCGCGGTGTTGCGGGTTTCGATGCGCCGGGACGTATAGGTCGTGCCCCCGTCGAGCGAGACGTCGACGGTCGCGGTGCGCCCGTCCGGTGCGTCGAAATCATTGAGGCCGATATACACGCGATCGGCGTTGCCGACGGCGCTGGTGCGCACGAACGGCTGATCGATGTCGGCGCGGAACCCTTGCAGTCTCATGGTCGCGGGCGAGAACAAGTCGTTCGCCTTGAGCTCGTTGAGGGGGAAGTCGGGCACCTTCATGATTCCGGCGTACAGCACGGGCGGGTTGCCCCCGACGGCGTGGGTGATATCGGCCGTCATCGTCTGGCTGGGGAGGGTGTTGCGGAGCGTCCAGGAGTCGCCTCCATCGTCGGAGACGAAAATGGGCGCGGTCGCGCTGGCGGAGCCGCCGGGATTCGGCGTGAAGGCCGAGGCCGCCATGAGACGCGGGTTCGAGGCGTACAGCGCCAGGAATGGCTCGGCGTCCTGCCAGCTTTCCCCACTCAGCGAGACAGGGATCAAGTCCACAACCCGTACGCCCGCCAGCTTGGCCGGCGGCTTTGGCACTTCTCGCTCTGATCCCTTACAGGCGACGCACAGGGCGACTCCGACGGTAATCACTCTGGCCCGCATAGCCCACGCTCCCCCCGGTTTCGCTGCGGCGCGCGGAAGCCGTCAAGATAATGGATCGCGCGCCCTGAGCGGGCGCGCGCAGGGTAGTCGCTGCTTAGTGATGCGTGACTGCAACACGCACGCTACTCCGAAGACTGACGTTACAACTCGAAGGGCACACCGTGATTGACACGGGTCGCGCTGCGTGCTCTTTTTTTCACGCCGTCTGAACGCCTGTGCTCGCTCCTCCGGCCGTCGAGCGTCACGTGCGTAAGCCTGTTGTTCAAACAAATGTGAGGAGTTATCAGGTCCGGTGCCGCGATTGGCATCGGGCCACTACAATCGCACCGTCGGCGCCGCGCCGCCAGAACCCCTCGCTTTGCCGACCCCGCTGAAACAACCCTTTTCGAGGTCCCGTCATCTAATCGGGAAACCTCCACCCCAAGGCCGTTCATGCTTCTCGGGTTGCCGCTTCTCGCCGCCGTCACGCTCTCCAGTCAGAGTCAAGATCCGCCCCCGCCCCCGCCCCCGGCCCCGGCCCCCGCGAGCAGGGTCCTCGCCACCCGTGCCGGTCAACCGCCCGTCATTGACGGGCGCGCCGACGATGCCGTGTGGCGGGAGGCCCAACCGATTACCGGATTTCAAGAGTGGCGGCCCAGCGAGGGCGACCCGCCCAAGCTCCCGACCGAGGCGAAAATCGCCTACGACGCGGCCAACCTGTACGTCTTCGTCCGCGCCTTCGATCCGCACCCCGATAGCATCATCACGGTGCTCGCCCGGCGCGACTACTTCACGCCCTCCGACATGATCTGGCTGTTCCTGGATTCGTATCATGATCGCCGAACCGGCTATGAATTCGGCGTCAATCCCTCGGGGGTGAAGCTCGACGCGCAGGTCTACAACGACGGCAATGAAGACTTCGCCTGGGACGCGGTGTGGGACGTCGCGACCCGCGTCGATTCGCTCGGCTGGACGGCCGAATTCCGCATCCCGCTGTCGCAGCTGCGTTACGGGCGGCAGCAGCACCACACCTTCGGACTCACGATCGATCGGGACCTGTACCGCTACGCCCAGCGCGTGAGCTGGCCCCTGTTCCGCCAGTCGAAGGCCGGGTTCGTGTCGCAGTTCGGCGAGGTCGACGGGTTCGACGACCTCGAGGCCCCACGCCGGCTCGAGGCGGCCCCCTACGTGGTGACCAAGAACGTGTCGGAGTTCACGAGCACCGGGATCGGCCGGACGCAGGACATCGCTGGCGGGGGCGACCTGAAGTATCGCGTCGCGTCGAACCTCACCCTGGACGCGACGGTCAATCCGGACTTCGGCCAGGTCGAGGCCGATCCGGCGGTGCTCAACCTCACGGCGTTCGAGACCTTCTTCAAGGAGCAGCGCCCGTTCTTCGTGCAGGGTGCGGGCATCTTTCGATTCGACGTGAACTGCACTGCGGTCAACGACTGCAGTACCGGCGAAGGCCTGGTGTACTCGCGGCGCATCGGACGCGCCCCCCAGCTCGCGGGCACTTATTCGGACACCACGTCGCCCGCCTTCACGCGGATTTTCGGTGCGGGGAAGCTGACCGGCCGCCTGCCAGGGGGATTGACGATCGGTGTCCTCGATGCCGTCACCCAGCACGTCACGGGCGTCGGCGGCGTGACGATCGAGCCGACCAGCAATTATGGCGTCGTCCGCCTGCGCCAGGACCTGCGGGGCGGCGAGTCGAGCGTGGGTGGCATCGTCACCGCGGTCAACCGGGACAACGACGCCTTTACCGCTCCCTACCTGCGACGCACCGCCTACGTGGGCGGCGCGGACTTCCGCCATCGCTTTCCCGGCGGCCGATTCGAGGTCTCGGGCTCGCTCGATTTCAGTCGGGTGGCGGGCAGCGCCCAGGCCATCGATTCCACCCAGCGCGAGGCGGTCCACTACTACCAGCGACCCGACGCCGGGCTTCCGTACGACCCGACGCGCACCTCGCTCTCCGGGGACGCCGAGGAGCTACAGTTGAGCAAGGTAGGAGGCGCGCATCTGTTGTTCCAAACGGGCTATCAGCGACGCTCTGCCGGCTTCGAAATCAACGACCTCGGCTACCTGCAGCGCGCCGACCAGCAGACCTGGAGCACCTGGATGGGATACTTCGACCGCCACCGACGCGCGCTGTACCAGCGGTTTCAGTGGAATTTCAACTGGTGGCAATTCTGGACGGCCGCAGGACTACCCGAGGAGCGGGCGTTCAATACCAACACACATACCACGTTCAACAACACGTGGTCGTTCCACATGGGAAGCACTTTCGGCCAGCTGGGCGAGACATACTGCTATTCCTGCGCACGCGGGGGGCCCGCCGTGCGGCAGGATCCGTACATCGCACCGTGGGCCGGTCTCAACGGGGACGACCGCAAGGCGATCGTGCCGTACTTCTGGGTCAACTATTGGCGGGGAGACGGCGGGCGGTCACACAGCCTCAACCTGATGCCCGAGGTCGATTTCAAGCTGGCGTCGCGCGTCACGGCGGCGATCATCCCCAACTACACCCGCGCCAGCAACGAGGTGCAGCCGCTCGGGCCCGTCACGGACACGACCATCGTCCCGCACGTCACCCGCTACGTGTTCGCTCACCTCGAGCAGAAGCAGCTCGGCGTGACCCTGCGCTTCACGTACCCGTTCACGGCCAGCGCGACGCTGCAGGTATACGCCCAGCCGTTCGTTTCGAAGGGGACCTACAGCAACGTGCAGAAGCTGTCCCCCACGCCGCGCGCCGCAGACTTCGCGCGTCGCTACGAGCAGGACACGGTCCTCGCCGACAACCCCGGCGGATTCAACTACAAGCAATTCCGGTCCAACGTCGTGTTTCGCTGGGAGTACCGGCCCGGCTCGACGCTGTTCGTGGTGTGGAGCCAGGGGCGCCTCGGGTCGACCGGCGTCGAGGGCACCCGCGGCTTTGGCGGTGACCTGAACGATCTGTTCGACCTACGGCCCGACAACGGGTTCCTGGTGAAGCTGTCGTACTGGATCAACCGGTAGCGACGAAAACAGGGTTACCGACCCCCGGTCGCCTTGTACAGCGCCGCGTACGCCGTCGCCGCGTCGATGCGCCCCTGGGCCAGCCGATCCTGAGCCTCGAGCTGCGTCCGCTCCGCGTCCAGCACCTGCAGAAAATCCGTGACTCCTTCGCGGAACCGCATGCGCGCCAGCTCGGCCGCGCGCTCGCTCGCGGCGCTCGCGTCCTGGAGTCGCTCCACCTGGAGCCGCCCGGCGCGATACCGCGCCAGGCTCGTCTCCATGTCTTCCATCGCCGAGAGCACCACACGACTGTATTGTGCGCGGGCCGCTTCCTCCCGTGCCTCTGCCGCGTTCACCTCCGCCTTCACCCGCCCCAGGTTGAGACCCGGCCAGGTGATCACGGGCCCCACGGCGTAGCGCAGCGTTCCTTGGTTGCCCACTGAGCTGAACTCGGGCGCGGCGTAGCCCGCGGTTCCGCCGATGCTGAGCCGCGGCAAGTAGCTCGCCTTGGCCGCACCCACCAGCGCTCCCTGCGCCGCGGCGAACCGCTCGGCCGCGGCCACGTCGGGCCGGTAGCGGACCACCACGTCCGGCGTCCCGATGGAGGCTACCTCCGGCAGCTGCGGCAGCGCCGCGGTCTGCTCGAGCTCCCGGGCAACCTCGGTGGGCGAGCGGCCGACGAGCGTACCGATGCGGTACTGGGCCGCCGCTACCTGAGCCTCACGGGCGGGAATCGAGGCGAGCGTCGAGCTGAGCTGCGCCTGCGCCCGCTCCGTATCGAATGCGCTGCCGCGCCCCGCGTCGAGCCGCTGCTTCGTAAGGTCGAACGTGCGGCGCTGGTTCTCGGCGTTCCGTTGGGCCACTAGGAGCTGTTCCTGCGCTCCCCGCAGCTCGAAATAGGCGCGGGCCACCTCCGCGGTCAGGCTTACCTGCACGTCGCGCAGGTCTTCCTGGGCCACGTCCGCCAGCGCGCCCCGCGCCTGAACGGTGTGGCGGATGCCGCCGAACACGTCCAGGTCCCAGGAGGCATTCACGCCGGCATCCCAAACATTCTGGTCCGGGAAGGCGCCGAACGAACCGGGGAAGCTCGCACTCGACAGCCGTTGCCGGGAGTAACCGGCCGCGAGCGTCGCCGATGGCGTCAGATCCAGCACGCTGCGGATCCGGTCCGAGCGCGCGGCGCTCACGCGAGCCCGCGCCGACCGAACGTCCAAGTTGCCGCGCAGCACCTCGCCCACCAGGCGGGACAGCGTGGTGTCGCTCAGCTGGTCCCAGTAATCGGACGAGACCAGGGGCTCGTCCTTCGTTCCCCCTCTCCCAACGGGAGAGGGGGACAGGGGGTGAGGACTCTCGGGAGAGGGGGTCGCCGGCTGAGGATCGCCGCTCGTTTCCCGGAACGCCTCCGGTGGCCGCACCGACGATGATCGGTACCCCGGAGCCGTGGCGCATCCGTAGAGCGCAACGAACGCGAGGAGAATTGCGCTACGCATGAGCCACCTCCCCAACCATTGCAGGTGCAGGTTCGAGAACGAAACTCTCGCTCTCCGCTTCCGTTTCGGGACGGTGCTCGGCTGCGATGAACGAGTAGAAGACGGGGACCACGAACAGGGTGAACAGCGTCCCCACCGTCATGCCCGCCACCAGCACGGTCCCGATGCTGTTGCGCGCCGCCGATCCCGGGCCGGTCGCGAACACCAGCGGCAGGTGCCCGAAGACGGTGGCCGCCGAAGTCATCAGCACGGGCCGGAGCCGGGTGAGCGATGCTTCACGCAGCGCGGCCAGCTTCGCCACGCCCTGCGACTGGAGCGTATTGGCGAACTGCACGATCAGGATGCCGTTCTTCGCTATCAGTCCCACCAGCGTGATCAACCCGACCTGGGAGTAGATGTTGATGGTGGTGAAATCGAGGTAGCTGAACACCAGCGCCCCGGAAATCGCGAGCGGCACCGAGCCCACCAGCACGATCAGCGGGTCCCGGAAGCTCCGGAACTGCGCCGCGAGCACCAGATAGATCAGGATCACGGCGAATCCGAGGGTCACGGTGAGCGCCGCGCCTTCGAGGCGGATCTGCCGCGATTCGCCGGCGTAGTCCAGCCCGACGCCGGGGCCCGTCACCGCCTTCGCGGCGTTCTCCAACACGCGCAGCCCTTCTTCTTTGGTGACGCCGGGCTTCACGCCGCCGAAGATCCGCACCGCGTTTCTCTGCTGGAAGCGATTCAGCGTGCGCGGCGCGGTGCTCGACTCGATGTGCGTGAACGTCGACACCGGCACGAGCCGACCGCTCGGCGTCTTGATCTTGAGATCGAGCAGCGGCGCCACCGTGGTGCGGCGCTCGTCGCCGATCTGGGGAATGACCTTGTAGCTGCGGTCGTAATAGTTGAACCGGTTGACGTACGCGCCGCCCAGCAGCGTACCGAGCTCTCGGCCCACGCTGGCGAGGTCCAGCCCCAGGTCGGCCACCTGGTCGCGATCGATCACGACTCGCGCTTCGGGCAGATCGATCTTCAAGTCGGTGTCGACGTACAGGAACTTGCCGCTCTGCCAGCCGGCGCCCAGCACGGCGCCCACCGTCTGCAGCATCTGGTCCGGGGGCACGTCGCTGGCCAGAATCAGCTCCACGTCATACTGCCCGGGCGTCGGCAACGGGGGGTCGAGGCGGGGGAACACCTGCAAGCCCGGCACCTGCGACACCGCGTAGTACAGCTGGCCGTACATCTGCTCGGTCGTGCGCTTGCGTTCCTTCCAATTCTTCGCGACCATCCCGCCGAACCCGCCCCAGTTGGCCGTCAGCGACCACATGAACTTGGCTTCGGGGAACGACGTGACAGCCTTCACGACCTGGAGCGACGCCTTGTTGGTCGCTTCGAGCGACGCGTCGGGCGAGGCCGCCATGAACAGGCTGATGTGGCTCTGGTCCTCGATGGGCGCCAACTCCCGCCGCGAGTTCTGATACAGCGGCACCGCCGCCAACATGACGAGCACCGCAGCCGCGACGATCGCCCAGCGCATTTGCAGGGCGCCGTCCAGCAACAGCTCATAGCGCCGGCGCACCGCTTCGAAGCCATGGTGCACCAGCTTTGTCAGCCGCCCCTCCCGCCCCGCTTCGTGGACGAAGCGCGAGCTCATCACCGGGGACAGCGTCACCGCCACGAAACCCGACACTACGACGGCGGCCGCGAGGGTGATCGCGAACTCCAGGAACAAGGAGCCGGTGAGCCCGCCCTGGAACCCGATCGGTGTGTATACCGCCGCGAGCGTGATCGTCATCGCGATGATGGGGCCGACCAGCTCGCGCGCGCCCACGATGGCCGCCTGGATCCGTGTCTTGCCCTCGCGCACGTGCCGCTCGACGTTTTCGACCACGACGATGGCATCGTCCACCACCAATCCCACCGACAGCACGATCGCGAGGATGGTGAGGAGGTTCAGGCTGAAGCCGAAGGCGTACATGACGACCGCGGCGCCTACCAGCGACACCGGCATTGCCACCAGCGGCACCAAGGCGGTCCGGATCGACCCCATGAACAGGAATACCACGAGGCCGACGATCAGGATCGTCTCGACCAGGGTCTTCGAGATCTCCTGCAGCGCGTCGGTCATGAAGACCGTCGCGTCGTAGGCCATCTGCATGTCGATATCGCTGGGCAGCGTGGGCCGGATCCGGGCCATTTCAGCGTGGAGCCGGTTGGCCACTTCGATCTCGTTGCTACCCGGCAGCGGCCAGACGCCCATGTACACGGCTTCTTTGTCGCTGAATTTGGTGATGAAGTCGGCTTCCTCCGCCCCCAGCTCGACGCGGGCGACGTCGGACAGTCGCACGATCGCCCCGTTGCGCTCGGCCACGACCAGGTTCTTGAACTCCTCGGGCGTGCGCAGATCGGTGTTGGCAAGCAGGTTGACCTGCACCAGGTCGCCCTTGGTCTGCCCCACGGCGGCGAGGTAGTTGTTGCGCTGCAGCGCCGCGTGCACGTCGCCGGGCGCGAGATTGAGCGCGGCCAACCGGTCGGGGTCGATCCAGATCCGCATGGCGATGGGCCGCCCGCCGACCACGTCCACCCGCTGCACGCCGGCCAGCGTCGAGAGCTGGGGCTGCATGTTGCGGGTGAGCCAGTCGGTGAGCGCCGGAATCTCGCGCGCCGAGGACGTGAAGCTCAGGTAGAACGACGCATACGGCCGGTCGGCCCGCTGCACCTCCACCACCGGTGGCTCGGCCTCGGCGGGCAGCTCGGAGCGCACCTGCTGCAGCCGCGCGGTGACCTCCGCCAGCGCCGCCGTGCTGTTGTGGTTCAGCTTCAGGTGCACTGTGATGGTGCTGACGCCGGCGCGGCTGGTGGATTCGACGTAGTCCACGCCGCTGATGGCCGACACGACGCGCTCGATCGGCGTCGTGAGAAAGCCGCGGACGGTTTCGGCGCTCGCGCCGTAATACACCGTCGTGATCAGCACCGACGAGCTCTGGATGTTCGGATACTGCTGCACCGGCAGCGTCGTAATCGCCCGCCAACCCACGAGCACGATCACGAGGTTGACTACGACCGCGAGGACCGGATGCCGGATGAACGTGTCAGTAAAAGAGCGCATGAACGGTTTTCCGATTAACGAGTTGAGTCGCCCGCGACCCGCACAGACTCGCGTAGCTTGAAGGACCCCGAGGTAGCCACCTGCTGGCCGGGGGTGAGACCACTCAGGATCACGACGTCATCGTCGAGCACCGGCCCGCTTTGCACCGGCTGCACATGAGCGCGAGTGTGACCTGCCGAGTCGGCTGCGATGAGGAAGACGTGGTCGCCGGCGGGCCCCTTGCGGAGGGCGCTCACCGGAATCGCCACGACCGTGGTCGAGGGTCCCGTGGGGACCTCGACGCGCACCGAGGCACCCGGCGCCGGGGCCTGGCTCTGGATCCGGGCCCGCACGAGTGCGTTGCGGGTTGCCGGGTCGACCCGCGCATCGACCGCGACGATCCGGGCCGTGATCGGCCGAGGGTCGTCTGCCGCGTACACGGCGACGGGCTCGCCCGCGTGCAGCTCGGCCGCCACCGCTTGCGCCACCGTGAAGTCCACGTTGGCTGCGGCGTCGACCCCCTGCAGCGTGGTGAGCTCGGTGCCTTCGTTCAGGTACTGCCCGGGATGCACATCGGAGATCCCAACGCGAGCCCGGAACGGAGCACGGATCGTCTTCTTCGCGATGACGGCCCGGGTGCGCGCCAGCTGTGCCAGCGCGACGTCGCGCGCCGCACGAGCCTGGTCCACTTCCTCCTGAGACGTGGCCTGGGCCTGCCGCAGGACCTCGAGGCGCGCGAGGCTCGTTGCCGCCAGGTCGGCCTGGGCTTGCTCTGCCTGCAGCTCCGCTTCTTCCACGGAGACATCGAGCGCGACGAGCACGGTGCCGGAGTCGACGACCCGTCCGGGCGCGAGCATCACCTGGCGGACCGTGCCTGAAAGCTCGTTACGCAGGGTGATGGAGTTGAGCGCGAGGATGGTTCCGACCGAGGTGGTCGTGGGGCGATACTGCCGCGCCCGGGCGACGGCCAGGGTCACCGATTCGATGGGCTCGGGCTGGCTCGCGGCCGCGGCATCGGCCTTCCGGGCGGCGGCGTGTTTCCAGGCCACCAGACTGCCGGCAGTGACCAGGAGCGTTCCCAACAGCACGGCCGATCCAACCCAGCCGCGATTGTTCATGAGGAGGCGACTGCGCATACGGGCTGATCTCCTTCTGTCTGATAAAGGTGAAGCACTGCTCCCTGTACTAGACGTTGGGGCGAGTCTCAATTCGACATCGAGACGGTCTCAATCGCGCCACAGTTTCAAACCTCGGCCCAGGTACAGTTCAGTAATGAACAAATTTGCCTGTGAGTTCCCGGGGTCTCCTACCTGATCGGGTGGGTTGTGGATGATTGCTGCGGCCGCGGCTCGATTAGGCCGCGGTCAGGAGCTGCGTCTGCGGATCAGTGTAAGCAGTGCCGTAACCAACCCCACGGCGCTGGGATCGATACCGGCGAGATAATCGACCAGCCCGCGGGCCACGAGGCGGACTTGGGTGCCGTACGCAGTCATGATTCATGAATGAACCCTATCGTCGAGAAGTTCCCTCATGACGCAGGCTGCTCGAGCGCGAGCTGGCCCTCGAGGTACAGCCGGCGCCAGCGGTCTCGGTGCTCCAGATACCAGTCGCCGGCCCCCGCCTTCGTGTCCTCCAGGAAGTCGCCGCGGTAGCGCGCAAGGGCGCGCGCGAGCGGCGCGGGGTCCCCGCCTTGGACGAGCGCCGCCTGCGCCAGCCGCAGCTCGGTTTCGAATTGGCGTCCGTCGAATTCCACGGTGAAGCGCGGGTTGATCCGATAGCGCTCCTCCGCGAACACGATCCAGTCGGGCCGGCCCAGAATGCGCCGCAGCTGGTGCAGGGTGACGTGGAAGTCGTTCTTGCGCTGGGCGGGCGAGGCGTCACGCCACAACGTGAGCCCGATCTGCTCGCCGGTGCGGCCCCCCGGATGACACAGGAAGTAGAGCAGCAGCTCGCGCGGCTTGGCGTCGCTCCAGGCGGTGTCGGGAAGTCGCTCGCCGTCCACTGAGATCTCCAGCGGGCCGAGGGCATTGACCCGCAGGACCTGCGCGCCGGCCGGGCGCGCCGCCGCCGTGGGCTCCCCCACCATCGACTCGGCGAGGTCAAGCGCCGAGCTCAGACTTAGTGCTTGCCCTGCCTGGAACGCCGCTTCGAACGCCGTCACGCCGAGGCTGGCACGAACCGTTCCGGCGAGACGGTCGAGGATCTCGCGCTCGAGCGGCAGTGGGGCGGCCCCGGCTTCCTCGCGCAGGTTGGCCGCCGCGCCGAGCAAGCGGGCCGCCCGCACGGCGTCGCCCCGATCGGCTGCGATCCGTGCCAGGTCTTCCACCAGGATGATCGTGGACCAGTGGTTCTTCGTCCGCTTGAGCGACGCCAGTCCGATGGCGAAGGAACTCAACGCGCCCGCGTTGTCTGCTTCGGCGAGGGCGAGCCGGCCTCGCATGGTGGCGAGGTGCGCGATGGGCGCGTTGTAACCATCCTCGAGCGCGAGGGCGACGCCCTCGTCGAACGCCGCGCGCGCGGCCGCGAGGTCGCCGCTGGCTTGCGCCACGCAGCCCTGCCAGTACAGCGCGTAGGTGATCCAGTAGTGCGGTCGTACGGCCCGCGCCACGCCCAAGGCCTCCGCCAGCACGCGGGCAGCGCCTACCAGGTCGCCTGCGAGCAGACGCGACTGGCCCAGCGCCACGAGCGCGCACACGAGATCCACCGAGGGGCCGGCCGTTTCCCGCAGGATCGCCACGCTCTCCTCGGCCACCGGGCCTATCGCCACCCGCTCCCCCTGAAGGGCGAAATACATCGCGAGCGAGGAGAGCGCGCGTCCCCGGGCCCGGGTGCGCGCCCCGCCGCTCCGCACCAGCGCCGTCTCGATGCGCCGGCGGGCTTCCCGGTAGTGCCCCAGCCCGAACCAGAACCAGTGCAGCGCGGTGGCAAACAGCAGGTTGTCGTCAACCGCCGTGGGGTCTTGCTCGAACCAGTCCGCCGCGGCCCGCAGGTTCCCGACGTCTTCCGCGAGCCGCTCCTGCCACCCCTCGGCGTGGACGGGGAGGAACGGGTCCGCGGCCTCGGCACGGGCGAGGAAGAACTGCGCATGCCGGCGCCCGAGCTCCGCCGCCTCGCCCGCCTGTTCCAGGCGCTCCCGCGCGAATTGCCGTATGGTCTCCAGCATGCGATAACGCGCCTCGAGCGCTTCGGTCTCGAGCAGAACGAGGGACTTGTCCACGAGACCGCTCAGGAGGTCCAGCACCTTCGTCACGGATATCGCGCCGCCTTGAGCCACCGCCTCTGCCGCTTCGATGGTGAATCCCCCGGCGAACACCGCGAGCCGCCGGAACAGGATCTGCTCCTGCTCGGTGAGCAACGCGTGGCTCCACTCGATCGTGCTGCGGAGCGTGCGGTGGTGGGGGAGGCCCGTCCTGTTGCCCGACGTGAGCAACCCGAACACGTCGTCCAGCCGGGCGGCGATCTGCTGGGGATCGAGCACGCGCGCCCGCGCGGCGGCCAGCTCGATGGCGAGGGGAAGCCCGTCCAGCCGCCGGCAGATCTGCACCATCGCCGCCACATTGGCGTCGATCAGCTCGAGCGACGGCCGGACCGCCTGACTGCGCTCGACGAACAACCGCACCGCCTCGCTCTCGGCCGCCACCGCGCGGGTGACCGGCTTATCGTCTTCGGGGAGCGTGAGCGCCGGCACGAGCCAGGCGCGCTCGCCGCCGATCCCGAGCGCCTCGCGGCTCGTAGCCAGGATGCGGAGCCGCGGGCAGCCCCGCAGCAACGCCTCCGCCAGCCGGGCGCACGCCTCGACCAGATGCTCGCAGTTGTCCAGCACGAGCAGCGCGTCCCACTCGCGCAGCGCCTCGAGCAGGGCGTCCCCGGCCGATCGAATGCCGTCGCGGCGCACGCCCAGCGCGTCGGCGACGTGGTGCGGGACGAGCTCCGGATTCGAGAGGGGGGCGAGCTCCACCCAGGCAACGCCGTCGGGGTACTGCGGCCCCACACGGCTCGCCACTTCGAGGGCGAGGCGGGTCTTGCCGCTCCCGCCCGCGCCGGTGAGGGTCAAAAGGCGTGTGCCCTGGAGCAGCTCCTGGACGGCCGCCGTCTCGCGCTCGCGGCCGATGAACGAGGTGAGTTGGGCGGGCGGCGGCGCGCCCGCCGGGGCTTCCGGTGCTTCGATGGCCTCGACGAATGCCGCCATCCCGCTGAACCGCTCGGCGGGCGCCTTGGCCAGGGCTCGGGTGAGCGCGGCGGCCACCGGCTTCGGGACATCGGGTTGGAAATCCGTGATCCGCGGCGCTGCGACCGTGAGATGTCGGAGCAGAATGCTCTCCATGGTCGGCCCGGTGAAGGGAGGCTGCCCCGCCAGCATTTCGTAGAGCACGCACGCCAGCGCGTATTGATCGCACCGCCCGTCCAGCTCGCGTTGCCCGGACGCCTGCTCGGGGCTCATGTAGTCTGGCGTCCCGATCACCGCGCCGGGCTGCGTCAGGGCCCGGCTGCGCGTTTCGCCGGCGGCGCTGATCGCCCGCGCGATCCCGAAGTCCGCCACCACGGCGTGTCCCGATTGAAACAGGATGTTCTCTGGCTTGATGTCGCGATGAACCACCCCTCGCTGGTGCGCGTAGTCCAGCGCGTCCGCCACCTCCCGCGCGATCTTCAGGGCTTCCTCGAGCGGCAGCCGGGTGTCGCGCTGCAGCCGATCGCGCAACGTCTTACCCTCGACGTAGGGCGTGACGTAGTAGAGAAGGCCGGCCGCTTCGCCGGAGTCGTGCACTGCGAGGATGTGTGGGTGATTGAGCGCGGCCGCGATCTCGATCTCGCGCAGGAAGCGCTCGGCACCGATCGCGGTGCCGAAATCGGATCGGAGCACCTTGACCGCCACCTTACGGCTGTGCTTCAAGTCGTGGGCGAGATAGACCGTGGCCATCCCTCCCTGACCCAGCGGGCGCTCCAGGCGGTAGCGGTCGGCCAACGCCTCGGCGAGGCGCTCGTGGTGCCGGATCATCAGGGGAATATGCGTCCGCCCCCGACGGCCCGGCCACCAGCCCGTCATCGGGCTGGCGGCACCTCTAAGGTCGCCGCATGTTGCCGCGGGAGGAGCGACAGTGAAAAACCGAACCCTTGGCTCGACGGGCTACCTCATCAGCGAGCTCGGCTTTGGCGGCTGGGGCCTCGGCGGCTCACAGTGGCGCGGCGTGGACGATGGCG
>Ga0209577_10001894_pt1 | contig 20424 bp, 14 predicted proteins | sample GraSoiAngelo_109_FD_185874 | JGI IMG/M metagenome (GOLD analysis project Ga0209577, IMG submission 185874) | Grasslands soil microbial communities from the Angelo Coastal Reserve, California, USA - 14_0903_12_20cm (SPAdes) (version 2) | ecosystem: Environmental > Terrestrial > Soil > Grasslands...
GCCGTGATGGCGCCGCCCTGGGCCCCGGTCCCCCCCCGCCTTTACGGAGGAATCGAGCTCGTGGTCGACCTCCTGGCCAGGGGCTACGCCGCCGCCGGCCACGACGTCGTGCTCTACACGACCGGCGACTCGACCTGCCCGGTGGAGCGGCGCTGGCAGGTCCCCCAGGCCGAGCACAACCGCATCGGGTCAGCCGTGCCCGAGCTGCGCCACGTGATCTGGGCCTTCGACGACGCCCGCGACTTCGATGTGATCCACGACCACACCGTGGCCGGACCCATCTACGCGGCCCGCTACCCCGATCCGCCCATGGTGACGACCATCCACGGCGAGCTCACCGACGAGCTCGTCGACATCTATCAGCACTCGGCCCGCCGGGCCGGGATCATCGCCATCTCCCACCACCAGCGTCGGGTGGCACCACAGGTTCCCATCGCCCGGGTCATCCACCACGGCATCGAGGCCAGCCAGTTCCCGGTGGGCAGGGGCGACGGCGGCTACGTCCTCTTCCTGGGGCGCATGGCACCGGACAAGGGAGCCCACCGGGCCATGGAGGCCGCCTTCAAGGCCGACGTCCCCCTCATCATGGCGGCCAAGATGCGGGAAGCGGCCGAGGTCTCCTACTACGAGAGCCACGTGCTCCCCTACCTCAACGACCGCCTCATGTACGAGGGTGAGGTGGACCACGCCCTCAAGCTCGAGCTCCTGGCCGGGGCCCGGGCCCTGTTGTTCCCCATCCGCTGGAACGAGCCCTTCGGGCTGGTGATGCTGGAGGCGCTGGCCTGCGGGACGCCGGTCCTCGCCTTCCCGGAGGGGGCCGCCCCCGAGGTCATCGAGGACGGGCGCACCGGGTTCTTGTGCCACGACGAGGCCGACATGGCCGACGCCATCGGTCGCGTGGGGAGCATCGACCGGGCCGAGTGCCGGGCCGCGGTTGAGGGCTACTTCTCGGCCGAGCGCATGGTCGCCGACCACCTGACCCTGTTCGAGGAGCTCCTCGCCCGCTAGCACCGGGCGCTCTTCAGTCGATCGGTGCCACCGGGTCGAGGCCCAGCGCCTCCTCCAGGGCCACGGCGGCCCGCAGGGCGACCAGATCGCCGTGCTGGGGACCGATGAGCTGCAGGCCGACGGGCAACCCGCCCTGGGTGAATCCGACGCAGACGGTGGCCGCGGGCGACCGGGTCATGTTGAAGGGGTACGTGAACCGGACCCAGTTGACGTCGGGCGTCCCGTTGATCAGGCCCGGCTCACCGCTGCGGGGCGGGGCCGCGGCGCAGGTGGGCGTCACCAACAGGCGCACGTCGTGGAACAGCTCCACCAGCTTCAGGTTGAGCTCGTGGCAGCGGTCCTCGGCCCGCACCAGCTCCACCGTGCTCGTGCCCCGGGCCATGTCCAGCTGGGCCCGCAGCAGAGGGTCGATGCGCTCCCAGGACTCGGTCCCCTCCAGGTGGGCCAGGGTGCGCAAGTTGTAGCTGGCGGCCAGCGTCAGCCAGGGCCTGATGGGGTCCTCGGGGAACACGCAGGGGACCTCGTCCACCTGCGCGCCCATCCCCTCCATGGCCCTCACACCACGCTCGCACACGGAGCGGACCTCGTCGTCGAGCGGGGCATAGCCGAGGGTGGGCGACCAGGCGATGCGCATCGGGACATGAGCGCCGTCCACCGCGCCCATCCAGGAGGGCTCGGGCATGGGCAGGGAGCGCAGGTCGGTGGGATCGGGCCCGATCACCGCGTCCAGAGCGAACACGACGTCGGGCATGCGGCGGGCCATGGGTCCCCGGGTGCTGAGGTGGTGCCAGTCGGGGGCGTGGGGCCCACCGGACGGGATGCGCCCGAGCGAGGGCTTGAAGCCGGACAGGCCGCAGGCCGACGACGGGATGCGGATGGAGCCTCCCCCGTCGGACCCGGTGGCCAGGGGGACCATGCCCGCGGCGATGGCCGCCGCGCTCCCTCCCGAGGACCCGCCCGGGCTGTGGGCCAGGTCCCACGGGTTGAGGGTGGAACCGAACAGGGCGTTCACCGTGTCGGCGTAGTGGCCCAGCTCGGGGGTGTTGGTCTTGCCCACGACCACGCACCCCTGGGCCCGGAGCCGGGCGACCAGGATCGAGTCACGGGGAGCCGGGCCCGTGTGGGGAAGGGCGGTCGAGCCGTGACTGGTGGCCAGCCCGGCCGCGTCCTCCAGGTCCTTGACCCCGATGGGAATCCCGGCCAGGGTCCCCACCTCCTCGCCCCGGGCGACGCGTTCGTCGAGGGCCCGGGCCGCGGTCATCGCCCCCTCCGGGTCCAGGGCCACGAAGGCGTTCAGCCTGTCGTTGACCTTGGTGATCCGGTCGAGCGCGTGCTGCACCAGCTCCCGGGCGCCGAGGGCGCCCGAGCGCACCCGGGCGGCCAGGCCCGCCACGGTCTCCTGGCGGAAGTCCACGATTGGGCAGCGTATCGGCGGCGGGCCTCACCGGCTCCGGCGCACGGCCCACACCGTGCCGCCGGCCAGGAGGAAGAGAGCGGGGACGACCCCGGCCGTCACATAGCGCAGGTACCGGGTCCGCGCCTCGGTCAGGGAGAGGGGGCGCAGGGCGGGGATGTTGGTCGACACCGAGACCAGGTCCTCCTGCAGGGTGAGCCAGTCCAGGGCCTGCACCAGGAGGCGGGCGTTGCCGCCCTCGCCCACCAGGGCGTTGGTGGCGAAGTCGGAGTCGCCCAGGGCGACGACCCGGGTGCGGCGCACGTGGCCGCCCAGGTTGGCCACCAGGTCGGCCGCTCCTCCGACGTTGATGGGCCCCCTCACGTCCACGGCCGGGTCGAAGCGGGTTCCCGTGTCGCGGGGCCGGCGGGAGAGGAACGAGAGCCGGGAGGTCGAGGCGAGGGGTGCGACGCTGAGGCCCCGGCCCGGATCGGACGCCGTGAGCACCGCCTCGCAGGTGGGGAGCACGACCGGGGCCAGGTGGCGCACGACCGGACTGGACGAGGTGAAGTCGTGCACCACGGGGCTGAGGGGGTCGTCGGGCAGCCGGGCCCCGTCGTCGCCCTCGAGCACGAGGCCATGCACAACGGTCATGCCGTAGAGCTGGACCAGGGGGCTGAGGTCGACGGTCGAGGCGGGGTCGTTGAGCACCAGGGCCCGTCCCCCGCCGGCGAGGTAGTCGGCGATGGCGCTCTGGGCCGGCCCCAGCGGGGCGGTCGGGTTGACCAGCACCAGCCCGTCACAGCCCGGGGGCACGGCGGGGCGGACGAGGAGGTCGAGGGGCTGGAGGCGGTATCCGTTGGTCACCAGCAGCCCGGCCAGCGTGGAGAGCCCGGGGCCGGCGCCATCCTCCACCGAGGGCTCGCCGTGCCCTCCCGCGATGCACAGCGTCGCCGGGTGGTGGCGCAGAAGGCGGGCGATGCCCGCGGTGAGGTCGGACTCGGTGACCGTGGGCGCCCGCTCCACCTGCCCGCGCGACGACAGGGCCACGCCGCCTTCGGTCGGGTCGATGTCCAGCCGGGCCGCCTCCCCCGGGGTGTCGGTGGGATCCAGCACCCGGTAGGCGATCCAGTGGTTGCGCCGCCGGTAGCGGGCCAGGAGCGAGGCGGCCTGGGCCCGGGAAGGGTCGCCTCGCAGCAGGAAGGCGGTGACCTTCACCTCGCGCTGTACCTGGCCCAGGACGTCCTTGGTCTGTCGGGACAGGCTGAGCGAGTGCCCGGCGGTGAGGTCGACCTCGCCGTGCACCCGGTCGCTGAGGAACCCGAGCACGGCTATGGCGGCCAGGGCGGCGGCGAGCAGGAGACCTCGTCGCCTCATCGGAGGCGACGGCCGTCGACCGCGGCTGCGGCCAGGGTCAGCGCCGCGGCTGCGAGCAGAACGAAGAAGGCGACGTCGGAGGTGTCGACCACGCCGCCGGCGAAGCCGCGCAGGCGCTCGCTGATGGAGAGCCGGTCCATGACCCCGCCCACCGACAGGGCCTCGGCCCGGACGTGGGCGAACCACAGGAGAAGGGACACGAAGAAGGCGGTCATGGCCGCCACCGGTTGGGTCGAGGTCAGCGACGAGGCCAGCACCCCCAGTGCAGCCAGAGCCCCGGCCAGGAGGGCCAGGCCCACCAGCCCGGACAGCACGGGACCGAGGTCGGGGTTGCCGAACCACTCGAGCAGGAGCACGAAGAGCACCACCGGGGCCAGCACGACCAGGACCGTGATCCAGGCCGCCAGCCACTTCCCCACCACCAGGGGGCGTCCGGCCACGGGGACGGCCAGGAGGAGCTCGAGCGTTCCCGACCGCGCCTCCTCGGCCACGGCGCGCATGCAGACGAGGGGCGTCAGGGCCAGAAGGAGGAAGCCGGCGATGGGCACGGCCGGCTGGAAGAGGGCTTGACGCCGCGCCGCCAGCTGGTCGACGTAGAGGAGGCCGAGCACGAGCTGCAGCAGGGCGCCCACCACGTAGGGCACGGGCGAGGCCCACAGCACCCGCAGCTCCTTGCCCACCACGGCCCTGGTCACGTCAGCTCGCCCCTGCCCACCAGCTCGAGGAAGCGACGCTCGAGGTCACCCGCCTCTCCCGGCCGCTCCTCGGCCACGACCCGGCCCCGCACGATGACGACGACGCGGTCGGCCACGGCGGCGGCCTCGGCCAGCAGATGGGTGGAGATGAGCACGGCCGCCCCATCCGAGGCCAGGGACCGCAGCAGGGTGCGCGCCTCCACGACCTGGGCCGGGTCGAGGCCCTGGGTGGGCTCGTCCAGCACGTAGGACGGGGGCCGGCCCAGCAGGGCCTGGGCCAGCCCCACCCGCTGGCGCTGGCCCTTCGACAGCCGCCCCACCGGCCGCCCGGCCAGGTCGGCCGCCCCTGCCGCGCCCAGGGAGGGCTCCACCTCGGCCCGGGGCACTCTCTTCATGCGGGCGAGGAAGCCCAAGTAGGAGGACACGGCCAGGGCGTCGTAGCCCGCGAAGAGCTCGGGTACGTATCCCACGGGCCTGGTCACGTCGGCCCGACCGGCGGCGGGGCGCAGCAGGCCCAGAAGCAGGCGGATGGTGGTCGTCTTGCCCGCCCCGTTGGGGCCCAGGAAGGCGACGACCTCTCCCGGGGCGACCGAGAAGCTCACCTCCCGGACCGCCTCGCGTCCCCCGAAGTCCCGCGAGAGGCGGACTGCCTCGATCACCAGCTGTACGGCTCGGTCAAGCCCCTCCGCCGCCTCCCGTGGGCGCGGTGGCGGCCGGGGGCGGGGTGGCCAGCTCGTCGAGGCCCCGGACCAGCCGCTCCCGTAGCCCCTGGACGACCCCGGCCACTCCCCCCCGGGCCCGGACGATGACGATCAGGAGCAGAGCGCCGGTGCCGGTGGGGACGATCCAGCCGTTGGAGAAGTGCACCAGGTTGGGCAGCCCGAACACGAGGAAGGCGCCGAACACCGAGCCGGAGAGCGATCCGAGGCCGCCGATCATCACCAGGGCCACCAGGGCGAGGGACAGCTCGGTCGGGTACTGCTCGGACTGGGCCAGCCCGAAGTAGGTCACGTTCACCGCACCAGCCAGGGCGGCGATGCCCCCGGACACGGCGAAGGCCAGGAGCTTGTAGCGGGTGAGGCCCACGCCCAGGGTGGCGGCCGCCTTCTCGTTCTCCCGCAAGGCGAAGAAGCCACGCCCCGTTCTCGAGCGGGCCAGGTTGCGGGCCACGACCATGGACAGGCCGAGCATGACCACGGCGAAGTAGAAGAGCGGCCGGTAGGTCGGGGTGCTCAGGTGCAGGGGCCCGATGCCGGGCTGGCGCAGGCTCACGCCCGCCGAGCCCCCGACCACGCGGCTGCGGAAGATGAAGAACTCGGCGGCCAGGTTGAAGGCCAGGGTGGCCACGGCCAGGTAGAGCCCGCGTATGCGCAGGGCGGGAAGCCCGATCACCAGGCTCACGGCCATCCCCACGACCACGGTCAGGGGCAGGGCCAGCAGGTAGGGCATCCCCACGCGCGTCACCAGGCTGGCCAGGGAGAAGGCGCCCACCCCGACCAGGCCCCAGTGCCCCAGGGAGACCTGTCCCGCGTAGCCCATGAGCACGGTCAGGCTCACGGCCACGATGGAGAACACGACCACGGTGACCAGGATCCCGTTGGTCTTGGATCCCGTGAACAGCGGAACCAGCAGGAGGAGGGCCACCACCGCGGAGGCGATGACCCGCACGCCCTGGGCCGCGGCCGTGTCCCTGAGCCGGGCCGGGAGCTCCTTCATGGTGGGCACGAAGGCCACCTTGTCCTCGGTCTGCTCCGTCTGTCCGAACAGGCCCCGGGGCCGGAACACCAGAAAGCCCAGCACCAGCAGCAGCAGCACCGTCTCGGGCACGCCCCTGACGTTGCTGAAGCCCTCGATCATGAGGCTCTCCGCCACTCCCACCAGGAGCCCGCCGACCATGGCGCCGGGCAGGCTGGTGAGCCCGCCCACCAAAGCCGCGGCCAGGCCCCGGACGAGGAAGCCGGTCGACAGGGTGCCGATGTCGAGCGTGCCCCTGACCTCGGTGATGAGGATCCCGGCCACCGCGGCCAGCAGAGCCCCCACCACCCAGGTGAAGACCGAGACCCGGTCGGCGGATATCCCTAGGAGGCGGGCCGCCTCGCTGTTCTCGGCCGCGGCCCGGATGCCGACGCCGAACTTGGAGCGGGTGAAGAACAGGGCCAGGGCCACGCAGACGAGGGGGGCCACGATGAGCACCTGGATGTCGGCCGCGGTGACGGTGCGCGCCCCCAGGTGAAAGCGGGTGGTCACGGGCAGGAGCACGGGGAGGCGGCGGAAGGTCTCGCCCTGCACCTTGGTCCGGAGGAACAGCAGCTGCACGGCTCCCACCGATCCCTGGGCCAGGGCGATGGTCGCCACCAGCACGACCAGCCGGGGCGCCTGGCGCAGGCGCCGGATGATCTGGCGCTCGATGAACTGGCCGTTGGCCGCGGCGGCCAAGAGAGCCAGGACGACGGCGATGACGAAGCGGGCGTTGCTGTCGTTCTTGAAGGGCAGCAGGGTGAAGGGGAAGAAGTCGGCCTTCGACGTCAGCCACCAGCAGTTGAAGGCGGCCACCAACCCGAAGTAGGGGTGGGCCAGGTTCAGGGTGCGGCTCCCCTTGTAGATCATCACGATGCCCAGGGCCAGCAGGCCATACACCAGCCCGTTGGAGATGCCGATCTCCAGGTAGCTGAGGAACTGGCTCACCGGTCGCCCCGCGATCCGGCGAAGCCGGCCGCCGCCCCGGCCAGGAACACCGACCGCAGCAGGTCGGGACGGTCGCTGAGCCCGCCCGCGGGTCCCTCGTAGCGCACCTCGCCCTTCTCCAGGAAGTAGGCCCGGTCCGTGTAGCCCAGGGCGAAGCTGGCCTGCTGCTCGACGATGAGGACGGTCAGGCCCTCCTCGTCGTGCAGGCGCTGGACCGTCTCCATGAGGCGCTCGATGACGACGGGCGCCAGTCCCAGCGACAGCTCGTCGATCATCAGAAGCTCGGGCCTGGCCATGAGAGCCCTGGCCGTGGCCAGCTGCTGCTGCTCGCCTCCCGAGAGCGTCCCGGCCGGCTGTTCCAGCCGATCGCCGATCCAGGGGAAGTAGTGGATGGCCCGGCGGACCTCCTTGTCCACCTCGGCCGGGTCGTCGTAGATGTATCCGCCCATGCGCAGGTTCTCGCCCACGCTCAAGGTGGGGAAGAGGCCCCGCCCGCCGGGGACATGGCCCAGGCCGTGACGCACCAGCGACTCGGCCGGGAGCTTGGAGGCGTCCTCGCCCTTCCAGCGCACCCCGCCGGCCGTGGGACGGATGAGGCCCGACGCCGCCTTGAGGATGGTCGACTTGCCCGCGCCGTTGGTGCCGAGCAGCGCCACCCGCTCGCCCCTGCGGACGGTGACGTCGACGCCGTACAGGACCTGGACCCGGTCGTAGTGGACGTCCACGCCGGCCAGCTCGAGCAGCACCTCACCCGCTCCCTCGTCCGGGCCTTCCTGGGCCTCGAGGCCGGCCGCGTCCTCCCTTCGCCGGGCGCTGAGGGGACGACGGCCACCGCGGCCACCACTCCCCCGGGCGCCGCGGGGTTGCTCTCCGGCGCCGTGGGGCTGGGCCGCCACCAGCTGCTGCTCGCGGGGCGTTCCCAGGTAGGCCTCGATCACGGCCGGGTTGGCCTGCACGACCTCAGGCGTGCCCGCGGCCAGGTTGCGCCCCGCGTCCAGGCAGTGGATCCAGTCGGCCAGCCCCATGATCAGGGGCATGTCGTGCTCGATCATGATGATGGTGGCGTCGGTCTCCTTCTTGACCCGCAGCAGGAGCGGGCCCAGGGCCTCCGTCTCCTTCTGGCTGATTCCGGAGGAGGGCTCGTCCAGCAGGAGGAGCGACGGTCGCAGGGCCAGCATGCAGCCGAGCTCGACCAGGCGGAGGGTGCCGTAGGAAAGCTCGGAGGCGTAGGACTCGGCGAAGGCGTCCAGCCCCAGCAGATCGATCAGCCCCTGGGCGTCGGCCAGGATCCTGCGCTCCTCGTCCCTGGCCTGGGGCAGGGCCAGGGCGTTGGCCAGCGCCCCCGAGCGCATGTGGCGGTGCAGGGCGACGCGGAGGTTGTCGGTGACGGTCAGGTACGGGAACAGGCGCACGTTCTGCAGGGTGCGGCCGATGCCGATGCCGGCCCGGTCCCCGGGGGCCAGGCGCAGGAGGTCCTGCTCCACCCCCGTCTGGGGGTGGAGATAGGTGATGCGGCCCCCGGCCACGGGCTGGAAGCCCGAGATGCACTCCATGAGGGTGGTCTTGCCCGCGCCGTTGGGGCCGATGAGGCCCACGATCTCGCCCTTGCGGGCCTCCAGCTCGACGTCGTCCAGGGCGTGAAGGCCTCCGAAGCGGACGGTGACATGCCTGCAGCCGAGGACGACGGGAGCCTCGACGCGCTCGTTGCCCACATCCTCGGCGCGTCCCTTGCCCCGCAACGGACGGGCTCGGAGGGGGCGGGCTCGCAGGGGACGAGCGGCCCTGGCCATCAGGTGGGGCCCTGGCCGCAACCTCCCGTTGCGGTGGTACGCATCAGAACTGGTCGACGAGCCCAGGCGTGATCTGGTTGTAGTGCCCCACCCCGGCTTGGAGCACGACCATCTCGCTGACACCGTGCATGTGGTCGGGCTGGTTGAGCGAGAGGGGGCCGGTTACGAGATCGTCGTAGCCCTTGTAGGCGTTGAGGGAGGCGAGGAACTTCTCGCGCGTGGGATCGGTCCCCATGTCCTTCAGGGCCTTGAGGAAGAAGTGGTCGACCTGATAGCCGGCCGAGCCGCCCGAGCCGTGCTGCTGCCAATCGACCTCGCCCTTCTGCCCGCCCCCATGCTGCTGGATCCAGATCTGGTGGGCCGATCCCATGGCTGCGCAGAACTTGGGATCGTTGGCGTTCTGGGAGTTGTAGTAGCAGGCGGAGGACAGTCCCTCGACCTGCAGGCGGGTGAACTCTCCCTGCATGAGGGCGAGGTCGGGGTCGCCGTCGTGGGCGAAGTCGGAGAAGCTGTAGGTCCAGCTGCAGCCCTGGGTGCGGCACTCGGCCACCTCCCGGCTGGTGGTGATGGGGTCCTGCATGGGAACGAAGATCTGGGTGCCCGCGTCCCGTAGCTGCTGGATCTGGGTCCCGTAGCTCGTCTGGTCGGTCGGCTTCTCGATGGTGACGGACTTCACCAGGCTCAGCCCGTTGCGGGCCAGGGCGTCGCTGAACGGTTTCACCGAGGGCAGGATGTAGGGAGAGTTGAGGACGCTGACCCCCACCTTGGTCTTCCCGAAGTAGGGCGAGCCGACCCGCTTCGTCTCCTTCCCCAGGAAGTCGGCCAGCTTGGACAGGTGCATGTCGTAGGTCCCGGCGATCTCGTACATGCCCAGGTTCCTGAAGATGTCGCTGGCCTGGTCGGGCCCGCCGGCGGCCATGTAGGGGATCCCGGCGCCGTGGGCCGCGCTGGCCACCTGGAAGATCTGGTCGATGCCCAGGGTGCCGCTGATGAGGAAGGGCTTGTAGTCGTTCACCAGCTGGTTGGCGGCCTGTTTGCCGCCGTCGACGGTGTAGCGGTCGTCGGCGATCTGGTAGTCGAGGGTCCGGCCGTTCACGCCGCCCGCCTGGTTGATGGCGGCGATGTAGCTCTTGATCCCCTCGATGGCGTCCGCCGCGATGGACAGGGGCGCGCCGTTGAGGGTGACTGGGGCGTGGATGCCCACCTTGATGGTGGCCTGGCTCACACCCAGGCGGGTGGCGCCCGGAGTGGACGGCAGGGTGCCCTTGGTCGTGGAGCCGGGATTCGCTCCTCCACCGCCGGGGGCCGCGGTGCCCACAGAGCCGGCCGCCGCGCCGGGCGCTGGGGTGGCGGCCCGGGCCGCCGCCGCGGTGGAGCTGGTGGACGGCGCGGCCTGACCGGGCTGTATGCCGGAGTTCACCTGCGTGGCGCCGGCGGCCGCCTTGGTCGCCGTCTTGGAGCCGCCGTGGTCGTTGCTCACCTTCACTGCGCCGATGACGGCCAGCACGAGCAGGAGTGCGGCCCCGCCTCCCAGTCCCAGGACGGCCTGGAGGCCGATCCTGCCCCGCAGACGCTGCAATAGAGCTGACATGGCACCCCCAACTGCTCGACCTCGGGTAAGGGACCGCGGCCTCGGGTAGGACCGCGGCCCGCCACGGCGGGGGAATGACCGTATCACCCGAGGTGCCCGAATAGTCCGCGCCCCCCGGCCTCCCCCAATTCCGGCCAGACCGGGCCGGACGTGCCAGCATGCCCGCTCGTGGCCACAAGACGCCGGTCCTTCTGGGGCTGGGGATGGGAGGACGCGGCGCTGGCCCCCGACCAGCAGGCGGCTCTGGCCGCGGCGCTTTCGGCACGCTTCGGCCGCGACGTCACCGCGGCGCCGCCACCCCGGCTCGAGGACCTGGCGATGCCACCCCCCCGCCTCGATCCTCCGCCCTCGCTGGCCCCGATCTGCTCGCAGCGGCCCTACGACAGAGCCAGTCACACCTACGGCAAGGGGTACCGCGACGTGGTCCGGGGCTTCCGAGGCGAGTTCGGCCACCCTCCCGACGTGGTCGCCTTCCCGGCCGCGGAGGCCGATGTGGCCGCCGTGCTGGACTGGTGCTCGTCGGCGGGAGCGGCGGCCGTCCCCTACGGCGGGGGGTCCTCGGTGGTCGGAGGGGTTGAGTTCACGGGCGACGGCTACGCCGGGGTGGTCTCGGTCGACACGAGCAGGCTGGCGACCGTGCTGGAGATCGACCGCACCTCGCGCGCCGCCCGCATCCAGGCCGGCATCTACGGCCCCGCCCTGGAGGACGACCTGCGCCCCCACGGCCTCACCTTGCGCCACTTCCCCCAGTCGTTCGAGTTCTCCACCCTCGGAGGCTGGCTGGCCACCCGCTCGGGCGGCCACTACGCCACGAACACCACCCACATCGACGATTTCGTCGAGAGCCTCAAGGTGGTCACGCCTTCGGGCGTGTGCGAGTCGCGCCGGCTCCCGGGGTCGGGTGCGGGACCCTCTCCCGACCGCATGTTCCTGGGCTCGGAGGGCACGCTCGGGATCATCACCGAGGCCTGGCTCCGCCTGCAGGACCGGCCCCGGTGGCGGGCGTCGGCCGGCGTGCGCTTCCAGTCGTTCGAGTCCGGGGTGGAGGCGGCTCGGGCCGTGGCCCAGGCCGGCCTCTACCCGGCCAACTGCCGCCTGCTGGACGCGGGGGAGGCGGCCACGTCGGCGGGTGTGGGCGACGGCAGCGCCCTGCTCGTGCTCGGCTTCGAGTCGGCCGACCACGCCGTGGAGGCGTGGATGGCCCGGGGTCTGGAGTGCTGCGCCGATCACGGAGGAGCCGTGCCGGAAGGCGTGCGCTCCACGGTCCCGGCCCGGGACGAGGACAAGGGCCGGCAGGGCGGAGGCGCCGTCGACACCTGGCGCAGCGCCTTCCTGCGGGCGCCCTACGGCCGCGACGCCCTGGTGTCGATGGCCATGATGGCCGAGACCTTCGAGACGGCCACGACCTGGTCGGGCTTTCCCACGTTGCACGCGGGCGTGCGCGACACGGTGGAGAAGGCCCTGGTGGAGGTGTGCGGCGGGGGCACGGTGACGTGCCGCTTCACCCATCTGTATCCCGACGGACCGGCGCCGTACTTCACCATCGTCGCCCCCGGGCGCCGGGGATCCGAGCTGGCCCAGTGGGACGAGATCAAGGCGGCGGCGTCCGACGCCGTGATCGCCAACGGGGGCACGATCACCCATCACCACGCCGTGGGGCGCGACCACCGCCCCTGGTACGACCGTCAGCGGCCGGCGCCCTTCGCCGAGGCCCTGCGGGCGGCCAAGCGAGCCCTCGACCCCGCCGGCGTCCTCAACCCGGGCGTGCTGGTCGATCCGCTCCCCCGGGCGTGACCGCGCTGCGGGCCGCCGCCGCCCTCCTGGGCGCGCTGACCGTCGGGCTGACCGTCGGCTCGGCCGTGCGCACGGTGGTGGTTCCGAGAGCCCTGGTCGCTCGGATCGGCCGCGTGGTCTTCCTGACCGTCCGCATGGCGTTCCGCCTTCGCATCGGGCCGTCGGCGTCATACCAGCGCCGCGACCGCGTTCTGGCCCTCTACGCCCCGACCGCCCTCCTGGTGCTGCTGGCCACCTGGCTCGTGCTGGTCGTGGCCGGAGGTACGGCCATGTTCTGGGGGCTGGGACAGGGTCGTCGCGGCCTGCGGGCCTCCTTCGACATGGCCGGATCCTCCGTGCTCACACTGGGCTTCGCCCGTCCGTCCGACCTGCCCTCGACCGTGGTCGCCTTCGGCGAAGCGGCCACGGGTCTGCTCCTCCTGGCCCTGCTCATCACCTACCTGCCCAGCATGTACAGCGCCTTCTCGCGGCGGGAGGCCCTGGTGGCGAGCCTCGAGACACCGGCGGGGTCTCCGCCGTCGCCCGTCAACTTCCTGGTGCGGCTGCGCAGGATCCGGGGCCTGGACGACCTCGTCGACACCTGGAAGGAGTGGGAGCGCTGGTTCGTCGAGCTGCAGGAGACCCACGTCTCGTTTCCCGCGCTCGTGTTCTTCCGTTCCCCGCTGCCCGAGCAGTCGTGGGTCACGGCTGCGGGGGTGGTCCTCGACACCGCGGCCCTGGCCGCCTCGACGCTCGATCGCCCCAACGACCCCGCGGCGCAGCTCATGCTCCGATCGGGCTGGCTGGCCCTGAGGCGTGTGGCCGCCTACTTCAGGTTGGCCCACGCCGTCGACCCCAATCCCACCGACCCCATCAGCATCACTAGGGAGGAGTACGACGAGGTCTACAACCGCCTCCGAGCCGAGGAGGTGCCACTGCGGTCCGACCGCGATCAGGCCTGGCGCGACTTCGCCGGATGGCGGGTCAACTACGACCAGGCCCTCGTCGAGCTGGCCCGCCTGACGACCGCTCCCCCAGCTCCCTGGTCGTCCGACCGTGCCTACCCGCGGGCCCCCTGGTGGCGGTCCTGACACCAACCCCAAGCCGGGCCGTGACCCGAGCTGGCCGTGGCCCGCGGCCATGACATGGTAGAGAGGGCGGGTGATCCGGGAAGCGCTGGCCGGCACGCGGATCGGGGTGACCGGGGCGACCGGGTTCCTTGGCACCGCGGTGGTCGAACGGCTCATGCGCTCGGTTCCCGGCTGCGAGGTCCTGGTGATCGTGCGACCGGGACGCCGCGGCGCCCAGGAGCGCGCCAGGCGCGACATCCTCAACAACGACTGCTTCGACCGCCTGCGTGACGAGCGCGGCGCCGAGTTCGATCAGGTGGTCGGCTCCAGGCTGATCGCGGTGGCGGGTGATGTGGGCGTCGACGGGCTGGGGCTCGATGACGCGGGACGCGAGCTCCTCGCCGGATGCCGCGCCGTCATCCACGCCGCGGCCACCGTGAGCTTCGACGCTCCCCTGGACGCGGCCGCCGAGGTCAACCTCATGGGGCCGGCGAGGGTGGCCAGGACCTTGGCCGAGGCCGCGGCCGCGTCGGGGCGTCCCGTTCCCCATCTCGTCGCCGTCTCCACGGCCTACGTCGCCGGAACCCGCCGAGGGGAGGTGGCCGAGACCCTCCTACCGGAGACAACCTTCGCCACCGAGGTCGATTGGCGGGAGGAGGTGCGCGCCGCCCGGCGGGCGCGCCACGACTCCGACGCCGTCAGCCGCGAGCCGGCCCGCCTGGCCCGCTTCACGAAGCAGGCCCGGCGCGAGCTGGGCGCGGCGGGAACACCCCTTCTGGCCGAGCGGGCCGAGCGCATCCGTCAGGGCTGGGTGCAGGAGCGCCTGGTGGAGGCGGGACGGGCCAGGGCCCAGGGCCTGGGCTGGCCCGACTCCTACGCCTACACCAAGGCCCTGGGGGAAAGGGCCCTCCTCGACGAGCGGGGGGACGTGCCGCTCACGATCGTGCGTCCATCCATCGTCGAGTCGGCCCTGTCCGAGCCCTATCCGGGCTGGATCCGGGGCTTCCGCATGGCCGAGCCCGTGATCATCGGCTACGGACGGGGCCTGCTGCGCGAGTTCCCCGGCATCCCCGAGGGGATCGTGGACGTCATCCCCGTCGACCTGGTGGCCGCCGCTCTCCTGGCTGCCGTGGCCAAGGGTCCCGATCCCGCCGGCCCCGTCGTCTATCACGTGGCCTCGGGCGCGAAGAACCCCCTGCGCTACCGCCAGCTCGTCGACCTGGTGCGGGCCTACTTCACCGAGCACCCCGTGTACGACGCCGACGGGCAGCCCATCGTCGTGCCCCAGTGGTCCTTCCCGGGCCGGGGTCGGGTACAGGGCCAGCTCCAGCGGGCCCGGCGCACGCTGGGCGCGGCCGAGCGGGTGCTCAGCGCCCTCCCCGTGCGGGGCCGGCAAGCGGCGCTGTCGGCCAGGCTGGAGGAGCAGCGCAACCAGGCCGACCGGGCTCTGGGCTACGTCCAGCTCTACGGCGCCTACACCGAGACCGAGGCCCTCTTCCGCGTCGATCGCCTCCTCGAGCTGTGGTCCCAGATGGACAGGAGCGACCGCTACGACTTCTGGTTCGACCCGGGCGCCATCGACTGGACCACCTACATACAGGCCGTCCACCTCCCCGCCATCGTCATCCAAGCCCGGGTGCGCTCCAGCGGAGGTCGGCGCGAGGGCCCGTCACGGGCCGAGCGGGGCCGGCGGGCCGTCCTCTCCCCCCAGCGCCAGCTGGCCGCCTTCGACCTGGAGAACACCCTGATCGCGTCCAACGTGGTCGAGTCCTACGCCTGGCTGGCCACCCGGCGCATGGGCGACGGCGAGCGCCTCCGCTTCACGCTGCGCACACTGCGGGAGGCGCCCGCCCTCCTGGCCCTCGACCGCAAGGACAGGGGCGACTTCCTGCGCCACTTCTACCGCCGCTATCAGGACGCGCCCGCGGGCCAGCTGCGAGAGGACGCGTGGGAGCTGTTCAGCTGGCTCATGCTGACCAAGGCCTTCCCGGCCGGCATCCGCCGGGTGCGCGAGCACAGAGCGGCCGGGCACCGCACCGTGCTCGTCACCGGCGCCCTCGACTTCGTCATCGAGCCCCTCCGCCCGCTGTTCGACGACGTCGTGTGCGCGTCGTTGGGCGAGGCGCACGGCCGTCTGACGGGCGAGCTCGTCCACCCTCCACCGACGGGCGAGGCCCGAGCCATGTTGCTGGGCGCCTACGCGGACGGAGAGGGCATCTCCCTCGACCAGTCGGTGGCCTACGCCGACTCGGCCAGCGACCTCCCTCTGCTCGAGGCGGTCGGCCACCCGGTGGCGGTCAACCCCGAGGTCAAGCTGGCGGCCATAGCCCGCCGGCGGGGGTGGCACGTCGAGCACTGGTCCCGGGCCCCGGGCGGCCCCCGCCCCCTCCTCCCCCTGGCCCCCAGGGTCAGGAGCAGCGCGTGAGGGCGCTCGTCTTCGAGCGCTCCCTGGCCAAGGTCGCGGCCTCGCGCCTGGCGGGCTCGGTCGTGCCCGGGCGGGGCGCCCGCTTCGGTCCCCTGCGCCTGGCGTCGCTCTCCGAGCCCGAGCCCCCCGGGCCCGACTGGATGAGGGTGAGGCCCAAGCTGGCGGGCATCTGCGGCTCGGACCTGGCCACCCTGGACGGCCACGGCTCGCGCTACTTCGAGCCCCTGGTCTCGTTCCCGTTCGTGCCCGGCCACGAGGTGGTGGGCGAGCTCGACGACGGGGCCAGGGTCGTGCTCGAACCCGTCCTCGGCTGTCAGGCCCGAGGGGTCCACCCACCCTGCCCGGCCTGCGCCCAGGGAGACACGGGCGACTGCGAACGCGTCGCCTTCGGGCATCTGCGCCCGGGCCTGCAGACGGGCTACTGCGCCGACACGGGCGGGGGCTGGTCCACCGCCTTCGTCGCCCACCGCAGCCAGCTCCACCCCGTGCCCGATTCCTTCAGCGACCGGGACGCGGTGATGGTCGAGCCCACCGCCTGTGCCGTGCACGGCGCCCTCAGGGTTCCCACCGAGGGCGCCCTGGTCGTGGTCATCGGCGCGGGGACCCTCGGGCTGTGCACGGTCGCGGCCGTACGCCGCCTGGGCCTGCCGGGGACGCTCGTGGTCGTGGCCAAGCACCCGGAGCAGCGCCGCTTGGCCACCGAGCTGGGCGCCGACCTGGTCGTCGAGCCCCAGGGGGCGCGCCGGGCCGTGCGCCTGCAGACGCGGTCGCTGGCCGTGGACGGGCGCCTCACCGGCGGGGCCGACGTGGTCATCGACTGCGTGGGAAGCGCCCGGTCCCTGGCCGACGCCCTGGCCGTGGTGCGGCCCCGGGGTCAGGTCGTGCTGCTGGGCATGCCCGAGCCCTTCCGCACCGACCTCACGCCCCTCTGGCACCGGGAGGTGGCCCTGGTGGGCGCCTACGCCTACGGCTCCGAGCCCCCCGCCGCGGGCCGGGCCCGGGCCCGCACCTTCGCCCTGGCGTTCGAGCTCGTCGCCGACGCCGGCCTGGGCCGGCTGGTGAGCGCCACCTACCCGCTCGAGCGCTACCGGGAGGCGGTCGAGCACGCCGCCTCCGCCGGGCGCCAGGGCGGGGTGAAGGTGGCCTTCGACCTGCGGGGCCAGCGGGCAACAGGCGAGCGCAGGGCCCGAGGGGCCGGCGCGTGAGCCCCCGCCCCGGCTTCGTCCTGGAGACCGACCGGGCCACGCCGCCCACCCTGTTCTGGCACGGCGAGGGATGGCGCCTGGAGCGCCTGCCCCCCGGCAGCAGAATCGTGTATCCCCCCGAGCCCATGGAGGCCGTGGCCGACCCCGACGAGGCCGTGCGCCAGGCCCTGGCCCACCCCCTGGGCGACTCCGAGCCCCTGGCCGACCTGCTCAGACCGGGCATGCGCCTGACCATCGCCTTCGACGATGTCTCCCTGCCCCTGCCGCCCATGCGTCCCCCCGACGTGCGTCAGCGGGTGATCGAGGCCGTGCTCGAGCTGGCCGCGGCCGCCGGCGTGGACGACGTCGTCCTCATGGCCGCGCTCTCTCTGCACCGGCGCATGACCGAGGCCGAGCTGCGCCACGCCCTGGGCCATCGCGTCTACGAGGCCTTCGCCCCCCACGGCCTGCTCCTACAGCACGACGCCGAGGACCCCGACGGCCTCGTCCACCTGGGCTGCACCGACGCGGGCGAGGACGTCGAGATCAACAAGAGGGCCGCCACCAGCGACCTCATCGTGTACGTGAACATCAACCTGGTGGCCATGGACGGGGGCCACAAGAGCGTGGCCACGGGCCTGGCGTCGTACCGCAGCCTGCGTCATCACCACAACGTGCGCACCCTCCAGCACAGCCGCTCGCTCATGGACGAGCACCGCTCCGAGCTGCACACATCCAACTGGCGCATGGGACGCCACATCGCCGCCTCGGGGATCAAGGTGTTCCAGATCGAGACGACCCTGAACACCGACACCTTCCCGTCACAGTTCGCCTTCCTCCAGCGCCGGGAGTGGGAGTGGTCGGGGCGCGACCGGGCCACCTACCTCGCCACGTCGGCCTCCCTGGCCCGTACGCCGGCCCGCCTGGCCCGGTCCATCTTCCACTCCATCCGCTCTCCCCACGCCCTGACCAGCGTCCAGGCGGGCGAGGTCGAAGCCGTTCACGCCCGCACCCTGGAGCACGTGCACCGCCAGCACGTCGTCCCCGTGGAGGGACAGACCGACATCCTCACCATGGGGTTGCCCTACATCTGCCCCTACAACGTGAACTCGATCATGAACCCGGTGCTGGTGATGTGCCTGGGCCTCGGGTACTTCTTCAACCTCTATAGGGGCAAGCCCCTGGTCCGCGCCGGTGGGGTCGTGATCATGAGCCACCCCACGCCCTGGGAGTTCCACCCCGTCCACCACCCCAGCTACATCGACTTCTTCGACCAGGTCCTGGCCGAGACCACCGATCCTCTGGAGATCGAGGCCAAGTTCGAGGAGTCCTTCGCCACCGACCCCTGGTACGTGCACCTCTACCGCACCAGCTACGCCTACCACGGCGTCCACCCCTTCTACATGTGGTACTGGGGCGCCCACGCCCTGCAGCACCTGGGCGCCGTCATCGTCGTCGGGGGCGACGTGGCCGCCGTGCGGCGCATGGGCTTCAAGCCCGCCTCGACCCTCCGCGACGCCCTGGAGATGGCCGCCGACGTGGTGGGCCCCGACCCCTCCGTCACCCACATCCACGCCCCTCCCCTACTGCTGGCCGACGTGGAGTGACGGGGTGAACCGCCTCCTGCGCCGGGCGGTGCGGCCCGGGTTCCCGTGGACGGCCCCGCAGTGGCCCCCCTCCCTCCCCCGGCCCCTGCCCCCGTCATCGCTGGGGGCCGGGTACGACACGGAGTGGGCCAGGCGGGAGCCGGTGCGCGTGGCGCGCGCCGTGCTCATGGACTCGGTTGCCCGGGGGGCGGTGAAGATCCTGGCCTCACCCCGGGTCTCCGGCCTCGACCGCATTGCCGGCCTCGAGGCGCCGGCCATCTTCGCGGCCAACCACGCCAGCCACGTGGACACGCCCCTGCTCCTGACCGCGCTGCCGGCGCGGTTCCGCCACCGCAGCGCGGTGGCCGCGGCGGCCGACTACTTCTTCGACCGCCGGTGGAAGGCGGCCCTGTGGGCCTTCGCCATCAACGCCATCCCCGTCGAGCGGGCCCGGGTCACCCGCCGCTCGATCGGCCAGGCCGTGGGGCTGCTGAACGAGGGCTGGAGCCTTCTCATCTACCCCGAGGGGGGGCGCAGCCCCGACGGTTGGGCCCAGGCCTTCCGGGGAGGGGCCGCCTACCTCTCCGTGCACACCGGGCTCCCCGTCGTTCCCGTGCACGTCGAGGGCACGCACCGGATCCTCCCGAGGCAGGGGCGCCGCATCCGCCCCGGCCACACCCGGGTGACGTTCGGCGCTCCCATCCGTGCCCATCAGGGTGAGGACACGCGCGCCTTCGCCTCCCGAATCGAGACCGCGGTCTCGGTGCTGGCCGACGAGGGCGCCACCGACTGGTGGGCGGCTCGGCGCCGGGCCGCCCAGGGCACGACGCCCCGTCTCACCGGGCCCCGAGCCGGGAGCTGGCGCCGGGCGTGGGAGCTCGAGGACCGGTCCCCGGGCCGGCGCGCTCAGGAGAGGCCGGGGAGCTGGGCGTTGTAGCGCCCCACCCCCTGGGCGTCGCGCACCACGACGCTCCCCACCCTGTCCATCTCGGCCCGCGCCGGCCAGCCCAGGTAGCCCGATCCGTTGCGCATGGCGAACCCGTCACTGGCCACCGGCGCCCCGTCGCGACCCTGGAGCTCGAGCCGGTAGCCGCCTGAAGGCGCGGCTGGATCCGACAGGTCCATGAACACCCATGAGGGGTGGCCCCGGTACACGAACACCTCACCCACGTCGCGCCCACCCGGGTCGTGCAGGCGGGCCGCCCGCAGCGACGTCCCCCCCAGCGTGCGCAGGGCGGCGATGTACTGGCGCTCGAACCTGGGGTCGCGCTCCGTAGACCGGCCCACCACCAGCCCCGTGACCAGGGCGGCGGCAACGGCGGCGGCCGCCGCGGCCGGCACCAGCGCCCTGCGCCAGCGGGGCCGGGCAGGCTGCGGTGGCCGCCCCTCCCGCTCGAGGCGGTCGAGCACCCTGGCCTCGAAGCCGACCGGGGGCTCGGCTTCGGGTCCGAGGAGCAGCAGGGCCTCGGCCACCCGCACCAGCTCCTCGACCGTGGTCCGGCAGGCCGGGCACGACGCCAGGTGGCCCAGAGCCCCGGCCCGCTCCCCGCCCGCCAGCAGGCCCAGGGCGAGCTCGGGTGCCAGCTCCTCGATCTCGGAGCAGCCCGGAGTCACCTGTCCGTCTCCTCTTGCCCTTGGGACTCGAGGTCGACCCGAAGCTTGATCATGGCGGCGCGGATCCTGGTCTTGGCCGTCCCCAGGGGTACTCCTTCGGTCTCGCATATCTCCTTGGCCGTGCGCCCGCCGATGGCGGCCAGCACCAGGGCCCGGCGCTGCTCGGCGGGAAGCCGGGCCAGCGCCCCCTGGACCCGGCTCCGTTCGCTCTCGCGCACGGCCTGATCGGCCGG
>Ga0209577_10001896_pt1 | contig 20422 bp, 22 predicted proteins | sample GraSoiAngelo_109_FD_185874 | JGI IMG/M metagenome (GOLD analysis project Ga0209577, IMG submission 185874) | Grasslands soil microbial communities from the Angelo Coastal Reserve, California, USA - 14_0903_12_20cm (SPAdes) (version 2) | ecosystem: Environmental > Terrestrial > Soil > Grasslands...
CCAGTAGGAACCTTTGTCGAAGGTGGCGGCGAGGCGGGAGAACTGGAACTCGAGCAAGTCGATGGCCTGGCGGATGCCGACCATCTCGTAGGCGACGTCGACCTCACCAGGAACCAGCTCGACCATGCCAATATTGTACCAAACATACGTACGTTGTCAAGTAAATTTACATGCAGAAGAGTTCACCAGACCCACCCCAACGGCCACCAAGGCGCACCACCACACCTTCTTCACAGCCCGTAGCCAAGTTCACCAGGCAAACCCGCCAGGCAGCCCCACTGAGGCCGTTCTAGAGCTGCTCGACGTGGCTTTTCCGACTGAGCGAGAATCGACTGGTGTGTTACGACGACGAGTCACGACCACCCCTGCCCCCGATCAGCGGCGCCGCCGCCGACCAGGGTGACCTGGTCCTCACCTCCTCAGACGGCACGAAGTTTGGCGCCTATTTCGCGCGCGCGTCCAAACCAAACGGAGCCGGGATGGTGGTGCTGCCCGACGTCCGCGGGCTGCATCACTTCTATATGGAGCTGGCCCAGCGGTTCGCCGAGACCGGAATCGATGCGGTGACGTTCGACTACTTCGGCCGGACCGCGGGCATCGGCCATCGGGACGATAGCTTCGAGTACATGCCCCACGTCGAAAAGACCACACCGGAAACCATCGCGGCCGACGTGGGTGCCGCGATCGCGCACCTCAAGTCGAAGGACGGAGGAGGCGTGAAATCGGTCTTCACCGTCGGTTTCTGTTTTGGTGGCTCGAACTCCTGGAACCAGTCCGCGTTCCACCCCGACCTCAACGGCTGCATCGGCTTTTATGGGAGGCCACCGCGTAGCGAGCCCCACATCTCGAAGATGAAGGCCCCGCTGCTGCTGCTCATCGCCGGTGCGGACGCGGCCACGCCGCTGGAAAAGTCGCAAGAGTTTGTGCGGAAGCTCGAGGCTGCTGGAATGCCAGTCGAGTCGCATGTCTACGAGGGCGCGCCACACAGCTTTTTCGACCGCGGATTCGAGCAGTGGAAGGACGCATGCGACGACGCGTGGCGAAGGATTCTCGACTTCGTGAAGAAGCACAGCTAGCCCAGCCTCCTCGACGCGGTGTCCAACCCTGGCCCGGAACGTATAGTCAACCGAGATGGCTAAGCTGGCCGCCAGGTCCAAGACCGCCAAAGCCGCACCGCGACTCCCGCAGGGTCTGATCGACGAGCTCGAGCGCCGCCACGCCGGCATGGCCAGGCATATGGCGCGTGCCGTGGTGACCCTGGTCCGGTGGGACACGTCGACCGGCCTCCCGCCCCAGCGCGAGGCCATCGTCAGGGCATGCGCCGCCGGCCTCGACCTCTTCCTGGCGACCGCGCGCGAGGCCCGGCCCGCAACCCAGGAGGAGCTGCGCCGCGTGGCGCAGCTAGGCATCCTGCAGGCGCGGAGCAGCCAGTCGGTGGAGCCTATCCTGGCCGCGTACCGCATCGCCGCACGAGTCGCGTGGGATGAGATCCTCCGCGCCTGGCGCGGCCATCCAGAGGCGACGCCCGAGGCAATCATGCTCATCGCCAACTACGTCTTCGCGGCTCTCGACCAGGTCGCGGCCGAGGTGACCAAGACGTATCTCCACGCGCGAGAACAACACATGCAGCGGGGTACGCGCGCCCACGCGCGACTCTTCCACGCTTTGATCAGCGACAACTTCGATACCGAGCTCGAGCTCCAGCGCCAGGCGCTCGCGCTGAACACTCCACTCGCCCTGACAGGCTATGTCGCCCTGGTTTGCAAGCTCGTGATGGGAAGCCGGGACGGGGAACGCGGTGGACAGGCACTGGCTGAGGTCGCCGAGTCTCTCGAGGTCCGCCGCGGCACCCTCCTCCTGGCCACCGATCCCAGCACCCTGGCCGTGCTGTGGCCCGCCGAAACAGTCGCCGACGTGGAGTCCGCCCGGCAATTTGTCACGCAGCTCCAGGACCAGGTCGCGCAGCGCGCCGGCCAGCTCGGTGCGCGGGTGCGAGCTGGAATCGGTGGCTATCACGCAGGCCTGCACGGCGTTGCGCGCTCCTACCTGGAGGCACAGCAAGCGTTCGAGGCCGGACGCAAGCTGCGGCCCGATGCGGTGGTGCACGGCCACGACGAGGTGATTCCGCACCTCGTGCTGGCGCAAAACCCTCTGCTCGCCGAGAGGTTCGTCACCCACAGCCTCGGCCGCCTCATGGATCCGAAGGTGCGCAACCGCGAGCAGCTGCTCGAGACCCTGGAGGCCTACCTGGCGCGCGGCTCGGTCAAGGAAGCTGCCGCGGCCCTACGACTCCACCGCCACACCGTCCTGTACAGGCTGGAGAAGCTCCGCGAGCTGCTCGGCGAGGACCTCGATGTGCCCGCGACCCGGCTCCGACTGCAGCTGGCGCTCGACCTCCAGAAGCTGCTCTGAACTCGGCTTTGGACTCTGAGTCCAAAGAATCACCCCGCTTTTGCCACCTCAGGCGGGTGCCGGTTGGCCGTGGCGTCCCTATGCTGGATCTATGACATCTAACTCCAACGGCCGCCGTGTGGCTGTCACAGGCATGGGTTTCGTCACCCCGATCGGCAGCGACCTCGAGACAGTCTGGTCGAACATGATCGAGGGCGTCTCCGGCGTCGGCCTGATCACCCGATTCGACACCACCGGCTTCGATACCAAGATCGCCGCCGAGGTCAAAGGCTTCAACGCCGAGGAATACATGGACCGCAAGACGGCCCGCCACATCGGCCGCTACTGCCAGTTCGCACTCGCGGCATCGAAGCAAGCCCTGGCGCAGGCCGACCTCGACCCGGCGCAGATGAACCCCGACGACGTGGGCGTGATCGTCAGTTCCGGCATCGGCGGCATGGAGGAGATCGAGAAGAGCCACACCGCACTGATGGAGCGCGGGCCGAAGCGGATCAGCCCCTTCACGGTGCCGATGATGATCGCCGACATGGCGGCGGGCATCGTCGCCATCCACACCCACGCCGGCGGCCCGAACTACGCGATCGTCAGCGCCTGCGCGTCCGGTGCGCACGGTATCGGCGAGGCGTCGGAGATCATCAAGCGGGGCGACGCAATCGCCATGCTCGCGGGCGGCTCTGAGGCAACCATCACCCCGCTCACCATGGGCGCCTTCTGCCAGATCAAGGCGACCAGCGAGCGCAATGACGAGCCGGAAAAGGCCTGCCGGCCATTCGACCTCGGCCGCGATGGATTCGTCATGGGCGAGGGCTCGGTGATGTTCGTGCTCGAGGACATGGATCACGCCAAGAAGCGCGGGGCGCGGATCCTGGCGGAGATCGCCGGCTACGGCGCGAGCGCCGACATGTATCACTTCACTGCTCCCCAGCCGGAAGGAAAGGGCGCCGCCCGCGCGATGAAGCAAGCACTCGAATCAAGTGGCGTCGACCCGAACGAAGTCGGTTACGTCAACGCGCACGGCACATCAACCAAGCTCGGCGACGTGGCCGAGACCAAGGCGATCAAGGCCGTTTTCGGCGATCACGCTTACAAGCTGGCGGTCAGCTCTACCAAATCGGTGCACGGCCACCTGCTCGGTGCGGCTGGGGCGATTGAGGCAGCGGCATGCGTTCTGGCCCTCGACCGCGGCCAGCTTCCACCGACTATCAACCTCGATGACCCTGACCCTGATTGCGACCTCGACTACGTGCCCAACAAGGCGCGCAAGGCGGACGTCAACGTCGCCATCTCGAACTCGTTTGGGTTCGGCGGTCACAACGCGACGCTCGTGATCAAAAAGAGCCCCAACGGGCATTAGGAGGAAGGAGCATGGCAAGCCAGCTCAACTTCAAAGAGCTCCAGGATCTCGCGGGTGAGATCCTCGGCGTCGACCCGGACCAGGTCCAGATGGACAAGAGCTTTCAGCGCGACCTGGCGGCGGACTCGCTCGACCTCGTCGAGCTGATCGCCGCGATCGAAGACAAGTACGACGTCGAGCTTCCCGACGAAGAGCTCGAGAAGATGAAAGTCATCGCTGACTTGTGGAAGTTCCTGGAGCAAAAGACCGCCGAGCGGTTGGAGGCGTAGCGATGGCGATAACGACCAGTTACCGAACACGGTCCGACGCCGTGCCGCTCCGCTCGTTCAAGGCCAAGGGACGGCCCAGCGCCATCGCGGGCGTAGGCGTCTACGCGCCCGAGAAGGTGATCTCGAACTTCGACCTCGAAAAGATGATGGAAACATCCGACAAGTGGATCACCGAGCGCACGGGCATCCACCGCCGCCACATCGCTGAGCCGGGCACGACGACCTTCGAGGTCGCGACAAACGCTGCGCGTTCGGCAATCAAGGCCGCTGGGATCAGCGCGAAGGACCTGGACATGATCCTGGTCGGCACGTCTTCGCCCGACGGTCCATTTCCTTCGGTCGCGTGCCGTGTCCAGAACGAGCTCGACGCGCCCGGGTCGGTGGCCTGGGACACGCTCGCTGCATGCACCAGCTTCGTCTATGCGCTCTCGATCGCCGATTCTTTCATCGCGACGGAGCGCGCCGACACGGTGTTGGTCATTGGCGCCGAGGTGCTGTCGCGGATGCTCAACTATTCGGACCGCGGCACTGCCGTGATCTTCGGCGATGGCGCCGGCGCTGCAGTCGTGCGCGCCGCGCCGAGGGGCGCCGGGTTTCTCAGCTGGTGTCTGGGCTCTGACGGGCGGGGCTATGCCCAGGTCACGTGCGGCAACATCGAAAAAGGCGCCTACGCGGCCAAGGACCCGCAGCCGTACATCGACATGGTCGGTCCGGACGTGTTCAAGTTCGCGGTCGACATCTTCATCCGCCAGGCGACCGAGGTCTGTCAGACCGCTGGAATCGGGCTCGATGAGATCGATCTCTGGGTTCCGCACCAGGCCAACTACCGAATCATCGACGCAGCCGCGCGTCGCATCGGTCTTCCGATCGAGCGCGTCGCGATCAACATCGACGAATACGGCAACACCTCGAGCGCATCGATCCCGCTCGCCCTCGAGGAAGCCGTTCGGAAGGGCCGGGTCAAGTCCGGCGATCACGTCCTGCTCGCGGGTTTTGGCTCGGGCCTGACCTGGGGCGCCACCCTCTTGAAGTGGGTCTGACCGAAGTGACATGGGAATAGCGCTGACGGGCCCGATCGCTCTTTTGTTCCCCGGTCAAGGGGTGCAGAAGCCTGGCATGGGCAAGAACCTCTACGACCGCTACCCGGCCGCCCGCCGGGTATACGAGCGTGCCGAGGTCGTCCTCGAGATGCCGGTCCGCAAGCTGTGCTTCGAAGGTCCCGTCGAAGAGCTCAATCGCACCGACGTGATCCAGCCTTGCGTGATGACCGTGTGCTGGGCGGCCTACGAGGTTTGGCGCGAGAGCTACGGCCTCGAGAACGTGAGCGTGACGGCCGGCCACAGCCTCGGCGAGATCGCCTCGCTCGCGGCCGCGGGCTCGATCCCCTGGGAGACGGCGCTGTTGCTCGTCAAAGAGCGCGGCCGCGTCATGGCCGAGGCCGCCGGCGAGCACGTCGGCATGATCGCCATCGTCGGGCTAGATGAGGCTGCTGTCGAGCGGATCCGCCAGGAGGCCTCGGAGCACGGCAACCTCTGGATCGCCAACCGCAACGCCGACGTGCAGTTCGTGCTGTCCGGCGAGATGGCGGCGGTGCAAGAGGCGGAGCGCCTCGCGATCGCCGCCCACGCGAGGCGCGCGTTGATCCTCACAATTCCGCTCGCGGCGCACACGCCGCTTATGGAGGCGGCCGCCGCCGCCTTCCGAAAGGCCGTCGACAGGCTTCCTCTCAAAGCGCCGTCGATTCCGATCCTCGCGAACGCGTCTGGCGAGGCTCTCCGTACCGCGACCGCGCTGCAGGAGGAGCTTCGCCAGCAGATGCTGCGCCAGGTGGACTGGGCGCGGACGATGGTCTCGATGCGGGCGATGAAGGTGCGCACGGTCGTGGAGCTCGGTCCGGGTCGCGTGCTCGCAAGCCTCGCGGCAAAGCACATCCCGGGCGTGGATACATGGAACGCGGAAGAGCTGTTCATCGACTCCGCAGGTCCAACCACGGCTTAAGTGGGAGACCTAGATGGCAAGACCGCGCTCGTCACGGGCGGCGGTAAAGGCATCGGCCGCGCGATCAGCCAGTCACTCGCCGGGATGGGTGCGCGCGTGGTGATCAACTACAAGTCGGACAAGTCGTCCGCCGAAGAGACCGCCGCCGCGTTGCCCAACGCCACGGCGCATCAGGCTGACGTGGCCGATCCCACGCAGGTCGAGTCGATGGTGAAGGCTATCGGCAAGGTCGACGTGCTCGTCAACAATGCCGGAGCGGTGCGCGACAAGCTCCTGATCCAGATGTCGCCGCCGGACTGGGAGGAGCTGATTCGGACCGACCTGCTCTCAGCCTTCGCCACGACGAAGGCTGCCATCATGTCGGGAATGATGCGCGCGCGCTGGGGCCGCATCGTGAACATCTCGTCCATCGTCGGCCTTACCGGCAACGCGGGGCAGTCGAACTACGCGGCGGCCAAGGCCGGGTTGATCGGCTTCACGAAATCGATCGCGCGCGAGTACGGATCGCGCAATATCACGTGCAATGCCGTCGCCCCAGGCTACGTCCGTACGGAGCTGACCAAGGGTTCCCTGACTGACGAGATGGTGGGTGAGCTGGTCAAGCTGACGCCGATCAAGCGCGAGGGCACGGCGGAGGAGGTCGCCTCGGCGGTCGCTTTCCTCTGTTCCGAGCGCGCCGGTTTCATCACGGGCCAGGTGATCGCCGTCGATGGAGGCCTCAGCCTGTGATCGCCGAGATGCCTCGCGACGAAGTGGCGATCCAGGGCGGTCCGCTGCCCGAGATCCTGCTGCCTACGAACTGCCCGGGCTGCGGCATCGCGCTCTCGCTTGACGAGCTTCGAGCGCACAACTATGTGTGCACCGAGTGCGGCCATCACTTCCGGCTCGGCGCCGATGTCTGGGTCCCGCTCATCGCCGATCAGGGCTCGTGGCTCGAGCGCTGGACCGACGTCCGTTCGCACGACCTGCTGAACTGGACCGTTCCGAAGCGCTACCAGCAAACGGTCGAGACGCTTCTGGAGGAAGGCCTCAATGAAGCCGTGCGCACCGGCACGTGCACGCTCGCGAAGAAACCAATCTGGCTCGCCGCCTTTGACTTCGGATTCGTCGGCGGGACGCTTTCCATCGTCGCGGGCGAGCGCCTGGCCCGCGGGATGGAGCAGGCCGCGTCGACCGGGACACCGTATGTGCTTGTGTCCGCGTCAGGGGGCGCGCGCATGCAGGAAGGGGTTCTCGCGCTAATGCAGCTCGCGAAGGTCAACGCGGCGGTGGGTCGTCTGCATGACGCGGGCGTGCCGTTCTTCTCGGTCCTGACCGACCCTACATTCGGCGGCACAGCAGCATCGCTTGCGTTGCTGGGCGACATCAACATCGCCGAGCCAGGCGCCGCGATCGGCTTCACCGGACCGCGGGTGATCAAGCAGGCGACCTATGCCGATTTGCCTCCTGGATTCCAGAGCGCGGAGTTTCAGCTCGCGCACGGGCAGGTCGACGTGGTAGTGCCACGAACTGAGCTGCGCCCTCTGTTGGCGCACCTCTTGGAGATGTATTCATGAGCGTCTGGGAGATCGTCGAGCTGGCGCGGCACCCGGACCGCCCCTACTCGCTCGACTACATCCGCCGCCTTGCGCCGGACTTCATCGAGCTGCACGGCGATCGCCTGGCCGCGGACGACCCGGCGCTCGTCGGGGGCGTAGGTACCTGGCATCGCCGCACGACCATGTTCCTCGGCCACCAGAAAGGCCGCAGCCTGAAGGAGCGCGTGGGCAGGAACTGGGGGATGATGCATCCCGAGGGCTACCGCAAGGCGCTTCGTTTGGCGCACCACGCGGCCAAGTTCGGCTTTCCGATCGTCTCGCTCATCGACACGCCCGGCGCGTACCCTGGCGCCGGAGCCGAGGAGCGGGGCATTGCCGCCGCGATCGCCCAGGCGATCATGGAGTGGTTTCGGATCCCGGTCCCGATAGTCGCCGCGGTGATCGGTGAGGGCGGAAGCGGAGGCGCGCTCGGCATGGGCGTGGCGGACCGCGTGATCATGCTCGAGAACTCGATCTACTCCGTGGCCTCCCCTGAGGCGGCGGCCTCGATCGTGTGGCGCGACAACTCGCGCAAAGTCGAGGCTGCGGAGCAGCTGCAGCTCACCTCGCGTGAGATCGTCGGTATGGGCGTGGTCGAGGAAGTCGTCCCGGAGCCGAAGGGAAGCGCAAGCGCGGACTACGACGCCGCGGCCAGGGCGCTCGACGATGCGCTCTATCGGCACATGAAGCCGCTTCTCGACGAGCCCTCATCGCAGCTGCTGCAGCATCGCTACGACCGTTTCCGCTACATCGATTCCCTGATTCGCGCCGAGCCGCATTTCGGCCCCAAGATCGACTAGGTGCGGGTAGTCGCCCAACGCGTCACCTCTGGCTCGGTGAGCTGGGAGGACACAGAAACCACGCACCGTGCAACCATCGGCGCCGGTTTTGTGTTGTTGGTGGGTGCAGCAGGTGATGACGAAGAAAACAACGTGCGCCGGCTTGCCGACAAGATCATCGACCTACGCGTGTTCGCCGACGAGGCGGGGAAGATGAACCTCAGCCTGGTCGACGTGCGGGGCGCGGCGCTGATCGTGTCACAGTTCACGCTCTTCGCCGACATGAGCCGCGGCCGCCGGCCGAGCCTCTTGAAAGCCGGAGACCCCGCGCGGGCCGAGCAGCTCTACGAGGTTTTCGCGCTGCGCTTCCGCGAGCGGGGAATAGAAACTCAGACGGGCCGCTTTGGAGCCGACATGGCAGTCGGCATCGAGAACGACGGCCCGGTCACGCTGGTGCTCTCCACGGACGAGTGGGCAACCCGTGTCTGACGCCAGGAACCCCCTGCTGCCCTACGTCGCCTTCACCGGACTCGCCCTGATCTGGGGCGTGTCGTTCCTCTTCATCAAGATCGGCGTCCAGGATATGGGTCCGACCGGCCTGGTCCTCGTCCGTTCGGCTTCGGGCGCAGTCGCCCTGGCGGTGATCCTGCGGGTGACTGGAAAGCCGCTCTTCGGGCCGGACTGGAAGCGATGGGTGCTTCCCTTCGCGATCATGGCAGTGATCAACGCGCTCCTGCCATGGGCGGCGATCGCGTGGGGCGAGGAGCGCATCACGAGCGGGCTCGCCAGCATCCTCAACGCGACCGCGACGCTGTGGACGGCGATCCTCGTCTTCTGGGTCGTGCCCGCCGAGCGCCCGACTCCGCTCAACTACGTCGGAGTGCTGATCGGGATCGCCGGCGTGATCATCCTGGTCTTGCCGGACATCGCAGCGCACGGCCTGAGCGGCAGCTTCCTCGGTGTGCTCGCCGTCCTTATTGCCGCGTTCTCGTACGCACTGGCCGCGCTTTACCAACGCACGAAGCTTCGCGGCATCGGCGTGTACCAGCAGAGTCTCGGCCAGACGTTTGCCACCGCGCTGCTTGCGATTCCGATCGCGGCCCCTGCGCTGCCACATTTCCACTTCCGCGTCATTTCCTTTGCCGCGGTGGTGGCGCTGGGCGTGGGCGGCACGGGGATTGCCTATCTGCTCTTCTATTACGTCATGAACACCCTCGGCGCGGTGCGCGCGACCGCCGTCACGCTCGTCGTGCCGGTGACGGCTGTGTTCTGGGGAGTGCTCTTGCTGCACGAGGCGGTCAGCGTGCCGATGGTGGCCGGCATGGCTGTGATCCTCGCGGGCATCGTGCTCACCAACGTCAAGCGGGCGCCGCGTCCGCAGACGGCCGCCGCACGCGACTCAGCAGCAGCTTGACTTACGTCGAGCAGCACGCCGAGCAGGTCAGCAGGGCGGCCGAGCGAATTCGGGGCCACCTCAGGCGCACCCCGGTCTTGACAACCGACCTCGACCCGGACCTGCGCCTCAAGCCGGAGTGTTTCCAGGTCACGGGTTCGTTCAAGCCGCGCGGCGCGTTCAACGCCGTGCTGTCACTGGTCGACGGCAGCGCTCGACCGGCAGGCGTGATCGCCGTCAGCTCGGGCAACCACGCCCAGGCGGTCGCCCTGGCCGCCGCAACCGTCGGGCTGCCAGCGCTCATCCTCATCCCCGAGGACGCCAACCCGGCCAAGGTTGCCGCCACACGCGCGCTGGGTGCGGAGGTCATGCAGGACGGCATCACCTTCGCGAACCGCGAGCAGCGCTTGCGCGAGGTGATGGCGGAGCGCGGATTCACGCTTGTGCATCCGTTTGACGATTGGAACGTGATCCATGGCCAGGGCACGGCCGCGCGCGAGCTCCTCGAAGATGAGCCGGGTCTGGATGTGGTCGCGGCGCCTGTCGGCGGGGGAGGGTTGCTGGCCGGGACGGCGATCTCCTCCAAGCAGCACAACGCCGGCCTGAAGGTGGTCGGAGTCGAACCCGCCGCTGCCGACGACGCTTACCGCACATGGAGAGCAGGCAGCATCCAGACTCTCGCCGGCTCGCCCAGGACGCTCGCCGACGGGGTCCGCACGACGGCCATCGGGGCGCGTAACTTCGAGGTCATGTTCGAGCACCGTCTGGTCGATGAGATCGTCACCGTGACCGAAGACCAGATCGCGGACGCCGTGCGGATAGCGTGGTCGCGAATGCATCTGGCGCTCGAGCCGACCGGGGCGCTGCCGCTGGCCGCCTACATCTCCGGCAAGCTGCCTCGGGCACGCACCGGTCTGATCCTGAGCGGCGGCAACGCCAACCTCCAGACCGTGGCTACACTGCTCGCCAACTGATGATCCCGGTCAAGGATGTGATGACGCGAAACGTGGTCACTTTTCGCGAGGACACGCCGGTCGAGGAGATCGCCAGCACCCTGATCTCCAAGCGCATCACGGGCGCGCCCGTTGTCGCCGATGAAGGTCATGTGGTCGGCATCGTTTCGGAGACGGATGTCTTCTCCAAGAAGGGAAAGGTCGCGCGCGACATCATGAGCCCGCGTGTCATCTCGGTCACGGAGGAGACGGGCATCGACGAGGCGGCGCGCCTGCTCATCGGCGAGCGGATCCGTCGCGTTCCCGTGGTCCGCGGCGGGAAGATGGTCGGCCTCCTGAGCCGCTCAGACGTGCTCGACTTCTTCGCCAAGACGCGCTGGACGTGCAGCGTCTGCGGTTGGTGGGAGCGCAGCCTCGAACGCCCCGCGCGATGCTATTCGTGCTCGAGCACCGACCTTCACCTGGAGCGCGCAGATCCCGGGCACTGAGTCGTCCATACGCCTCTCGCTGAAGGCGGAGAGCTTCACCGAGTCGGTCATCCGCGAGATGACGCGGTTGAATCTCGCGCTCAATGGCCCGGAGAAGGCGGTCAACTTCGCGCAGGGATTTCCAGACTTCAATCCGGACCCGCGGATCCTCGACGCCGCGGCGAGAGCCTTGCGCGACGGCTACAACCAGTACGCGACGACATGGGGCGCGCCGCAGCTGCGCACCGCGGTTGCACGCAAGCAGTCAGCGGCCTGGGGTCGCCCTGTTGACCCCGAGACCGAGGTCACCGTTTCGTGCGGTGCGACCGAAGCGATGATCGCCGCGATGCTGGCCGTGGTCGACCCCGAGGACGAGGTCATCGTCTTCGAGCCCTTCTACGAAAACTATGGTCCCGACTGCATCCTCAGCGGAGCCGTTCCGCGTTACGTCGCGCTGCGCCCGCCGGACTGGTCGATCGACTTCGAGGAGCTTCGCGAGGCGTTCAACGACAAGACGCGGGCGATCGTGGTCAACACCCCGCACAACCCTACGGGCAAGGTGTACTCGAAGACGGAGCTCGAGCTGATCGCGCAGCTGTGCCTTGAACACGACGCGATAGCGATCACCGACGAGATCTACGAGCACCTCGTCTACCGCGGGCGCCATATCAGCATCGCCACGCTTCCGGGAATGGCGGAGCGCACCATCACGATCAGCGGCGCGAGCAAGACCTTTTCGGTCACCGGGTGGCGCGTTGGATGGCTCATCGCGCCGCCCACGCTGACCGCCGGGATCCGGAAAGTCCACGACTTCCTCACGGTCGGCGCGGCGCACCCCCTCCAGATCGCCATCGCCGAGGCGCTCGCGCTTCCCCCGTCCTTTTATGTGGAGCTGCTCGGCGACTACCACGAGCGGCGCGACGCGATGATCGCGGGCCTGGCGGAGTGCGGGTTCGAAGTCGCCGCGCCAGATGGCGCCTACTACGTGATGGCAGGCATCCAGTCATTCGGCGCCAGTGACGACGTCGCCTTCGCGCGAAGACTGATCGAGGAGGCTGCGGTCGCGACCGTCCCGGCCTCGAGCTTCTACCACGACCCAGCGCTCGGTCGCGGGCACGTGAGGTTCAGCTTCCCGAAAAAGCTCCCGACGATCGAGCGCGGCCTGACGGCCTTGCGCTCCATCCAGCGCTCTTAACAGGCTGGGTTCCGTGGCGCCCTGGCGCCGCCTAGCGTGGGCGCATGCGCAACTTTCTCCGCTCACCGCTCGCCTGGCTGGTCGCCGCCGAAGTCATAGTCGTCGGCACGTTGGGGATCGTCATCTGGAACGTCGTCCAGAACGCCGGCCGGCCGGTTCTCGCCTCACCCGAGGTCCAGGCGCCTGACGTGGTTGGGGATGCCGGGTCGCCCCTGCCTGCGGTGGCGGAGATCCACCCCAGCTCTCAGCGCGGCCCGCGACCGGGCCTCAACCTGGACAGCGCGTTCTGGCGGCAGCGGTTGGCTCAGCTGAACAGTGACCAGGTTCTCCTGGAGCAGCTCGAGTGGCGGATTGTGCACAACGCGATGGATGCGGCCAACCGCTACGTCGAAACGGTCGTCCTGCCGGCGGTGCGGCGTGCCGAGGGCGGCGGAGGCTGACGAGTCGAGGCTAGGCCTTCTCCGACGACATCGTGACGTTGCCGTTGAGGGTGGCGCCGTCTTCGACCGTGAGGCGGCTGACCTTGACGTCGCCGTTCAGCCGGCCGGAGCCGCCAAGCGTCAGGCGCCGCCGGGCCGTCACGTTGCCCGTGACCTGGCCGCGGACGTTGACGTTGGCGCCCTCGATCGCGGCCTGGATCGTGGCCGTCGAGTCGACCGTCACGTCGCCGCTGGCCTTGAGGTCGCCCTCGACGTTGCCGGCGATCTTGAGGTCGCCCTGGATCTCCAGCCGCCCTTGCAGGATGTCGCGGGGGCCGAGACTGACGACGTTGTTGCCGCCGTTCTGGGCGGTGCTTGCGGCCTGGGCGGCGGTTTTTTCAGCTTGAGCCATGGAATCCTCCGTTACGTTTTCCATACTTTCATCCCAACTCCGGCAACAAGAGGGACTTGCACCTCCATAAGGAGGTCGAGTCAGGATTTCAGGGAGCTAGCATCGTAGCAGCCGTGCCCCCAGTCGTCGAGAAAGGTTAAGCAGAGACCAGTGGCGTTGATGGACCCGGATTCCACTGACGAGATGGTCGACCATCTGGTCGACTTCTTCGACCGCATCGCTCCCGTCTACGACACCTGGGCCGGCGGGCAGCACGGACGGGTCGCCGGCCGCCTGGTCGATCTCGCCACCCCGTCCAAGAACGAGCACGTCCTGGACGTCGGGACGGGGACCGGGCTGGTGGCCCATCTGGTCGCCCCGCGTGTGAGCCCCGGCCTCGTGATCGGCATCGACCTTTCGGACAACATGCTGTCCATTGCCCGCTCGAGGAGGGCCAAGAACGTCCAGTTCCTCGGCATGGCGGCCGAGCACCTCGTCTTCCGGCCGGCCACGTTCGATCTGGTCACGATGGGCGAGACGCTGGCCTACCTGGCCGACCCAACCGAGGCTCTCGCCGAGGCGAACCGTGTCCTCCGCACGGGCGGCCGCCTGGCAGTCTCATGTCAGCGCCGAAGCCTGAGCACGAGGGCCCAGGAGCTGTTCTTCCAGGGACTGGTCCCGCTGGCCCGGAGGCACTACCTCAGCCTGCCGCGCTACACCTCGGAGAGGTCGCGGTTTGGCGAGCCCGACCAGCTGCCGCAAGTCCTGGCTGACGCCGGGTTCGAAGTCACCCGTTTGACCGAGCTGGTGACCGGCGGTCGCGCCAGCGACGCGCGGGACTGGACGGAGCTGATGGCGGGGGCCGGTCCGCTGCCTTACACCCTGATTCGGGCCCTCGGTCCTCGTTACCGCAATGAGCTCGAGGCGGAGGTGGAGGCGGCGATGGCGAGCCTGGGTGACCCGGACGACGCCTTCAGATACCACCATTCCTACGTGCTGGCGGTAGCGACAAAGCGATAACAACAGCGGCGACAACGCACATCGCCGCGGCGATCACGAAGATCTCGCGGTACTCCTGAAGAAAGGCCGCGGACACCAGCTGCTCCAGGTGCTTTATTCGGTCGCTCAGGTCGGGGTCGGTGATCGTCGGAGTGCCGAGAATCTGATGAAAGCGGTACAGGCCAAACGCGGTCAATGCGGAAAGCCCGACCAGCATCCCCATCGTGCGCGCGAGCACGACCAGGCTCGTGGCCAGGCCGTGGCTCTGGCCGCGGGTGAGGGCGAGCACGGCCGCGGTCAACGGCGCGATAACGAGGCCGAAGCCGAATCCGCAGATCGCGAGCGCGATGTCGGCCTGCCGCAGCGGCCCGACATGGAGGCTGAGCTCGTCGGCGCGCCAGCCCGACATCTGGAAAAACGCCGCCGCGGACAGCGCGATGCCAAGCACCGCCGTCACGGGGCTGCCGACGCGACCAGCGAGCAGGCCGCCCGCCACCGCGCCGACTGGCACCCCGATGAGGAACTGAGTGAGAAGCAGGCCTGACTGCAGCTGGTCGAGGTTGAAGACGAGCCTGCCGAGCAGCGGCACGTCGACGAGGGCGACGATCAAGGCCGCTCCGACGAGCACGTTCGCGACCGCCGCGCCGATGAATGTTCGGCTGCGCAGCAGGTCGCGCGGGATCAAAGGCTCGAGCTCGCGCACGTGGCGCCAGCCGTAGGCGGCCAGGGCGAGAGCCGCCGCGATGATGGCCGGCACGAACAGAGCGTTGGTTGGACGATGCTCGGGGTCGTCTGGGTAGAGCGCTATGACAAGCAGGCCGAGGCCGACCCCGAGCAGCAGGGCGCTGATCCAGTCGATCGAGGAACCAGCCTCGCGCGGCGGGAGCTCGGAGCGCCTCGTCGCCGCCACCAGGCCTGCTGCACAGATCGCCGCGAGTGGCACATTGAGCCAGAACACAAAGCGCCAGCCGCCGAGGCCAGCCGCCGCGGCCGCGAGGCTCGCTCCGTACAGCGGACCGAACACGCTGCCCGCCTCTTGCAGCGCCGCCACCGAACCCAGGGCGAAGGTGCGCGAGCGGTCGCGGTACAGGTCGGCGGCCAGGGCCAGCGAGAGCGGCACCAGCCCGCCCCCGCCAAGCCCCTGGACGAACCTGCCCACGACCAGCCAGGGCAGTCCGGCAAACCCCCATATTCCAGCCGTCGCGGTCATGACCGAACCGACTGCAAAGGCCGCGATGCATGCCACATAAACGGGAATGCGGCCGCGCACGTCGGAGTAAGCGCCGAGAAGCGGCATCGCGACCACATAGCCGGCGAGAAACCCTGTGACGATCGGCGTCGCCTGCTCGAGGCGCTCGATCGTCAGGCCGATGTCCGACATCATCGCGGGGAGCAGAGTGACCACCACGTACGCGTCGAGCGTGGCGATGAAGAGACCCGTCCCGGCGAGCGCGACGAGTACGCGCCTCTCCACGCTCAGGGAGTAGGCGAGCTGATGTTGATCGTGGGGTTGAAACCTGTGATGTCGACCTCGACCGCCGCCTCCTTGCCTCCGTCGCCGAAGGCGCCGTCGAGGACTGCCTTCCGGATCAGGTGATCGGACGCGCCCACCCATACGCGCGCGTTCACGGGCCCCGCTGAGGTGAGCTCGGAAAGCAGGCCGTGCACCTGCTCGGCCGTGTAGCTCGTCGCCACCTGGTAGGCGCTCTTGCCGTCAATCTGGTCGGTCGATACGTACTTGGGGCTCGTTCCCGCCGGGATCACGGCCGGCAATCCGGACGACGAATCGAAGAGCTTGGCCATGTCCGGAAACGCCGCCGCGGCGGCCCCTGTTTGCTCCTGGAACGTTGTAAACGGCGCGTGCAGGTAGACATGGCCGCCTGAGATGACCACCTGGAGGCTGAACAGGAAGTCCTGCTGTTTGACTGTGTAGGTCGTGTCGCTGTCGGCGGGCAGACGGACCGACGTTTTCGCACTCACCAGCGCGAAGCCTTTGATGCTGACCGTGCCTTTGGTCAGCTTGAGGGTCGCGCTCACCGTGGAAAGATGGGCCATGGCCGCCGCGCCGTCCCGCAGCACCTTGGCCGCATTCACCGATGGCCGCTGATCTCCACCGCATGCAGTCAAAACGAGCAAAGCCCCGATCGTTGCGAGGACCCTTGTCACTGGCGGGCCCGCACGATCAGACGCACCGGCCGGTCGTAGAACAGGTACTCCCACGCCCAGTTGACGAGGACCACGAGCCGGCTGCGAAAGCTGATCACGTTCACGAGGTGGACCCCCAGCCACATCAGCCAGCCCGGAAATCCCGAAAGGTGCAGCCAGCCCAATTGGGCGACCGCGGAGTTGCGACCGATGGTGGCCATGATCCCTGGGTCTTTGTAGCGAAAAGCGCTCGCGCCGCCCCTGCCCACCACATCCGCGATGGTGGCCGCCACGTGCCTCCCTTCCTGCATGGCAACCGGGATGAGCATCGGCAGGATCGCGCCGCCTCCCGCCGGGTCGGCGGCGCCCGCGAGGTCGCCGATCACGAACACCACCGGGTGGCCCGGGACCTGGAGGGTCGACTCGACCTCGATCCTGGCCTGGCGCACGAGCTGCAAGTCAAGACCTTTACCGACGTCGGAGGCTTTCACGCCGGCGGTCCAGATCACTGTGCAGGCGGCAATCTCCTCGCCGCCCGCGAGGCGGACTGCGGAATCGGTCACCGACTCGACCTTGGCGCCGAGCATCACCTCGATGCCTTTGCGTTGGAGCGAGCGGCGAGCTGCTTCCCGAAGCGAAGGGATGAACGTACCGAGGACATATGGCGCTGCCTCTATAAGCACCACCCGGACCTCGTTTATGTCGAGGTCGCGGTAATCCTTGCGCAGGACGAGGCGAATGAGCTCGGAGATCGCGCCCGCCATCTCCACCCCCGTCGGTCCGGCGCCGACGACGGCAAAGCTCAGCAGGGCGCGCCGCCGGTCAGGATCCTGGATCCAGCGCGATTCCTCGAAGCGGGAAAGGATGCGGTTGCGCAGCGCAAGGCCCTCGTCCAGCTCTTTGAGTCCGAGCGTGCGCTCGGCGACTGACGCGTTGCCGAAGTAGTCGCTTTGCGCGCCAGTCGCCAGGACGAGGTAGTCGTATGGGATCGGGCCATGGTCTGTGAGCAAGTGCCGTCCCGCGAAGTCGACGCCCGTGACGATTGCCTGCAGGAAGTCCGCGTTGTCGAGCGGCCGGATCAGCTGCCGCACCGGGCGTGCGATCTCACCCGGATCGAGCAGGGCGGAAGCGACCTGGTACAGGAGCGGCGTGAAGAGGTGGTAATTGTTGCGGTCGACGAGGAGAACGTCGACCGGTGCATGCTTCAGCGCTCGCGCACATGTGAGGCCGCCGAAGCCCGCGCCCGCGATGACGACTCGCGGACGGACCGATCGATGCACCTCACTCAGACGGATTGCGCTGTCCCTTCTGCGGCGGGTAGCGCCGGCCCCCGCCGCTGTGCCTGCGGTTGGCCATCTTCTCGATTGCCGTCGCGCCCCCCGTCAGCTGCAGGAGCGACTTGGGGACCTTCTGCTTCTTCTTGATCACCGGCTCGAAGAGGTCGCCGTGCTTCTCGACCCGCTTGAGCACCTGCTCCGAATCGAACACGAGCAGGCTTGGATCCTTGGCCTTGAGGCATTTCTCGACCTCGTCCCAGGAAACAGGAGTCGATACAGTGGGTCGGGCACGGGCTCGCAGCGAGTAGACGTTCACCGTCGTCTTGTACTGGTCGTTCTGGCTCCAGTCGATCAGCACGCGACCAGTCCGCAGCTCCTTGAGCTGCTTGTGCACGACCAGGTCCGGATGCTGCTCCTCAAAGAGCTGGGCGAGACCCTTGGAGACGACCTTCGTCTCGACGTACGTGACCTTGGTGTTGAGCGGGACATACAGCTGCAGGCCCTTGGACCCGGATGTCTTGGCGCAGCAGTCCAGTCCGTGCTCGGCGAACACGTCGCGCAGCATGAGTCCGACCCGACAGCACTCGACGATGGTCGCGGGCGGCCCGGGGTCCAGGTCGAACACAAGGGTGCGCGGCTCGGGCAGGTTGCTGCATAGAGAAAGGGACGTGTGCATCTCGAGCGTCGCCAGGTTGCCGAGCCAAACGAGCGTCGGCAGATCCTGCGCGAGGCAGTAATACATATCGCGGTTGTTGCCCCCGCTCCAGACCTTCGCGGTCTCCACCCACTCCGGCCTGTGCTTGGGGCAGTTCTTCTCGTAGAAGAACTCGCCGTCGACCCCGTTCGGATATCGCTTGAGTGTCAGCGGATGGTCATGCGTGTGAGGAAGCAGCACGGGTGCGATGCGCGTGTAGTAGTCGATGACCTGCGCCTTGGTGAAACCGACCTCTGGATAGAGGACCTTCTCCAGGTTGGTGAGCTTGAGTGTCCGTCCGTCGATCTGGACCTCAACCGAGGTTTCCTTAGCCACCTTCGCGCACCACCTCTTTGGCCGGTTTGTCGTTGCGGAAGCCCTTGAACGCGGGCGCGCGCAGCTGGCCTCCGCGGGTCCATTCCACGAACTCGAACTCGGCCACGATCTTCGGCTTGACGAAGTGGGCGGCACGCGGCGGCGCACCCACAACGAACGGACTCTTGTCTGTGGCCAGTGCTTTCAGCTTCTTGTTCAGCTCTTCCAGGATCGCGTCGGTGAAGCCCGTGCCGACCTTACCGGCATAGACGAACTTCCCTTTGTCGTAGTAACCGACGAGCAGAGCGCCAGGGTAGCCGCGGCGCTTGCCCTCGCCGTCGAGCCAGCCGGCGATGACCAGCTCCTGGCGGTTGCGGTTCTTGATCTTCTGCCAGGCCCCGGTGCGTCGGCCTGGCTCGTATTTCGAGTCGAGCTTCTTGGCCATGACGCCTTCCAGGCCCGCCCTGGCGCTGGCCTCCTTCATGGCCTGGCCGCCGCCCTTCTCTGAAGGCGGTGTCTGCCACGAGGCACCAGCCAGCTTGAGCTGGCCGAGCGCCTTGCGGCGATCCGTGTACACCTGCTCCATCAGCGAGTGGCCGTCCTGCCACAGCAGGTCAAAAGCCATGTAGGTGACGGGGACGTCTTTCATCTTGCGCCGGATCTCCGACTCGGACGTGAGGCCCATCCGCTGCTGGATCTCTTCGAAGCTCGGCCGCCCCTTTTCGTCGAGCGCGACGATCTCGCCGTCGAGGATCACTTCTCGTGAGCCCAGGGCGCGGCCCATGGCGTGGATCTCTGGATAGCGCGGCGTGATGTCTTCACCGGTGCGGCTCTGCAGCCTTACCCGGCCGCCCTCTACGAATGCGACCGCCCGAATGCCGTCCCACTTGAACTCGAATCCCCACGCGGCGTCCGGTGCCGGAAGCTTCGGCGAGAGCCTGGCCAGCATCGGCTCGACTTTCTGGGGCATGGGCTTGCGGTCTGGGTCCTGGGGCGGATCCATCCGGTGGATCATCCAGTTCTCACCGTTGGTCTTGAAGAGGACGTAGCGGCCCTTCAGCCGATGGCCGTGGAGGTCGATCATCACCTCGCGGTCTGACCATTTGACCGGGTCGTAAGTCCCTTCGTCCCAGATCAAAACCTGTCCACCGCCGTATTCGCCTTTTGGAATCTCGCCCGCGAACTTGAAGTATTCGAGCGGGTGGTCCTCGACGTGGACGGCGAGGTGGTTCTGTTTCGGATCGGGTGGAATGCCTTTCGGGACAGCCCAGGACACGCCCACGCCGTCCTTCTCCAGGCGGAAGTCCCAATGGAGCCTTCGGGCGTGGTGCTCCTGAACGACGAACCGAGGCGCCCGGGCAGCCTTCTTCGGCACCCGAGCGCCTGGTTCCGGCGTCTTCTTGAAATCTCTCTTGGCTTCGTACTCGGCGAGCTTCTTCGCCATCGATCAAAGGTTAGGCTACGGCCGCGTCCTCCTCGTCGGCCACGACCTGGACACGCGGGCGGGCCCGCATGAAGCCAGCCGCGACGGCCGCCGCGATGAGCACTACGATCGGCAGCACCAGGGTCGGGTGCATGGCATCGACGAACGCGCGCGTGAAGACGTAGTGCGCAAGGGCCTGGACCTGCGCGGGGAACTGCAGGCTCACGCCGGATTGTCCGGCGCCGACCTCGAAGCCTGAATGTGCGGCGTTGCTGAAACCGTTGACGAAGGAAGCCCTGTACTGCTCGGGCAGCCGGCCGGACGCAGCTGCCGCCTGGTCGTGCAGGGCGAGAGCCAAACGG
>Ga0209577_10001901_pt1 | contig 20383 bp, 18 predicted proteins | sample GraSoiAngelo_109_FD_185874 | JGI IMG/M metagenome (GOLD analysis project Ga0209577, IMG submission 185874) | Grasslands soil microbial communities from the Angelo Coastal Reserve, California, USA - 14_0903_12_20cm (SPAdes) (version 2) | ecosystem: Environmental > Terrestrial > Soil > Grasslands...
ACGCGCGCGGGCCCGCTCATGCGTGCAGCTCACGCAAGATGGCATCTTCCGTCACCCGCGCCCCCGAGAACTCCGTGACGATGCGCCCGCGGCGCATCACCAGGACGCGATGGCAGATGGCCACCAGCTCGGGGACGTCGTCCGACGCGACGACGGCCGCGGTGCCGCGCTCGCTGAGGCTCCGGAGGAGACGGTAGATCTCCTCCTTCGATCCAACGTCCACCCCCACCGTCGGCCCGTTCAGCAGCAGGAGCGCCGGCTGCGTCCACAGCCACTTGGCGAGCACGACGCGCTGCTGGTTTCCGCCCGAGAGATGCCCCACCACGGTCGCCGGGGAGGCGGACACGATGTGCAGCTCGTTCATCATGCGCTGCGCGTTGGCGGCGACCGCCCCCCAGCGGATGAAGCCCCACCGGGTGGTCACCGCATCGACGCGCGCTGCGATAATGTTCCAACTGATGGGGTGCCGGAGGAACAGCCCCTGGGTGAGGCGATCGTTCGGCACGTAGCCGATGCCGGCGGCGATCGCATCCGTCGGCAGCCGGATCCTCCGCGCCCTGCCCCCGACGATGATCTGGCCCCCGGCCGTCCGCACGATCCCAAACAACGCCTCGACGACGTCCATGGTGCCGGATCCCAGCAGGCCGGCCAGCCCCACGATCTCCCCCTTCCGGACGGTGAACGACACCTCGGCGAACGCTCGGGGCGCGGTCAGCGCCCGGACCTCGAGCACGGCCGGCGCGTCCGGCGGCACCGTCCACTCGCCGCGGCGGTCCACGATCTCGCGGCCGGTCATCGCCCGGATCAGCGCGGCCCGGTCGAAGTCGCGCGCAGGTCCGTTCGCCACCAGCATCCCGTTCCGGAGCACGGTGATGTCATCGGCGATCGTGAGGACTTCGTCGAGCTTGTGGCTGATGAAGACAACCGCGACGCCGCGCGCCGTCAGCCGCCGCACCGCCGCAAACAGCGCCTCCACCTCCCGCCACGTCAGGGCGGCCGTGGGCTCGTCCATGAACATGATCCGCGCGTCCTGGGCAAGGGCACGGCAGATCGCGGTGAGTTGCCTGTCCGCCACCGAGAGGTCTTCGACGGCGGCATCGAGGTCGAGCGCGATGCCGATCTGGCGGATGACCCCGTCCGCGATCTCCCGAGCGTGCCGGTGCCGGAACAGCCGCCGGCCCTGCGCGAGATACGGGGCGATCGCGATATTCTCGGCCGCGGTCAGGTTCGGGAACAGGGAGAGATCCTGGTGGATCACCTCGACGCCGTACCGGATCGCCTGCAGCGGCGTGAGCATCTCGTGGGTGCGGCCGGCGATGTCGATCGTGCCGGCGTCCGGCGCGAACACGCCGGTCGCGATCTTGATCAGCGTGGACTTCCCCGATCCGTTCTCGCCGATCAGGCAGTGCACCGAACTCTGCTGCACCGCGAAGTCCACATCGCGCAATGCCTGGACGCCGCCGAAGCGCTTGGAGATCCCCCCCAGGCGCAGCACCTCGACCGTCACGGGACGCGCCCTGCCGGGTCGCGGGGAGAGCGCATCGGCTCCGAACGCCGGGACGCTAGCACCCGCCTCCTGGGAAGCCCACCCGCCCGCCGAGGCCGCGCGGGGCCGTCATCCCTCGGCGAGGACGGCCCGCGGCCCCTGCCAAGCGTGGACCGGCGTTCCGGGGAGGTCAGAAGTTGTACTGGCCGATGGTCTCCTTCCCGAGCCCGAGCTGAGCCGTGCCGCGGAAACAGTGCGGCGACGTATTCCCGCCGCATGGCTGAATGTTCGTGTATCCGGGGACGCCCAGGTTCGCTCCGGCGCCGACATGCTTCCCTTCCGCGAGCATCAGCCCGGCGTACATGGCAGCCTCGCCGGCAAGCGCCGGGTCCCACAGGAAGATCTTGTAGATCGTCCCGTTCTCGACGAACTGCCGGGTCAACGACGGCAGGCTCGTCCCGACGATGCAGACCTTCCCGGCGAGCCCAACCTCGGTGACCGCCCGCGCGGCGCCCACAATATCCGTGGCCGCGCTCCCCTCGAACCCGCGGAGTCCAGGGTACTTGGCCAGCAGCGCCTTGGTCTTTTGATAGGCCACGTTCGCGTCCTCGTTCGATTCCACCGGATCACTCACGCGGTGGATCCCGGGATATTTTTTCTGCGCCTGGGCCAGGGCCGCCTGGACCCACTCCATGTGGCTCTGAGCGGTCAGATGGCCCACGGACGCTGCGTACTGGCCCTTCCCCCCCATGCACTGCGCCAGCGCGTCCATCATGCTGGCGCCGTAGTCGCCATTGCTGAATGCCTCGATATCGATGTCCGTGTGTTGAAGCGCCGACGCCTCCTGGGCGACGACGACGATGTGCGCCGTCTGCGCGCGCTGCAGAACGCCTTCGAGCGCCTGCTGGTTGTTCGGCACCACACCGATCAATGTCGGCTTCTGCGGGATCAGGTTCTGGATGATCGACACCTGTCCCTCGGCTGTTGCCTGCGCCGGCCCGGTTTGCTCCGCCCGCACCCCCGTCTTCTTCGCGAATGCCTGGAGCCCGGTGTCCATGCGGTTGAACCAGTTGATGCCCGTCAGCTTCACGATGTTGACAAAGCGCATCTGCGACGGAGACATCGCTCCCGTCGCCGGCCCCACGTTCGCGCCAAATCCCACGAATCCCGTCACGAACACGGCCACAGCCGCCACCGCGCGCCCAACGCCCTTCATCATCAGCTAACCCCCCTCGAATCGCGTGAGACACTCCACCTCGACCTAGCGATTCGCCTGCGCCCGCTGCGCCTCCTACCCCGCCGGTGCCTTCTCACCGACGCGCGTTCCGAGACAAGTCCTGGGCGCAGTGAGCGCCTAATCATTGTCCTCCTGCACAGCCTTCATCGCGGGTCCGAGCGACTGGCGCTTCCGGAAGAACTCCTTCCAGGGGTCGGGTTCCGCCAGGCGCTTCGCAAAGGTCCCCAGGTTGAAGTTCGACGGCACGAGCGCAGGGCTCACCTCGGACCAGTGGAGTGGGGTCGAGATGGGCGCCTTGGGGCGGCGCCGCACCGAAAACGGCGCGACCACCGTCTGCGCGAACCCGTTGCGGAACGGATCGAGGTACACACGGCCCCGCCGCTCAGCGATGTGCGCCTCAACCGTCAGGTCCTTGGGATAGGCGGCCGCGAGCCGCCGCCCAAACGCTTCCGCGAACATCAGGACCTCCTGAGCGTCCGGGCCCACACGGATGGGAACGAGCACGTGGAGCCCCCGGCTCCCCGACGTCTTCGGAAAGGAGACCAGCCCTAGCGCGGCCAGCGCGTCGTTGATCCGATGGCCGGCGCGGGCCGCATCGGCGAACTTTCCCGACCCCGGATCGACATCGAAGCAGACCCAGTCCGGCCGCTTCGCCGCCTGGGCGCGGCTCCCCCAAACGTGGACGGCGATGCACCCCAGGTTGACGAGTTCCAGCTGCGTCGTGCGGAGGCCGCCCACGACGTAGTTGGTCAGTCCCGTCTTATCTCGGATGCGTTTCGTCGGGATCCCCGCCGGCATCCCCCGAGGCGCTTCCCGTTGATAGAAGCATTCCCCCCGCATCCCGTCGGGGCATCGCTCGAGGGTCAGGAGGCGGTCCTTGACGTAGGGCACGAGGTGCGGAAACACCTGGTCGTAGTAGTTCGCGAGGTCGAGCTTCGTATAGCCTTCGTCGGGCCAGAACACCTTGTCCGGATGCGTGATGCCAAGCGGGAGCCCGCGGACGTCTACCTTGACGGCCTCCGGCTTCGTCATGCCGGTTCCGCGACCGGCATCACGACATCCCCCGGCCGCTTGTCATCGCGCAGCCCGAGGAACGCCGGTTGCCGCAGTTTTCGGTCCGCCGTCCACTCCTCATAGGCGATCTGGGCGACAAGGCGCGGGGTCAGGTAGGTGACGCCGCGCTCGCGTGGGGGGTCGGCGAGCGGCGGGGTCTTCCGCACCAGCGGCTGGAAGGCGCGAAAGAGCGAGGCCAGCGTGCTCTCGCTGAAGCCCGTCCCGACCTTGCCCACGTACCTGAGGGCGCCATGATCGTAGGCGCCGAGCAGGAGCGCCCCGAAGGACCTGCGGTTCCTGCTCGGCGGTGTGTAGCCGACGATCACGAATTCGTCTTTCTGGCGGACTTTGACCTTCAGCCACGCCGTGGAGCGCTTCTCGATGTAGGGCGAGGACAGGTCCTTGGCCACGACCCCCTCGTAGCCCTTCTCCTTCGCCGCCCCGTAGGCGGCGAGCCCGTTCTCGTCCAGGCGCCGCGCCACGAGGAGGCGCTCGCTCCTGCCGACGGCGTTCTCGAGGATCCTCCGGCGGACGGTCAAGGGCTCCCGGCGCAGGTCGCCGCCGTCCCGGTAGAGGCAATCGAAGACCGCATAGGTGGGCTCGCCCCGGCCCTGCTGCAACAGCTGGAAGCGGGAGACCCCGTGGCGATCGAAGACCACCACCTCGCCGTCCAGCAGCAGTGTGCGGGATGGCAACGCCGTGATGGCGGCGCCGATCCGCCCGAACTGTGCGGTGTGGTCCTTCGCATTTCTCGAGAGGAGCCGGATCCGCTCCCCTTCCTTGTACGCCAGGATGCGGTCGCCGTCGTATTTCTCCTCGTAGACCCATCCCGGCCGGTGGAAGGGGTCCTTCACCAGGGTGGCGAGCATCGGCTGCACGCGGAACGGGATCCGGTCGCTCAATGGGCGCGGGCCCGCTCAACGGCGGCTTTGTTGGCTTTTGTGATCTCGGCGAGCGTCCGCTTCGAAATGACGGAGCGCGGCATCGAGGCCGTAAGCTGGCGATCGGAAGCGTAGGCGTCGCGGTGCTTGATCAGCAGCCAGGCCGACCGCCCGGAAGAGCCCCCATAGCCGCTGCGCGTCCGGACGAGCACCCAGGACCCTTTGAGTTTTGTCCCGTGCAGGGTGAACTTCAGCTCACCCCGCCGGAGCGCGGCATCCACGTCCTCGTCGTCAGGAGCCCAGGTCCCACGATCCCAGACCAGCACCGCCCCCGCGCCGTACTCGCCCTCCGGGATCATCCCTTCGAAGGCCGCGTAGTCTACCGGATGGTCTTCCACGCGCACCGCCAGGCGCTTGACCGCCGGATCGGGCGACGGCCCCTTGGGCACCGCCCACGAGAGGAGGACGCCGTTCCACTCGAGGCGGAGGTCGTAATGGAGCTGCCTGGCCTGGTGTTGGTGGATGACGTACCGCAGCCGTCCGGTTCGCCGGGCGGGCGGGCCGGGCTGCCCGGGCGGTTCCGGCGTCACGCCGAAGCGCCGCTTCCGCTGGTACTCACGCAGGCTCATGGTCTTCCCTTTCCCGCCGCTATTCGCGCCGATCGTGTTTGGGGGGCTCCGGCGTGAGCCCCGGCACCAGCTCGCCTTTGACCTGGGTGGAGTGGCCGCGGAACAGGGCGATGAGCTCAGCGTCCTGGTTGGTGATCGTTACGTCGTATACGCCCGATCGCCCGCCCCGGTGGCGTTCAACGGCCTCCGCGATGAGGGTGTCGCCCTCGCGCGCGGGCGCAATAAAGCTGATCGTGCAGTTGTTCGCCACCGTCACTTTGTTGTGCGAGTTGCAGGCGAATGCGAAGGCCGAGTCGGCGAGCGCAAAGATCATGCCGCCGTGACAGATGAGGTGGCCGTTGCACATCTCCGGGCGCACCGCCATGCGGATGGCCGCACGGCCCGGGCCGACCCCGGTAATCTTCATGCCGAGCGCGCGGCTGGCCTTGTCCTGCGCCCACATGGCGTCGCGGGCGGCTTCGGCGATCTGCTGCGGCGTCGGTTTCTTCGTCGCCTTCACGTGATCGATCAGGCCACGTCAGCGCGACGTTGGCTCGCCCGCCGGCGCGATGACATCCGGCTCATCGGACGTAGCCTTCCACCGTCTTCGCATCCCGCACCTTGGCGTCGTCCGGATTGAGGCCGGCGGCCCTGCGGGCCTCGCGTTGGTGGAGCAGATCCCAGCACTGGTCCAGGATCACGTTGATCTCACGCAGCCGCTCGCGGTCCGCGTCCGAGGCTTCCCCCTGGGATTCCTTATGCCAGATCTGGTGCTCCTCATTGGCCAGCTTGTCGATCTGATGAAACAGCGTTTTGTCGTCCACGATCTTCCTCCCCTCGAGTGCGGCTTTGTAACCCTTCCTGGGTGCCCGCCAACTGCTTAGGTGCGCGCCGCCGTCGCTCCTCCGGCTGTCAGCCTAGTGCCGCCCGCTTAGAACGGTCCGCGCCTCCCGGGCGGTCATCGCGCGATTGTCGACCGGGGAGCCGGGCTGCTGCCGATGGACCCGCCGATTATTCCTGAGACGATGATGCCGATCTTCATCGTGCCTCCACAAAAGTCGCCAGGTGGTGAAGGTTCGAACCGAATCTTTCATCTCTCAGATTATCCAACGAGAATGAGGTACGGGTTCATTCCACGGCTAGGTGCGTTCCGGCCGGAGGTTTCGATTCGAGATTTCTTCGATGCTTCGAGCGACGTTGCGGAAGGGTGTGTGGGCGAGGTCGTCGCTTAGTTTCTTCTGTTTCGTTCACCTGCCGTTCGATCAAGGAGGAAGATTTTAAGGTGGAAGATTGAACCCTGGGGCGTTTTCCTTGTGTGCGCGTCCGACTTTTACCCGATTCCCCCCGGCGAGTTTGTCGCTATTGAATAGTGGCTGGTCACTAGTGGCTTGTCACCATGGGTCGGGTACGTGAGGGGGGCACCGGTCGGGTACATGAGGGGGTTCACCGCACAACAGGTTCCACCGCGGTCCACAGAGGGGTCGTCTGGTTGAGGTGGGCCGAGATCTGAGCATGCGGAGAAGTGCGCGGCCGCGCGCCTGGTGTGGGCAGCGCGTGGGACCAGGGGACGATAAAAGAGGGGAGTGGGGGGGTGGGTCGATTGAGGGGATTGAATCGCACGCTGTGCCTGGTAGGATTGCTGTGCCTGGTGGGATTGGTGGCGTCTGCGGGACCGGCGAGCGGGTGGTCGTCGCCGATTGCGTACACCACGAACAACTCTAGCAACGATGTGTCTGTAATCGACACCGGGACGAACACGGTGATAGCGACGGTACCGGTGGGGGTGTCCCCCTTCGGCGCGGAGGCGACCCCGGACGGATCGCGCGTGTACGTGGCGAACTTTGGCGACAACACCGTATCGGTGATCGACACCGCCACGGACACGGTGGTGGCGACGGTGCCGGTGGGGACCGGACCCATCGGCGTGGCGGTGTCGCCCGACGGGTCGCGCGTGTACGTAACGAACAATGGCGACGGCACCGTGTCGATAATCGATACCGCGACAAACACGGTGACGATGACGGTGCCGGCGGGGTCGGCCCCGGTTGGCGTGGCGGTGACCCCGGACGGGTTGCGCTTGTACGTGGCGAATGAAGGCAACGGCACCGTGTCGTCGATCGATGCCGCGGGAACCACGACGGTGGCGGTGGGAGCGGCCCCCGTCGGTGTGGCGGTGTCGCCGGACGGATCGCACGTGTTCGTGACGAACTCCGGCGACAACACCATGTCGGTGATCGATACCGCGACAAACACGGTGGTGGCGACGGTGCAGGTGGCAACGAAACCCGAAGGCGTGGCGGTGACCCCGAACGGGTCGTGGGTGTACGTGGCGAACAACGGCGACGGCACCGTGACGGTGATCGACGCCGTATCGTTCCAGTTGATATTGACGGTGGTAGTGGGGAGCGCCCCCATCGGTGTGGCGGTGACCCCGGACGGGTCGCGCGTCTATGTGGCGAACTCCGGCGACAACACCGTGTCGGTGATCGACACGGCGACGGACAGTGTGACGACGGGTCCTGTGCCGGTGGGGACGAGCCCCGCCGCCTTCGGCAAGTTTATCGGACCCTGAGCGCCAGACGGCGCTCAATGCGGGCGCTCTGCCGGATTCGCTCTCAGATTCCCGGCAGAGCGCCCGCGAGGCGTCGCCCTCAACGAGCGTGGAGGATCGGCAATTTCACCGGACCCTGAGAGGCTGACAGAGGCGGGCGAGGTTCTCCCGGCGAAGGGGAGGGCCGGGATGTCAATGGGTTCTTCTGCCTACGATCGGAAAGCCGCGGCCGCCGGCGTCGAGGTGCGGGCCCCGGCGGCCGGCGGGGTCGCGGAGATCCTGACGCCGGGGGCGCTGGCGTTTGTCGCCACGCTGCAGCGCGAGTTCAACCCGGCGCGCCAGGCCCTGCTCCTACGACGCGCTGAACGGCAGACGGCGCTCAATGCGGGCGCCCTGCCGGATTTCCTCTCCGACACCCGGCAGATCCGCGAGGGGTCGTGGACCGTCGCGCCCGTGCCGCGCGATCTGCAGGATCGCAAAGTCGAGATCACCGGGCCGGTGGACCGGAAGATGGTCATCAATGCCCTCAACTCCGGGGCCAGCACGTACATGGCCGACTTTGAGGACGCCAACTCGCCGACGTGGGCGAACAACATCGGCGGTCACGTCAACCTGAGGGACGCGATCCGGCGGTCCATCGACTACACTGCCCCGGACGGGCGGACGTACCGGCTCAACGAGAAGACGGCGACGCTGCTCGTTCGTCCCCGGGGGTGGCACCTCGACGAAAAGCATGTGCTCGTCGACGGCCGCCCGATCTCGGGAAGCTTGATGGACTTCGGGCTCTACATGTTTCACAATGCGCGGGCGCTGCTCGACCGGGGAACCGGGCCCTACTTCTATCTTCCGAAGCTCCAGAGCCATCTCGAGGCCCGCCTCTGGAACGACCTCTTCGTGTTTACTCAGGACGCCCTCGGCGTTCCCCGCGGCAGCATCAAGGCGACGGTGCTCGTCGAGCATATCCTCGCCGCGTTCGAGATGGAGGAGATCCTGTACGAGCTGCGGGAGCATTCCGGGGGCCTGAACGCCGGACGCTGGGATTACATCTACAGCCTCATCAAGACGTTCCGTGACCGGCCGGAATTCGTCCTGCCCGACCGGGCTCAGGTCACGATGACGGTGCCGTTCATGCGGGCCTACACGGAACTCCTGGTCAAGACCTGCCACCGCCGCGGCGCCTACGCGATCGGCGGCATGGCCGCCTTCATCCCCAGCCGGCGGGATCCCGAGGCGAACCGGGTCGCCCTGGCCAAAGTCCGTGACGACAAGATCCGCGAGGTCACCGACGGGTTCGACGGCACGTGGGTGGCGCACCCGGACCTGGTGCGGGAGGCGATGACGTCCTTCAACAGTGTGCTCGGAGAGCGCCCGCATCAACTCGGCCGGCGGCGCGAAGAGGTGCGGACGTCCGCGCGGGATCTGCTCGATGTCCGCATCCCCGGCGGCACGGTGACCGAGGCCGGCCTGCGCACCAACATCAGCGTCGGGATCCAGTACGTGGAGTCGTGGCTCCGGGGAACCGGAGCGGCTGCGCTCTACAACCTGATGGAGGATGCCGCCACCGCGGAGATCGCCCGGTCCCAGGTGTGGCAGTGGGTCCGCCACGCCGTCCGGCTCAGCGGGGGCGCTCCCGTGACCGCCGACCTCGTCCGCCGGATCGAAACGGAAGAACTCGCGCGGATCCGCCGCGAGGTCGGCGCCGACGTGTTCGACAAGGGCCGGTTCGAGGAGGCCCGCGGGCTGTTCGAGGAAGTCGCGCTGCGCGAGGCGTTTGTGGAGTTTCTCACGATTCCGGCCTACGGGCGCATCGACTGACGCTTTCCCCAGACCAACACACCTAAGGAATATCCTGCTGCCGATTCAGGGCATCCCTCTATTGGCGATTACCTCATTCGCGCGTAGCGTGCCGTTCAGAGGCAGAAGGGAATCTTCTTCGGGGTGATCCCTGCAGGTGCCAGAGCGACCTTCGCGCGCCAGGCAGTTAGCGCGTCGGCATTCCCCTAGGAGCCCTCCCCAGGTCGCGCTCCTTCCCAGATTCCTCACCCAACGGAGGATGTTCCATCAGCGAGAGGGGGCTGACCGGATGTCACGTTCTTGGATCAGAACGGGCACTGCGCTGTGCGCGATCTTTGCGTTCGCCGTCGCGCTGTCGCTGCCCGGAGGAGGCGGATATCAGAGAGTGTTGGAGTTCGCTCCTCTGATCGCCGTGGCGCCCGATGAGGATCAGGCGACCGTCACCACGGGCCCCGCGTGCACCACTCCGGCGCCTGTCATAAGGTCTGCGTTCATCCACTGCTACCGGCCGGCCGATATCTATGCCGCCTACCACGTTGACGCCGTCCATCAGGCTGGCATTACCGGAGCGGGGCAGACGATCGTCATCGTCGACTCGTATGGCAGCCCGACGGCGCTTCAGGATCTGCAGTTCTTCAGCTCCACCTTTGGCCTGCCCCAACCGGACCTCACGATCATCCACCCGGACGGCACGCCGCCCTTCAACAACTCGGTCCACGGCGCCCAGGTCAACTGGGCCTTCGAGACCAGCCTGGATTTGCAGTGGGCCCACGCCATCGCGCCCGACGCCAAGATCGTTCTGATCGCGACCGTCCCGGCCGAGACGGAGGGCGTGCAGGGTTTTCCGAACATGCTCAAGGGCGAGGAGATCGCGACAGACAATTACCCCGGCTCGCCTATCAGCCAGAGCTTCGCGGCCACCGAGCAATCGTTCCATGGGGCCGGAGACCCGCAGGTGGAACGGTTCGATAAAGTCTACCAGCAGGCCGCGGCGAACGGGATGACGGTGTTTGGATCGAGCGGCGACACCGGCACCGCGAACGTGGACAAGCAGATGCGGGTGTTCCCGTTCCCGACCGTAAACTGGCCGTCGTCGGACCCGCTGGTGACCTCGGCGGGCGGGACGTGGCTCCAGTTCGGCTGGCTCTGGCAACCAAAGGTCCAGGCCTCTACGTACTTCGCCTGCCTGGAGGCGGGCACCCCTGTCAACACCTGCCGCGCCAGTTACCTGAACTTCGTCCCGGGGGGGCGGACCGAGGCAGTGTGGAAAGAAGATTGGGATCTGATCGCCACCGGGGGCGGGCGGAGCGTGCTGTTCGCCACCCCGGCCTTCCAGTCCGGCATTTCGCAGTCGATTCTGCAGGGCAGCCGGGGCATTCCCGACCTGGCCTGGAACGCCGCGGTGAACGGCGGGGTGCTCGTGTTCACGAGCTTCCCCGGTGTCCGGGTGGGGTGGCACACCGTCGGAGGAACGAGCGCCTCATCCCCCCAACTTGCCGCCCTGATCGCCCTGGCCAACCAGATGCGGGCTCAGGCCGGGAAGGGACCCGTGGGGCATCTCAACCCCAGGCTCTATCAATTGCCTGCCTCCGACTTCACCGACATCGTTCCCCTCACGTTTGGGACCGGCGCCGGGGTGACCACGCTCAACAGCAACGCCGAGTACGGGACAGGAATCCCCGGGATGCCGACGACCGCCGGCTGGGACCTCACCACTGGCTTCGGGAGCCCGAAGGCCCACGATTTCGTGCTCGATCTGACGCTACAGCCGTAGGCTCTGCCTTCAGCACCTCGAGCACGATGAGGTAGGCCCGCTGGGGCGCCCGCACGGCGAGGCGGCACCCCAGCGGAGCGTTTCTAGCCTCCGACGCCCTTCACCCAGCCTTCAGCGGTCCTTCACGTCAGGTTCACCGCCGGTGGTGACTCTGTGGAATAATGAGGGTGTCCGCTGGAGACTGTGCGGGGAGGGGTAGATGCGACTTCTCGGGCGAACCGTGATCGCCGTGCTCATGCTGGACGTCGCGCTGGTGCTCATCGGGGTTCAAGTGCGGGCGGCGGTGAGCCAGGCGGCGGGGTTGGGCAAGATCAACCATATCCTCGTCATCTATCAGGAGAACTGGAGCTTCGACGGCCTCTACGGCACGTTCCCGGGCGCGAACGGGGTGGCGAACGCCGGCGAGACGCTTCGGCAGGTGGACAAGAACGGGCAGCCGTATGCCACGCTGCCGCAGCCGATCGACACCACGAGGCACCCGCCCGCCGCCGACCCGCGCTTTCCCGCGAGCCTGCCCGTCGGGCCGTTCGATCTCGCCCGCTTCGTCGGGCCCGACCAGCGGACCGGTGACCTCGTTCATCGATTTTTCCAGGAGCAGTACCAGATCGACGGCGGGAAGATGGACAAGTTCGTCGCGTGGAGCGACGCCGCCGGCCTGGTGATGAGCCGCTACGACGCCACGAATCTGCCGGAAGGCACGCTCGCCCAACGGTACGTCCTCGCCGACAACTTCTTTCACGCCGCCTTCGGCGGTTCGTTCCTGAACCACTTCTGGTTGGTCTGCGCGTGCACGCCGCAGTGGCCCAACGCGCCCGACGCCGTCAAAGTGGAACTGGACCCCGGCGGCGTGATGGTCAAGGACGGCATCGTGACTCCGGACGGCTACGCCGTCAACACCGCCTACACGATCAACACGCCGCACCCCGCCGGCGTCACCGATCCCGCCCGGCTCGTGCCCAATCAGACCATGCCGACGATCGGCGACCGGTTGGACGACAAGGGGATCTCCTGGGCCTGGTACTCGGGCGGCTGGAACGACGCGATCGCGGGGCGCCCCGATCCACTCTTCCAGTTCCACCATCAGGCGTTCGCGTACTTTGCCAGGTACGCGGACGGCACGCCCGGCCGCGCCCAGCACCTCAGAGACGAGCAGGACCTCTGGGCGGCCCTCAAGGAGGGCAGGCTGCCGGCCGTTGCCTTCGTCAAGTTCCTCGGACCCGACAACGAGCACCCCGGGTACGCGGACTTGCTCCGCGGGCAGCGGCATACCCTCGAGCTGGTCGCCGCCGTGATGCAGAGTCCCTATTGGGCCGACTCGGCGATCATTATCACCTACGATGAACACGGCGGCCGCTGGGACCACGTCCCGCCCCCGAAGGTGGACCGCTGGGGACCCGGCTCCCGCGTCCCTGCCATCGTCATCTCCCCGTACGCGAAACGGCGCTTCGTCGACCACACCCAGTACGACACGACCGCGATCCTCCGGCTGATCGAGCGGCGGTGGAACCTCCCGCCCTTGGGCAGCCGGGATGCCGGCGCCGGCGACCTCCGGAACGCGTTCAACTTCTTCTAGGCCGGCCGGGGCGCCCGGGGACGGGCCCGAGATGTCTGAAGACACGGCGGATGGGGTAAGAGACCCTCCGGTGGTCCGTGTCTCAGGCTCGATGAGTCAACCTCGACGATCGGTTCGCATCTGACCAGCGCAGATCTCGTCTATGAGGGTTGGAGTCGATCCGACAACTGATGAGGCGGACGCGCGGGCCCGGAAGGGAGGTTTGAAAGCCGCTCGGATAGGGCAAAGAAAATGAGAGGGAAAAATGACAGGGAGGGAAGGTCAGATGGCATATTGGAAATGTGCCGCGTGTGGATACGAAGCCCAGAACGATAAGCAAAAGCAGGAGCACACGACCAAGATGGCCAACGACCCGATACACGCGAAGAACTCACGTCCGGCAGAGGGACAGCGCTGGGGCGGGGAGAGCGCTCCCGTCAGTGGTGGCGGGACCAGAGATCCCTGGAAGAGGCCCGAGCAGCAGCAGCAACCGCAGCCGGCCAAGGCCAATCAACCCCCGCGCATAGATCCCAAGTGGGGCGGCGGTGGAAAGGGAGACAAGAAGCCCTAGCCCCAAGCGGGTGCGAACGTTCAGCGTACTCGCATAAGCGCCTCCGGGGGCCGGACTCGGCACGACAGACGGCCGGGTCCGACCCCCGAAGCTTTTCCACGCAGGCGACCGGAATGTGACGTCGAACGATTCCGTGATGACGCGCAGGCAATTCCTGGGAATCGCCGCCGCAGCCTCGATCCCGGCAGGCATCCCTTCGACGACGCCGGGGGCGGAAGGGGCAGGCCGGGTTCCCCACCGCTTGCTCGGCCGCACGGGAGAACGCGTCTCCGCGATCGGGCTCGGCGGATTTCACCTCGGCAAGCCGGACCTCCGGGAGCCGGAGAGCCTTCGCCTCATCCGCGCCGCGATCGACGGCGGAATCACCTTTCTCGACAACTGCTGGGATTACAACGGCGGGCAGAGCGAGATCCGCATGGGCAAGGCGCTGCGCGACGGGTATCGGCAGCGCGCGTTTTTGATGACCAAGATCGACGGGCGCGACCGGAACACGGCGGCGCGGCAGATCGAAGAGTCCCTCCGCCGGCTCGAGACCGACCGCGTCGACCTCCTGCAGTTCCACGAAATCATCCGGATGGACGATCCCGAACGTATTTTTGCGGCGGGCGGGGCGATGGAAGCGGTGCTCGAGGCCAGGCAGGCGGGCAAGGTCCGCTACATCGGGTTCACCGGGCACAAGAGCCCCAAGATCCACCTGAAGATGCTGGAGGTGGCTGCGGTCCACCGCTTCCGTTTCGACGCGGTGCAGATGCCGCTCAACGCGATGGACGCCCACTACGACAGCTTCGAGCGGCACGTCCTGCCTGTGCTCGTGCGAGACGGGATCGGAGTGCTCGGGATGAAGCCGATGGGCGACCACGTCATCCTCGAGAGCAAGACCGTGACCCCGGTGGAATGCCTGCATTACGCGATGAGCCTGCCGACCAGCGTCGTGATCACCGGATGCGACTCGATGCCGATCCTCGAGCAGGCGCTGCGCGCGGCGCGGAGTTTCCGGCCGATGGACTCGAGCGAGATTGACGCCCTGCTCGCGAAGACCGCCGAGGCCGCGCGCCGCGGACGCTACGAGTTGTACAAGACGACGCACACGTTCGATGGGACCGTCCACAATCCTCAGTGGTTGGGATGAGCGCCCGAGGACGTCCCGGCTGGGCCGCCCCGGGGATCCCTCGGGGCGTCTGACGGAGCTTTTGCTGAGGGCCTAGAGTCGCAGACCGGCCGGAACCGTGCGGCCGATATCCAAGCCTGCCGCGCCGTGGAAGCGGGCAAACGACTCGAGGGCTGCGCGGAGGGCGCGGCGCAGCTGGCCTGTCGGCCGCACCTGCGGTTCCAGGTGCAGGAGCCTGATGACCAGCCGCCGCTCCTCCCTGTCCAGGTGCGGGTCGAGGCGACCGATCAGCCGATCGCCGAAGAGGATCGGCATCGCATAGTGTCCGTAGCGCCGCTTCCGCGGGGGCAGGTAGACTTCCCACGTGTACTCGAATCGGAAGAGGTCCTTGAGCCGGCTGCGGCGCCACAGGAGATTGTCCAGCGGCGCAAGGAAGCGCACACGGGCGTCGTCCCCGGGTGCCGTCTGCGATCCCGCGGCCCGCTCGTGCCGCTGAAGGTCGTCCACGTCCTGGGCCCTCACGAAATACTGCCGTCCAACGCCGTCGATCAGGAGCGGCACGACGGCGCCCGCACGAACGTAGCGCTGCAGGATACCACGGCGGGCGGCCGCCGTCGTCCTCCGCCATCCGAACCGAGGGTCACCCGCGTCGAAGAGACGATACGCCCTGAGGTATTTCTCGAGCATCAACGTGTCCGCATTGTCCGCGCTGATCGCGCGGGCCTGCCGCATCAGGGCGGCCGGCACCGCCCGTTCCGGCAGGTCGAAGTACCGTTCGAGCCCCTCGCGCTTCACGACGAGAATGTCCCCGGTCTTCAGCAGGAGGCTGAGCGCGTGCGACGTCGCCTTGGTCTTGGGGTCGCCGAGGTCCCAGGCGCCGCGGACGCGATGGTCCGAGACAAAGGCGCGGGCGGTCAGCGGGCCGCGGGCGTCGATGTCCGCGAAGATCCGGCGGACGACGGAGCGCAGCGCGGTCAGGTCCGCGGCCAGGCGCGCGCGGTACCGTCGCCGGGTGCCCTCGAAGGTGGGGTAGTCTTCTATGGGAACGACGCAGGCGGCGTTGGCCCAGTATTCGAACACCCGGCGGCGCCTGAGGAGTTCCCCGAGCGTCCGGGGCAGATAGCCCGGGAGACGCGCCGCCAGCACGAGGTGCTGGTTTCGCTCCACCACCGACACGGGGTCGATCTGAACGCACTCAAGGTGGCGGATCTCCCGCAGGACGCCGGCGGGCGTCGCGGCGGTCCCCGAGCCGCGCGCGCCGCCGTGCGCGAGGTGCTGCGCATCCAGCAGGAACCGGATGACCGCGTCCCGGGCGACCCGCAGCGGTGTCCCGTCGGCCGTTCCCTTCGCCATCAACCCTCATGATAATCTCCGCCCGTGGGCGGCAACAAGGAGCAGGAGTTTCTTTCCGTCCGCGTGCCGGCTACTGAAACTTGCCCGGAAACTGTTTGGCGATCCCGTCGGCGAGGGCGTCGGACAGCGTGTAGATGTGCTTGACCATGGGATCCCACGAATCCGCCTCGGCGGCCCAATCTTTCTTGGCCACGGCGTCGATCATCATGACGTGCTGCTGCCCGTGCGTCAGCAGGAGACCGTAGACCGCATCTTTCGGCAGGTTGGGGTTGGCCGCGCTCACGAACATCGCGATATCGTTGGCGTTTTTCAGCAGCCTGTCCACGGCGGCCTTCTTTGGCGCCGCGTTGCCTTTGAAGTTGTTGGCAAACGCGGCCGTCATGTAGCCCTTCACGGCCGCATAGTGCCCCGTGAAGAGCATCGCGAACTTCTCGCCCGCCGCCTGGCCGTAGATGGGAGCGATGGACTGCCCGATGGCCGTGGCGTTCTTCAACCCATACTCGTCGGCTTCGCCGGCCGCCGCTTTATCGCCCAACCGGGTCGCGATGACGAGGTCCCTCACCCAGAAGATGTGGTTGATGTAGAGGTCCCGCAGGGCCATTTTCAGTTCGGCGACCTTCGCGGGATTGGGCGCCGCCTGGCTCCGCGCCGGGGGGACCACCGAGGCAACGACAAGGCTGATCACCACGAGGCTGTTCAGCATGAACCGCATCATCCGCACCGTGCTCACCCCTCTCTGTGTTTGTGACTCGGCAATGCGTGCGTGGTTCATCGCGATCGTTCTTTGGCGCCGCCGGCGATGGCATAGGCCGAGTAGGGATCCCCAAGGCGGAGGCAGCGCACCCGGTTCAACCGGGCGCCGAACAGCGCCTCCAGCCACCGGTGCACCATGTCGCACACCTCGACGTGCTCGGCCGAGAGATCCATCAGGGGACAGTTGTGCTCGCGCAGCTGATAACCATCCGGCGTGTGTTCCAGCGCGGGCATGAATCCCCGGCCGGCCAGGATGGACTTCGCCCGTTCGAACCGCTCACGGCCCTGAAGGCCGTCGACCTGCTGCCGGTCGCGGGCAATCCACCTGTCCGCGATTCGCTCGAGGTAGCCGCGGAGGGCAGCGGGACGGCGCCGTTTGATTTCTTCGAGCAAGGCCGCGGCAAAGTCGTCGTACGCCTTGGGGAACAGCCGGTCGGCGCCCGGGGTCAACTCGTAAACGCTGCTGGGCCGCCGCCGCCCCGGCTGCAGCCCGTGGAGACGAACCAGACCCTCGGCGCGCAGCGCGGTCAGGTGACTCTTGACCGCGGTCCGGCTGAGGTGCAGCGCGGCGCACAGGCTCTCCACCGTATGGCTGCCCTGGAATCGAAGCAAGTCGACGATGCGCGCGCGGGTCTCATGCATCCAATCCGCATCCTACCCAAATAACGAATAATATGTCAATCAAAATAATTTACACATTCGTTATTGTGTTTAACGAATATTTTGGCTATGGTTATAGCTGCTAAATAACCGATGGGAGGGGATGCGTGGGGGCACAGGACCCTGGATCGGACCTCCGCCATGTACGCTTGCTCGCGGGCCTGGCGCCTCAGGAGTTCCGCGAGGTATCGCGGTTCCTGGATATTCGCCGCTACAAACCCGGCGGGTTCATCTTTGACATGGGCGAGCGGGCCGATAAGGTGTATTTCCTCGACAGGGGCATCGTGAAAGTCACGATCGTCTCGCCTGATGGCCGGGAGCGAATCCTTGACGTGATCGGCGCAGGCAACACGTTCGGCGAAGGCTTCTTGACCGAGGAGCGGGGCCGGACGGCCGCGGCGCAGTCTGTCACCGCGACGATCGTCCGGGCCATGCCCGCCACGGCCTTCATGAGCCTGATGCAGACCCTGCCGAGCCTCTGCGTCAACTTCATCCGGCATCTCAGCGATCTGCAGCGGCGTACCTTCCATCGGTTGAACGCTCAGATGCAGACGGATCGAGGGGTGCGGTTGCTGGCCGTCTTGGTGGACTTGGCTGAGCGCTGCGGTGAGCGGGTGGGCGGGGGGTATACGTTACCCGCGGAGTTGACCCAAGGCGAAGTTGCGCGCATGGTCGGCCTCAATCGCAGCAGCGTGAGCGTGCTGCTCAAGCACCAGCGGCGCGCCGGCATCGTTGGGGGGCAAGGCGGAGCCATCGTGATCGATCCGGCGCTCGCGAGGGAAGAACTCCGGAAGGCCGGCCTCCTGGTCTCGTAGAGCGCTTCTCGGGGGGGCCGCATCGCCGCCCAGCGGGGTCCCGGAGTCTTCTCTAGGGAGCTTTCCCGCATGGCAGATAGGCCGAACCGAGCCCTGACGTGTTGCGGGCGCAACAGCGCCGGGGATCTGGGTTTGATATCATGCGGCCGATGACCCCCGCTCCTGTGCTGCTCCCGACAGCCTCTACGCTCGGAGGTGGATGCGCATGAAGCATACGTCCGTGCTGCTCAGCCTGACCATCGCGTTCGGCCTGGGTGCGGCGTTCGCCCGCTTCTCAGGCGGGTCTCCCTTCAACCTTGCGGCCACGGCACAGGCCCCTCCCTTGGGGGCGTTCGATCGCGTGATCACCCAGAATACGCAGCGGATGATCGAGGAAGGGAGGCGGATCTTTCGCTTCGATACGTTTGGAGACGCCGCCTTCTGGGGTGACACGCTGCAGCTCCACCGGGCAATTGAAGGCGGACGGTTTGGAGGGGTGGGCCCGGGCGTCAGCCCGAAGACCGCGCTGGCCGTGGGGTTGAAGGTGGACATGGATGCCCTTCCGCCCGCCCTGGTGGACCAGATCAAGGCGGGGAAAGTCGATCTCGACGATCCGGCGACAACGCTCGCGCTCCTCAGGATCAACGCCGTCGTCGGCGTCACGGGGTTCTTCAATGCAGACGGCAGCCTTCGGTCGATGGGCGTTCAATGCGCCCTCTGCCATTCCACGGTCGATGACGCGTTCGCTCCCGGGATTGGGCATCGCCTCGATGGCTGGCCCAACCGCGATCTGAACGTCGGGGCCATCGTGGCGCTCGCGCCGAATCTCAAAGTGATCGCCGATCTGCTGGGCGCCGATACGCCCACGGTGGTGAAGGTGCTCAAGAGCTGGGGACCGGGGAAATACGATGCCGAGCTCCTCCAGGACGGCAAGGCGTTCCGTCCGGACGGCAAGTCCGCGGCCACCCTGCTGCCCGCCGCATTCGGCCTGGCGGGCGTCAACCTGGCCACGTACACAGGATGGGGCACGGTTACCTACTGGAACGCCTATGTGGCCAACACCCAGATGCATGGGATGGGGACCTTCTTCGACCCACGGCTTGACAACGCGCGGCAGTTCCCGATCGCGGCGAAGACCCACTCTGCCGCGAAGCGGGATACGCCCGATGAGATCACCTCGAAGCTGGCCGCCCTGCACTTCTATCAACTGGCCATCCCTGCTCCGACCCCCCCGGAGGGGTCCTTCGACAACGCCGCTGCGGCGCGGGGACAGACGCTCTTCGAGGGCAGGGCGCAGTGCGCCGGCTGTCACGTCCCGCCGCTCTACACCGAGCCGGGGTACAACATGCACACCGCGGCCGAGATGGGAATCGACGACTTCCAGGCGGGCCGGTCGCCCGACAAGCGGTACCGCACCACGCCGCTGCGCGGACTGTGGGTGCGCCAGAAGGGCGGGTTCTTCCACGACGGCCGATTCCCCACGCTGCGGGCTGTGGTCGAGCACTACAACAGGGTGTTCAACAGGCGCCTGACGGATCAAGAGATCACTGATCTGGTCGAATTCCTGAAGTCATTGTAGCCGTGCCGGTCCGGGTTCGCCCCGGGGTCCTCGGCGCGCAGGTGCCGGTCCCCGCGGACGGGAACGCCTCAGTGTGACGGCGCATCTGTCCACCGGAGGGCGATGATGGCGCGGCCGGCGCGGTACAAATACCTCATTATCGGCGGCGGCATGACCGCTGATGCCGCCATCGGGGGGATTCGCCAGGCGGATTCGTCGGGATCCATCGGGCTCATCGGGGCCGACCCGCACCCGCCGTACAACCGTCCGCCCCTCTCCAAGGCCCTGTGGAAGGGAAAACCGCTGGACAGCATCTGGCGCCGCACGGACCGCCGGGGCGTCGATCTCCACCTCGGGCGGACGGCCGTGGGGCTCGACCCCGGGCGAAAGCAGGTCACCGACGATCAGGGGGCGACCCATACGTGGGAGAAATTGCTCCTGGCGACGGGCGGCACTCCCCGGCGCTTCGGCTTTGGAGGCGATCGCGTCATCTACTTCCGGACGCTCGACGACTACACCCGCCTCCGCGCGCTCACCGAGCAGGGCCGGCAGTTTGCCGTCATCGGCAGCGGGTTCATCGGCTCGGAGATCGCGGCGGCGCTGGCCATGAGCAACAAGGACGTCGTGATGCTGTTCCCCGATGAAGGGAT
>Ga0209577_10001903_pt1 | contig 20376 bp, 11 predicted proteins | sample GraSoiAngelo_109_FD_185874 | JGI IMG/M metagenome (GOLD analysis project Ga0209577, IMG submission 185874) | Grasslands soil microbial communities from the Angelo Coastal Reserve, California, USA - 14_0903_12_20cm (SPAdes) (version 2) | ecosystem: Environmental > Terrestrial > Soil > Grasslands...
GCTGAACTAAAGGCAAGCTCAAAGTCCCAAGTTCAAAGTTAAGGACTCGTCTTCCAACTTTGAACCTGGGACTTTGAACTTTTAACTTTAGGCTTTACTCCCCCGCGGGCCGCGCGGGGAGGCTGAGGTGGACGGAGAGTCCGCCGGTCGGGAGGTCGTGCAGAGCGACCGAGCCGCCGAGCACCGCAAGCAGGCGGTGCGCGATGACGAGGCCGAGTTCGTTCATGTTCGTGCCGCACTCGTTCGGGGCGTCTATGTCCACAGGCTCGAACAGGCGCGTGTGGTCTTCGAGCGGCTCGCCCTCGTCGCCGATCTCGATGCGCAGGCGGTCGCCCTCGAACGGCACCGCGCCGATGCGGACGACGCCGCCCGCGGGGCTGCGACCGATGGCGAAGGCGAAGAAGTTGTAGAGCACCTGGCGGAGCTTGCCCTCGTCGGAGACGATCCCGCCGAGTTCGGGCGCGGGCGCGCAGTCGAGCCGGACGCCCTGCTTCTGCGCCAATCGCGCCACCGCCGCGCACGACTCGCGCAGCGTCTCGCGGATCGAGAACTCGTGGAGGAACAGCTCGGTCTGGCCCGCCTCGAGGCGCGAGAGGTCAACGAGCTGGTTGAGGCTCGACTGGAGCTGGAAGCCGGACGACTGAATCTTTTCGCAGAAGCGGCGCTGCGTGTCGGTCAGTCGCTCCTGGTCAATCAGGATTTCGGCGAAGCCGAGGATCGAGGTGAGCGGCGTGCGCAGCTCGTGCGACATGCGCTGGAGGAAGAGCGAGCGGTAGCGACCGACGCGTTGGAGTTCGAGGTTGGCCTCTTCGAGTTCCGCCGTGCGGCGGCGCAGCTCCTCGACGAGCGACTCGATGCGCCGATGCTGCTCGCCCATCGCGGCGCTGCGGCGCGCGTTGCCGAGCGCGATGACGACGGCCTGCCCGACACAGCGCATGCTGCCCACCGCGGCGCTCACACGCACGCCGTCGCGCGCCGCCACGGTCAACGCCCCAATCAACTCGCCGCCCGTGCGGATGGGTACGGCGGCGGCCTCCGCCAGACTCGCGTCGTCGAACAGGCTTCGCAGCTCCGGCGACTGCGCGCCCTCGCGCGCGCGCACATGAAACTCTTCGCCCGTCCGCTCGACCTCTGCGGCCAGCGCGCGGGCGGCGCGGCGCGCGCGTTCCCCGTCAACATGCTCGTGGTTGAAGTTCGCGCAGAGGCGCAGGCGACCGTCGTCGCCGCGCAGGAAGACCGCGACGCAGCACAGGCCCCAGTGGCGCTGGACGATCTCGGAGAACGACTCGCAGACCTCGCGCTCTGTGCGCGGATCGCCCGCGCTGAAGGCCTGTTCGTTGAGCAGGCCGACGATCTCGGCGCTGAGCGCCTGAAGCTCGTCGTCCGCCGTCGCGCCGCATGAGGGCCGCGGCGAGATGCCTGCGGTGAGCGCGTCACTCCCCTCCACGTCCCTCGTGGTCGAAACATCCGACGCTCTTTTCGGCTTTTGAACCATTACTATCCGGAGTGAGTTTTATACAACTCAGCGGCTGCGAAATCTGAACGCATCCTGGCAAAAATATTTCCGTTTTTTGTCTCAAAACTTATTGTATTAGAGGCCGGAGGTTATAGGCCAGAGGTCAGAGGTCGGAGGTTAGTAAAAACCCAGTTTCAAATTCGGGAGTGTGCAGCGATGGGAAATATCAAACTGACCTCCGACCTCTGACCTCTGGCCTCTCTCCGCCGCGTGAGCTATGATGCATGTGAGCCGTCGAAGGGGCGGCTCCGTTTGCCTGCATGGACGGCCAACTCAACAATCACTCTCTAGCCGAACTCATACACGAAATCTCGGACGCGCGTTTGTCGGGCGCGCTGCGCCTCGCGCGCGAGCGCGTCAGGGCCGTCGTTTACTTCGACGCGGGGCAGTTGATCGCTGCGCTGATGAACCTACGCCCCATGCGTCTCGTCGAGGTTCTGCGCCGGAGCGGCGCAGTCCAGGCCGCGCGTCTGGACGGAGTCGTCCGCGAAGGAATGTCCGACGAGCACACCGCCGTGGCGCTCGTCCGCTCCGGCGTGCTCAGCGAGGCCGAATTGAAGAAGCTTCAGAGGCGGCAGTCGTCGGAGGTTCTGTATGAGCTGCTGCGTTGGTCTGAAGGCGAGTGGGGCTTCGAGCCGCGCGTGCGACTCGCGGGCGGCCACCGCCTGCCGCTCGACACGCCGCAGTTTCTCGTCGAGGCCGCGCGCGGCCTCCCGCGTGAGACGGTCGCGCGGAGGATGGCTGACGAGGACGAAACAATCTCGCCCGCCGAAGGCGCGCAGGAGAAGGCGGACGGCGGCGTCCAACTGCTCCCGGCGGAGGCCTTCGTCCTCTCGCGCGTCTATGCGCCGATGCGCCTGGGCGAGCTTTTCGCCGTCAGCGGTCTGCCCGAAGAGGAGACGCGCCGCGCCGTCTACGTGCTCGCGCTCGGCGGCCTGCTCGAACGCGGGCGCTGGCCGCACGCGCTCTCTGAAGACGTTCGACGCGAGGCGTCGGCGCGCCCCGCCGTCCCTGCGGAGGAGCAGTTGCCGAAAGTCGCCGGCGCGCGACATGAGGCGCAGGAGACTCCCGCCGAGGCCGCGGCGGAGTCCGACCCGCGCGCCGCCATCGAAGAACTGATCGAGAGAGCGAGCGCCGAGACGTTCTACATGACGCTGGGCGTCGCGCGCTCGGCTCAGCCGGACGAGATCAAGCATGCCTACTATTCGCTCGCGCGCCGCCTGCACCCCGACCGCTTCCGCCGCGACGCGGACGAACCCCTGCGCCAGCAGATAGACGCCGCCTTCGCCAAGGTCGCGCAGGCCTACGAGACGCTCAAAGACGCGGGCCGGCGCGCCGCATACGACCTCAAGCTCTCGAAGCAGCACGAGGCAGCGCCACGCGAGCGCGCGGGCGACGCCGTCCGGCAGACGGGGCAGACCGGCGAAGCGAGCGCGGGGGCGCGCGACGCCGACGCGGCCACGCCCGACGGGGCGCGGGACTCTGCGCCGCCCCCCGACGCCGAGCAAAAATTCCAGCAGGGCCTGGCTGCGCTCCGGCGCGACGACGCGGCGCTCGCGCGCTCGCTCCTCGGCGAGGCCGCGCGGCTCGCGCCTCGGCAGGCGCGCTACCGCGCACACTTCGGCCTGGCGCTGGCACGCGACAAGGCCACGCGTCGTCAGGCCATGTCGGAGCTGCAATCAGCCATCGCCCTCGACACGGGCAACGCCTCTTACTACGTCATGCTCGCGGAGCTTTACGCCGAGGTCGGGCTGCGTCGCAAGGCCGAGGCCGAACTCGAACGCGCGCTCGCGCTCGACCCAGCGCACGACGCCGCGCGTCGCCTCCTCGAAGAGCTGCGCCGCACGGGCTGAGCTACGAGTTCAGAGTTGAAAGTTCAAGGTTCAAAGTTGAGCCTTTCGCAGTACGTCGAGCCTTGAGACGGTGCGCGCACCGTCTCCTCTCATCACCTCTTTCGCTGAAGTCGTCGCTCGCGGCTTTGAACTTTGAACTTTGAACCTTAAACTCTGAACTTTATGAGCCTGGAATTTGCGGAAAACGAACGTGCGGCGGGCGAGGCCTTCCTGCGCCTGGCGGCCTCGACGGACGAGTTCGAGTCTTACACGCACCCGCACGCGCCGCGCGTCGCCGCGCTGGCCGACGCGCTGGCCGCGCGCTTCCGCCTCTCGCGCGCCGACCGCTCGTCAATCGTCCTCGCGGCGCTCTTGCACGACATCGGCGAGGCGGCGATGAAGCGCGACTACATAAGCCGCGCCGGGCCGCTCAATGAGGCCGAGCGCCTAGACCTCCAGCGCCACCCCGTCATCGGCGAGCAGGAGGCCGCGCGCGCCGGCGCTGACCGCGCCGTCCAACTGCTCGTGCGCTGGCATCAGGAATGGTGGGGCGGCGCGGGCTACCCCGACGCGCTGCGCGGCGAGCAGATACCTCTGGGCGCTCGCATACTCCGCGTCGCCGACGCCTACGCCGCGCTCACCGACACGCGCCCTTTTCGCCCCGCGGGCACTGAGTCGGAGGCGCGCAAGCACCTCACACTCTGGGCGGGATTAGAGTTCGACCCGCAGGTCGTCCGCGCCTTCCTCTCGCTCGAAGGGATCGTGGAACTGCGCTCGTTCGCGCGCGACGGACGTGCGCCAGCCGCCGGGCCGTCGAAGGAAGAGACGACCGGGCTGCCTCGCGAGGAGGTCGTAGAGGTCGGCGGGCAGCCGTCAGAAAACTTAATGATGAATGCGGAGTGATGAATGATGAATGAAAGCCAGCTTGCTTCTCTTCATTCATCATTCATCACTCCGCATTCATCATTTATCCATCGAGGCCGATGACGTTGAGCAACTTTTCCGACTCTCTCCCCGAAGGCTGGCTCGCGTTCGAGCTGAGCATCCTGCGCCGCCTACAGTTCCGCTCGGTCGCCGATCCGCTCGCGGGCGAGGCGGATACCTGTGCGTACCTGAAGCGCTGGGGCGTGCGCGTCGCCGCCAACGACCCGGCGCAGTGGGCCTGGCAGCGCGCGCTGTCGCGTGTGGAGAACAACACCGAGCGTCTCGAAGAGGCGGACGTGCGGGCCGTGCTCGAAGACGCATACGTGCCGCGCCACCGCCTCTACAACGCGGCGCTCCGCCGCTGGTTCGGCGAGACCGACGCCTGGTGGTTCGACAACGTGCGCGCGAACATCGAGAACCTCGACACGCCCGCGAAGCGCTCGCTCGCACTCGACCTCGGCATGACCGTCGGCGACTACGCGCTCTCCTTCGACGATGAGACGCGCGAACTTCGCCAGCCGCTCTCGCGCGTCTTCCAGCGACTCTGGGACGCCGCGCCCGCGCCCGTCGGCAACCGCCACCGCAACACGGCCACGAACAAGGACGCGCGCGATTTCGTCGCGCGCGAGCAGGTCGAGTTGCTGTTCCTGCGCCTGCCCCGCCCCTCGCGCCGCCCGCCGCGCGACTCCGCCTGGGCCTGGCGCGAGGAGTGGGTGCGCGGCACGGGCGACTTCTGGGACGACTTCGAGCGCTCGCGCGAGGGCCGTCTCGGCGCGCGCTCCGAGACGCGCCGGCAGTACCTGCGCCACCTCGAAGAGCTGCTCGCCGCCGCCGCGCACATCCCCGCCTGGGCCGTCGCCAGCGCCGACAACGGCTTCCTCCCGACCGAAGAACTCGTCGAGACGATCCGCGGACTACGCCGCGTCGGCACCGTTTACACCAAAGACTTCACCGAACTCGCGGGCGCGCGCGCCGTGATTGTCACGGCTTAAAAGCCGTCAACTGTGAACCGTAACAAGAAAAAATCGTAAACCGTGAACCGTAAACCGTGACAAGATAAATCCAGTTCTTTCTTGTCACGGTTTACGGTTCACGGCTCTTCCTTGTCACGGTTTACGGCTTTTAAAATCACGAGCGTCTGGTCGTCGCCGCGCTCGGCCCCGCCAGACCAGCGGTCAACCTCGTCGAAGATTTCCTGTCTAATGTTATTAACCGTCTCGTCGCGGCGCGCGGCGGCGAACTCGACGAGGCGCTGCTCGCCGAACTCCTCGCCCGCGTGGTTGCACGCCTCCGTGATGCCGTCGGAGAAGAGGACGAGCAGGTCGCTCTCTTCGAGCGCCGTCCGATCCTCCTCGAACTTCACGAAGTTGAAAGCGCCGACCACCGTGCCGCCGTTCGTGAGCCGCTCGACGCTGCCGTCGGCGCGCACGAGCACGGGCGCGTTGTGGCCGGCGTTCGTGTAGCGCAACTCGCGCGTGCGGTCGTCGTAGAGCGCGAGGAAGAGCGTGGCGAAGCGGTTCGTGTCGGTCGAGTGGCACAACTGCTCGTTGATGTTCTCGACCATTTGGACGACGGCGCGGTGCGTGCCCGCGACGTTCAAGCCGCGAGGCATCTCCGACTCTTGAACGCCCGCGGCGGCTGCCGCCGCCTGGCCGCCCGCGAGCGACGCCGCGCCGCGCCCGGCGAGCCGCAGCCGCTCGGAGATGATCGCGACCTGCGCGCGCAGCGCGGCCTGCAAGTTCGACATCACGAGGGCCGCGGACAGCCCCTTGCCCGCCACGTCTCCGAGCGTGACGGCGACCAGGCCGTGCGCGACCTCTATGAAGTCGTAGTAGTCGCCCGCCACCCCGCGCGCGGCGCGGCACTCGCCCGCCAACTCGACGGTCTGGAGCGCGGGCGTCGTGCGCGGGAAGAGCTGCGCCTGCACCTCGTGTGCGATCTCTATCTCGCGCTCCAGCCGCTCGCGCTCGACGCGGTCGGCCAGCAGCGCCTCGATGTCCGCCGACATGTCGTTGAAGGCGAGCGCGAGTTCGCCCAACTGGTCGCGCGAGCGCATGCGTATGCGGTGCGAGAAGTCGCCGCGCTTGATGAACCCGGTCGCGTGGTAGAGCTTGTGCACCGTGCCGGTGACGGCGCGCGTCATCCACGCGGCGGAAAAGAGCGCGAGAAGTTCGAGGGCGAGGAAGGCGACGGCGAGGTAGTAGAGGCCCCAAGACCACGTCTGGCCGAGCGCGGCGTCCCCCCAGAATTGCTTGACGCCCGTCGCCCAAGACCAGTCCACAATGAAAGAGACTCGCGGCGCTCGTGCGCCCGTCTCCCAGTTCGTCGCCGGGACGATGACGGGATAAGGGAAGTTCAGGGGCGAGACATCCGGCATCGCCTCCCCGAACTGGTCGTGCCTGAAATCAACGAACCTATCCCGCCCTCCGTTTTCAACTGAGACTGTGTTCGTCCCGCCGCCGCGCTCGCGTTCGGCCCGGCTGTCGCCGAACCTGTATTCGACGTTGCCGTCCTCCTGCTCCGTATTAACGCTGCTCGCGCCGACGAAGTAGGGTCGGATGACGAGGCCCGTCGTCTCGCGCAGGCGCTCGACGAGGGCGCGGCTCACGGGGACTGTGACGAGGACGGCGACGGCGTGGCCCTGCGCGAACCTGCGCGCGAGCGCGCGCACAGAGGGCGTACCGAAGGCGCTCTGCGAGTCGGCGGGCGGAGGCAGATAAGCGAAACCGCTCCACTCCTGCACGCCTTCGAGCCACGCGGGCAGCGGCGCGCGCTCCTCGCCCGCGTCGAAGCCGACGCCGCGCGTCGCCTCGTCCGCGCGCGCGCTCGCGAGCTGCGGCGGAGAGTCCCCGCCGAGCCGCTGCGTCTGCCCTTCGTCGCCCCGCCACACGGAGACGCGCGCGCCCGGCAGCGCGGCTTGGAGCAGTGCCGCGCGCTCGTCGAGCCAGCTTTGCGCGGCGCGGTCGCTCGCGTTCGGCGGGAGTTGCAGGAGCGCGTCGGCGAGCGCGCGTGCGCCTTCGAGCGTCTGGCGCTCGGTGGCGCTGACCTCGACCGCGACGACGTGCACCATCGCCTGCGAAGAGCCGCCCGTCGCCGCCAGCGCGCCCAAAAGTAGCAGCAGCACGACGGGCGTCAGGCCGACGAACAGGTACGTGATGATCAGGCGACGCCGCACGCGCCACAGCAGCAGCCGCTTGAGGCGGACGAGAATCTTCAGGCCGTAGTAAACGACCGTCGCGCAGACGGCGAGGAACGTCAACACGCCGACGAGGCCGACCGGCGTGTTCCTGTAAAGCCAGGTGTTACTGATGAACAGTCGCAGGACGTAGAGCGCGACCGCCGCGACCGCCACGCGCGGCATCAATCGCCTCAGCCACTCGCGCGCGCGCGCCAGCGCCTCCGCGGAACGGTCGAACGCGTCATGCAATCTGCTGCTCATCACAGCCACTTCCCTTCTGACTCTACTTCACGCGCCGGTATCCATCCCTTTTACGCCCGGCCCGCGCGATGTGTTTCAGGCTCGCTCAGTCTTCGGCGAGCGCGCGGACGTGCGCGCGGACGGTTGCGCCCAAAGTCGAGAGGTCGTAGCCGCCTTCGAGGCAGGAGACGAGGCGACCGCCGCACGCGTCGCGCGCCCAGGCTTTGGCCGCGCGCGTCATGGAGATGAAGTCTTCGTCTTCTAAGAGGAGTTGTCCGAGCGGGTCGCCCGCGTGCGAGTCGAAGCCGGCGGAGATGATGACGAGGTCGGGGCGGAACTTCGAGCCGATCTCTTCGAGCGCTGCCTCGAAGGCGCGCCGGTGTTCGGCGGCGGGCGTTCGCGCGCGCAAAGGGATGTTCAGGGTGTAGCCGCGACCGCGCCCCACGCCCGTCTCGCCGCGCGTGCCCGTGCCCGGATACCAGGGGTACTGGTGCGCGGAGAAGAAGAAGACCGAGGGGTCGTCGTAGAAGATGCCCTGCGTGCCGTTGCCGTGGTGCACGTCCCAGTCGAGCACGGCGACGCGCTCGACCTCGCGGTGATGTCGCTGCGCGTAGCGCGCGGCTACGGCCACAGTGTTGAAAAGGCAGAAGCCCATCGCCCGATCCGAGGTCGCGTGATGGCCGGGGGGGCGCGCGGGCAGAAAGGCGTTCTGCGCTTCGCCGCTCAAGACCATGTCAACGGCTCGGCACGCGCCGCCCGCCGCGCGCAGCGCCGCGTCGAGCGAGCGCAAGCTAACGACCGTGTCGGCGTCGAGGTAGCCCAAGCCCTCGCTCACCGCCCGCTCGACGTGCTTGAAGTGCTGCGGCGTGTGGCAAGCCTGCACGTCGCCGTGCGGCGCGGGCGCGGCCTCCACCTCTTTGAGGCGCGGCCAGAGCTTCTCGTCGCCGCGCAGCGCACGCATCACGACCGCGTAGCGCTCAGGACTTTCGGGGTGTCCCGCGCCCGTGTCGTGCTGCTCGAAGACGGGGTGATGAATGATGGCCGTCGTCATGCGCCGATTATGCGAGAGCGCTTTGGCGAGGTCAAACAGCTTCTCTTTGTGACCTTCGCGAATACCTTTGCGTTTAAGTGCGACTCCCTTAACCGCAGAGGTCGCAAAGAACTCGCTGGAGGCCGCAGAGACTTATCAGGCCGAGGACTGCTTGCAAACGTTCGCGGTTCTGTCAGGCGCGAGGACGAAATCCATACGCTGCGGAGCGTTCTGTTGTCAGTCCCGCCCGTGGCACACGACCACAACACGGCGAAAACTTTAATTATTCTTCGCACTGCGAAGCCGGGCCCCGCGCGGAATGGCATTTGCTGAAACTATCGTGCGTGATGCGTCTCTCCCGTTCTGTTTCTGTATGATATGCCTTTGGATAAAGGAGTGTTGACATGAGAAAGATTTTCGCCTGCTTGATATGTCTCTTCGTTCTGTTTGCGACGCTCTCGCCGGGCGTGTCCGCGCAAGAGCGCCGACGCCATCATTCGCGCTTCGGGCGCAAATCACGCACAGCGGCCATGATCGCGGGCGGCGCAGCCGTCGGCGGGCTGGTCGCTGGCAGGAAGGGCGCGGCCATCGGAGCCGGCGGAGCCGGCACTTACGCCTTCAATCGCCGGGCGGCGCGACGACACTTTAGCAGCCGCACGCGGACGGTCGGCGCGACCGCGAGCGGGGCCGCGCTCGGCGCGGGCGTGGGCGGCGCGGTCGGCCACGGGCGCGGGGCTGCCGCCGGCGCTATCGTGGGCGGCACGGGCGGTTATCTCTACCGTCGCCACAAGCGCAGCCTCCGGCGTCGCTACTAACGTGCGGGCTGAATAAGACTGTCGAAAGGGGGGGCGACGCTTCGGGCAGTCGCTCCCTCTCTCAGCGTCACTTGAGCGCGCCCGGCTTTCGTATCGAACTTGCCTCGCTCGAATTCTCGCGGTCACAACAAAAGGAGCGGAGCTTTCATGTCATACGACGAAGAGCAACAGAAGCGCAGCCGCGTTGTCGTCGAGACGCCGACGGCGCGGCGCGAAGTTGTGCGGCAGCAGACGGTGCGCTACCCGGAGGAGCGCCGCGGCTACTCGACGGGGATGGTGGTCGCCGTCGCGCTCGTGGCAATCGCCGCCACGGCCATCATCTTCCTCTTCCTGACGAACTCGCGCGACGACTCCTCGCAGACGAACGTCAACGTCCGCTCCGCGGCGGCGACGCAGCCGACGCCCTTCGCGCAGCCGCCCGTCATCGTCCAGACGCCGATGACGATGCCCACGTCTCCGCCGCAGACCGTCATCATCCAGCAGCCACCCGCGACGACCACCGCCCCCGCGCCCGTCATCGTCACGCCGCCCGCGGCGGGCACGACGACGACCGCGCCGCCCTCGACCGGCTCGGCCAAGCCCGCGGCTAACGGGCACGACGACGCGTCGCTGCAACAGAAGCTCGACAAGGCGTACTCCGACGACCCCGACATCTCCGCGGCCAACATAGACGCGACGGTCGTCAACGGCAGGGTGAAGCTCCTCGGTACGGTCGGCTCCGAGGCCGTCAAGCAGCGCGCCGAGCGCCTGGCCTACCAGATCAAAGGCGTCCTCGGCGTTGACAACAAGATCGTCGTCAGCCCATGAGAGTTTCAAGTTCCAAGCTCAAGGTTCAAAGTTGATGGCGATCTAACTTTGAACCTTGAGCTTGGAACTTGAAACTTCCGTCTTTCAGTATCCTTCCGTCTGCTGTCGCAGCCACTCGCTGACCTCTTCCTCGGTCGGCTCGCGGCCCGACTCTTCGCGCAGGCGTTCGCGCGCGTGCTCGCGCTCGTCGTGCGCGGCGTCTTCGAGCGAATCACCCGCGCCCTCGTCGCCGTCCTGGGCGCGGGTCGTGCCTGCCGCGCCGCGATAAGAAAGTGTTTGATGAGAGTCGTGCTGAACGAACATGGATTAGCTCCTTGTAACGAACATGGGTTGGCTACTCGTCTCAAAATTGGCGCGGCCCTCGCTCAAGCTTGTGCGGCGGAGTCGCCGCGACTTGAGAACTTGTAGCGCAGCAGTTCCTTCGCGCGCGCCCAAGTGAAGGCGACCGCGACGAGACAGCCCACGCCGCCGAGGACGACCGAGAAGGGTGCGCCCGCCGCGGCGGCGACGAGTCCGGCTTCGAGTTCGCCGAGCTGCGGCCCGCCCATGAAGAAGATCATGTTGACGGAGGTCATGCGCCCGCGCAGGCGGTCGGGCGTGATGAGCTGTCGAACGGTCTGGCGGATGACCGTGCTCACGGTGTCCGCCGCGCCGGAGAGCGCGAGCATGAGGAGCGAGAGCCAGTAGTTGTGCGAGAGGCCGAAGAAGACGGTCGCCGCGCCGTAAACGGCCACCGACAGCAGGATCGTCAGTCCGGGCCTGCCCCAGCCGGGTCGGCGTGCGAGCATCAGGCCCGTGACGACCGCGCCGAAGGCCGACGCGCCCGCCAGGAAGCCGTAGCCGTACTCGCCGACCCGGAGTATGTCGCGCGCGAAGATGGGCAGCAGCGCCGTCGCCGAGGCGAAGAAGGTCGCCACGAAGTCGAGCGTCATCGTCTGCACCATGATGGGCGTGGCGAGGACGAACTTCAGCCCCTCCTTCAAAGCATCCAGGCTGACTCGGCTCGCCTCTTTGTCCTTCCCCTTCCCGCTCGCGCGTATGAGTAGGACGGCGGCGATGACCGCGAGGAACGAGACTGCGTTCGCGGCGTAAACGGTCGCCGGGCCGAAGCGCGCGAGTACGAAGCCGCCGACGACAGGCCCCGTGACCATCGCCACCTGGAAGGCGACGAAGCCGAGGCTGACCGCGTTCGGGAAGACCTCTTCGGGCACGAGCGACGGCAGGAGCGCCTGGCGCGCCGGGTTGTCGAAGGCCGTGGCCGCGGACGACAGCGCCGTCAGCGCGTAGATGGGCCACACGTGTTCGAGTCCGAGCGCGGTGACTGAGGCGAGGGCCGCGGCTGAGAGGAGCATCGTCGTCTGCGTGACGACGAGCAGGCGCTTGCGGTCAACCGCGTCGGCCACCACGCCGCCCACGAGCGAGCAGGCGACGATCGGCACGACGCGCACCAGCCCGACGAGGCCGAGCGCCGCCGCCGAGTGTGTCAGCAGATAGACGTGCCAGTTGATCGTCACGAGCTGCATCTGCGAACCCGTGATCGAGACGAACTGGCCCAGCCACATCAGGCGGAAGTCTCTATGCCTGAGCGCCGCGAACGATGACGGTCGCTCTGTGGCCGGAGGCCGCGTCGTGTCTTCGGCGGGGGAGAATCTTCTCGTGGTGCGCACCTGTCCGATGAATCCTTACGAAGATGAGAACGCTTCGGCGGGAGAGATTATCACGGGCGCGTGTCTCGAAATATTCGCGGGGAGTTAATCGAAGGATTGCGTCGTCGCGCCGCGGCGCACAAAGGGGGCGCGGAACGTGTCGGCCCCGCGCCCCTTTGTTCATCTACTCGATGACCGTGCCCCCTTCGTGCACCTACTCGACGACCACGCGGTCGGTCGCACCGCGCCCGAAGGTTTCGGGGTGGTACATCTCCTCTGCCTTCGGCGGCGGGACGACGAACGCGCCGGGCGTCGTCGCGCGCGCAACGTAAGAGTAGTTATAGACGCCGTCCCACAACAGCGACGTGAAAGCCTCGACGCGGTCGTCGCGCAGGTTCTGGTGCTCGAACCAGGGGCGCACCCACCACCAGCCGAAGTTCGCGGGCCGGGCCTTCTGGTCTTCGGGGATACTGCCCGTGACGGCGAGCGCCGGGTTCAGGGCTTCGAGTCCCGCGGGCAGAGGGTCAACGAGCGCGACGTGGTAGCGGCGCGTCGGCGCGACCAGCGTCAGGCGCACGCGCACCTTCGCGCCCGCCTTGACGTGCCAAGTGCCGTCTGAGTCGCGCCGCACGTCTTTGGGATCGTCAACGGCTTCATAGACGCGCTCGACCGTGAAGCCGTAGTCCGCGGGCGCGAGCTTCAGAGACGAGGGCGCGTACTGCATGCCGATGCGGTAGTAGAGGCGGCCCGCGCCCTCCTTCTGGAGCGTCAGGTTCTGCGCCGTTGCGCCGTGATCCGCGAGGTAGTGCATCGGCACGTCGAACTGCTGGCGGTCGGTCGAGCGCCCGCGGAACTGCTGCTCGCCCGCGTATGCGTCGCCGAGCCAGGCGCGCGCGACGAAGTCGGGCGTTGCGCGCTCGTAAGTCTGGAAGTAGCGGTCGAGCGCGAGCAGCACGAAGGCGTTCTCCTGCGTGTTCTCCCAGCGCCCACGTGTGCGGTGCGCGAGCAGGCCGCGCGCGATCTTCGGGATGAGGTCGCTTTCGGGCTGGTCGCCGATGAGCGCTTCGAGGATGACGCCGTCGGCGCGCCGGCTCGAATGAAGAAGAAGGTAATCGTCGTCGCTGTAACTCGTCGTGAAGTGCGCCGTCCCGGCGGTCTCCTCCGCGCGGTTATTGAGTAAGCGGCGTATGGCGGCGACCTCAGCCGTCGAAGACTTGTCGCCCGAAAGGACAGGCAGAAGCCAGCCGACTGCTTCGAGCGGGAGTTTATCAAGCCCCTCGGTCGCGATGAGCCGACGAGCGCGCGCGGCGTCTCGGTCGCCCATACGGTTGCGGACGTAGAGCGCGTAAGCGACGAGCGCGTTGCGCGCGTCGCGGCTGTAGTAGTGCGGGATGTGGCTCTCGATGTCTCTCAAGTAAGACTTCGACTTGTCGAGCATGGACGGCGGCACGTCGTAGCCCTTCTCTTTGGCGCGTTCGAGCGCGTGCGCGACGTGGATGCTGACGTAGGGCCACGACTCGTCGCCGCGACGCCAGAAGGCGAAGCCGCCGTCGTCGTTCTGCATGCCCTGAAGCCGCTTGATGTCGCGCGCCACAGCCGCCTTCATCTCTTCAGGACTCGGCATCTCTTTGGCCTTGAATGCCGTGAGCACGTCGCGCAGCGCCGCCACGGCGAGGACGCGCGAGGACAACTGCTCGGAGCACTCGAACGGGTAGGCGACGAGGTAGAGCACGGCGTCCGTCAAAGCCTGTAGCTGCGTCGAAGAGGTCTGGACTTCGAGGCCGCCGAACTGCTTGAAGACATCCGAAGGCGCTTTGACGGGCTGGACTAAAGCGCCGCTCGCGTCCAACTCGCCGTAGGTGGCGAAGGCTTCGGTGGTGGCGGGCGTCCAGACGGGCAGCTCTATCTGCGCGGCGTCCGCGAAGCGTCCCGACACCGCGCCGACCTGGAAGCGCGCCGTGCCCGCCTTAGACGCGGACGTTGGGAAGCGCACCTCGACGCGGTCGTTCGCGGGCACGTTGACGCGGCGGCCCTGCCCGTCCGTGAGTTCGGCGTTCGACGCGCGCACGGCGACTTCAGCTTCAATGGGCTGGTCGGTCTGGTTCTGCACGACGACGGGCAGCTCGAAGCGGTCGCCGAAGTTGAGGAAGCGCGGCGCTGAAGGGCGAACCATCAAGGGCTGTCGCGCAGTAATGGACGACTCGCCGGAGCCGAACTGACGCCCGCCCGCGACCGAGACGGCCATCACGCGGTAGCGCGTCAGGTTGTCGGGCACTTTCACACGCACCTCCGCGCGCCCCTGCGCGTCGGTCGGAACCGAAGGCGCGAAGACGGCGAGCGCGTTGAAGTTCTCGCGCATGCGAATCTCGCCGCCCTCAATTCTTACGACCTCATCCTCTTCGGCCTGTGCCACGATGCCGTTTACGCTTCTTGCCTTCCTCGCCATCGGCGCAGCCGACGGCATCGCCGCCGCTTTCGCGTTCGACATGGTAAATGCATCTATCCCACCGCCTCCTCCAGCGCCGCGACCTTCACCTATTGTTATGTCGCCGGGTTTGGCAAGCTGCACGTCTTTGCGAAGGTGATAGTCGCTCACGTCCGCGCCGCGCTGCGCGTAGAAGACCGCGACGGGGTCTTCGAGCTTGTAGCCTGTGAGCGCGAGCACCGACTCGTCAACGACGACGACGGCCAGCTCGCTCCCCTCGACGGGCCGGCCCGCCGCGTCTTTCACCTCGACGGCGACGGTCGTCTCGCCGCCCGGCTCCAAAGCCTTGTCGCGTGGTGTCGCCGTCACCTGAAGCCTGCGCGCGAGCGGCGGCACGGAGAGGTTGAGCGCGCCCGTGGCGAACGCGGGACGTTTGGGGAGCTTCTCGTCCGTCTCGCCCTTGTCATTCGTGCGCGCCGCCGCGCCGACCAAGTCAACCTGTGCGTATACGTTCGGCGTGAAGGCTTCCTCAATCGGAATCTTCAAGGTGTACGAAGGCTCATTCATGCGGAAGCGCTCGGTGCGGACGAGGCCGGAGCGCCGGAGCGTCAGCACGCCCTCGGCAGGGACGAAGGGCGACTGCACGAGTATCTCCGCCGTGTCGCCCGCGCGGTACTCTTTGCGGTCGGGGATGAGTTCCGCCTTCTCCTGCTCGACGCCGCGGCGCGGAGGCTGCTTGCCGCCCGCAACCCACAGCGTCAGCTCGCTCTCGTTCGCACGCTCTTTGTCGTCCACGATGCGCGCCGTCACGCGATAGACGCCGCCCGCCTTCGGTCGAAACGTGCACTTCACGTCATCGCCCGCGGACTTCACTGTGCACTCCTCCGCCTTCGACTCGACCTGCTTCCACTCGCCCTTCACCTGCTTCCAGTCGAGCAAGGCCGCGCGCATCTTCACCTCGCGCCCGGCGACGGCACGACCGTCGAGGTCTGTGACGATTGACCCGACGACGAGCGGCTCGCCCTGCTGCACGAACAGTCGTTCGCTCTTCAGGCCGACGTAGAGGTCTGCCGGGTGCACGAGCATCGTCGTGGCCGAAGTCCACACCTGCCGGTTCACGTCCGCCACGCTCGCCTGCGCTGTGACGGTCGAGGGCTGCGGCGGGTTCACCGAGTCGAAATCAATTCTGAGGATGTGCCTGCCCGCGGCGTCAGTCATGCCCTTGAAGGTCTGCGTGTTCTGGTTCGCGCCGTTCGAGTAGGCGTTGTATGACGCCCACCACGGCGTCCACTTGCCGAAGGTGTAGTCGCCGCGGTTCGGCGGCGTGAACTGTCCGGGCGTTGTCGTCACGCGCCAGTTCACTTCGGAGTTCGCCAGGCCGCCGCCCGCGTAGTAGCTCGCCTGGACGGTCGCCTGCGCGTGGCCGCCGACGAAGTGCGGCCCCTCGCTCGACTGCGCGCTCACTTCAAACTCCGGGCGGCGGAACTCCTGAACCTGAAACTGATGCTGAAACTGTCGGTTCGGCGTGGGCGCGCTTCCGCCCTCGGCCTGAAGCTGCAAGGACGTGTAGCCGAGGTTCATCGTCGCGGGCAGCTTAAACTTCGTGTCGAAGCCGCCCGTGGCGTTCAGGCGCGCAGTGCCCTTCGTGATCTCGTTGCCGCGCGAGTCGCGCACCGTGTAAGAGACCGAGTCGGCAGCGCCCGCGAGCGCGCCCACGTCGCCGCCACGCCCCGCGCCGACGCGCCGAATCCAGCCCTTGACGCTCACCTCCTCGCCGGGCCGGTACATCTTCCGGTCGTCGAAGACGTACCAGCGCAGCTCGTCCTGCGCTTCGCGCCTGACCCAGCCGGTCTCGCTTCCCCACCAGTCGGCGCGCTCCGGCAGGAAGGCCATGTCGCCGCCCTTCCTCGCTATGAGCAGCCCCACGCCCGCGTCCGACTTCGGCGGAAGCTCAAGACGCACGAGTCCGTCCGCGCCGCTCGACGCGTGCGCGCCCGAATCCTTCAACGTCATCTCGACGCCTTCGAGCGACTGCCCGTCCCTGAGCGATGTCGCCCAGCCCACCAACTCGTCGCGGTCAACGAAGGCGTCGAGGCCGATGCTCGTCACTTGCACCCACGTCCGTAGAATCTCTCGGTCGTGCTGCCTCACGCCCGGCTCGACCACGACGAAGACGTTGCCCCGACCATTTTTGAGCGCGGGCGCGAGGTCAATGCGCGTCTCCGTCATCTCGTCGGGCTGGCCGGCGGGCTGCACAGTCTTTGTATAGACAAGCGTGCCCGGCGGCGTGGTCTGCTTCTGCTGCCGCTTCGCGTCGTAGTAGCCGCTGACGCCCTTCATGTAGGCGACGTAGCGCTCGAAGTCTTCCGGCCCCACCGCGTAGATGCTCACCTTGAGGCTCGGCTGGTTGACGCTATAGACGGAGAGGCGCGGCGCGCCCGCCGGCTCCAACACGACGAAGTTGCCGCCCGCAGACGTGAGGCTCGGCGGCGCGGGGCCGACGTTGAAGGTGAAGCTGACGGGGGGCTGAAGCGTCTGCCCGAACGTGTCGCGCAGGGCGCGGTCGAGCGTGACCTTGTAAGTGGTGCGCCCGCGCTTCGCGCCGTTGACGTAGATCGTCTGGCCGTAAACGGCGACCTTCGCGTCCGGCACTTCAGGCTCGATCCGCACCTGCGCCTGGTCGAACGCCTCCAGGTCGAGCGGGTTGCTGAACTCGATACGCCACTGGTCGAACGGCGTGCAGGTCTTGTTCCATCCGCACTGGTAATCCGTCACGCGCAGAGCGCCGTAGGTTCTAAACGAGAACTCCTGCGGGACGGTGGTCGTGCGCGGCCCTTCCGCCGAAGGCGTGCCGGGGCCGACCGTGACCGAGACGGCGGAGTCTGCGGGCAGCGCGTCACTCACGCCGCCGCCCTCGCCTACGGCGCGCAGCGCGAGCCAGCGACCTTTGACCGCGTCTTTGACGAGAGCCTTCACACGTTCGTCGGCGTTGATCTCACCATCCTTCGCGAGCCGCACCTTCAACAGTCCAGCGCCGGAGCGCACGCGCAACGCGCGCAGCACGGCGTCGGGTTCGACGCGCTGGTCGAACTCCATGAAGATGACCGCGTCGCGCCGGACTGGGATGTCTTCCGGATACTTCCGCGTGAGCTTCGGCGAGGGCGTCGAGAACTTCCAGACGACTGGGGCCTTCGTCACGCCGCCGACGCCCGAGCGCGTCCCCGCCGGAACCGTGGCCGTGAACTCGGTCGCCATCGGCAGGCGCTGTTCGTCGGGGTCGAAGATTAGTGTCTTCGTGCCGAGCCAGCGCCAACGTCCGGCGGGCTGCGGCGCGAGCGTCGCGGGTGTGTTGCGCGCGGCCTCCTCCTGCGAGGTGACGGCGACCATCGGCTGCGAGAACGTCAGGCTCACCTGCGGCGCGAGCGGCACGTCGCCCTGCGGCGAGTAGCGCAAGACCCGTAGCTCGCCGCCGCGCGCTTCGTCAGGCGTCCTGCGCTCGTCCGCCGACGGAAATGCGTCCAATACTGTCGCGCCCGCGCGCGGCGGGGGCTGTGACCTCTCGCGCAAAGCGAACTCCTGCTCGTCGCCCGCCTCCTCCTTCAGCGGCGGCAGACGCTGCAACACGCGCGCCGTCTCGCTCTCCGAAAGTTTTGTGGCGGCTGCGACGACGGGCTGCGGCGCGGGCCTCTCCGACTGCTCCGCACCCTCGCTCAGACGGAAGCGCAGGCCCTTCGGCGTCGTCTCGCCGGGCGCGTCGCCCGCGTCGGCGGCGTCAGTTTTTTCTGCGGTGTCGTTCATGCTCGTGGCGTAAATCTTCGGGGCGAATTGTGCAAAAGAGCCGAGCGTGAGTTGGAGAATCAGGATCAGCGCGGGGATGTTTTTCAGACGCATCTCGTAGCCTCGCGGGAGTGTCGTTCTCATGCTGCGGTACGGGCCGAAGCCGGACTCGCCTTCAACGGAAGAACGCTGGCAGAGGGTGCGGCTTGCAGCGCCGGGCGTGGCATTTCGTGCGGAGTGGGTCGCGTCATTCAGACGAACATTTTCTCAGCCAACATAACATTAGACACGGGCGGCGGCAAAACGTTCCTCCCAGGAAAATCATAGCCCTGAGTCCCGCGCGGACTCAGGGCTATGGGATTCGTCGAGACGCCTCGGACAGCGCCCAGGCAGTGTCAATTGCCGTGCGAGGTCACTTGCACTTCGAGTAGCCGCAGTCGCGGCAGAAGTCGCAGCCCGAAGCGTGTTCGAGCTGGCCCTTGCACTCGGGGCACTCACCGATGAGCGAGTAGTTGCGGCCCGCCTCGACGCTGTCGGGCACGCTCACCGTGATTACGGGCTGCTGCTGGTAAGCGAGGGCGCGCGCCGAATCGGGCTGCTGTTGCAGTCGTCGGCTCGTCAGCATGACGCATTCGGCGACGGCCTGTTCGGGCGAGGTCAGCAGCCGCTCGTTGAACCAGACCGAGTGCGTGCCCGTCACCTTGTTCAAGGAGCGCGCCACCTCGCGCGCGTCGAAGCCGCCGCGCAGCATCTTCGAGGCGAGGAGTCCTACGCCGCCGGAGATCGGCCCCGTGGCGAAGACTTCGAGTATGTTCTGGCCGTCGTGGTTGACCGTGACGTAGAGGTTCTGCCCGTCGAAAGGAATCTGCCACGTCGCGCCGACCAGTTCGCGCGGGCGCTCGATGCGAACCACGTCGCCCGACTCCGTCCGCCGCGCACCCGTCGGCGCGGCCAGCGGCATCGTCGCGGCGAGGGTCTCCGCCCTGCCGACCGAAGCGTGCGCGTTCTCATCTTGCGAGGTCTCGGTGGTCGTCGCCTCGGCGACGATTACGGGGTCGCAGGCGACCTCGCCCGCGGCCTCCGCGCCCTTCACCGCCGAGAGCACCTGCGAGTCGCGGCTCCCGTCGCGGTAGTAGCTGACGGCCTTGCAGCCTAACTCGCGCGCGAGGCGGTAGAGGCGGTCAACCGATTCGAGCGTGTCGTCGCGCGAGCCGTTGCAGGTCTTCGACACGCCGTTGTCCACGTTGCGCTGCGCGGCGGCTAAGACATAGACGTGCTGCTCGGCGGTGATGGACATCGCCGAGATGAAGTAGTCGGGCAGCTCCGCCTCGTGCGCGCAGACGTGCTCCGCCGCGCGGTCAATTGACTCCTGGTCGGTCTGGTCAACGGCTAGCCCTAGTGCCTCGGCGGCGAGCGTGTGGACGTATGTGCGCTTGCCGAGTGTGTCGTGGCGGACGTAGGCCCAGGAGAAGTTCGGCTCGACGCCCGAAGAGGTTTCGGCGACAAGCGAGATCGTGCCCGTGGGCGCAATCGTCGTCGTCTCGTAGTTGCGCGGCGTCAGCTCGATCTCTTCGGGCACGCCGATCTGCTCGCGCAGGAAGCGGTCGTAAGATTCTTTGTTCGGCTTGTATTCGGGGAAGATGCCCTTCTCCGCGCCGAGGCGGCACGACTCGACCCAGGCCTCGCGCCGCACGAAGCCCATCGCCTCGTCCATCAAATCAATCGAGGCGTGCGAGCCGTACTTGATCTTCAGTCGGATGCAGAGGTCGGCGAAGCCCATGATGCCTAAGCCCACGGGGCGCGTGCGCTTCACCACGTCGTCAATCTCAGGCAGCGGCCACGCGCACGTGTCAATCACGTTGTCGAGGAAGCGGACGCACCAGTGCACCGCGTCGGCCAGGCGCTCCCAGTCGAGGCGCGTTTCGGGGTCGTAGAACTTCGCCAGGTCAATCGAGCCGAGGTTGCAGGAGTTGTTGAAGTGCAGCGCCTGCTCCGCGCACGGGTTCGTCGCGTAGATCGGCCCCATGCTCTTGAGCATGTGGTTGTGGCGGTTCACTTCGTCTATGAAGATGACGCCCGGCTCGGCGTAGCGGTGCGCCGACGAGACGACGCGGTTCCAGATGTCCGGCGCGTAAACCATCCCTGCGCGCGGCGGCTCCTCGCGCGTGCAACGGTCGAACAGCCCC